>CXWJ01000864.1_pt1 | contig 27690 bp, 22 predicted proteins | sample 590841 | NCBI WGS metagenome assembly CXWJ01 (sample SAMEA3498367, study PRJEB10139) | wastewater metagenome | biome: wastewater treatment plant; material: activated sludge | place: Austria | collected 2015-01-21 | reverse complement strand
ACATCACCAAAAAAGAATTCCTCTTCGAACCTGGTCCATGGGATGAAGACATCTATTGGCTTTGCGAGGATTTTTTTACCGCGAAGCACGCTAAGAACGCGAAGGAAGAAATTAAGAATCTTAGCGATCTTCGCGCTCTTAGCGGTGGATCCTTTTCTAATGGCGGAATCTACCTCCTCCGCTCCACCAACTCCCGCGCCCTCCTCCACTGCACCGACTTCACCTCCCGCCCCTCCCACGCCGACCAACTCCACATGGACTTGTGGATTCACAATCAGGAAATCGCCATTGACGCGGGAACATACCTCTACAGCGGACGACCTCCTTGGCGCAACGGACTTGCACACACCTCTGTTCATAACACGGTGACGGTAGACAACAAAGACCAAATGACCATGCTCAGCCGCTTCACATGGACGAATTGGTCAAAGGGAAAAGTTCTCAAACACGATAAAGATGTTTGGCAGGGCGAACATGATGGCTACAAACCCGTGACCCATAAACGAACGGTCATGGCAATTGAAGGTGATCGCTGGCTCGTGATTGACAATCTCGTTGCTAACGAATCACATCATTATGCTCTTCACTGGTTGCTCAACGATTTTCCTTTTGAGCAAAAAGATAATTCGGTTTTATTGAATGTAGATGGAATGGAATACAAAGTGCGAGTTGGCATGGCGAAAGGCAACGGCAACCTCTCCCTAGTCCGTGCAGACCCCAACTCCACCCGCGGATGGCGCTCGCGCTACTACGGTCACAAAGAACCAGCCCTCTCCCTGATGCTCGAAGCGACTCAATCCCAAGTCACCTTTTGGACATTCTTTGGAATTGGAAACGATGTAATTGAAGTTAAGGGAAATGAATTGAATATAAATTCAAAGCTATACCCGTTGGTCGAGTAGGGACGGTGCTTGTCCGTCCCGTATCGAAACCAGCAAGAATCAAGTGTAACCTTGTAACAAAAACCCTCTTACGGCGTGGTGGTCTCGATACGTCCCGCGACCTGCACGCGGAACTACTCGACCACCAAAGCCATTCAGTCTCCAGTCTCTAATCTCCAATCTCTCACCCCCTCAATTCTCTAATCCTCCAATTCTCCTTCATCAATTACCAATTACTTCTTCCCCTCCTCCTCCCTCAACTTCTCCATTGCCCTAAAATACTTCAAATACCGAATCGAATTCGCATCCTTGCCCAGCAACAAATCAATCGCCTTGATCGAATTTCCCAACTTGATTGCATCGGTGATGGAACAGGTCACGCCCGCCTGAATGGCTAAAGCAAGGAACGCGCTGTTCACCGAATGACGGTCAGGCAGACCAAATGAAACATTGCTCGCGCCGAGACTCATATTCACCCCATATTCTTTCTTTATCAACTCAATTGACTTCAACGTCACCAGCCCTGCCATGCTGTTGTGACCGACCGTCATTACCAGCGGATCAATGATGATGTCCTCCGCAGGGATTCCCATCTTCGCCGCATATTCGATGATCTTTCCTGCCGCCGCGAGACGTCCCTCCGCGGTGGGTGGGATGCCCTCATTGCCGATTGCCATCCCGATCACCGCCGCGCCTCGATCCTTGACAATGGGCAACACAGTCGCCAATTGTTTATCTTCGCCATTGACTGAATTCACCAACGGCTTGCCAGGCGCGACCTTCAACCCTGCTTCCAAAATCTTCGGCTCGTTTGAGTCAATGCAAAGCGGAACATCCACCACCGACAAAATCGCTTCAACCACCTTGGGCATGATCGCGGCTTCATCAATCTGCGGATGACCGACATTTACATCGAGAACATCCGCGCCCCAAGCGACTTGTCTCTGCGCGAGAACTTTGACGTAATCAAAATTCTCGTCAACCAACGCCTGACCCAACTTCTTGATTCCCGTCGGGTTGATCTTTTCGCCGATGATCACAAACGGCTTGTCGTGACCTATGGTGACCGTCTTCGTATTACTTTTCAAGATCGTGTGCATGATTTCCTCTAAAATGTACCGCGACATTTATGTCGCAAGTGATTTTGCAACCATTTACCACTGAGACACGGAGACACAGAGATATATAAACTCATCGACTCATTGAATCTGTGATTTAAAAATCTGCGTGAGTCAGCGTTCATCTGCGTCCCAATATTTTTCTCTACACGGCAGGCACGCCGAGTCCGCTTGAGCGGACTTCCATGAACTGAGGCAGGGCTTGAGCCCGCCGAGTCAATCCAGCCTCTAACACTATCCTCGGAATAACCTCATCCCACCCCACAGGCATCAAATGGATTCCATGTATGCCCTGCTTCTCATACCCGCGTATTTTGCTGATGATTTCCAGCGCAATTTGGATTCCCTCCTCCTGCGCGTTGCCTGCTCGGTCTGCGACTTCGATGCGATGCAAAATCTCTTTTGGCAAGTACACCCCAGGGACATCTGCCAATCTCTGCGCCATCTTCAAACTTTTTATCGGAGTCACTCCCGCCAGAATAAAAACTTTATCCAGCACATTCCTCTTCGCAAGTTCGTTCANNCCCGCGTTGACCTTCTTCTGCTCACGTAACGCCTGGAATTTGACATTCGACGAAAACGGCGAAGCCGCCGCGCCGAGGAAGAACATCGGCGGATTCTTTATTTCCCGACCATCTAAATACTTCCCTTCATCGCGCATTCTTCGCAGAACCCATAACATTTGAATCGCATCGAGATCGTTGATGTCCATCTGGTCGCGCGGAGAGGGAGACATCTTCGCGCTGTCGCCTGTCACGCATAAAACATTTCGCACGCCCAACGCGGTCGCGCCGATGATCTCGCTTTGCACGCTTCCACGCGAACGATTGCGCGCCGACATTTGCAACACAGGTTCCGCTCCCTGATTCATCGCCACCTGACTGCACGCCCACGACGACATACGCGGCGTCGCGCCTTGATTGTCTGTGAAGTTGATCGCCGTCACCAAACTCTTCACCATCTCGATGTTGCGGATGAGTTTATCTGTCGAAGAGGAGAGGGGAGGCGTTATCTCGGCGGTGACGACAAAATCGCCTGCGACCAGCCGTCCCTGAAGAGATGAAGCGGGTTCGTCGTACGCAGGCGCGTGATACTGCGAATCGCCTTGCCACCAATCAGGCTGTCGCACAGGACGCAGAATCCCATCCAATGTTTGCGCGCGAGTCTCTGAGGATAACAATCCAAGAAAAATTTTCTTGAAACCGATTTTTCCCGCGTTCCGAAAGATCGCGCCCCACGAATCTTTTCCAACTTTTTCCCAATCGAGCGGCGGCAGGATTTCGAGCAACACATCTTCGCGCCCCCATTTGAATGAGCGATCATAAATTTCATACCAAACGCACGGGCGGCTTTTATCCACGTAACAAAATTCGGAGGTCGAGCCGCCGCACGGGCCATTGCGCAATCCCTTCGGGCATTCCATTGGGCAGACCAGCGCGGTTTCAGCCAGCAAACAATTCCCGCACATGCGGCACCCGAACAGCGGACCCTTCACGCTGTATTCGATCACGCGCAAGGCGCGCTCGCCGAACGTCTCTTTTTGGAACGGGGAGTAGGCGGGTTGCCATCTTCGACCAGGAGTCAAGCCAGTCATTCGATCTCCTTGAGATTATACATTATATATAATTTCAGATTTGCTGGATTGTACCCCCGACTCTCGAAAATTTGGAGGAGGCAAATTGTTACAGGGATGGAAAATACTTTTCTTTTGTACCTGCTCAGGGTGTTGTTTTGCGGCGTGATTCGGCGGACTAAAGTCCTGTGTCTCGACAAGCTCGACAACCACCTCAGTTCGTGAAAGTCCGCTGAAGCGGACTCGTTGCGCTAGCCCGAAGGCGTCGCGTTGAGCTTGTCGAAACGGGCTTCCATGTGCTGAGCCTTGGATTGAGCTTGTCGAAATCAGGTGGCTTCAGCCCCGCTCGCTGGGAATGGCTGAGTAGTTACTTTCTTTTGAGATTTAAGACATCGTGTATTGTCAGATGAGTTAATTACCAATGACTCTTTTATAAAAATGTTCCGCCCTCCGCAGATTATTTCCATACTCTGCCCGCGCTGAAATGATTTCCCGATTCAAGACTGCGGATTTCTCTCGCAGGTCTTTACTTTCAATGGCGTCGATCAGCGCCGATGCGATGGATTGCGGATCGTTCGAGTCAAATAGCAAACCATTCTCGTTTGGCGTGATCCACTCACGGATGGACTCCAGATCGCCCGCGACGGGAAAGCATCCGCATGCCATGCCTTCTAGTAGTGTGTTTGGTGTGCCGTCGTGAACGGACGGTGAGACCAAAACCTGGGCGCGTCGGTACAAGTCGGCAATTTGGCGTTGGGGCAGAAGGTTGAGCAGTTCAACTGCTTGACCAATATTCAATTCTCTAATCCACCGAATTGCTTCTTCTTCTCCAGCCATGCCTGTGCAAATGAATCTCGCGTTCGCGTGTTTTGCCAGCACAAGCGGAATGGCTTTGAAGAACATATCATTTCTTACGTATGGGCGAAACCCGCGTGGATTCAAAATGATCGGCTCCTCGGCAGGTTTTGCAGGCGGATAAAAAATATCCGCGCGGATGCCGCCGTTGCCTGGCGCAACGAGCGTGGGTTTCGATGAATCAAATCCCCATTCGTTAGCCAGCCGAATATCGCGGTGACAGTCTGAGTGAATAGCGTCTGCGCGTTGCAACGTTTGGCGGGTGTAATATTTCATCAGAGGGGAGGAGGGCGCGTGCAGTGTGAAATCGTTGCCCCAAGTGGAGACGATCAATCGGTGGCCTCGATACGCCCCGCGAAGATCATGCGGGACTACTCGACCGACGATTGCGTGCGCGGCGATCATCCCTTCGTACGGAATCCGCATGGCGTGGATGAGATCGGGTTGGGCTTCGTTGAAGAATTCGCGCAGTTGTTTTGCGGCGCGTCGAATCGTTAGCGGGCCGAGCCACTGTCGCAGGTGGGTGCGCAGGCTCAAGGTCCGCGCTGAAGCGGCGCCGGGGCGTTGAGTCGCTTTCTTGAGTCCGCTGAAGGCGACAGGGATGGTTTCCATCCGTTTGATGGGAAAATCCAGCGATGCGGCAAACGTGGAGGCGATATAAATCTCATCGCCGCGCTCGGCGAAATAACGAATCCAATTGAGCGCAATCGGCGAGCGCGCATCTGCCACGAAGAGGATTTTCATGGTTGCGATTATACGTCATTGCCCGAAGCGGCAAGACGGGGTATAGTTGCCGGGAATGGATAAAAAGAAGATCCTGGTGGTCGAAGATAATATGGATAACTATGAACTCATCCGCGTGATCCTGGAGCACGGCGGCTATGACGCTTTTCAGGCTGTGACCGGTCGCGATGGCGTGGACGCGGCGCGACTGCAAAAGCCCGACTTGATCCTGATGGATTTAAGCCTGCCCGAGATGGACGGTTGGAACGCGGCGGAACGAATCAAGGCGGACCCCGCCACAAAGGATATTCCAATTTACGCGCTCACCGCGCATACCCTGCCGCGCGATCGCTTTCGCGCCATGCAGGCGGGTTGCGACGGCTACTTTACCAAGCCCCTGAATGTGGAAGGGTTTTTGGCTGAAGTGCGCAATGTGTTGGGAAAGAAGAAGAACAAGCGCCGCCCGAGAAAATTGATCTTTTGACAGTAACAAATTGGGCGGTTTTGGGTCATGGATGGGATTGTGAAAGTTCTCTGCCAAATAATGTGTCGATCAAAAGAGACACAACCCATCAGAAATAATTTCAAACCAAGAGGTAAACCATGAAACAAATTTGTGTCGTCGGCGTTGGCTACGTGGGGCTGGTCACCGGAGCCTGTTTTGCCGACCTGGGGAATCGCGTGATCGCGCTCGACGTGGACGAAAAGCGCATCGCCAATCTCAACAACGGCATTATGCCGATCTATGAGCCGGGGCTGGAGGAACTCGTCAAGCGCAACGTGAAAGCGGGGCGTCTGACATTTACCACTTCGTATCCCGACGCTCTGAAAGGCGCGGAGTTTGCCTTCATCGCCGTCGGGACTCCCGAAGGCGTGGATGGCGCGGCGGATTTGCAATATGTGGAAGTCGCCGCCCGCTCGCTGGCACAGCACATGACCGCGCCGCTGATCGTGATTAATAAATCCACGGTTCCCATCGGGACGGGGGACTGGGTCGCCGATATTGTGAAATCTGCCCAGCCCAAGCCGATCGACTTTGCCGTGGTATCGTGCCCCGAGTTCTTGCGCGAAGGTTCAGCCATCGCAGACTTTATGTCGCCGCATCGCAATGTGATCGGCTCGCTCGATAAAGACGCCGCGAATAAAGTGGCTCAACTGCATCTTCCATTGCGCGCGCCGATCGTCATCACCGATCTTCGCACCGCCGAAATGATCAAATACGCCAGCAATGCTTTCCTCGCGGCAAAGATATCATTCATCAACGAACTGGCGGATGTATGCGAAGCATACGGCGCGGACGTGAAGGAGGTTGCCGCCGGCATGGGCTACGACGCGCGCATCGGGCGTCACTTCCTGGACGCCGGCCTGGGGTGGGGCGGTTCCTGCTTCCCGAAAGACGTGCAAGCGCTGGCGTTCATGGCAAAGCAAAAAGGACTCAACCCGCGCATCCTCAACGATGTGGTGGATGTCAACTACGACCGCCGGCGCGACGTTCCCAAACAAGTGGAAAAATTGCTTGGCGGCGACTTGAAAGGCAAAACCGTAGGCATGCTCGGTCTGGCGTTCAAGGAAAATACGGATGATATGCGCGACGCGCCTTCGGTGGATATTTCCAATGCTTTGATTGCCGCGGGGGCGAAAGTCCGCGCGTATGACCCGGTGGCGCGCGAAGCCGCCGCGCCGCACATGCCCGCCGTCGAAATTGTTTCCGATGTTTACGAAATGGCAAAGGGATGCGACGCGCTGGTTGTCGTCACTCCGTGGAATGAGTTCAAGCAGATCGATCTTGAAAAAATGAAGGGCTTGCTCAAGTCGCCGGTCATCTACGATGGGCGCAATATCTACGACCCTGCCCGCATGTACGAGATGGGCTTCACCTATCGCGCCATTGGTCGCCCATCCCAAAACGGGCGCGCGTGATCAATTCTTTGCGAAAGCGTAGTAGTGACTTTTGCAGATTAACAATTAAACCGATCAATAAACACAGATGTTTTCAGCCGCAGAGTGCGGCGACTCTGAGAAATTCAATTAAACAGGACTTTCGTTCGCAGGCGGTCTGTGACCGCCGTATTTGCCAGCGAAGCGACGGTCACAGACCGTCTTGGAGCAGCAAAAGCTAAAAACTCTGTGTCTCTGTGGCAGGCAATGTATTGCCCGATTAATTTGGAAAAGTACAACAGGCGCTTTATTGCTGAATGACTGACGCGCAGCGCGCTTTGCAGAGTCGTTACCACACTGCAAATAAATGAGTCGGGTAGTCGGGTACAATATGCCCCGCTACCCGACTTTGATCTTAACTACGAGACTAACCAACTAATCAACTAATCAACTAATCAACTAACCAACTACATGACTAACACTCCTCCTGTTTGTGATTACGAGGGCTCCGAGTATCAATCAACCTTCTGGGATAAAGGCGGACGCGAATACGAAGACCGCGCGGAAGCCATCGCCCTGAAGCGCCTCCTCCCGCAAGGCGGGCGACTCCTCCTCGAACTTGGCGCTGGCGCGGGACGTAACACGCCGCGGTACCATGGCTTTGATCGCATCCTCCTCCTCGATTATTCGCGCACCCAATTGGAGCAAGCGCAACAGCGGCTCGGCGTTTCCGACAAATACGTTTATGTGGCGGCGGATGTATATCGCCTCCCGTTCGTAGATGGCTTGTTCGACGCGGCGACGATGATCCGCGTTCTGCACCACATGGCAGACGCGCCGAAGGCATTGGGGCAGGTAAAGAATGTGCTAGGCGCGAACGGTGTTTTCATTTTGGAGTTCGCGAACAAGTTGAACCTGAAAGCCATTCTGCGTTATTGGCTGCGCAGACAAGAGTGGAATCCATTTACGCTGGAGCCTGTCGAGTTTGTGAAATTGAATTTCGACTTTCATCCGCAGGCAATCCGCCAGTGGCTGAGGGAGTTGGGGTTTGGCATCGAGAGAACGCTGACCCTCTCGCACTTCCGCGTGGGAGTGTTGAAACGCATCATTCCGACGAATATTCTGGTCTTTTTCGATTCAATCCTGCAATGGACGGGCGCGTGGATTCAAGTGACGCCTTCTGTGTTTGTGAAGGCCAAACTGGAGACTGGAGATTTGAGATTGGCTGAACTTCCGAGCGGTGTGACGTCTTTTTTCAAATGCCCCGACTGCGAACGGAGTCCGCTGGTTGATAAGCAGGCTTATCTTGAATGTTTGAATTGCAAAAAGAGGTGGCAAATCAAAGATGGGATTTACGATTTCAGGGAACCGCTCAGCCCATAATGTGAAATGGCTAGGTTCTTGACGCTGTTGCACTGCGTCAAGGCAGGCGGCGTGATTTGCTTGGCAAATTGAACTGGCGCCTAAACTTTTGTGAAACACGATAATGTGAAATGGCAGGCATGGCGCGAAAATAAAAGCGCTCCGTTCATTGCGAACGGAGCGCTTTTTTATGATTGGCTTGTGGATGCTTCCAGTTTTTCCATGCGCTTCGAGCGTATCAGCGAAGCAACGATGGAGGTGGCGAGGATGGCTGCGATCACCCCGAGCGAGAGACCGATGGGTATCTTGTACAAATCTACGATCAGCATTTTGACGCCGACGAAGACCAATACCACCGAAAGCCCAAGTTTGAGGTAGTGGAATTTGTCCACCACGCCGGCAAGTAAAAAGTAGAGCGACCGCAACCCGAGTATGGCGAATACGTTCGAGGTGTACACAATGAAGGCGTTGTCGGTCACTGCAAAGATGGCAGGGATGGAGTCCACGGCAAAAATCAAATCTGTGCTCTCCACCACCAATAGCACAATGAAGAGCGGCGTGGCAAATAATTTCCCCGCGCGGCGGATGAAGAATTGGTCGCCCTCGTAGGCTTCGGCGACGGGGAAGATCCGTCGGAAGAGTTTCAGCACAAAATTCTGGTCCGGGATCAAGTCGGTATCCTTGTGCGATGCCATACGGAAGCCGGTGTAGATGAGGAATGCGCCGAACACATAAATGATCCAGTGAAATTCGTGAAGCAGAGCCGCGCCGATGGCGATCAACGCGCCGCGCATGATCAGCGCGCCGATAATGCCCCAGAACAAGACGCGATGCTGATACGCGGCAGGCACCGCGAAAAAGGAGAATAACACGACAAATACAAAGATATTGTCGACGCTGAGCGATTTTTCGATGAGATACCCCGCCAGGAATGCCAGCGCGGCTTCGCTATTCGAATACGAACTTGTGGGCGAAATCGTTTGCCAGAAAAAATAGATCCCCAGGTTGAAAAGGAGGGACAGGCTGATCCACACCACGCTCCAGATCGCCGCTTCTTTGACCGAGACCGCGTGCGCTTTTCTATGAAAGATCCCCAGGTCTATGGCGAGTAACGCCAACACGAAGAGATTGAAACCGATCCAAAGCCATATTGTTCCGTCCATGGTGCATACTCCTGATAGCCGACCGTGGAAAACAAAAAGCGAGACTCCACAGTCTTGAATGTGGATAGTCTCGCCAGTGGCGCGTTTTCCGCGCGTACGACTGGCCGGGAACCTTCGTTCCGTCTTGACGACCAGCCGGTGGCGCCTGGTGGTTGTGTAAAGCGATATGTTTCCGCTTGGATCAAAACCGGCGCCATGGCTACTCCCTAACTTGCGCTCATTGTATTGTATTTCGATAATGAATTCAATCAAAAATAAACGAATTCTCATTTTTGACTTTACAATTTCTTTATGTTTCGCCTGGATAGGCGGTCTTATTCGGTATAATTCCATCATCCTTGTACGCTATCATCGGATCACTTATAGGAGTTTCTCGATCGCAACTTCAGCGCAAGTTGTGAAATCTATTGAATTATCTGGTTTGAAAAAATATTGATCCTACGGAGTTAACATGACAGATCAACGCACCGAGACGCATGGGGATGTTGGGAAAGCGCGCCGCTTCATTGCCTTTATCGGATTTGCCCTGCTACTCTTGAGTCAAATACTGATCGCCTCGCAGCCTGTCAATGACGCCGTTGTTATTCCCCCATTTACAGGCTTGGCAGTTGCCGGCATGGTACTGTTCCTGATTGGCTTGGCTATTCCACCCACTACCTTTTGGCAAAGATTTTCAACGCGCCCCCTGTTTTACGATCAAGTATTCTGGTGTCTGTTTGCGATCACGTTTTCTATATTAGCGGCATACGGGGCAACGCTGTTTCAGAGAAATTACATCCCTGTGCTGTCTATTTGGCTCATGGGGACGATCGGTTACCTGTTCGTGTTTGCCAATGGAGGGGTGTCTCTGGATGCAATCAAAGAAACAATACGAGTAAACCGCGCCGAGATTTTGTTGTTACTTGCCATCATGGCGGTTGCTGTTATTACGCGTTTTTACAACCTAGGACAAGTCCCTCGTGTCTTGGATGGCGATGAAGGGCTGGTTGGGCTTGCCGCCCAGTCGACAGTGGAAGGGAGGTTAACCAACCCGTTTGCCTTATGGGAAAATTTCGGCGCCCTCTATCTTCAAGTGATCAACATGGCGCTCAGAGTGTTTGGCGCCACCTCCTTTGCGTTGCGGCTGGTGCCCGCCATTGGAGGCGTCCTGGCGATCCTCTCGGTGTACCTGTTTGCCCGCCAGGTCGGCGGAACCCGGATTGCGCTGATCGCGGCGGCGCTGTTGGCGATGTCGCACACACATATCAATTTCAGCCGCATCGCCTCCGTGGCTTATATCCATGGCACCTGGCTTGCGCCGCTTGAATTATATTTCCTCTTGAGCGGGCTCGAAAAACGACAGGCTTGGCGGACCGCGCTAAGCGGCATTCTAGTGGCGATCCAGTTTTCCGTCTATTTGACGGCGCAGGTCATTATTGGGCTTGTGTTCATCTATATGGTCATCGCCTTCATTTTTTATCGGGCCTGGTTCAAAACGGTATTTCGAGCCGTTCTCGCCTTTTGGGGCGGCTTCCTTATTACGATCCTGCCGGAAGCGGTTTACATTTCGCGGAACATGAACGAGTTTCTGAACCGGCTGGCGCAAAATGGGACATTTCAATCCGGCTGGTTGGATGCCACGATCCAAAGCACCGGGCAACCGGCGGCAACGATTCTCTTCGGGCGCGTGGTTCATGCCTTTATGGCGCTTATTTATTATCCGGCGTTCGATTTTTACGGCTCGCCCGTGCCCATGCTCACTGTTGTTTCATCCGTGTTGTTTCTCGTTGGGCTGGGTGTTTCCCTGTTGCGCGTCCGTTTGCGCGAATATCTCCTCCTGAATGGTTATTTCTGGGGCGCAACCTTGTCTGTGGGACTGTTTGCCATCCCGCCCTCCGCGGATTCGTATCGAATGATGATGGCATTTCCGGCGGCGTTGGTTATGTGCGCCATTGGGCTGGATCAAGTCCTCGAAATATTTGGGATCGGGTGGCAAAACTCAAAGAAAGCGTATGCGTTCTCAGTGTCGGTCGTCCTTCTCGGTTTGCTGTTCCTCAACGGGTGGACTTATTTTGGCGATTTTGCGGGCCAATGTCGCTTCGGGGGCAACCTGGCGGGTCGTTTTGCTTCGTACCTCGGTTCCTACGTGAGAACTGTCGAGAGCGAATCGCCGGTATATTTGTTGAGCGACGGGCAATTTTTTTACGGGAGTCATGCCTCCACAGATTTTTTGAGCCGGCTGCGACCGATCACCAACCACCCCGACCCGATCGATTCGTTGCATGCGATTAAGGGGGAGACGATCATTGCCAACCCGGACCGTATCAAGGAATTGGAAGATTGGGTGCGCCTTAACCCCGGGGGAGAAGTTCATTACGTCTATGATTGTAAAAACACCATCTTGATGGCGTATCAAGTTCCCTAGCGAGGAATAGAATCTTGGATCCGCGCGAATATGAACTCATGTATAAGGTCGAAGATGAACATTGGTGGTATCGCGGCATGGCATCTGTTACGCGGGCGTTGCTTAATCGCTGGTACAGATCGCAAACGCGACTTGATATTCTCGATGCGGGATGTGGCGCTGGCTCTGCTATGTCCACTTTTCTGGCGGACTACGGACAAGTAACCGGGATCGACATTCATCCCCTTGCGCTAGGGTATTGCCGCAAACGAGGACTGACGCGTATCGCGCGCGCGTCGGCGTTGAGCCTGCCGTTTGCCTCCGCCCAATTCGACGTTGTCACGAGTTTCGATGTCCTTTACGAAAAGGCGGTTGAAAACGATCTCGCGGCGCTTATAGAATTCGCGCGCGTCCTCCTGCCCGGAGGACGCGTGTTTCTTCGTCTTCCCGCGTACGATTGGCTTCGCGGGCGGCATGATGAAATGGTGCACACCAAGAAACGATATACAACCAAACAGGCGGCACAGTTACTGGCTGAAAGCGGGTTGGTAGTCGAACACATCTCGTTCGCCAATATGTTCTTATTTCCCATCGCTGTATTGAAGCGATGGGGTGAAAAATTGTTTTCCACCGAGGGCGGACGATCTGACCTTAATTTGAATGCGGGGATATTCAATACGCTCTTCGAGAAAATTCTGACGAGTGAAGCGACTCTCATTGCTGGAACCAGCCTGCCCTTCGGCTTGAGCGTTGTCGCGGTCGGACGAAAGAGGCGCGCCGCATGAGGTCGAATCCTGCGCGGGGACGAGTGTCCAGCATCAGCGCGGTTTTCCCGGCATACAACGACGGCGGCTCGATCGCGAGCATGGTGAGTACGGCGAGTATCGCGTTGCGTCAGGTGTCTAATGAGTATGAAATTGTGGTCGTGAACGACGGGAGTTCGGACTATACGGCAACCGTGCTTGATGAGTTGAAGAGTAAATACCCCGAATTGCGCGTTATCCACCATCCGACGAACAAAGGGTATGGCGCGGCATTGCGAACGGGTTTCAACACGGCGACCAAAGAGTGGATATTTTATACAGATGGAGACTCGCAATACAACCCGCTCGAATTAACATTGCTGGTGGACGCGCTTCATAATGGCGTGGATGCGGTAAACGGATATAAACTCAGCCGCAACGATTCGCTCCTTCGCGTCATCGTCGGTCGCGCCTATCATAACCTCGTGAAAATATTTTTCGGAATTCGCATCAGGGATGTGGATTGCGACTTTCGCCTCCTCCCGCGCAGGATTCTCGAAGAGATCGAATTGGAAAGCATCAGCGGGGCGATCTGTCTTGAAATGGTCAAGAAGATCGAAGATGCGGGTTACGTATTTGCCGAGGTGCCCGTCAATCATTACTCGCGCAAGTACGGAACTTCTCAATTCTTCGTCCCCTGGCGCATCATCCGCTCCCTGCGGCAATTGGCTGGGCTGTATTGGAAACTTGTCGTTCAGAAAAAACACAAACGCGCGGCATCGAACTAGCCCGCGCCCGCTTCAATCGCCTTCCGGACTGGCGTGACGCAAGTTGTGATAGATCGTGAAATACAACATCTCGCGGATCGTCAACTTCCCGATCAGTGGATGGGGGAGAAGGCAACCATCCAAATCAGCCTCGCTCCATGTTTCGACAACCGACGCCAAACCCGCGCTGACTTTTGAAAATTGATTCAATAATTTCGTCTTCGCCACTTCGGGCTTTTCGGAAGACTGCCAATCGGGGAGGTATCGTCCTGATGCAACTCCACCCGCGGCGAGTGTGTCTTTATACACCCCACAGATCGCCTCATAACTACGGGACGGCTGGTTCGCCGACCCGAACATCGCCCGCAGTATGAACTTCGGCAACTTCAACGCCATGACGATCGGCTTATGCGACTTGATGAGGTGATCCAAATTATCCGAAGCCGACCAAACTTCGCCTTTGCGCTGAAAAAACGTATTGGTTGGAATTTCTGCAAACCAACTGATAACGCGCTGGTCGGAGTCCTTCAACCCGGCAAGTATTTCTGATTTGTTCATGGTTGATTGTTAATTTCATTCTACCGTAAACCATGTCGCGCTGAGCCCTTCGGCAAGCTTAGGACAAACTCCGCGAAGCATCTCTTTCACCGACGGGAGACTCTTCTCCGCCCTATTGGTCTCCTCAGAGCGACCTATTTCGAACTGTAGGGTCTGTAAATTAATAACTTCCCACATTTTTGTTCGTTCGCAGTTGTACTGCGAACGGGGTGCAGTGTAACTGCATACCCAACAAGGAAATTATATTTTTACGAACCCTTACGAAAGCCTTGACGCCATCAGACTATTTTCAACCAGGTTGAAAACGGGTTGCAAATCGGTTTGTGTTGAATCTCCCACCCCTCACCTAGAATTTCGCAAACACAATCGTTATACTCTACCGCGATGACCCAACTCAGAAATCGCGGCATGATTATTTCCCCTCGCCATATTTGCGCGTTACTCCTCGCCCTGCTCTTCGCATTCCCCCTCCCTGCCCGCGCCCAAACCGCGCCCGTGTGGGATTCCGCCCAGCAGATGCGCGACCTCGCCTTTCAAGCCCAAAGCGAGTTATATGCCGCCGCGCGCGCCAGCGACCCCGCCGCAAATTATCAGACCGCCGCGAGCCTGCTCGACAACGCCGCGAAAATTTACGAGACGAGCTTACAACCTTCCTATAAAACATCCGCGCCAGACGCCAACGCGCTGGTTGTGGATTCACTGACTCGCGCGCGAACCGCCGCATTGACTGGCAACGCCGCCGCCCTAGCCGCCGCGCGCGGACGCCTCTGGACCGCGCTCTTGCAGGGGAGCCAAACCCTAACCTTATCCACGCTCACGGCGGGCGACTCTGCTTCCGCCGCCGAGTGGCTGAAATTGCGCGAATACCGCTCAGCGACCCGCGTCAACACCGTGGACGATCCGTCGGCGCAAGCGCTTGCCGACGTGGAACAGAAGCAACTCTCGCCGGAGTCGGCGGCGGAGATCATCGCCAACGATTTGCGCGATTCATACTTCTTCCGTCTGCGCGACGCGTTGACTCAAATTCAAGACGCGGTCGAGAAAAAATTCCCCACCCGCGCCGCAGAATGGGCGGGGCAATCGGCGGGATATTTCTCCATCCTGCAAGCGGACATGCGCGAAAAACTCGGCGCGGACGAAACCGCCGCATTGCAAAATTCTTTCGCCGCGCTCGAAGCCGCCGCGTTGAATGAAGATTGGGCGAAAGTGCAAACGCAAGTGGATAACATCCACGCCGCGCTGACGCATTACCAGCCCGTCGAACTCACGCCCGCTGAAATTTCCAAACGCGGACAACTACTTTACCTCTTCACCGATCTTATTTATATCGAATACAAGAACGGCGTGCGCGACGGAAACATTACCATCGCCATCGAATATCAAGAAGCCGTCACGTTTCGCGCGCAAGCCTCAACCGTCTTTGAAGAATTGCGCCCGTTCATTGCCGCCGCAGACCCAAACGCCGCTACGCGACTCGAAGCGATCTTCAGCGAACTCAATACGACGATCCTCAAGTACGGCGAACCCAGCGACGTGAAAATTTTGGTGGATGAAGCGCTGAAGATCATCGAATCCACGTTGAAGGTCAGCGCGGACTCAAGCGACACCTCCGCTTCATTTACGATTCTCGATACGTTACTCAATGAAATGCTGACCGCCGCCCGCGCGGGGAATTACACAGACGCGGAACGCACACGCATCGAAGCCTACGCCATTTACGAAAGCGGACCCGAACAACGGCTGGCGCATCGCGCTCCGATTCTTTCGCGCGAACTCGAAGGGCTATTTTGGGAAGGCACGGAAGGGCAGAAGGGCTTATCCACCTTGATCGCGGATAAAGCCTCCGCCGAAGAAATTGCCACAGTCGTGAACCAGCTCAACGTCAAGTTAAACGAAGCGGAAGATTTTCTCTCCGTCGGCATGAGCGGATTTTTAGCCGTTGTCAACAGCATGGTCATCATCCTGCGCGAAGGCTTGGAAGCGGTGCTGATTCTTGGCGCGATCCTCGGTTATTTGAGCGCCACCAACAGCCCGCGCAAATTCAGCGCGTGGGTCTATGCGGGCGTTGCCGCCGCGATTGCGTTGAGCGTCCTCACCTGGTGGGCGGCGCAAAGCCTCATCACCATCACCGTCGCGCAACGCGAAGTGATCGAAGGCGTCGCCAGTTTGCTGGCGGTGGTCGTTTTGTTTTACGTCACCAACTGGCTGTTTGAAAAAGTCTACGTGGTGGATTGGATCGCCTACGTCAAAGAGCAGGTCGGCAAGGCGCTCAACACGGGTTCGGCGCTGGCGTTGGCGGGCTTGGGCTTCACGGTCGTTTTCCGCGAAGGCTTTGAGACTGTTTTGTTTTATCAAGCCCTCGCCTTCGACGCGCCCGCCAGTTCGATCTTGCTCGGCTTCATCATCGGCGCGGTCGTCATCTTTGCCGTCGCGTATGCGATTCTAAAATTGAGCAAACGCCTGCCGCTCAAACCGTTTTTCACCGTCACAGGGGTATTGCTGATGATGTTGGCGTTCAACCTGACGGGCGCGGGCGTGCGCGGCTTGCAGGAAGCGGGTCTCGTCACCGCCCATTTGCTGACGTGGATTCCCGAAAACTTAATCCTCATGGAACTCTTCGGCGTTTACCCCACGCTCGAAACCACGCTCGCGCAAATTCTATTTTTGCTATTGCTGATCGCTACATTCAGTTACAGCCTATGGCGCAAGAAAAAGAAAGATACCCTCATCACCCAGCCTAAAGGAGTCTCGTAAGATATGAAGAAAAATCGGATCCCATCCCTGACAGGGATTCTGACCCTCAGCCTGATTCTCGCCGCATGCGCGCCTCAAGCCGCGCCGACAGTTGATTCGCCTTCGACGGAACCCGCCACAGCCCAAGCCGACCTCAGCGCGGTGAAAGCCTACGCGGTGGACCAGGCGTCCCGTATGCAAGAAGCGACGGCGTCCCTGCGCGCGGGCGCGGAAAAATATTACGCCGCCATCGCCCAGATCAAAGCGGAGCATCCCGATTCAAATCCCTACGACTATCTGTGGGCGAATCATCCCGAAGCCGCGAAAACTTTGCTCGATACAATGCGCGCCGACTGGCTCGAAGCCCACACGCATTACGAATTGAATGAAGGCATCATCGCGGGCGTTCCCGCGCTCGCGTATTACGACGGCTGGCTCGACGCGGGCGCGCCTGCCTCCGAAGACCCCGAAGCAATTCAGTGGACTCTCACGCTCGCCGACGGCACGAAACTCGAAAGCCCTGGCAACTTCTTCCACACGCTCACCGAACCTATTTTGTATGGAACGGTTGAAAAATATGTCGGTCTGCCCGTGGACTTAAACGGCGACGGAAGCGTCGGCTTGGGCGAGGCATTGCCCGAAGCGGAAATTTTGCTCGCCTCAACGCAAGGCTTAGACATCGCCGCCCAGCAAACGCTCGATGCCGTCCACGCTTGGGAGCCAACTCTCGAAGATGCTTTCATGGCGATGGTCACGATGATTCCGACCATGAACGAATACTTTGAACAGTGGAAGTTATCCGCGTTTGTTTCTGGCAACAACTTTGAAGGCACGGGCTTCATTGCTGCCAGCCGCCTGCTGGATGTGACGGGTATTTTGCAAGGCTTAGACTTAACTTATGATAATATCCGCCCCATAGTCGCCAACGCCGATTCAAGCCTCGACGCGCAAATTGACGCGGGCTTCACCGATTTGGTGACCTACGTCAACACCTTGTACGATCAGGAAAAGGCTGGCACGGTCTTCTCGCCCGAAGAAGCCGATTCCTTCGGCACGGAAGCGCAGGATAAAGCCACCGCCCTCGCCGCGCTCGTCGCGCAAGCCGCCGCCAAAGCGAACATCGCGCTCAACCTCGACGCGGAAGGCTGGTCGCCCGACGCGCCGCCCGTTATCGAAGTCACCGTCCCCGCGCCCGCGGCGCTTGAATAACTTTTGAAACCACACAGGTCACGAAGGAAAACCTTAGCGACCTGTGGGGTAAATGATTTTCTTATGATCACAAACGCAACCGCCAAACCTCAAACTTCCGCCCGAATCTCTCCCGCCGTGAAAGCCGTCAGGGATTATCTCCTGCCGTTCATGGTCTGCTTCGCCATCGCCCTCGTCAGCGGGTTGTTCTACTATCTCGTCCCGCGCTCGTGGAACTGGCGCGCCTCGCAAGCCGCGCTGTGGATTCATCTCATCACGGGCATTCTCGGATTCTTTTATTTAATCCCTTACGTCTTATCGCATTACAAGAAAAAAGGCGAATCTGCGATTAATCTGATTTTCGTCTGGCGCGCGTTTCGCCGCAGTGAAAACGAATCGGATTGGGCATATCAACAGCGGGTGTACGGTCACATCCTCAACTGGCTGATGGCTTGGCTCGGTCTGAGCGGATTGTTGCTCCTCATCCCCAGCGTTTTGTGGATGAGCGGCGTGGTTTGGATGGCGGGCTACTCCGCGTATAAAATCGCCAACGCCGCGCATTTGGGGCTGGCGGCGCTCGCGCTTGCGTTCATCGGCTTCCACGTCGCCCGCAGAAGGAAACGCATCAACTCACAATGAGCAAGCCGATTCGATTTCTGGTCGTTGGGGGAGCGCTGACTTTGATCGCCTTTTTCGCCGCCGTGTTCCTTTTGCCCAAACCGCAAGGCACGGGGCTGGTCGCGGGCGAAGATATTCCCTTTTACTCCATGCCCTGGGGCGATAACCCTTTCGCGCCTGGCAACCTGCAAACCGCCGACGGCAAAATGCTCAACGCGAAAAATATCCCCACCGCCGAGTTCTGCGCCCAATGCCACGAAAAAGAATACCGCGAGTGGGTTAGTTCGATTCATTCGGTCACAGGTCCCGATATTCTTTACGAAACCGCCATCGGGAACAACGAAGTGGCGCACAAGAACCGCTTCGGCACGGAAAAGATTCGCTGGTGCGATTCGTGCCACGAACCCGTCAACTTGCTGATGGGCGAAATCAATCCGCTGGCGGTTGTTGGTCCCAGCGAAGCGACGGCGGAAGGCACAACCTGCATCATCTGTCACACCGCCACCCAAGCCGACCCGCTGGCAGGCAATGGCGCGCTCACACTCGACATCAACAACATTAACAACTACGACGAAGCGCTGATCATGGCGGCGCCCGCCGAACACGCCCGCAGTATGCAAGCCAAAACGCACAACCCGCTGATCGGCAGTTCCGATTTTTGCGGCGCGTGTCACACCGAGATTCGTCCCGTCGAAATTAACGGCGGCGAACCCATGCTTTTGCAAAACACTTACGAAGAATGGCAGAAAAGCGAATACGCCGAAAAAAATATCCAATGTCAGGACTGCCACATGCACCCTGATCCAGCGGCGTACATCTCCCAGTTAAACGAATCAGGTCAGGTTCCCGAACGAATCGTTTCGCATCGTTTTGTCGGCGTGAATTATCTGCTCACCGATTCCAACCTGCCCTCCAATCTGGTGACGTTCCTGCGTGGCGGACTCCCGCCTGGCGATATTTCGACTGACGAATGGAAAGCGGACCTGCTTGAACAAAACCGCCTCATTCTTGACCTGTTACAGGCGGCGGCAGACCTGAGCATTTCTGCCCCTGAGAGCGTTTCCCTCAACTCCACAGCGACTCTCAACGTGACCATCGCCAACACGGGCGCGGGACACAACCTGCCAACGGGCGCGCTCGACCAGCGGCACATGTGGCTCGAAGTCAAAGTCACCGACGCGACGGGCAAAGTTATTTATCACAGCGGCGAGTTCAACGCCAAAACGGGGCAGATTGACCCGAACGCGGTCATCTACATCAAAGTCCTCAGAGATAAAAGCGGAGAGATCATCAACGAACACATCCTCTTCAACGCCGAGTCCTACACCTTCACCCGCGACCCGATCCCCGCCAAATCCAGCGACACGATTCCCTACGCCATCCCCATCCCCGCCGAAGCGCAAGGTCCGCTGACGGTGGAAACGACATTATGGTACCGCCTCGCCCTGCAAGAGTTCGTCACGTACAGTTTGAATCTGGATGTGATCGTCCCGCCTGTGGTGATGGAAAAGATGAAGATGGAAATTGAAATTCGATAATAGACTCTATCAGTTATAAGCCGAACAAACCATTTTGGGCGCTGATGAGCGCAGACCCTTGCGCCGCCCGCCAGGGCAGGTGAAACGCAGATTTTTCTTTGAGACGGCGTTAGTCAACGTTTTTCTGCGTCCTGGTTTTATTTCTGCTAGAGTCTAATGATGGTCAACAAAAAGTCCGCTTGCGCAAACGGACTTTTTGTTAGGTTTGAGATTAACGGCCCTCCCGTTTTGGGCGGGATTACAACGTGTGAATTTTTAGACCCATCCGTGCGAATCCGTGAAATCTGTGGCTGATGGGTTAGGCTTTCCTGTTAAAAACGGTAGAGCCGGATTAACTGTAACTACTCAGCCTCGGAACATGTCGCTGCGAGGCGCTCTTGGTTTTGCCGAAGCAGTCTCCCCATGCCGGGAGATTGCTTCNNAAAAACATCGGGGCAGGCGAGCAAGAGCCCTCCTCGCAACGACATGCCTGAGCAGTTACGATTAACTTACATTTTTTCCACAACCCAAAAATGGGAAATTCCGAGAATCTTCAGCGGCGTCTTTTCCAGGAATTGCAATACCCCGCGCAAAAATTTCCCCAGAATGCCAAACCGCGCAATGATGTTATCGTACGCGCCGAAGATGATCGTTTGCTCGATGAATTTTACAGGCAAGCCATCGAAGAGTCTCCATAGATCGCTTTTTGAGTACGCGCGCACATGCGGCGCGAGCGTATCCCGCCAATTGCGCGGCAAATAATTGACGAACAACTGGTTGCCGAAATAATATTTCCCCTTCCAATAAATTCCATGCGTTTCAACGGGGTAGCCGCGATTCGGGCAGAACAATACAAGCCTCCCGCCTGGTTGCAAAACACGAATCATTTCGCGGATGGCGGCGCGGTCGTCCTGCACGTGTTCGATCACCTCGTGGCTGAGGATCAAGTCGCACGTTGAAGAGAGAAGCGGAAGAAATTCCCCCGCCGCGTTGAGGATGTGAGGCGAGTTCGCCTTTGCTTCGCGCGCGCGCTCGAAATCGTATTCCAACCCGATGACCGTTCCGCCGAAAGGGGAGAGGTGCTCCACGTACATTCCCACTCCGCATCCGTTTTCAAGGATCATCCCTTTGAGGCGCTCGCCCGCGGCGTTGACGATCATGCCGAGACGACGCTGTTGGCCTGCCCGCCAAACATAAGAAGGCTCGCCGCGCAAAGCGGCTTTGTTGAGATCACGTTGAGACATGGCGTGAATTATATCTTGCATCTTTTTATTGCCCGTGCTAAAATGCCCCTGTACGACGAACTAAACGGCACGCATCGGAAAGTGGGCTGACCCCCACTTTTTTGCTTGAAATAAGGTGAATTTGGAGTACCACGCATGTCAAAGAACGAAATTGCCCTGGCATTCAACGAAGTGTTGGAAGAAAAGCAGCTATCCAAGGAGATCATCCTTGGGGCGATCGAGTCTGCCATGTCCTCTGCCTACCGCAAGGCTGTGAACGCGTCCGCTGCCCAACACGTGGAGGCAAAGCTCGATCTCGAAACCGGCGCCGTGCTGGTGTTTGCCGAAAAAGAAGTCGTTGAAGATGTAATGGAACCAAAGACCGAAGTGTTGCTCGATGAAGCGCGAAAGGTAAACCCCGAAGCGCAACTCGGCGACATGGTGATCGTGGAAACCACGCCCAAAGACTTTGGCCGCGTAGCCGCGCAAACCGCCCGCCAGGTGATTCAACAGCGCATTCGCGAGGCGGAACGCTCCAACCAAATGCAGTACTTTGAACGGCAACTCGGCGAGATCGTCAGCGGCGTGGTGCAAGCCACCAACGCCCAGGCAACCACCGTCGGGCTGGATATGAAAGCCGAGGGGATGTTACCCGCCAACCAACGCATCCCCGGCGAACGATTCAAAGTGCACGAGCGCGTCCGCGCGGTGGTACTCGAAGTAAAAGACGGCTCGCGCGGACCGCAGATCATCCTCTCGCGTGGGCATCGTAACTTCCTGCGCCGCCTGTTGGAGAATGAAGTGCCTGAAATTTATCACGGCATCGTCGAGATCCGCGCGATCTCGCGCGAACCCGGCGCGCGCGCAAAAGTTGCAGTCATGGCAACCCAGGCTGGCGTCGACCCGGTCGGCGCGTGCGTAGGCATCAAAGGCGTGCGCATTCAAGCCATCGTCAAAGAATTACACGACGAGAAGATCGATATTATTCAATGGGACCAGGATCCCGTTATTTATATTTCCAAAGCCATCAGCCCGGCGCGCGTCACCGGCGTCTATGTGTCTGACGCGGATGGGAACAAGACCGCAACCGTGGTTGTGCAGGAAGACCAGCTCAGCCTCGCCATCGGGCGCGATGGGCAGAATGCCCGCCTAGCCGCAAAATTGACCGGCTGGCGCATCGATATCAAATCGATCACGGAAGCCGCCGGCGACTCCGTCCAAAAACTTCAAACCGACGCGGAACTTTCCGCGCTCATGCCCAACGCGGTCGAGTCCATTCCCAGCATCGAAGAAATCCTTGCCAAAAAAGCGGAGAATCGCCCGCTCACCCCGGAAGAATACACCGCCCTCGCGCAATTTGTCGATCGTGTGGAACGCCGCACCATTCAGATCAAAGAAGAAGCCGCCCGCGCCGAAGAGGTGGCAGGAGCCGCTCACCCCGATATCCCCACCGCGGCATTCGGTATGCCGCTCGAACAGGCGGGCATCAAAGATCATACCTTCAACATTCTCGTCGAGGCTGGGTACGATACGGTCGGCAGCCTCATGGTGGCGTTGAAAGCGGATTCCAACCGCGTGCTCGGGCTCGCCGGCATCGGACCGAAAGCGATGCAAAATATCGAAGAAGCGTTCGCGGCGATTCAATTCCCCGAAACGCTTCCCGCCGAAGTGGCGGCTGATGCGCCTGTGGAGGCGGCATCCAAGCCTGAGGCGGCAGAAGGAACCGCCACACCGGTGGAGGTTTCCCCAGCCGAGAAGCAAGCACCCACTAAGAAAGAGGCGAGAAAGGTCGTCGAAGAAGAGGAAGACGAACACGCCAAAGACGGCGTCTCATTGGACGAACTCTTCGCAATGAAGCCGGAGATATTCCAAACCCCAGGCGGAGACGATGAGTCTGCGGATAAGAAGAAAGGCAAGAAAGTCAAGAAGAAGAGCGTCGAGTTGGTCTTGGACGAAGAACGCGGCGAAGTTGTGGGTCGCAAGAAACACAAGCGCGGCGACGACGCATTTGGTGAAGAAGAGTAAATTCAGGTGAATGTTGGTGACGCAGTTCACTGCATCGCCATTACAACGTCAAGGAGCATGTCTAAGAAACCTGTTCAACACGTGAAGCATGTGCCCCAGCGGACGTGTGTCGGCTGTCGTGAAGTTCTGCCCAAGCGGACGATGATCCGCATTGTGCGCGCGGCGGAAGGGGTGCAAGCCGACCCGACCGGTAAAAAAGCCGGGCGAGGCGCCTATTTGCATGACCGCCGCGAATGTTGGGAACGCGGCTTGAAAGGCGCGCTGGCGCATGCGTTGAAGGCAACGATCACAGACAATGAACGCTCAGCGTTGGAAGATTTTATGAACACCCTGCCTGCCGATAGCGCGGCTGGGGAACGGTGACCTGCCAGATGTGAAACGTTAACTCACTGGGTTGTCGCCGATGAAGGTGTAATCAGCAAGGCGTCAAATTGCCCGCGGCGTTTGGCGTTTTGAGAACTGGAGGCAGTCCCATGAGTACCAATGGAATTAAGAAGATCGAATTGCCGGTCAACATTATCGTGCGAGACCTGGCGCAAAAGATCGAAAAAAGCCCCATCGACCTGATCAAAAAATTGATGACGAACGGCGTGATGGCGACCATTAATCAGTCGGTGGATTTCGACACCGCCGCAATCGTGGTTGCCGAATACGGTTATGAAGCGGCGCCTGAAGTTGTCGAAGAAGTCAAAGCGGAGACCGGCGAAGTGCCTCTCTGGCGACAGATGATCGCCGGTGAGGATGCTTCGCAGTTGAAGGCGCGCCCCCCTGTGGTGACGATCCTGGGTCACGTAGATCATGGCAAGACGAGTTTGCTCGACGCGATCCGTCAGACTGAAGTAGCGGCGGGCGAAGCGGGCGGAATCACACAACATATCGGCGCGTATCAAGTGGAAAAGAAGGGGAGATTGATCACGTTCCTCGATACCCCCGGTCACGCGGCGTTCACGCAGATGCGGGCGCGAGGGGCGCAAGGCGCGGATATTGTGGTGCTGGTCGTCGCGGCAGACGATGGCGTGATGCCCCAAACCCGTGAAGCCATTGCCCATGCCAAAGCCGCGCGCGTTCCGATCATGGTGGCGCTCAACAAGATCGATAAAGCCAATGCCAACCCAGACCGTGTTAAACAGCAACTTGCCGAGCAGGAACTCGTTCCGGACGATTGGGGCGGCAACACGATGGTGATTCCCGTCTCTGCGAAACAGAAGCAGGGCATTGACGATCTGCTCGAAGGTATTTTGCTCGTCGCCGATAACTCAGACATTAAAGCGAATCCATCGGGTAAGGTGATCGGCACGGTCATCGAAGCCGAGGTGGATAAGACGAAGGGCGTGATCGCCACCCTGCTCGTTCAAAATGGAACGCTTGAAATGGGCGATGTTGTTGTGGCTGGCATCGCGCATGGAAAATTGCGCGCGGTGACCGATTACAAAGGCAAGCCCGTGAAAAAAGCGGGACCCTCGACGCCTGTCGCTGTGATGGGCTTGAGCGATGTGCCGTCGGCGGGCGATTTGTTTGCAGTGGTAAACTCGGACAAAGAAGCGCGTGTGATCGTGGCTGAACGAGTCGAAGCGGCAAAGACTCAGGCGCAATCCAAGAAGAAAGTTTCGTTGGAGGATTTGTTCGCCAACGTGCAGGCGGGCGAAGCGAAGGGATTGAACCTTATTGTCAAAGCGGACGTGCAAGGGTCGCTCGACCCGGTCATCTCTGAGTTGAACAAACTTGGCGAGGGTGAGATCGGCATCAAGATCATCTACGCCGAGACCGGCAATATCGGCGAAAACGATGTCATGCTGGCTTCGTCTTCGAAGGCGATCATGATCGGCTTCAACGTGCAGGCTGAAGTTTCAGCGCGGCGGCTTGCCGACAAAGAAGGCGTGGATATCCGCCTGTACGAGATCATCTACCGCATGACCGAAGATATCGAAAAAGCGCTCCAAGGCATGCTCGAGCCTGAAGTGAAGGAAAAAGTTATCGGTCGCGCGCAGGTCTTGCAAGTCTTCACCGCGTCGAAGTTCGGACGCGTGGCTGGTTGCCGCGTCACCGACGGCGAACTGCGCCGCAACGCAAAGGTGAAACTCTATCGCGGCACAGACCTCGTCTACGAAGGCGACATGGGTTCGCTTCGTCATGAAAAGGACGATGTCAAAGAGGTCAAGCAAGGCTACGAATGCGGCGTGGGCTTCAAAGGCTTCAGCGACATCCAGCCTGGCGACCAACTCATTTGCTACATTTTGGAGAAATCATAGAACCTTGCGAAGGTTTTAAACCTTCGCAAGGATATACCAACCATGCCTTCAGGAATTCGCCTTCAGCGCATCGCGGACCGCATCCGTCAGGAACTTTCGGCTCTCTTGATTCGCGAGATCAGCGACCCGCGCCTGCAACATATCTTCGTCACCGATGTAAAAGTGGATAGGGAACTCGCCTACGCAGATGTGTACGTCTCCGCCATCGAAGGGACTTCGCGTTCCAAAGACGTTCTTGCCGGACTTGAGTCTGCTTCCGGCTTCCTGCGACGGATTCTCGCCTCACGCGTCGAACTGCGCGCCTTTCCGCGCCTGCGGTTTCACTGGGATGTGACGCCGGAGAACGCCGATCGAATCGAGAAGGCGTTGGCTGATTTGAGAAACAAAAAATAAACGCGCGGCTTACCGATTTGATGGTTGTATTTTCATCAAAGAGCCGGATAATGAATGGAAGGGACTTTTTCGAGAATGACAGAAACGCACATAGGGGAAATCAAACAGCGGTTGGAGCAGGCGCAGAAGATCGTCATCGCATCACACGTCCGCCCGGATGGCGATGCCATTGGCTCTCTGCTTGGTTTGGGGCTGGCGCTCAAAGACGCCGGCAAACAAGCGCAGATGGTGCTCGTAGACGGCGTATCCTCCTCGTTCAAATACCTCGAAGGGAGCGAGTTGATCGTCAAGGAACCGCAAGGTGAACACGATACGTTCATCACCGTCGATTGCGCCGATTTCAAGCGGACGGGGAAGGCTTTTGAAAACTTCGGCGCGCCGGATATCAATATCGATCACCACAAAACCAATGAACGCTTCGGCGCATTGAACCTGATCGAAGAGAACGAGGCGGCAACCGCCGCCATTCTCACTCATTACCTGCCCTTATGGGGATACAAGATCACCAAACCGATCGCCGCGGCTTTATTAACTGGCATTGTTACCGACACGCTCGGCTTTCGCACGCCAAACACGAACCCCTCCGCGATGCGGTTGTGCGCCACATTGATGGAGACAGGCGTGGACATGTCTGACCTGTATATGCGTTCGTTGGTGCATAAAACCTTCCCTGCGGCGCGATATTGGGGAGCGGGGCTGTCTAACCTTGAGCAAAAGCATGGAATCGTCTGGGCAACCCTCACCGTCGAGGACCGCAAGCGAGCCGGGTACGGTGGGAGCGACGATGCCGATTTGATTAATATAATCTCAGCAATTACCGGAAATGGAAACAAAGTGGGTATGATATTCGTCGAACAGAACGACAATCATGTCAAGATCTCATGGCGCGCGCTCGACCCGGCGGTGGATGTTTCCAAGATTGCAAAACACTTCAATGGGGGCGGTCATGCCGCCGCTGCCGGGGCAGACATCCACGGCGCGTTAAACGAGATACGATCCGTAGTACTAAAGACAACCCGTGAAATGATCGACCTTGATTAAAATAGTTATGCGCTACTGTCATCGATAAATGTATGGAGGAAAAATGAATAAACAAACAGATAACCAGACAATGAAGAATGCCATCTCCGGCGTTTTGGTTGTAGACAAGCCCGTTGGTATGACGTCGCACGATGTTGTGCAGGCGATCCGCAATGGGACTAGTTTGCGCCGTGCCGGGCATACTGGCACGCTCGATCCGCGCGCTTCGGGCGTGTTGGTGATTCTGGTGGGTCCTGCCGTTCGGTTAAGCGAGTATGTTTCCGCTTCCGATAAACGCTATCAGGCGATCATCCGTATGGGCGGTAAGACTGACACCTTCGACGCGGAAGGGAGGGTGACGCCGTCAACCCAACCCGTGAACGTAACCGAACCGCAATTTGAAGAGGTGTTGAAGACGTTCGTCGGNNATGCGGCGCGTACCTCGTTGGACTTCGCCGTACAAAAAGCGGACGCTTTTCTTTGCGCGATGCAACCCCGCTTCGCAAACTGCAAGAGGCGTTTACCGCAGGCAATTGGTATCAATATCTCATCCCTGCCGCAGAAGCATTGGGCGATTGGCCCGCCATCGAACTCAGCCCCGATGAAGTGGAGGGCGTGAGGCATGGTCACCGCGTGAAAGCGGCGGAAGATGCCGTGCTTGGAAACAAAGTGCGCGGCGTCAGCACGCAAGGCGAATTGGTCGCGTTGATGGAATGTATC
>CXWJ01042969.1_pt1 | contig 27775 bp, 23 predicted proteins | sample 590841 | NCBI WGS metagenome assembly CXWJ01 (sample SAMEA3498367, study PRJEB10139) | wastewater metagenome | biome: wastewater treatment plant; material: activated sludge | place: Austria | collected 2015-01-21 | reverse complement strand
GAGCAGGGCTCCGGCGGGGAAGGCGAGATAGGGCGCGATGCCGTGCACCCGCAGATCGGCGGTCAACGGCTCGAAGTCGTCGAGCTCCAGGGCCAGCGGACGCGGGTCCGGCGGCCCCAGCGCGTGCCCCCACCGGGCCATCAGCCAGCCGGCCACGACCGAGCAGCCGAGGAGCACGGCCAGCGTGACCAGCTCATGACTGCGGGTGATCGCTCCGGCCAGCAGCCCGGCCAGCCCGCCGAACACCAGGGCCCACAGCACGTAGCTGCCGGTCGCGGCGAACTCCTGCGCCGCACCCGGCCCGTCCAACAGGAACTCGTGGCCCAGGGCGGCGCCGGTGGCGGGGGTCCACCGCCCCTCCCAGACCCAGGCGGCTGCCACCGCGGCACCCAGGGTCACGGTGAGGGTGGCGGCGACCTGGAACCCCAGCCTGCGCGCGCTCACCCGGCCAGGCACCCCGGGCCGAGCAGCTGCTTGAGATCGGCGAACAGCGCAGGGCTCGGCGACACCCGCAGGCCGTCGTCCAGCCGGAGCACGGTGGTGGCCCCGCGGGCCAGCAGCCGTAGCCGAACCTCGGTCATTCCCGGATGGGTCGCCAGCACCTCCCGGAGCTGCTCCACCACCGGTGGGGTGCAGCGCGTCGCCGGCAGGCTCACGACCACGGGTCCGGCCGGGCCCTGGTTGAGGTCCGGGACGGTGACCTCCTGACCGTGCACCTCGGGTTGGTCCTTGCTCCGGGACAGCCGGCCCTTGACCGTGACGATCGCGTCCTCGACCAGATGTGGCCCGGCCAGCTGGTAGGCGCTGGGGAAGAGCAGCACGTCGATCGCCCCGTCGAGATCCTCCAGGGTGACCATCGCCCACGCGTCGCCGCGCTTGGTGATCTTGCGCTGCACCGAGGTGATCAGGCCACTGATGGTGAGGACCGAGCCGTCACCTCGCTCCTCGTCGAGGATCAGCTGCCCGATGGTGCAGTCGGTGCCTTGGGACAGGACGTGCTCGAGGCCCATCAGGGGGTGGTCGGAGACGTAGAGCCCGAGCATGTCGCGCTCGTGGCCGAGGAGGGTCATCTTGTCCCACTCCTCGATCTCCGGCACGGTCACGGTGATGCCGAACCCGCCGCCGAGCTCGTCATCGAGGCCACCGAACAGCGAGTCCTGGCCGATCGCCTCGTTGCGCTTGATGTCGACGTACTGGTCCACCGCGGTCTCGTGGATGGCGACCAGCGCCCGGCGACGGTGCTTCATCTCGTCGAAGGCCCCGGCCTTGACCAGCGACTCGATGACCCGCTTGTTGCACACCAGGGCCGGCACCTTGCCCATGAAGTCGTTGAAGTCGGTGTAGCGGCCCTGCTCCCGTCGCGCGACGACGACCGCGTCGACGACGTTGGCGCCGACGTTGCGGATCGCGGTCAGCCCGAACCGGATGTCGTTGCCCACCGGCGTGAACGTGGCCTCGGACTCGTTGACGTCAGGAGGCAGCACCTGGATCTTCATCCGGCGGCACTCATTGAGGTAGATCGCCGACTTGTCCTTGTCGTCCTTGACCGACGTCAGCAGCGCGGCCATGTATTCGGCCGGATAGTGCGCCTTCAGGTAGGCCGTCCAGTAGGACACCAGGCCGTACGCCGCGGTGTGGGCCTTGTTGAAGGCGTAGTCGGAGAACGGGACGAGGATCTCCCAGAGCGCCTTGATCGCGGGGCGTGAGTAGCCGTTCGCGTTCATGCCCGCCTCGAACGGCACGAACTCCGCGTCGAGGATCTCGCGCTTCTTCTTGCCCATCGCCTTGCGCAACAGGTCGGCCTGGCCGAGCGAGTAGCCCGCGACCTTCTGCACGATGGCCAGCACCTGCTCCTGGTAGACGATCAGCCCGAACGTGGGCTCGAGGATCTCGGCGAGGGGCTCCGCAAGCTCGGCGTGGATCGCGGTGATCTCCTGCTTGCCGTTCTTGCGCAGGGCGTAGTTGGTGTGGCTGTCGGCCCCCATGGGGCCCGGGCGGTAGAGCGCCAGGACCGCGGAGATGTCGGCGAACGAGTCGGGTCGCATCAGCCGCAGCAGCGCCCGCATCGGGCCACCGTCGAGCTGGAACACCCCGAGGGTGTCGCCCCGCGACAACAGCTGATAGGTCGCCGGATCGTCGAGGGCGAGGTCCTCCACGACCACCGTCTCGCCACGGTTGCGCTCGATGTTGATCAGTGCGTCGTCGAGGATCGTGAGGTTGCGCAGCCCCAGGATGTCCATCTTGATCAGGCCGAGGCTCTCGCAGGTCGGGTAGTCGAACTGGGTGATGATCGCGCCGTCCTGAGGGCGGCGCATCAACGGGATCACGTCGATCAGGGGTTCGCTGGACATGATCACCCCGGCCGCGTGCACTCCCCACTGGCGCTTGAGGCCCTCGATGCCCCGCGCGGTGTCGACGACCTGCTTGACGTCCTGGTCGGACTCATAGAGCGAACGGAACTCCCCACCCTCGCCGAACCGCTTGTGCTCGGGGTTGAAGATCTCGCCGAGCGGGACATCCTTGCCCATCACCGCGGCCGGCATCGCCTTGGTGATCCGGTCACCCATCGCGAACGGGTAGCCGAGAATCCGGGAGGCGTCCTTGACCGCCTGCTTGGCCTTGATCGTGCCGTAGGTGACGATCATCGAGACCCGGTCGTCGCCGTACTTGTCCGAGACGTAGCGGATCACCTCGCCACGCCGGCGCTCGTCGAAGTCGATGTCGAAGTCGGGCATCGAGATGCGCTCGGGGTTGAGGAACCGCTCGAAGAGCAGGCCGTGCTCGAGCGGGTCGAGATCGGTGATCCGCAAGGCGTAGGCGACGATCGAGCCGGCGCCCGAGCCACGGCCGGGGCCGACCCTGATGCCGTTGCTCTTGGCCCAGTTGATGAAGTCGGCCACCACCAGGAAGTAGCCGGGGAAGCCCATCGAGGAGATCACGCCGAGCTCGAACTCGCTCCGCTCGCGCACCTCGGCACCGATCCCGCCGGGATAGCGACGGGCCAGACCGCGCTGCACCTCCTCGCGCAGCCAGCTCTGCTCACTGTGACCCTCCGGGCACGGGAACCGCGGCATGTAGGTGCCGTTGCCCTCGCTGAAGGACACCTCGCACCGCTCCGCGATCAGCAGGGTGTTGTCGCAGGCCTCGGGCAGCCCGTTGCGGTCCGCCCAGAGCTCGCGCATCTCGGCGGCGGACTTGATGTAGTAGCCGTCGCCGTCGAACTTGAACCGCTTGGGGTCGGCCATGGTGCTGCCCGAGGAGACGCAGAGCAGGTGCTCCTGGGCCGGCGCGTCCTCGCGCAGGACGTAGTGGGAGTCGTTGGTCGCGATCAGCGGGATCCCGAGATCCTGGCCGAGGCGGAGCAGTCCGTCGCGCACGCGGTTCTCGATGGCCAGCCCGTGGTCCATCAGCTCCAGGAAGTAGCTGTCCCGGCCGAGGATGTCCTGGAAGTCGGCGGCAGCCTGGCGAGCCTTGTCGTAGTCGCCGATCCGGAGCCAGGTCTGCACCTCGCCCGAGGGACAGCCGGTGGTCCCGATCAGCCCCGAGGAGTGCTGGGCCAGCAGCTCGCGGTCTGCCCGCGGCTGGTAGAAGAACCCCTCCATCGAGGCCCGGCTCGAAAGCCGGAAGAGGTTGTGCATGCCGGCCGTGGACTCGGCGAGCAGGGTCATGTGGGTGTAGGCGCCCGAGCCGGAGACGTCGTCGTCACCTCCGTTGTTCCACCGCACCCGCTTGCGCTCGTGGCGCGGCGTGTTGGGGGTGAAGTAGGCCTCCATGCCGATGATCGGCTTGATCCCCGCGGCCTGCGCCTTGGAGTAGAAGTCGAAGGCGCCGAACACGTTGCCGTGGTCGGTCATCGCGATCGCGCCCATCCCGAGCTCGGCGGTGCGGGCGAACAGGTCGTCCAACCGGGCCGCACCGTCGAGCATGGAGTACTCGGTGTGGTTGTGCAGGTGGACGAAGTCGCCGGACGGCATCGTGCGGAGCACTCCCAGGCTCGAGACGGACAGGACCGAGGTCCGGCGCGGAGGCCGAACCGGGTGTCTCGGGGAAGGGTCCTTAGCCTACGCGACGGCGTACGCCGATCGTGACAGGACGCTCCGACAACGGACGGCCCAGGGCTGCGGCGGGCGGTGGATCGACGCTGGGGATCCAGGACGAACCAGGATCAGTCGTCCACCTCGTCGAGGAGCCGGCGATAGAACGCCACGGGGTCGGCCCCCGGCCAGGCCATCCGGACGTCGGGAGCGCCCTCCTCGTTGCCGCTGCCGTCGGTGCGCTCCAGGGCAACCAGGCCCTGCCGCTCGTAGAACCGGCGAGCCGGAGTGTTGGACTCGAAGACCCACAGGCAGAAGCCGTCCGGGCGCTGCGCCTTCACCACGCCCAGCAAGGCGGTCCCGATGCCCTGGCCCTGGTGGTCCGGGTGGACGTACAGGTCGTCGAGCCAGGCACCAGGGAACCGGGCATAGCCGACGACGACCGACCCCCGCTCGGCGATCCAGACCGGGTCGGCCTCGAGTCGCTCCGCGATCCAGTGCCGGACGGAGTCGTCGGTGTGCACGGGAGGCGGCATCGGCGCCGCGCGCCGCGCCGCGAGGTGGACGCCCGCGACCTGCTCGTCGTCGCTGCCCTCCACCGCCGGGCGAAACGTGACCTCGTCAGTGGGCGTCACGGATGACCTCGAGGGCGTGGGCGAGGTCGTCGGGATAGGGCGAGGCGTACTCGACGTACTCCCCCGTGTCGGGATGCTCGAAACCGAGCCGGACGGCGTGCAGCCACTGGCGCTCGAGCCCGACGCGCTTGGCCAGCACCGGGTCGGCGCCGTAGTGGAAGTCGGCGACGCACGGGTGCTTCACCGCCGCCATGTGGACCCGGATCTGGTGGGTCCGCCCGGTCTCGAGGTGCACCTCGAGCAGGCTGGCGAAACGGTGGGCCTCCAGGGTCTCGTAGTGCGTGACGCTCTCCCGGCCACCGGCCATCACGGCGAACTTGTGGTCGTGCTTGGGGTGCCGCGCGATCGGCGCGTCGATGGTGCCCTCGAGGGGATCCGGATGGCCCTGCACCAGCGCGTGGTACGTCTTGTCGACCGTACGGCGGCGGAAGGCGTTCTTGAGCACGGAGTAGGCGTGCTCGCTCTTGCAGATCACCATCACCCCCGACGTCCCGACGTCGAGCCGCTGCACGATCCCCTGGCGTTCGGGCGCCCCGCTGGTCGAGATCCGGAAACCCGCTGCCGCGAGATGCCCCACGACGGTCGGCCCCGACCACCCGGGCGACGGGTGCACGGCGACGCCCACCGGCTTGTCGATCACCACGATCGAGTCGTCGTCGTGGACGATGCCGATCCCCTCCACCACCTCGGGCACCACCTCGAGCGGATCGACCGCCGCCGGGATGACCACGTCGAGCATGGCGCCCGGGGTGACCCGGTCGCTCTTGCTGGCCGCCGTGCCGTCGACGTGGACCTGGCCGGCGCCGATCAGCTCGGCCGCGCGGGTGCGGGACAGCCCGAACATCCGGGCGATCGCGGTGTCCACCCGCTCCCCCGCGAGCCCCTCCGGCACCAGGACCACCCGGTGGTCGGCGTGCTGCGTCACGAGTCGGTCTTCGGCTGCCGGCTGCCGTCCACGGAGATGCCGCGGAACGCCTGCAGGATGATCAGGCCCGCGGCGACGTCGATGAAGACGTCGGCCAGGTTGAACACCGGCCAGTTCGGCAGCCGGAGGAAGTCGACGACGTGGCCGTGCAGGAAGCCGGGCTCCCGCAGGAGCCGGTCGGTCAGGTTTCCGGACACCCCGCCCAGGAGCAGTCCCAGCGCCACCGCCCAGACCGCCGACCCGACCCGCCGGGCGACGTAGAGCACCACGACGACCGCCACCATCGCCAGGATGCTGAAGACATAGGTGTATCCCGTGCCGGTGCTGAAGGCCGCTCCCGGGTTGCGGATCAGCGTGAGCTGGAGGATCTCGCCGATGAACGGGCGGTCCTCGCCGGGGCTCAGCGCGCGCACCGCCCAGATCTTCGTCGCGACGTCCGCGGCGTACGCCGTCAGGGCGACGGCGGCGAACAGTCCCAGCCTGCGCCGCCCACGACTCCCCGCGTCCTCGGCGCCGACCTCCCCGTCGGGGGTCAGCGGCGTTCTTCCCGCTGTTTGCATGACAGGCACAGTGTGGCACGGGGGAAGGCCATCACCCGCATCTTGCCGATGGGCTGCCCACAGGACTCGCACACGCCGTAGCTGCCGTCGCGGATGCGCTCCAGGGCACGGTCGATCTGGGCCAGCATCTCGCGCTCGTTGTTGAGCACGATCAGCTCCTGATCCCGCTCGAAGCTGGTGGCGCCCATGTCTGCCTGGTCGTGGCCCGCGCCGTCGCCGGCGTCGCGCATCAGCCCCGCCAGCTCCAGCTCCTGGTCGTGGAGCAGCCGCACGATCCGATCGCGGTGGTCGTGCAGATCCCCCAGCACCTCGTCGAGCTCGGCCTTGGTCCAGGCGGCCTCGCCGTCCTTGACCGCCAGCGAGGAGTGTCGAGTGGACGTCGCGGTCCGCGCGGCCGCGGCCTTCTTCGCGGGGGCGGCCTTCTTGGTCGGGGGCGGCCTTCTTCGCCGGGGCCGCCTTCTTCGCCGGGGCCGCCTTCTTCGCCGCGGCCGCCTTCTTCGCCGCGGCCGCCTTCTTCGCCGGGGCCGCCTTCTTCGCCGGAGCCGCCTTCTTCGCCGGAGCCGCCTTCTTCGCGGTCGCGTCGTCGGCCTTGGCAGTGGACCCTCCCCGGCCGATCACCTTCTTGGCGACGGCGGCTGCCGAGCTGGCCAGCGACTTGCGGGTGCTGCGGCTCATGGGATCGTCCAGTCTCCTCCGAGGGCGGACCGGCGGCGACTGCCCCGGCGTGTCGGGAGGGTAGCCAATGCGCACCTCCGACTCAAACAGGCTCGCCCTGCGCGACGAAGGCCGGACCCGTCGGGGTCCGGCCTTCGTCGCGAATGAGCTCAGTCAGAGCCTGGGGCTCAGCCCTCTTCCTCGCCGAGGATCGAGCGCAGCCGCTTGGGCGCCGCAGGCGAGTCGCCCATCATCGGCGGGCCACCCTCGGGGGTGTTGGTGAGGGCCTCGAGCTGCTGCTGGAAGTAGGACTTCAGCCGGGAGCGGTACTCCCGCTCGAACGCTCGGAGGTTCTCCACCTCGCCGTTGAGCTTGTCGCGCTCGCGCTCCAGCTCACCGAAGAGCTCCTTGCGACGATCGGCGGTCTCGGAGTCCAGCATCTGCGAGCGGGTGCGCGCGTCGGCCTCGAGCCGGTCGGCCTTCCCCTTGGACTCGTTCTCCAGTCGCTCGGCCTTGGTCCGCGCCTCGCCGACGATCCGGTCGGCCTCGTCCTTGGCGCTCTCGACCAGCTCGTCCGCGTTGCGGGTCGCGATCTCGAGCAGTCGGGCGGCCGCGTTGCTGGCCTCGGGGACCGTCTCGACCCGCAGGGTCTGGACGCCGACCGCCGCGGCCGCAGCCGCCGGGACCTCGGGGGCTGCCTGGACCTCGGGCGCCGGCGGCGCCGGGGGCTCCTCGACAGCCGGCGGCTCGGGGGCCGCGACCGGCGCCTCGACCTCGGGGGCCTGGGTCTGGAAACCGCTGCCCGACTGGGCTGCCACCAGCTTCGCCCGGAGCTCCTCGTTCTCCTTGGTGAGTCGGGCCAGCTCGGCCTCCACCTCGTCGAGGAACTGGTCCACCTCCCCCATGTCGTAGCCCTCACGGAGGCGCACAGGCGTAAAGCGCTTGTTGCTCACGTCCTCAGGCGTCAGCGGCATGACCTCACCCATTCGTTAGCTCGGGAAGTTCTTCTCAGGCGAACAATAGCGCTAGTCCCCCGCCGAGGTGCGCATCCGGGCGGATCCCACACCCGCACCGCTGTTCCCACCAGTCACAGCCCCCGGACAGCGTTTCCACGCTCGGCGCGCGCGCGTCGATCACGCTCGCGGGATTCCTCAGCTCTGGTTGAAGAAACCGCTGTCGGCGATCCGCTGCTTGTCCTCCGCAGCGACGCTCACGTTGGGCGGAGAGAGCAGGAACACCTTGTTGGTGATCNNGCTCGATCGTGCCCCGAGTGGCGAACACCAGACCCGCCGCGAAGTCGACGAGCCGCTTCGCGTCGGCGTCGTCCATGTCCGACAGGTTCATGATGACCGGCGTGCCGTCGCGATACTGCTCGCCCACGGTGCGCGCCTCGTTGTAGGTGCGCGGGTGCACGGTGGTGATCCGGGACAGCTCGGCGACGACGGACTCGGTGGGCCGCGGCCGGCGCTCGGAAAGATCGGAGACCGGTGCCGGGCGCCGCTCGGGCTGCCGCTTCTCGGCCTGCGCCTGAGCGGCCCGGTCGTAGTCGGAGTCGTAGTCCGCGTCGTACTCGTCGTACCGGCCCGTGTCCTCGAGCAGGCCGAGGTACTGGCCGATCTTGCGCATCGCGCTCATGACTGCCGTCCTCCGCTGCTGGCGGCGCTCCGGCCGGAGCGCCTGTGGTGCTCGCGACGTTACTTCATCAGGGGCCGCGGACCGAGGACCGCGCTGCCGACACGCACGTGTGTCGCACCGATCCCGATCGCGGCCTCGAAGTCCCCGCTCATCCCGGCCGAGAGACAGGTCGCGCCGGGGTGCTCGGCGAGGAACTCGTCGCGGATCACCGCCAGCCGGGCGAAGGCGGCTCCCGGGGGCTCGCCGAGCGGCGCGACCGCCATCAGCCCGCGTAGGTGCAGGCCGTCGGCCGCCCCCACCAGGGCCGCGAGCCCGGACAGCTCGGCGGGGCGCGCCCCCGAGCGCCCGGCGGCCGTCGGTGGATCGATGCCGACCTGGAGCAGCACGTCCAGCCGGCGACCGCGCTCCCGAGCGCCCCGGTCGAGCGGTGCGACGAGCTTGGCGCGGTCGAGCGACTCCACGACGTCGGCGTAGGAGGCGACCGCAGCCGCCTTGTTGGACTGGAGGCCGCCGATGTAGTGCCAGCGCAGGCCGAGCTCCGCGCAGTCGGCGGCCTTCGCAGCCGCTTCCTGATGACGGTTCTCGCCGACGTCGGTGACTCCCAGCCCGGCGAGGATCCGCACGTCGGAGGCGGGGAAGAACTTGGTGACCACGACGACGGTGACCTCGTCCGGATCGCGCCCGGCGGCGCGGGCCGCCTCGGACACCCGCCGGCGTACGACGGCCAGCCGGGCCGCCAGCTCCTCCGACCTGCTCATGCCGTTCTCCACACGACGCCCGCGAATCGGCCGGCCCNNGTAGGACGGCCAGCGGGGGTCCTCGCGGGTGCAGACCGGCACCCGGCGCACCTCGCAGCCGTCGGCACGCAGCTGGGCGACCACGCCGGCACCCAGGTCGAGGGCCGGCGTGCCCCAGCTGGTCCTCGCCCAGGTCTCCGGCACCACCGCAGCGACCTCCGCCCGCAGCTCCTCGGGCACTTCGTAGCACCGCCCGCACACGTGCGGGCCCACCCAGCCGGTGATGGTGGCCGCGCCGAGGGTTCGCATCGCTGCCACGACGGCCGGCACGACCCCGGCGGCCACCCCGGGCCGTCCGGCATGAGCGGCGCCGACCACCCCGGCGGTGGCGTCGGCGAAGAGCACCGGCACACAGTCCGCCGCGCGCACGAGCAGCGCGATCCCCGGCCGCGCGGTGACCAGCCCGTCCGCCTGCGGCGGCTCAGCAGGCTCGTCGTTCCCCACGACGTGGACGGCTGCACCGTGCACCTGCCTCATCACGTGTGGCGTCGCACCGGTGGCCTCGGCCACCGCCCGCAGCCCGGCGGCGCGGACGACGGTCGCGGCATGGTCGCCGAGATCGAGGCGGGCATCGGTGAAGCCGACCTCCCCCGGGTGGTCGCCCGTCACACGGTCGCGCACGACGAGCACGTCAGCGTCGGTCACCCGATCGCCTCACTTGAGGAAGTCAGGCACGTCCAGGTCGTCGTCGGCGAAGGCGGGCGCCGTCGGCACCCGGGGCGGAACCGGCTCCCGGGACTCCGACCCCCCGCCTGACCCCGAGTCGACGCGTGCCCCGACCAGGGCCGGCTCGGGCTTGGCCCCGGGGGCGAGCTCCTCGACCGCCGCCCGGGTCTCCGCCTGGGTCTGCTGCGGCTTGACCGCCGGCGTACGGCGCAGCGTCGCGCCCTGCTCACGACGCTTCGGCATGCCGGCGTCGAAGCCGGCGGCGATCACGGTCACCCGCACCTCGTCACCGAGTGCGTCGTCGATCGTGGCCCCGAAGATGATGTTGGCGTCGGGATCGGCAGCCTGCGACACCAGCGCGGCGGCCTCGTTGATCTCGAACAGGCCCAGGTCGGAGCCGCCCGCGATCGAGAGCAGCACCCCGTGGGCGCCGTCGATCGAGGCCTCGAGCAGCGGGCTGGAGACCGCCATCTCCGCCGCGGCGACCGCCCGGTCCTCACCCCGCGCCGAGCCGATGCCCATCAGCGCGGAGCCGGCGTTGGCCATCACGGACTTGACGTCGGCGAAGTCGAGGTTGATCAGGCCCGGAGTCGTGATCAGGTCGGTGATGCCGGAGACGCCCTGGAGGAGCACCTGGTCGGCCTGCTTGAAGGCGTCCAGCACCGACACGCTGCGGTCGCTGATCGAGAGCAGCCGGTCGTTGGGGATCACGATCAGCGTGTCGACCTCCTCGCGGAGCTCGGCGATGCCCTCCTCGGCGGCGGTGGCCCGGCGCCGGCCCTCGAACGCGAACGGCCGGGTGACCACGCCGATGGTCAGCGCGCCGAGGGATCGGGCGATCCGCGCCACGACGGGAGCCCCGCCGGTGCCGGTGCCGCCGCCCTCGCCGGCGGTCACGAAGACCATGTCGGCGCCCTTGATGACCTCCTCGATCTCCTCGGAGTGGTCCTCGGCGGCCTTCGTGCCGACCTCGGGGTTGGCGCCGGCGCCGAGCCCCCGGGTGATCTCACGGCCGATGTCGAGCTTGACGTCGGCGTCGCTCATCAGGAGCGCCTGCGCGTCGGTGTTGATCGCGATGAACTCGACGCCCTTGAGTCCGACCTCGATCATCCGGTTGACGGCGTTGACTCCGCCACCACCGATGCCCACGACCTTGATGATGGCCAGGTAGTTCTGGGCTGCTGCCACGGCTTTGCCTCTCGGTGTCTGTGGTCTCGGTCAGTCCGGTCGCTGTCCGGACTGCGGTCCTGCGGTCGGCTCGGGTGGTCGGGAGCGGGTGCTGGTCCGGGGAAGTCGCGAGCTGTCCGACCGGAGTCGGAACTCTAACCCTGAGCCTGAGAGTTATAGTTATGTCAACCTCGCGATGGCGACGACACTAGGCAACCGCTGGGCCCCGATCGTGACGACACGCGGAGGAAGACCGAGATTTCGACCGGCGACGAGGTCTCAGCGTGGATCCGGGCTCACGACCGGATCGTGGGCTGCGCGGGCACGCTGACGTCATACACCTGCGCGTCCCGCTCCAGCAGCACCTGGAGCACCTTCGCCTTGGTGCTGGACTCGTCCGCGCTCCCCCACAGCACCGTCCTGCCGTCGCGCAGTGCCAGCGTGATCTGGTCGATGCTGGACACCTGGAGGTGGTCGACCTGCCGGGCGACGGCCGGCGGGAGCGCAGCGATCACCGAGGCTGCCTCGCGGCGCACCTGGCGGTCGGTGGCGCCCGCGGTCCGCACGTCGGGCAGGTCGTTCGGCGCGCGCGGGTAGTCGCGGAACAGCACCCCGTCGGCGTCCATCCCGGTGACGGTGCCGTCGACCGTCACCACGGCCACCGCCCGGCGCTCCACGACGTCGACCCGGACGCCGTCCGGCCAGGCCCGCGAGACGGTGGCGTCCTCGACCGCCGGCAGCGCCTCGACCCGGGCCTCGACGGTGCCGAGGTCCACCCGGGCCAGCGGCCGTCCCAGGGTGACCCCGGCGGCGCTCTCGACCTGGGCGGCGGAGAGGTACGACGTACCCGTCACCGTCACCTGCTCCACGGCCAGCACGGCACTGAAGAAGACCAGCCAGGTCCCGCCCACCACCAGCGCCACCGCGAGGAGGCCCGCGATCCCCCAGCGCCACGCGCCCCAGCGCCGGGCCCACTGTCGCCGCGCGAAGCGGCGCCGGGTGCGGTCGTCGACGGGGGTCGCACCAGGATCAGCCATCGACGCGTTCCTCCAGGAGAGCGAGGATGCGCGGCGCCAGCCGGGTGACGCTGCCCGCCCCCAGCGTCAGCACCAGGTCGCCAGGACGGGCACGGCCCACCACGGCCTCGGGCACGGCCTCGAAGTCCGCGACGAACGCCACCCGGCCCGGCGACAGCGGCACGGCGGCAGCGACCAGGGCCCCGGTCACCGACGGGTCGGGGTCCTCCCGGGCGAGATAGACGTCGAGGACCACCACCTCGTCGGCCGCGCCGAGCGCCTCCCCCATGGCGACACCGAAGGCACGCGTGCGCGACACCAGGTGTGGCTGGAAGGCGACGACGACCCGGCCCTGACCCGCGACCGCTCGCGCCGCCGCGAGGTCGCCCGCGATCTCCTGCGGATGATGGGCGTAGCTGTCGTAGACCCGGATCCCGCCGACCTCCCCCTTGGCCTCCATCCGCCGGCGGGTGCCGGTGAACGCGCCCAGCCCGGCNNAGGGCGTAGTGCCGACCCGGGATCCGCAGACGGAGCTCCCCGAGCTCGATGCCGCGGTCGACGACCCGACAGGTCGAGCCGGTGCCGAGCAGGGTCAGCCCGTCTGCCCGGACGTCGGCATCGGCCGCCTCCCCGACCGTGACGGCCGCCAGACCCCGGGTCGCCGCGACCTCCACCAGGCCCGCCGCCCCCGCATCGTCCGCGCACACCACGAGCAGTCCGTCGGCGTCGATGGTGCCGACGAACTCCTCGAACGCGGCGCGGTAGGCCTCCTCGGTGCCGAAGTGGTCGAGATGGTCGGCCTCCACGTTGGTCACGATCGCCGCGAACGGCCGGTAGACCAGGAACGCGCCGTCGCTCTCGTCGGCCTCGGCCACGAACAGCTCGCCCCGTCCCGAGTGGGCGTTGGTGCCGAGCTGGGCCAGGTCCCCGCCGATCGTGTACGACGGGTCCGCCCCCGCCTCGATCAGCGCCATCGCCAGCAGGGAGGTCGTCGTCGTCTTGCCGTGAGTGCCGGCCACGGCGAGCACCCGGTGCCCCACCATCACCGAGGCGAGCCCCGCCGAGCGTGGCCACAGCCGGAGGCCACGCTCCCGGGCGGCGAGCACCTCGGGATTGGTCTCGCGCACGGCCGTCGACACCACGACCGTCTGCGCGTCGCCGAGGTGATCCGCCGCGTGCCCGAGGTGGATCCGCGCGCCCTGCTGCCGGAGCGCGTCCAGGGTGGCGGAGTCGGCGGCGTCACTGCCCGACACCGGTACTCCCGCCGCCAGCATGATCCGGGCGATCGCGGACAGCCCCGCTCCCCCGATGCCCACGAAGTGCACCGGGCCCAGCTGGTCGGCGGGCGGGATCTCAACCGGCACCGGAACCTTCACCGGGCGTCTCCGCTCTCCCGGACGATCGCGGCCAGCCGCTCGTCGGCGTCACGAGGGATCAGCGCTGCCGCCGCGGCCCCCATCCGGGCCAGTCGGTCGCCGTCCGCAACCAGGCCGGGGACGGTCGCGCCGACCCATGCCGAGGTCAGCGCGGCGTCGGCCACCATCAGCCCGCCGCCGGCGTCGACGACCGGCTTGGCGTTGTGAGCCTGCTCGCCGTTGCCGATCGGCAACGGCACGAACACCGCCGGCAGGCCGACGGCGGCGGCCTCGGTGACCGAGGAGGCGCCGGCCCGGCACACCACCAGGTCGGCCGCGGCATAGGCCAGATCCATCCGGTCCACGAAGGGCACCACCACATAGGGGACAGCGCCCCGGACCGGCTCGGCCGAGCCCTGCGGACCGACCACGTGCAGCACCTGGACCCCGGCGCGGGCGAGCGCTTCCGCGGCTCCGCTGACGGCCTCGTTCAGCCGCCGGGCGCCCTGGGACCCGCCGGTCACCAGCAGGGTCGGACGGTCCGGATCGAGCCCGAAGGCGGCGCGCGCCTCGGCCCTCAGGGCGGCGCGTTGGAGGTGGGAGATCATGGCGCGGATGGGGAGCCCGACGTACTCCGCCCGCGGCAGCGGGGTGTCCGGAAAGCTCACCGCGACCCGGGCGGCCAAGCGCGCGCCGACCCGGTTGGCGAGGCCGGGGAGCGCGTTCTGCTCGTGCACGACGAGGGGCAGGCGCCGGCGGCGCGCCGCGAGGTACGCCGGCATCGAGACGTAGCCGCCGTACCCCACGACGACGTCGGGGCGAACCCGGTCGAAGACCGCCAGCGTCTCCCGGACGGCCGCGCGCAACCTCCCGGGGACGCGGGCCAGGTCGGCGTTGGGCCGGCGTGGGAGCGGGACCGGGGGGATCAGCTCCAGCGGGTAGCCCGCCGCCGGCACGACCGTGTTCTCCAGCCCGCGCGGCGTCCCGAGGCAGGTGATCTCGACCTCAGGGTCCAGCCGACGCAGCGCGTCGGCGGTCGCGAGCAGCGGCGAGGTGTGGCCGGCGGTGCCGCCGCCGGCGAGCAGGATGCGCATCGGGTCCAGCCTAGGCCGCCGTCACCGCTCGGCGGCCGTGCGTGACCGTCGGGCCGAGACCCCGGAGGCCTTCGCGCGGCGGCGCAGGCCCAGCGCCCGGGCGGCCTCCGGCTCGCGTCGCGCGAAGTTCACCAGCAGCGCCACGGCGACCAGCGACGGCAGCAGGGCCGAGCCGCCGTAGGAGACCAGCGGCAGCGGGATCCCGATCACGGGAAGCAGGGACAGGACCATGCCGACGTTGATCGCCATCTGGCCGAGCAGCCAGACCACGATCCCGAACGAGGCGTACCGGACGAACGGGTCCTGCGTGGCGGTCGCGACCCGGACCGCCGCATAGGCGATGGCGAAGAAGAGCAGCAGCACCAGCATGGTTCCGACCAGGCCGAGCTCCTCGCCGAGGACCGCGAAGATGTAGTCGGTGTGGGCGGCGTACAGGTCGCCCCACTTCTGGCGGCTCGCGCCCAGCCCTTCACCGAACCAGCCGCCCGAGGAGAGCGCGTACAGGCCGTGGGCAGGCTGCCAGCCGGCGTCGAGGTAGTCCTTGAACGGGTCGGTGAAGCTGAGCAGCCGTTGCCGGCGCTCGGAGTCCGTGGTCGCGAGGTAGAGCGCGCCGACGCCGGCGATCGACATGGCCAGGGCGAACAGCCTGGCAGGAGCGCCGACCACCCAGAGCAGGCCCATCGTGATCGCGAGCAGGACCAGCGCCGTGCCGAGGTCACGCTGCCAGAGGACGAGCCCGACCACGGCCGCCACGCCCGGCAGGGCCGGGATGAGCACGTGCTGGAGCTCGCCCAGGCGACGCTCCTTGTTGGCATACACGTGCGCGAGCCAGAGCACCAGTCCGAGCTTCGCGAACTCCGAGGGCTGGAGCTGGAGCGGCCCGACCGCCACCCAGTTCGTGTTGCCGTTCACGGTGATGCCCAGCGGCGTGAGAGTCAGCGCCAGCAGCCCGACCGCGCCCAGGATGGCCGGCCAGGCGAGGCGTCGTACCCAGCGCACCGGCAGCCGGGCCGCGACCCACACGATCGGCAGCGCGGCAGCGACCCAGATCAGCTGACGGCGCACCCAGTAGTAGCTGTCGCCGAAGTCCCGGTAGGCCTCCACGCTGGAGGCACTGAGCACCATCACGAGCCCGACGGAGAGCAGCACCGCCGGCGCGACGAGCAACAGGTAGTACGGCGTGAGCGGCTTGTCCAGGACCTCGCGCAGGGGCGCCACCACGCGACGTACGGTCGCGGCCAGTCGGTGCGGGCGCAGGTCCTCCGCACTCAGTCCGGAGGACTCCGGCCGCACCGTGGTCATGCCGCTCCCCTCGTGGTCCGCTGTCTGGATCGACGGTGACCGTTCGTCACGTCAGTCCCACCAGTCTCGCTGGACACGCGCTGAGAGGCGAACAGGCGCGGGGGTGTGTCGCGCCTGTCCGAACTTCTGCCGGGTCAACGCGATCTTCTGCCGGGTCAACGCGATCTTCTGCCGGATCAACCCGAACTTCTGCCGGGTCAACGCGAACTTCTGCCGGGTCAACCTAGGGCGTGGACGGCCGCGGCGAAGGCGTCGCCGCGGGCGGCGTAGTCGCGGAACTGGTCCATCGAGGCACAGCCGGGCGCGAGCAGCACGGTGTCGCCCGGCCGGGCCATCGCCGCGGCGGCGCGCACCGCGTCCTGCATCGGGGCGGTCGCGGAGTCCGGGACCGAGGCGACCGGGACGTCGGGCGCGTGCCGCGCCAACGCCTCGGCGATGACGTGGCGGTCCCGCCCGAGCAGGACCACGCCGCGCAGCCGGTCGCGGACCGCCGTCACCAGGTCGTCGAAGCGGGCCCCCTTGGCCAGCCCCCCGGCGACCCACACGACCGGCTGGTAGGCGCGCAGCGAGGACAGCGCGGCGTGCGGGTTCGTCGCCTTGGAGTCGTCGACGTAGTCCACTCCCCCCACCTCGCCGACCGGGGCGATCCGGTGCCCGTCGGGGCGGAAGCCGCGCAACCCGTCACGGACCGCGGCCTGGGAGACCCCATGGGCGCGGGCCAGGGCCGCGGCCGCCAGCGCGTTGGCCACCATGTGCGGGGCCGGCGAGGCCAGGTCGGCGATCGTCGCGAGCTCGGCGGCACTGGTGGCCCGCTCCGCGATGAACGCCCGGTCCACGAGGATGTCGTCGACCAGCCCCAGCATGCCGATGCCGGGCATGCCCAACGTGAAGCCGATCGCCCGCGCGCCGTCCTCGACGTCGGCCTCGCGCACCAGCCGCTCGGTCTCGGGGTCCTCGACGTTGTAGACGCAGGCCCGCTGCACGCCGTGGAAGACGCGTCCCTTGTCGGCGGCGTACTCGGTGAGGGAGGGATACCAGTCGAGGTGGTCCTCGGCCACGTTGAGCACCGCGGCCGACTCCGCCGCCATCGACGAGGTGTAGTGGAGCTGGAAGCTCGAGAGCTCGACCGCGAACACGTCGTACGGCGTGGGGTCCATCACCGCTTCGACGATCGGCCGCCCGACGTTGCCGACGGCGGCGCTGCGCAGCCCGGCGGCAGCCAGGATCGCGTCGAGCATCTGGACGGTGGTGGTCTTGCCGTTGGTGCCGGTCACCGCGAGCCACGGCACCGGGCGATCCGGGTCACGCAGCCGCCAGGCCAGCTCGACCTCGCCCCACACCGGGATGGCTCGGGCGGCGGCCTGCGAGAGCAGCGCGGAGTCGGGCCGCCACCCGGGCGAGGTGACCACCACGTCGACCCCGTCGGGCAAGGTCGTCGTGCTTCCCGGCCCGAGCCGCACGGTCGCGCCCAGCACCTCGAGCAGGGCTGCCTGCTCCGCCTTCACGTCGCTGGTCGCCTCGTCCAAGGCGATGACCGCGGCCCCCAGGTGCGTGAGGTTGTCGGCAGCGGCGAACCCCGAGACGCCGAACCCCGCGACGACGGCCCGGACGGGCTCCCACGAGTCGTGGCGCCCGAGGGCGAGCAGTCGGGACGGGTCAGCGGGGTGACCGTCGGCGGTCACGAACTGGCCACCCACTCTGCATAGAAGATGCCGAGACCGGCGGCGACGCACAGTCCGGTGATGATCCAGAACCGGATCACCACCGTGACCTGCTCCCAGCCCAGCATCTCGAAGTGGTGGTGGATCGGGGCGATCCGGAAGATCCGCCGTCCCGTGCCGGTCAGCTTCTTGGTGGTCTTGAACCAGGTGACCTGCAGCATCACCGAGAGCGTCTCGATCACGAACAGCCCGCCCAGGATCACCAGCAGCAGCTCGGTGCGGGTGAGCACCGCCAGCCCCGCCAATCCGCCGCCCAGGGCCAGCGACCCCGTGTCTCCCATGAAGATCGCGGCCGGTGGGGCGTTCCACCACAAGAAGCCGAAGCAGGCGCCGGTGATCGCCGCCGCCACGATCGCCAGGTCGAGCGGGTCGCGCACGTCGTAGCAGTTCGGCGTGGGGAGCTCCTGGCAGAACTGGTTGCGCTGCCAGATGTTGACGATCGTGTAGGCCCCGAACACCATCATCGACGCCCCGGTCGCCAGCCCGTCCAGCCCGTCGGTGAGGTTCACGCCGTTGCTGAAGCCGGCCACGATCCCCCAGATGAAGAGGATCACCAGGAACGAGGGCAGCGCCAGCGACGGGATGTCGCGCAGGAAGGAGATGTTGGTCGAGGCCGGGGTGCGGCCGTTCTCGTCGGCCAGCATGGGCGAGATGGCCAGCGCGCCGAACACGACCGCGACCACCGTCTGCCCCACCATCTTGGCCTTGCTGCGCAGGCCGAGCGAGCGCTGCTTGACGATCTTGATGAAGTCGTCGACGAAGCCGACCAGGCCCATCCCGACGAAGAGGAACAGCAGCAGCAGCGCCGAGGCCGAGGGATGCGACCCGGTGAGAAGGCTGGCCAGGGCGTACCCGGTCACGGCCGAGAAGATGATCACCATCCCGCCCATCGTGGGCGTGCCGCGCTTCGTGTGGTGGGTCATCGGCCCGTCGTCGCGGATCTCCTGGCCGTAGCCGCGCCGCGACAGCACGGTGATCGCGACCCGGGTGCCGAGCAGCGAGATCAGCAGCGAGAAGGCGCCACCGAACAGGATCGCTCTCATGCCCCGGGATCTCCTTCGTCGCGGTCGACACCGGCGGGAGCCAGCAGCCCCTCGGCGAGAAGCTCCAGCGCTGCCCCCCGGGACGCCTTCACGAGTACGACGTCCCCGGCCGTGACATTGTTCCGCACCCACGCCAGCGCGGCATCCCGCCCCGCCGTGTCGACCGCCACCCCCGACCAGCCCGGCGTGGTGCGGGCACCGGCCGCGATCGCCGACGCCTCCGCGCCGACCGCCACGACGACGTCCACCCCGAGCCCGGCGGCGTGGGCCCCGACCTCGCGGTGCAGCGTGTCGGCGTCCGGTCCGAGCTCGCGCATCTCGCCGAGCACCGCGAACGTCCGGCCCCGGCGTCGGCCGAGATCGGCGAGGGTGTCGAGGGCCGCGACCATCGACGCCGGGTTGGCGTTGTAGGCGTCGTTGACCACGACCACCCCGTCGTCGCGCTCCTGGAGCTCCATCCGCCAGTGAGAGCCCGGCGCCGGTCGGTTCAGCGCCTCGGCGACCTCCTCGAACCGCACCCCGGCGGCCAGGGCCATCGCCGCGGCGGCCGCCGCGTTGGCGACCTGGTGGGCGCCGACCTGGTGCAGCCGCACCGGCGCCCACTCTCCGGCGTACCCCAGCTCGAAGGCGGGCCGGCCGAGGTCGTCCAGCTCCAGACGGCGCCAGGTGACCTCACCCGTCTCGCCGAAGGAGAGCACGCGGGCCGGGGTCGCGGACGCCATCGCCGCGGTCCGCGGGTCGTCGGCGTTGAGGACGGCGACGCCCTCGGTGGGGAGCGCCTCGACGATCTCGCCCTTCGCCCGGGCGATCGCCTCGACCGAGCCGAACTCACCCAGGTGGGCGCTCCCGACGTTGAGCACCGCCGCGACCCGAGGGGGGGCGATCCGGCACAGGTACCCGACGTGCCCGTCGCCGCGAGCGCCCATCTCCACGACCAGGAAGCGGGTCTTCGGCGTCGCTCGCAGGACGGTGAGCGGCACGCCCAGCTCGTTGTTGAGGTTCCCCCGGGTGGCCACGGTGGCGCCCACCGAGCCCAGCAGGTGCCCGAGCAGGTCCTTGGTGCCGGTCTTGCCCTGCGACCCGGTGATCGCCAGCACCGTCACACCCGGGAGGCGATCCAGCAGGTGCCGCGCCAGCCGGCCCAGCGCCTCGACCACGTCAGGGACCAGCACGGCGGGCGCTCCGGTGGCACGCGAGGCCAGCACTGCGGCGGCCCCGCCGCCGACCGCGGCGGCGGCGAAGTCGTGACCGTCCGCACGGTCCCCGGCCACGGCGACGAACAGTCCGCGCGGCACCGGCTCACGACTGTCCAGGAAGGCCTCACCGGTCACCACCCGATCCGCCGGCCCGTCCACCGTGCCGGCCACCGCGGCCGCGATCTCGGCCAGCGTCATCGCGATCATCGGCGCGCCAGCTCCTCGGCCACCACGACCCGGTCGTCGAAGGAGTGGACCGTGCCGGCCACCTCCTGGCCCGACTCGTGCCCCTTCCCGGCCACGACCACGACATCGCCGGCCCGCGCCCGGCCGATGGCGGTCCGGATCGCCACCCGGCGGTCCCCGATCTCGAGCACCTCCGCCGGCCCGCCCGCGGCTCCTGCCAGGACCGCCTCGCGAATGGCCTTCGGGTCCTCCGAGCGGGGGTTGTCGTCGGTGACCACGACCAGGTCGGCCAGCCGCGCCGCTGCCTCCCCCATCAGCTGCCGCTTCCCGGCGTCACGGTCGCCGCCGGCGCCGATCACGACGATCAGGGCACCCGTGGTGAGCGGCCGCAGGGTTCCCAGGGCGGCCTCGATCGCGTCGGGCTTGTGGGCGTAGTCGACGACCACCACGAAGTCCTGGCCGCCGTCGACCCGCTCGAGCCGGCCGGGGACGCCCGGGCCGCTCGCGATCGCGGCGGCCACCTCGTCGGCGGCGTACCCTGCCTCGGCGCAGGCCGCGACCGCCGCGAGCGCGTTGGCCACGTTGAACCCCCCCGGCAGGGGTACGCCGGCGCGCGCGGCGACCCCGTCGGGCCCCAGGACGGTGAACGTGGAGCCCAGCGCCGACGCGACCACGTCGACGGCGCGCCAGTCCGCGCCGGGATCGTGCACCGAGAACGTGCGCACCGGGATCTGCGCCTGTGCCGCCAGTCGTCGCCCGTGCTCGTCGTCGATCGACACCAGCCCGCGTGCGGCCCGGTCCGCGGTGAACAGGGAGGCCTTGGCGCGGAAGTAGTCCTCGACGTCGGCGTGGAAGTCGAGGTGGTCGCGTCCCAGGTTGGTGAAGACCGCGACGTCGAAGCGGACACCGTCCACCCGGCCCATCACCAGCGCATGGCTGGACACCTCCATGGCGCAGGCCGCGACGCCGTCCTCGACCATCCGGGCGAACAGTCCGTGCAGGTCCGGCGCCTCCGGCGTGGTCAGCGAGGTCGGGACGTCACGGCCGGCGATGCGGGTGCCGACGGTGCCGATCACGCCGGCCGGCACCCCGGCCCCCAGGAGGCCGCCCTCGGCCAGCCGGGTGGTGGTGGTCTTGCCCTGCGTCCCGGTGACACCGATCAGGGCCAGCCGTTCGGCGGGGTCCCCGAAGACCTGGGCCGACACCGTACCGAGCACGCTGCGTGGCCACTCCACCACGATCCCGGGCACGCCGGGGGGCACGGCCGCAGCGCCCTCGCGGTCCGTGAGCACCGCGACGGCGCCGGCCCGCAGCGCGTCGGGCAGATAGCCGATCCCGTGGACGCGAGCCCCCGGCAGGGCGGCGTACAGGTCGCCGGGGCAGACCCGCTGGGAGCTCAGCGTGATGCCGGTGACCCGCGTCCCGCGGGCCGACTCGAGGTCGCCGAGCAGGTCCCCCGGCACGCCCTGGTCCGCGATCCGGTCCCCGAGCTCGGCGACCGTCCGTCCGGCCGGTTGCCGTGGCCGCGTGGGCAGGTCCTCGGTCACCACGCGGCGAGGCTACCGCCCGCGCAGGGGTACGCCGTCACGGCCGGCCCCAGGTCACGGGCAGTGGCGCCGGGGTCGTGCCGGTCGGTGGGACCGCGAAGTGACGCAGCGCGTAGCCCATGATCCGGCTGAAGGCGGGGCCGGCGACCGAGCCGCCGCCACCGCCGTTGCCGGGGTCCTGGACGACGACGTAGACGGTCAGCCGCGGGTCGTCGGCGGGCGCGAACCCGGCGAAGGAGACGGTGAAGGTGCCGTCGTAGCAGCCGCAGTCCTTGCCGACTCGTTGGGCGGTCCCGGTCTTGCCCGCGATGCGGTAGCCCGGGACCGCCGCCATCGGCGCCACCCCGACGTCGGGGTCGACCACGAGCTCCATCATCCGCGCCGTCTGCCGGGCCGCCTTCTCACTCACGACCCGGGTGAGCGTGGTCTGGTCGGTGCCGACGCGGTCACCCCAGCGGGTCCGGGCCGAGCCCTCGACCAGGCTGGGCGTGACGTGGACCCCGCCGTTGGCGAGGGTGTTGACGGCCGCCGCCATCTGCAGCGCGTTGACCGACAGCGACTGGCCGAAGGTCACCCGGTCCTTGGCCTGCGACGTCATCACGGTCCCGTCGGTGAGGATCCCCGGAGCCTCACCGGCGATCCCGACCCGGGTCGGCGACCCGAGCCCGAAGGCGGTGAGGTAGCGCCAGAGCCGGCGAGGCGAGAGCTTGTCGGAGGCCAGGACGGTTCCGATGTTGGACGACTTCGCCAGGACTCCGGCGAGCGTGAGCCGCAGCGTCCCGTGGTCGAACCAGTCGCCGATGACCCGGTCCTGGCGCGAGAGCTGCGGGGGCACCAGGATCTGCTGGCGGGGCGTGACCAGGCCGGCGTCGAGCAGCGCCGCCATGGTGAGCACCTTCTGGACCGAGCCGGGCTCGTAGACGTCGCTCATCGCCCGCGACCCGAGGTCCTCCTCCGGGGACTCGAGCGGCTCGGCCGCGTCGTAGGTCGGGTAGTCGGCCAGGGCGAGGAGCTCGCCGGTGCGGCTGTCCATGACCTCCGCGACGCCGGACTCGGCTCCGGCCCCGTCCACCGTCTCCCTCAGCTCCCGTTGGGTGAACCACTGGAGATCGACGTCGAGCGTGGTGCGCAGGTCCTTCCCGTCGACGGCCTCCACGATCGTGCTGTCCGCCAGCGGGATCCGGTAGCCCTTGCCGACCTGGTAGGTCGCGGTCCCGTCGCGGCCGGCGAGCTGACGGTTGAACGTCCGCTCCAGGCCGGCCAGCGGTCGCACGCCGCTGAGCGGGTGAGGGGTGCCGAGGAAGCCGACCAGGTTGGCGGCGACGTCCTGCGCCGGATACTCACGCACCGGATCGCGTCGGGTGTCCAGGCCCTTGAGTCCGGCTTCGTCGGCGCGGTCGACCACGTCGGTCGCGAGCGCGGCCGGCACCCGGCGGGCGAGGTACTGGAACCGGCTCTCGGGGGTGCGCAGCCGGGTCAGCGTGTCGAAGTAGTCCAACCCCAGCTCGTCGGCCAGGAACCTGGCCAGCTCGGGGGCGCGGTCGCGGGTGACCGCAGGGTCGCCGACCAGCATCAGCCCCTCGATCGACTGGGCGATCGGCTCACCGTCGCGATCGAGGATGTCGCCCCTGGTGGCGGGGAGCACGATCTCGACCGAGCCCTCGGCTGCTGCCATGGCGGCATAGGAGTTGGAGTCGAGCCCCTGAAGCTGCACCAGCCGGGCCGCGAACACGGAGGAGACCATGGCGATGACCAGGAATCCCGCCCGCAGCCGGAACTGCGGCGAGCCGCGGCGTACCGATCCCCGGGTCCGACCCCGCGAGGTCGGGCGTGGAGTACGCGCTTGCGGTGACACACGGGCTCCTGGGCGGGGTCGGGGATCAGCGCCGCGCACGGTCGCGGTCGGTGGTGGCTCCATTCCTATCCCGGCCGGAGCGCCCCTGCGGTGAGGCGGAGCCCGTGTCCTGCCGGTTCTTGCCACGCTCGCTGCTCGCGTCCTGCCCACCCCCGGCGGTGTCCTCCGGGGCCGGCACGGTGATCGGGTCGGGGTCGAGGATCGCCGGCTTGACCGGCGCCTGCGGCTGCAGTCGCAGGCTCTCCGGGGGCGGCGCCGGGGCGCACTCGGGCTGGGTGCCGCCGAGGACCAGGAAGCACGACGCCGTCGGCAGGACCATGCCGATGGCCTGGGCCTGCTCGGCCACCCGCTGGGGGTTGCGCAGCGACTCGACCTCCTGCGTCAGCGCCTGCTCCTCGGCGGAGAGCGCGACAGCACGCTCCTCCAGGCGGGCGGCGGCGAAGGAGGTCTGCTGCATCGAGGTGTTGAACATCAGCAGGCCGACGACTCCGCCCACGAGCAGCAGGGACACGAGCAGCACGAACGGCACCCTCGGCGCCCGGCCGCGGGCCCGCGGCACGACCGTGAGGCGGGCCCGGTCGAGCGCAGCGTCGGCGAGCCTGGGCAGCCGCCGGCCGGGGAGGTCCCCCGGNNAATCCGGCCTGCGGGTTGGTCAGCGGGCTGCTCATCACGCGGCTCCCTCGTGGCGGCGGTCGAGGGGGCCGATCCGCCCCGGGCGGAGCCGCTCGGCGGCCCGCAGCCTGACCGAGGCCGCCCGGGGGTTCGTGCCGACCTCCTCGTGGTCCGCCTTCTCCGCGCCCCGGGTCACCAGGCGCAGCAGCGGCTCGTGCCCCTCCGGGACGAACGGCAGGTCGTCGGGTACGTCGGTGCGCGCGGCCGCGGCGAAGACGCGCTTGACCACCCGGTCCTCCCCGGAGTGGTAGGACTCCACGACCACCCGGCCGCCCACCCCGATGGCATCCACCGCAGCCGGGATGGCGCGACGGAGCACGGCCAGCTCGTCGTTGACCTCCATCCGCAGCGCCTGGAAGGTGCGCTTGGCCGGGTGGCCACCGGTGCGCCGGGCCGGAGCGGGGATCACCCGGTAGAGCAGCTCGACGAGCCGGCCGGACGTCGTGAACGGATCCCCCTCCCGCTCCCGGACCACGGCGGCGGCGATCTTGCGGGCGAAGCGCTCGTCGCCGTACTCCCTGAGCAGCCGGGCCAGGTCGGCGGCGGGGTAGGTGTTCAGCACGTCGGCGGCGGTGATCCCCCGGGTCGGGTCCATCCGCATGTCCAGCGGGGCGTCGGCGGCGTACGCGAAGCCCCGCTCCCTCAGGTCGAGCTGCAGGGAGGACACGCCGAGGTCGAACAGGACGGCGCTCACCTCGGGGAGCCCGAGGTCGGCGAGCACCTCGGGGATCTCGTCGTAGACCGCGTGGACGGGGGTGAACCGGTCGCCGAAGGCAGCGAGCCGTCGACCGGCGAGCTCGAGCGCGGCCGGGTCGCGGTCGATCCCGACGACTCGGGCCAGGCCGCACCGAGCGAGCACGGCCTCGGTGTGTCCGCCGAGCCCCAGCGTCGCGTCCACCAGGACCGCGTCCGCGCGGTCGAGCGCGGGCTCCAGGAGCGCCACGACCCGGTCGAGGAGGACCGGGAGGTGCTGAGGGGAGGTCATCTGCCGCTACCGTCCCAGGCTCGTCAGGGCCAGGAGCACGGCAGCGAGCCCACCCGAGAGGCCGACCGAGAGCGCCATCACCGTCAGCGACTCACGTGCCTGGTGCCGGACCCGCCGCGGTGCGGCCGGCAGCGGACCCGCGACCGGGGCGGCGTCCGTGATCGGCAGGGTGCTCATGGTCTCGACCCCCATGGCTCGTGAGGTGGTGTGGTGGTGGTTGGCGGAGCGGCTGGTCGTGGTTGGCGGTGCGGCTGGTCGTGATCGACTCGTCCGGCCAGGTCCCTGCCCGCTCCCCTGTGAGGAAGTCGCTCTCTGGAACCGGGGAAGGTGCCCCAGATGGCGGCAGCGGAGCGGGCACGAGCCTCGCGTGACGAGTCCGTTGTGCAGTTGTGTCGTGGTGCGGGCGGCCGAGGCCTCAGATTCCGGGAAGGATCTCCTCGCTGAGATCGGCGAAGCGCTGTTCCTGCTCGGACAGATAGGTCTCCCAGCTGCCCGGGTCCCAGATCTCGACCCGGTTCATCGAGCCGATCACCACGACGTCCTTCTGCAGCGAGGCATAGGTGCGCAGGAGCGGCGCGACGGTGATCCGCCCCTGCTTGTCGGGCACCTCCTGGAAGGCGCCCGAGGTGAGCATCCGGACGTAGTCGCGGGTGGTCTTGTTGGTGAGCGAGGCGGCACGCAGCCGCTCGGTCAGCACCTCGAACTCCGCGAGCGAGTAGACGGTCAGGCAGCGCTCCTGCCCTCTGGTGACCATCAACCCGCCCTCCAGCTGCTCCCGGAACCTGGCCGGGAGGAACAGCCGCCCCTTGTCGTCCAGCTTCGGCGTGTAGGTGCCGACGAACATCGCCACCTCCTGCGCCTGAGCCGGGCCACCGAACGCCCGCTTCCTCCACTTTGCCCCACCTTACCCCACTTTCCTCCACCGTCAACCACCTTCGACCACGATCCGGGGGTCGACTCCCCCCGCGACCACCCGCTGACCAGCGAGAACGCGTGGTGGAGCAGGGTGGGGCGCGAATCTTGCCCGGACGGCATACGGTGGACGTCAGCCGCCGCGGCCTCCGGGTGACCCGGGGCCGACCCGTCCCGCAATCCAGGACCAAGGAAGGACCTCACGTGCCAGCTCCAGGTTCGGCCGGCGCCGATCTCGACACCCTGACCCGGGTGACCGACCGGGTCCGCGAGAACGTTCAGCGCGTGATCGAGGGCAAGCCCGACGTGGTGGCCTCGGCGATCGTCGTGATGCTCGCCGAGGGGCACCTGCTCATCGAGGACGTGCCGGGCGTCGGGAAGACCATGCTCAGCAAGGCCCTGGCGCGCAGCATCGACTGCACGGTCCGCAGGATCCAGTTCACCCCGGACCTGCTGCCCTCCGACGTCACCGGCGTCTCGGTCTTCAACCAGAACACCCGCGAGTTCGAGTTCCGTCCCGGCGGCGTCTTCGCCAATGTCGTGGTCGGCGACGAGATCAACCGAGCCTCCCCCAAGACGCAGTCGGCACTCCTGGAGTGCATGGAGGAGAGGCAGGTGACCGTCGACAACGTCACCTACCAGCTCGAGGCGCCGTTCATGGTCATCGCGACCCAGAACCCGATCGAGATGGAGGGCACCTACGCCCTCCCCGAGGCCCAGCGCGACCGGTTCATGGCCCGGGTCTCGGTCGGCTACCCCGTCGAGGCTGCCGAGATCTCCATGCTCGACCTGCACACCGGTCGCCGCCCGTTGGAGGACCTCGAGCCGGTCACCGACGCCGCCGAGATCCGCAAGCTGATCGACATCGTCAGCCAGGTCTACGTCTCCCATCCCGTGCAGCGCTACGCCGTCGCGCTGACCACCGCCACCCGAAGCTCCGGCGAGCTCACGCTGGGCGCCTCGCCACGCGCCACGCTCCACCTCGTGCGCGCGGCGAAGGCGTGGGCGGCCATGGCCGGCCGCGACTACGTCCTACCCGACGACGTCACCAGGTTGGCCCGCCCGGTGCTCTCCCACCGGCTGCTGGCCAGCGTCGAGGCGGCGATGAGCGGACGCACGACCGGCGCCATCCTCGACGCGATCGTGAGGTCGGTCCCGGTGCCCGAGGGCGACCGGGACTGAACGGCACGATCACAGAGGAGGGGCGGCGTGCGTGAGGGGTTGGCCGGGCTGACGGTCCGCGGCCGCGCGTTCCTGGCGGCCGGGCTCACGGCCGTGGCGTGCGCCCTGGTGATCGGGCAGCCGGCGCTGACCAGGGTCGGCGTGCTGCTGGTCTCGATCCCGCTGCTGACGGCGTACGTCGTGGGGCGCAGCCGCTACCGCCTCGCCCTGGTCCGCACCGTGACGCCGCAGCTCGTGACCGCCGGGCAGCCCGCCCGGGTCCGGCTGATGCTCACCAACGAGGGCCGCACCCCCACCGGGATCCTGCTGCTGGAGGACCAGGTGCCCTACGTGCTCGGCACCCGGCCGCGGTTCGTGCTGGAGGGCATCGGCCACGGGTGGCGGCGGCACGTGACCTATCAGGTGCGCTCCGACGTGCGAGGGCGCTACCCGATCGGCCCGATGTCGGTCCGGGTCACCGATCCGTTCGGCATGGTCGAGCTCGGCCGCGCCTTCACCACCACCGTGCCCCTCACGGTGACTCCCCGCACGGTGCCGCTGCCGACGATCCCGCTCGGCGGCGTGTGGACCGGCTCGGGCGACAACCGTCCCCGGGCGTTCGCGACCGGCAGCGCGGAGGACGTCACGGTGCGTGAG
>CXWJ01019167.1_pt2 | contig 27880 bp, 19 predicted proteins | sample 590841 | NCBI WGS metagenome assembly CXWJ01 (sample SAMEA3498367, study PRJEB10139) | wastewater metagenome | biome: wastewater treatment plant; material: activated sludge | place: Austria | collected 2015-01-21 | reverse complement strand
ACATCCAGCCCACCAGTGCCGACGACGCGAGCGCGACGGCGGCCTCCCCGGCGGGTGCGGCCAGGGCGACCTCGGCGAGCGAGGTCTGGATGTGGGCGACCGGCTGGAACTGGCCCAGCATCGAAGGACCCCCGGCCACCACCCCGCTGGCGGTGATCTCGCTGGCCAGGCTGATGAACTCCTCGGACGTGGCGGTGTCCGCGCGGGCGAACAAGGCGGCCGACTTCGCCTTGAGCGCTGGTGCCAGGGCGGTGGCCTCGATCAACGTCGGCAGGACGGTCGCCGGAGCCGACTTGATGACGTCGTCCTCGCTGATGTCCAGGGCCAGCACGGCGAGCGCCTGGAGCACGCTGTCGACGGCGAGGGTGCGACCCGGCGTGCCGAGCAATGCGGCGATGAACTCGGGGTCACGGTCCGACGCCATGGGCAGGGGCAGGGGGCGGTCCTGCTTGTGCAGCGACGCGGTCATCATCGCGTCGGCGTCCTGCGCCAGGAGGTAGGAGAAGACCGCGGCCGACGAGGCTCGCTCCCCTTCGTACTCGCGATGGTCGAGGCCGAGGGTCCCGATGATGGTGCCCGAGACGTCATCGCTGAGCACCGGGCGCACCCGTAGTCCCTGCGCCACCGGACTCGCGCCCAGGACCTCGAGGAGCGTGTCGTCGATGCCTCCATGGCCGGCGCGGATGCGGTCGACGCGGCGGTCGGCGGCCACGAGCCAGCGGTCCAGGAGCAGCCGCACGACATGGTGGATGCCGGCCGTCGTCTCGCCGGCCTGGGGCTTCCATTGGCGCAGATCGCTGACGGGCAGGACGCCATAGGGCTGGGCTCGAACGCGCAGAGCCGGCGCTGGTCCGCGCCCGCGCACGTGGTCGCGGAACAGTCGACGACCGGACTCGCGCTGAGCGTCGACGACCCCGGGGACGCCGTGCTCGTCGAGCGAGAGCAGGTAGGCGCCCCACCCTGGAGCCCAGAGGGCCGTGTTGACGGCCTTGCTGACCGACTGTTCGCCCGATCCGGCACCCACGAGGCTGGTGAGCGCGGTGGGGTCCAGGCCGAGCACGCTCGCGGCCGCCGAGCTGTCCGAGGCGGGGTCGGCAACCGCGCGCGTCAGCTGCGGCGCCACCGGGACCGGACGGGCCCGGTAGGGCGAGCGCTGGCCGTCGCTGTTGTTGGTGGGCAGGTCCTGGGCGAGCAACGAGAGGCCACCGCTATAGCGATGCCCCTCCAGCAGGGACTCCAGCTCGGCAGCGCCCTCGACTGCGGGCAGGGAGGCTCGGGTGCCCAGGGCCATGACCTGGCTGATCGGGGCGCGTCCCGGGAGCGGCACGACGATGCCCATTCCGACCTTGACGGCCGCGTCGAAGTCGACGAGCCATTCGGCACCGAGCGGCACGCTCAGCTGGTCAGCGGACTGCAACGCCTCGTCACCCTCGAGCGGGATGGGGGACAGGACGAGGTCACGCGGGACGACGGCTCCCACGGCACGATGCACGGTGCCACCCTGGGTGACGGTCACGACGAACCGGTCCGGCAGCGACCGCGCGACGACGTTGCGGGTCGTCGCGCCGATCACCTCGGGGAAGGCCGGTGCGAGCGCCGGCCGGTCGGGCAGGTTCGTGGGCGTGCAGACGTGGGCGACCCACTCGGCGCGACGAGGCGACACTGTGTCGACCAACCGGGCGAAGGCGGACTCGTCGATCGGTTCGGTCCAGACGCCGGTCCAGTAGGCCTGCCCGGCGGACACCTCGGCTTCGGTCAGCCCACGGACCAGGTCGTCCACATGGATCTCGTCGGGATAGATGCGAACCTTGAGGACGACCCCGTTCTGGGTGTCGACCACACGCGTCTCCAGGCGGACCGGGAGCAGGACGAGGGGAGCGTCGGGACTGGCATCACACGGGTCGACCAACGCGGTGACTCGGTCGAGCCGATCGGCTATCAGGTCGTCCAGGGCGCCGAGCCGCCCGACGTCGAGGACCACCCCAGGTCGCGAACCTGCGAGGATGACGGCGTCGCGCTCCCTGACCAGATCGGTCACCACACGTCGTGCATCGATCACCTGGGGATGCAGTTCGTCGGCCATCGGTGTCCTTGGTCGGTCTCGTCGGGTCAGGGACTGGGTCAGGGTCAGGGTCAGGGACTGGGCTGGCGTCAGTCCGGCAGGAAGTCGCCGGCTTCGAAGGCGATGCGGGTCGGATGCTCGAGGCGGCTGGTCGCCACCTCACCGCCGTGAGCGTTGGCACCCGGGCTGGCGAAACGCACCTGGTGGCCGACGATGTCGGGTTCCTTGAACCGCATCCGCGGTGCCTGCGGGTGTTCGCCGAGCACGATCCACCACCCGTCCTCGCGCAGCTCGTCCACCGTGATGTCCAGCCCGCTGAGCATGATGTCCGGCGCGAGGAAGGCCGTGAAGAGCGCCTTCGCGGCGTGCTCAGGGCCGGTCGGCGCCTCGGGGAGCAGCGGCAGGTTCTCGGCGTCGCGGCCGGTCTCCTTCAGCGCCATGACGGTCATGTCGGGGTAGCGCTGCACCACGTCCCCGCGGATCACGACGACCGCCCGGCCGGACTGACCTGGCGTGCCGAGCCCGACGTGGGAACCGAGGGGGGTGCGCGTGAAGCGGTGGATGGCCGAACGCAGCTCGTCCTTGCTCCCGTCCCAGAAGCGGTGGAAGTAGGTCCCTCGCATGTCGGTGGGGTACTCGCGCCAGAGCAGCTCACGGGCCATCTCGTCGGACAGACCGACCAGGAAGGCCTCGACGAAGGTGTCGTTGGCCTCGAGCACCGTCACCAGGTCTGGCTCCTGGAGCTGACCCAGACCGGGCACCAGCCATTCGCGGTCGTAGTCGTCCAGGGCCTTGTACATCGGCCGGTCAAACCGTGGCGCCGCCATGATCGGGCGGATCATCGACTCCACGAGCCAGGCCGACGAGTGGGCAAGGCCCACCGAGAGTCGGGCTCGGGTCGCGTCGACCACGGTTCGAGTGGGGTCGAGGCGGGCCAGCACCCGGTCGGTGGAGGTTGTCATCGCGTCGCGACCCGGAGTGGGCATCAGGTCAAAGACGCCGACCGACGAGACCAACGTGTCGATCCGGCCGCGCAGGTCGACGACTGACACCGCCGCCGCCGCCGAGACCCACGCTCCGAGCGCGTCGCCCTGGGCGGTCGTCATCACGGCCACCTTGTCGGCCGGTGTCACGACCTGGCCCGGCCGGGGCCGGATCGGGTCGAACTCGGCGACCGGGCCGAGCAGGTCGGGGTTGATGCGACCGCGCAGCCGAGCGAGGGTCGGGTTGGCCGCGCGGGCGACCTGTGCGTCGACCACCACGCGTCGAGCATGGATGCGCAGGGCCTCGTCGCGCCCGCCCCGCACCCGACCAAAACCACCCGGTCTGATGACGATGGGGATGTCGGGCCGGTCGGGACGGACGACGATGGGGATGTCGGGCCGGTCGGGACGGACGACGATNNGGACGGACGACGATCGGAATGTCGGGCTGGTCGGGGCGAACGATCACCGGCCCATCGGGTCGACCTGGTCGCTCGGGCACGATCACGGCCAGGCGGTCGTGCACGGACACGGCGACATCGGTCATCCGTGACGAGATGGGGGAGCGGTCACCGAGTGCGTGGCCCACCCCGGCCGCGAGCCCGCCGAGCCAGCGACTGCGGATCGGGTCATCCCCGGCCGAGCGCACGTGGGTCGTGATGGTGGTCGCCACCCGCTCGGCGATCACGGCGCCAGGGGAGAAGCCGGCTTCGGGTGGCTGCCAGGCCGACGGTGTGGTGGTCGCCGTGGCGACGCTCAGCCCCGCGCCGACGACCTCGGTATGCCGCGCGAGCGTCGCCATGGCCTCGCCCACGGGCACGTGCAGCGCCAGCGCGACGAGCTCGGCATCGAGGGACTCCGTTGCTATCCGCGAGAGCCCGCCGATGCCGTCGATCCCGGCAACCGGACGGGTGAAGTCGCGCGCCACGCCACCTGGTGCGGCCAGCTGGGCCAGAGCCGAGCGATCGGTGGCCGACAGTCGACGGGCGATCGGCCCGGTGGCTCGCACGACCTTGCGGAAGGCGCCACCGAGAGCGGCCGGCGCGAGGGCGCTGCGCACGGTTTCGCCGGACAGGGTCAGGTCGGCGCCATCGATGGTCACGCGCGTGGCCAACGGCCGGGTCATCTGCAGGACGCGCGAGGCGTCGAGGGCCGTGAACCGGTCGTGCAGGCGGATGGCGAGATGCTCGGCGAACTGAGCGAGCGCGAGCGCCCGGTTGGCCTTGTCGATCTCGCCGACCTGCGCCCACGCCGCCTGCATGAGCGGCTCTTGGTCCTTGACGACGACCCGGGTGCCAAGGCCGGCCACGACGCGGTGCACTGGCGTGTCGTTGATCTCGCTGAACCAGTCGCTCGTGCCGAGCGTGCCTCGGCCACGCTGACCGCGGGCGTAGACCCGTGGGCCGATGATCGGCAGGTCCGGGGGTGCACCTGGATCGGTGCCCGCGGCACCCTCGATCAGCGCCGGCTTCTCGACGGCCTCGGTCAGGGCGGCGACTCGAGCAGGCAGCCATGCCGAGTCGTCGCTGGGGCTCTCGGGCGGTGCCTCGTTGGGCGAGAAGAGGGCGCACTTGATCACCTGCCGGCGGCCGGCCTCGTCGGCGGCCAGATCCGCCAAGGGCAGACCGGGACGCATGGTGTCCATGAGCCGGCGCCCGATGATCCAGGGGGCGGGCACACCGACGAGCTTGCGGGCGAGCCGGGCGAAGTCACCGTCTGGTGCCGTCCGGAACTCCCACCGGTCATAGACAGGCAGCCGGACGCGACCAGCGCCCGCCGACCACGCCGGGTCGAGCGTGCCGCCGCCGATGCCGAGGCCCGCCTTGACCCCGGCGTCGGTCGTCGGCACGAGGCACGCGACATACGACGTCTCCTGGGTGAGCCGCCGGGCGGCGACCAAGCGGGCGATGTTGACCTGCGAGTGGGCCGTGGACAACCGGGCGGGCAGCGCGGCCGACCCGGCCACGGTCTGCGCGTGCGCCCAGGCCCACTGCTGGGTGAGGTCGGGCAGCGCGGCCGCGTCGACCTGGAGCACGGGGGAGAGCCCGGCGGCGATGGGTTCCCACTCGCACTCGTCGCGTTCGAGCACGACGAGCGCGACCCACGCCCGCATCCGGTCGGCGGGGGTCTGCGCCGAGAAGGCCCAGGGCAGCTCGGGCCGGTCGAACTCGATGTGTGCGTGGAAGGTCTCCTCGGCGGTGCGCGAGCCGGGGGCCGGGTAGCGCCGCACGATCTGCCCCGGGTCGACCCCGATGACGTCGCCGGGGCCATAGAGGGTCACCTGGCGTTCGGCCTTGCCCGTGCCGCCGGCGTCGTCGGTGATCGGCACGGTGACCGTGGTGCTCGCGCGGATGGCTCCGCCCGCCGGTGTCTGCATGGCGGCGGACAGCCCGGACAGCGCATACGGCACGAACTGGTATGCGGCGAGGTTGAGCTGCCCGACCTGGAACTCGTCTTCGGGTGCCAGGGCGAGCACGAGGACATCGCGCACATGCTGGGACAGTGACGAGAGGGTGGGGCCGCGCAGCTCGGCGATCGAGTCGAAGTCGGCCATCACATCACTCCGATCGCGACGCTGGTGACCTGCGCGAGGCCCGAGGCGTTGACCGTGTCGGCCACCCAGGCGGCGTGGCTGGCCGTCATCAGCCCGAGGTCAGCCACGACCTGCGCCCCGTCGTCNNAACATCTCGGCGAACATGCGCGGGTCGAACAGGTCGCCCTCGTCGTCAGGGTCGGGGTCCTTGTCGCGGAAGTACGTGTGCCACCGGATGTTGCCCTCGGTCGCCGGGCCCGAGGTCGGCACGGTGGCGGCGGACACCCGACAGCCACTGGGCAGGTCGTCGAAGCCGGAGCGCGCGAGGAGCGCGTCACCCTCGAGCTCGAGGAACTGCCCGGGCGCGAACGGTGCGGTGACCGTCGACACGGCGCTGGCCGGACCCGCGCTGGTCGTCGCCAGCCCCAGTGCCACCCGATGGGCGGTGACACCCGCGCTGCCGACCCGCTCGATGTGGGTCTCGAGGGGCAGTCGCGACTGAGTGAGCTCGAGGGCGGAGAGCGGGTGAGCGACCAGGCCGGGCGCCTCGACCCGCCCGAGGATGGCGAGCTGGTCGCCATCGGCCGGCAGGACCGCCTTCCAGGCCTCGTCCTCGTTGAGGGCCTGCTCGATGAGTGCCAACGGGCTGACCTTGGGCGCGACCGCCACGACCGGGTCACCCCACGTGATGGGACCGAGGTCGAAGTCGAAGGTCGGCAGGAACCAGACGTCGACCGTGGCGGTGCCGTGCACCTTCCAGGGCCGGGTGCCCTCGAGCGACCCCTTGAACGTGATGGATGCGAAGCTGCACCCGAACACCTTGATCTCGATGCCCAGGTCGAGGTCGATGGCGAAGCCGAACCGCGGCACCCAGCGGAAGATCATGTCCAGCTGGAGCCACGCCCTGGCGCTCGCGACGCCGATGTCGGCGCTGAGGTCGCCGCGCACACCGGCCATGACCGCTCCCGCGGTGACGGCGAAGTAGGCCTTGATGATGATCTTGACGACGGCCGGCGGTGACAGGTCGATGGTGAGACGTTCCAGGCCCTTGAGATCGGTGGGAACCTCGGTGTACCGCGGGTTGAACCCCCCGACCGAGAGGGCGAAGTCGCCGCCACCACCCCACTGGATGAGGAGCCCGAGGTCACCCGACACGGTGATCCCGGCGATCTTGGAGTCGCGCAGCGTCGCGATGAAGAGCAGCCGATCGGCGCTGATCTCGCCGTAGACCTCGCAGCGGAAGTCGGTGAGCGGGGTGACCTTCGAGGGAGCCCGCACTCGAACGCTGCCCAGGATGATGATCTTGGGATCGGGCAGGGCGAGGACGAGACCGATCTTGGCCTCGACGATCTTCGCCTGCGACCCCCAGCCCAGCTCGATGATGGGGCCGACGACGAACCCGCCCTCGGCCGGGGGGAACACCTTGGCGACCTGGTCGAGCAGCTTGGGAGCCTCGGCCACAGGGTCGTCGGGGAAGAGCACGCGGTCGATGAAGTGGGTCTTCATCCCGGCGATCAGCTCGGTCGTGTTGACCGTGCGGTTGATGGCGAGGATCCCGCCGACGCCGTTGAACGTGAAGCCGAAGGACAGCTCGATGGCGGTGGGGAACCGCACGCCCATGACCAGCACGAGCGAGAAGGGCTCCGGCGAGAGGATGCCGATGGCATACACGCCGACCTTGAGGATCTCGAGCTGGATGACGCCCCCGAACTCGGCGATCTCCACCGTGTTGGGCGGGGTGCCGTAGGTGCGGATCTTGCGCTCGAGGTAGCCGCCTCCCTTGATCGGACCGGCCTTGACCCGGATGCCGATGGCGTCGGGCCATCGCGGGGAGACATCCATGGGAAAGACCGCCGCGTTGGAGGGCTGTCCGTCCAACGCGATGATGACCCCGGCACCGCCGATCTGAAGGCCGACCGCGTCGCCGAGCGTGGCCGCGATCACCGTGGTGAGCTCGAGGCCGGTGACCTCCTTGGCCGGGTTGCGCAGCAGGCCGAGGGCCACCTCGCGAATCTCGACGGCGGGGGAGGAGAAGGTGATGGGCAGGGTGATGCGCTCGTTGCCCCCACCCCGGCCGTCGCCCATGTAGAGCCCGTCGATCGAGTCCAGGCTGACCGCCGACGGGGTGATGGTCTTGGGTTCGGACGAGCCGGGCATGATCTTGGACAACAGCGGGTTCTTCTGCAGTCCCGGGTTGATCGTCACGTAGATGCGCAGCCCGAAGACCGGCTCGTCGGCTCGCCACCACTTGCCGTCGCGCTCGACAAGTGACTTCTTGTCCTCCTCGCCCGGGTTGACGAACTCGCGGCGCCCGAACCCCAGAAACGCCTCGAGCGCGGTGTCGTTGAGGGTCATGACGCCGACGTCGACCTGCTTGACGCTGGTCAGCTTGAGGGCGACCCGGAACCTGTTGTCATCGAAGGTGAGTGTCTTGTTCTTGGCCATCTCGGCCAGCTCCTTGGTGACCGAGTCCACCCCCATGAGCTGCTTGCCGAGGCCGTCGAGCAGAGTGCCCGCCCCGTCGGCCAGATCCTTGAAGGGCTGCACCCACGGGTTCCAGATGCCCATGAGCTGCTCGCGCAAAGCCTCGTCGACGACCCCGTTGGCGTCCTTGGCCAGCTCCTTGGCGACGATGTTGACGGCCTCGTCCATCGCCATGAGCGCGACCCCGATGCGCTCGCCGACCCGGGCCGCCAGTGCCACGGTGAAGGGGTCGATCTTGGCGTCGGCCACGGCGTCGCCGGCCATCTTGGCGATCAGCGTCGTCTGCTTGTCGATCGCCTTGACGATCGGCTTGACGAGAGCGACATCGGCCTCGATGTCGGCCTTGAGCTTGTCGTAGGCGGGTTTGGTGTTGTCCGGCACACCGTCGCCCAGACTGGTGATGAGTGAGCCAGTGTCCTTGAACGTCGTGCCTGATGCCTTGCCGAGGCGGGTCGCGCAGAAGCCAGAGACGGCTTGCAGGAATCCGGTTCCGACATCGGTCACGGGTAGGCCCCGATCTGTGCGGTCGAGCTGACGGGGACGTGCAGTCCCGCTCACGATAGACCCGGCGCCGGTCGGGTCGCCATACCAAATCCGGGTCCCTTCGCCCGGTCCGGCGGGAGCCTGGCAGCGGCTGTCTGCGGTTGTCGATGGTTGTCGGTGGCTGTCAGCGGCGCGTGGGATCGTGGCTGTCATGCAGGCCTACCGGCGGGTGCTCGCGGTGCCAGAGGTGCGCTCCGCGCTGCTCCTCGGCCTGCTGATCCGCACCCCGATGTTCGCCGCGGGCATCGTGCTCACCCTGCACGTGGTGCAGACGCTGGGGCGCTCGTATGCCGAGGCGGGGCTGGTGACGGCCGTGGCCACGATCGCCTTGGCCATCTCCAACCCATGGCGCGGACGACTGCTCGACCGCATCGGGCTGCGCCGCACCATGGCGCCGTCGTTGGTCGTGCACGCCGTCGGGTGGTGCGTGGCGCCGTTCGTGTCCTACCCGCTGTTGCTGGTGCTCGCCGGCATCGTCAGTCTCTTCGCGGTTCCCAGCTTCTCCATCGTGCGCCAGCTGATCATCGCTCACACGCCCGACGAGCACCGCAAAGCATCGTTGGCGCTGGACGGAGCGACGACCGAGGTGTGCTTCATGGTGGGTCCCCTCGTGGGCGTCTGGGCTGCGGTCACCTTCGACACGGCGTGGACGATCGTGGTTCTGCAGATGCTGAGCCTGGGCGGCGCCATCGTGCTCTATCTCATCAACCCGCCGCTGACCCGAGCGGCGGCCACCGACACCGACCCGGGGGAGGCCGTCCCGCGGCGGGTGTGGATGACGCCGGCCGCCATGGGCGTCCTGGGCGGCGGGGTGGCGACGACCTTCATCCTGTCGGCCAGTGACGTCGGCATCATCTCGATGCTGCGGTCGTGGGACCAGACCGCGTCGATCGGGTGGGTACTGGCCGTCTGGGGTGCGGGCTCGATGGTGGGCGGCCTCGCCTACGGCGCGTGGCGGCATACCGTGCCGATGCCCGTCATGCTCACGGCTCTGGCCGCGACCACCCTGCCCGTCGCCTTCGCACCCAACACGGCGGTCTTCGCCGGGCTCCTGTTCCTCGCGGGGGCATTCTGTATGCCGACCATCACGACGGTCCTTCACACCCTGAGCCGGCTCGTTCCTGAGCGGGCGATGGGGGAGGCCATGGGCTGGCACGGCTCGGCCTTCACCACCGGACTCGCCCTCGGTGCTCCCGCCGCGGGCTGGGCCATCGACCTGCGCGGCCCCGGCGCGGGCTTCGTCGTCGCCAGCACCGTGGGGCTCGCCGGCGCGGCCGCCGCCGGGTTGTTCCTGGCCTCGGTCCGGGCCGGTGCCTCGACGCGGACGCCCTGAGGCGGCACGTCAGGCGCTGCGCCCCGTGGGCCGCGCCCTGGTGCCCGGCGCGGCAGGTCACCGAGCGCTGGTACCCTTGTCGGTGACCTCCCGGGACACACCGTTCGTTCGGCGCGCCTCGGGCTGCAAGAGGAGCCTCGTCGTTCCCACCCGCGCCAGCCTCTCCGGCTGCCGGGTCCAGGTCAGCCGCCGATCGGCGAGCGCTCTGCGCCGCCGTGACGGCTGCTGTGACGACGGCTCCTCGCGCACCAGGCGTGAGGAGCCTTTCTCGTGCCTGGGCCTCACGGGCGCACCTGCCCCGACCGGCATCCACCAGTGACGAAGGAGCACCACCATCACCGAACCTCGCATCAACGATCGCATCCGGGTTCCCGAAGTGCGCCTGGTCGGCCCCAACGGCGAACAGGTCGGCATCGTTCGGGTCGAAGACGCCCTGCGCCTCGCGGCGGAGGCGGATCTCGACCTCGTCGAAGTCGCGCCCATGGCCAAGCCACCCGTTGCCAAGCTCATGGACTTCGGCAAGTGGAAGTACGAGGCGGCGATCAAGGAGCGCGAAGCTCGCAAGAACCAGATCAACACCGTCATCAAGGAGATCAAGCTCCGGCCCAAGATCGACCCGCACGACTACGGCACCAAGCGTGGCCATGTCGAGCGGTTCCTCAAGGCCGGTGACAAGGTCAAGGTGACGATCATGTTCCGGGGTCGCGAGCAGCATCGCCCCGAGCTCGGCTTCCGACTGCTCCAGCGGTTGGCGGCCGACATCGGCGACCTCGGCTTCGTCGAGTCCTCGCCCAAGCAGGACGGGCGCAACATGGTCATGGTCATCGGTCCGACCAAGAAGAAGGCCGATGCCCGGGCCGAGCAGCGTCGTCGTCGTGAGGGCGGCCAACGGTCCGAGGACTCGTTCGACGCCGGTGACGACAGCGTCGTGAGCGAGCCTGACCTGGGTCAGACCCAGGCTCCCGTGGCGCCGAGCGCAGAGCCTGAGATCGCGGCCGAGCCTGTGATCGCTGCGGAGCCTGNNGCGGCCCGCCGCACCGGCGGCTCCCGCGCGGCCCACCGCACCCGTCACCAAGGCAGCCGCCGTCCCGGCAGCCCCGCCCGTTCGCACCCCCCGGCCAGCCGCACCCGCCCCCCGGGCGGCCCGGCCGTCCAAACCGGCCGCCAGCTAGGCGACCCGGCCCTTTCGCCACCACCGCCCGCCGCATCCCAGCCGGGGTCGAGCGGACACGACATACAAGGAGATCGGCTCATGCCGAAGATGAAGACGCACAGCGGCACCAAGAAGCGCGTGCGCGTGACGGGTTCGGGCAAGCTCATGCGTGAGCAGACCGGCGGACGTCACCTGCTCGAGCACAAGTCGAGCCGCTACACCCGGTCGATCGCGGGCGACGTCGAACTGTCCAAGCCCGACGCCAAGAAGGCCAAGAAGCTTCTCGGCCGCTGAGCCGAGACCCGACACCACAAAGGAGATTCACGTGGCACGCGTGAAGCGGGCGGTCAACGCCCACAAGAAGCGCCGGGTCGTCCTCGAGCGCGCCAGCGGCTACCGCGGACAGCGCGGACGTCTCTATCGCAAGGCCAAGGAGCAGGTCACCCACTCTCTCGGGTACTCCTACCGCGACCGTCGCGCCAAGAAGGGCGACTTCCGACGGCTGTGGATCCAGCGGATCAACGCCGCTGCCCGCGCCAACGGTATGACGTACAACCGGTTCATCCAGGGTCTCAAGGCGGCCGAGATCGAGGTCGACCGCAAGATCCTCGCCGACCTCGCGGTCAGCGACCCGGCAGCGTTCACGGCACTGGTCGAGATCGCTCGGGCCAACGTCCCCGCGGCCGCGGAGTCGGCGGCCTGACCCGCCCCTCTCGCGCATCGTGTCGCGCCGCTCCCTGGCTGCGTCCGTGCTGACCAACCCCCGCGCCGAGCGGGTGGCGTCGGTGCGCTCGCTGCACCAGCGGGCGGCGCGCGCGCGTGCGGGTCTCTTTCTCGTCGAAGGGCCGCAAGGCGTCCGTGAGGCCGTCGTGCATCGGCCCGACGTGATCCGCGATCTCTACGTCACCGCCTCGGCTGCCACTCGGTATGCCGACGTCATCGACCGCGCTCGGGCCGGCGGGGTGCGGATCCACGAGGCGAGTGACGAGGTCGTTGCCGCGATGGGCGATGCCACCACGCCACAGGGCCTGCTGGCCGTCTGTCGCACCGTGACCCACACCGTCGACGAGGTCGTCACCGGAGCCCGGCTCGTGGTCGTCCTCGCGTCGGTGCGCGACCCGGGCAACGCGGGAACCGTGCTGCGCGGTGCCGACGCCGCCGGCGCCGATGCGGTCATCCTCACCGAGGGCAGCGTCGACGTGCACAACCCCAAAGTGGTCCGCTCCAGTGCCGGGTCCCTCTTTCATCTCCCCGTCGTCACCGCAGCGCCCCTCCTGATGACCCTCGAGGCGCTCAAGGCGGCTGGGCTGGTCGTCATCGCCGCCGACGGCGCGGGTCCCCTCGACCTCTATGCAGGCCCCACCCAGGAGCTGTTGGCCGGTCCGCATGCCTGGGTCATGGGCAACGAGGCCTGGGGTCTGCCCGCTGACATCCGGGGCGCGTGCGACGCCGTGGTGCGGGTGCCGATCCGGGGCCAGGCCGAGTCGCTCAACCTGGCGATGGCCGCCACGGTCTGTCTTTTCGCCTCCGCCCAGGTCCAGACGTAGGCCCAGCGCCCGGCGACCCAGGCCCAGCGCCCGGCGACCCAGGCCCAGCCCCCGGCGACCCAGGCCCTCATCCATCACCACGGATGGGTTGATGCGGTTATCCGTCAACGAAAACTGCACCTACCCATCCGTCGTGATGGTGTGAGAATCCTGGGCGCGACCGACGGCACCCCCTGGGTAGGCTCGCTCTGTGATCCAGCCGGCTACCCCGAGCCCGTCGAGCACCCAGGGTGCCGGCCGGGAGCCGCTCGCCGTCCCGCTGGCCGTGCTCGGGCTGTCCGAGATGCTGCCCGACGGGATCCTGGTGATCGACCGCATCGGCTATATCCGCTATGTCAACAACCGGGCCGCCCGCATCCTGGGTATGACGGTCGACGAGCTCATCGGCCATGACGTCCGCGTCGCGCTGCCGCTGCGCACCTCCGACGGCCAGTCGTGGTGGGAGGTCACCAACCCGTGGGGTGGCCTCAACACCCGGACCGGGCATCGGGAGCGACTGTTGAGCGTCGACGGCACCCGCGAGGTCCTCGCCACGGCGAAGTACGTGCGGTCCGGACGTCGCCAGCCCGTCGACCGCATCATCATGAGCCTGCGCGACGCGGCCGCCCGCCAACGTGCCGAGGCCGACCACGCCGCCCTCATCTCGACGGTCGCCCACGAGCTGCGCTCGCCGCTCACCTCCGTCAAGGGGTTCTCGGCGACGTTGCTGCGTCGCTGGGACCGCTTCACCGATGAGCAGAAACGGCTCATGCTCGAGACGATCGAGGCCGACGCCGACCGGGTGACCCGCCTCATCACCGAGCTGCTCGACGTCTCCCGGATCGACGCGGGCCGACTCACGGTTCGCCTCGCACCCGTCGACGTTCGCCGCACCCTGCTCGACCACGTCGCGCGTTTCGAGCACAGCGGCGCGTCGGCCGACCGCTTCGTCGTCGACGTGCGACCCGACCTGCCCGAGCTGTGGGCCGATCCCGACCGGCTCGACCAGATCTTGCTCAACCTCATCGAGAACGCCTTGCGACACGGCGAGGGCACGGTCACGCTGCGTGCCCGGCCCACGGATGACGGCGGCGTGGAGCTGTCGGTGTCCGACGAAGGCGTCGGCATCCCCGAGCAGGACTATCCGCTCATCTTCAGCCGGTTCTGGCACGGCTCACGCAAGGGCAGCACCGGCCTTGGCTTGTATGTCGTGCGGGGTCTCGTCGAGGCTCACGGCGGCCAGGTCTCGGTCGGGCGGGGCGACGGCGGCGGCGCGGAGTTTCGATTTACCGTGCCTTCGGGCCCCCCTCCGCACGTCTGACGTGCCCCCGCACCCTCAGCACCACCTCGCACGTAGACTCTGCAGGCTGACCTGGCGCCTGCTCGACACTCGAATCGGAAGATCATGTCTGGACCCAACACGTCATACGACCCAGTGCAGGTGAGCTCCTTGGCTCCAGAGGCAGTCGAGGCTGCCGTCGCCGCCGCGCTGGAGGCCGTGGCCACGGCCGCCTCGCTCGAGGACCTCAAGTCGGCGCGCCTCGCCCACGCCGGGGAGAAGAGCGCCCTCGCTCTGGCCAACCGCGAGATCGGTGCCTTGCCGCCGTCGGCCAAAGCCGAAGCAGGTCAGCGAGTCGGGGCGGCCCGAGGTCGCATCACCGCCGCCATCGCCGCTCGCCAGGCCGAGCTCGAGGCGGAACGCGATGCGCGCATCCTCGTCGACGAGGCCCAAGACGTCACGGCTCCCGTGGGGCGCCGCCCGGTCGGTGCGCGCCATCCCCTCGAGCTCGTCTCCGAACGCCTCGCCGACGCCTTCATCGGGATGGGCTGGGAGGTCGCCGAGGGTCCTGAGGTCGAGGCCGAGTGGTTCAACTTCGACGCCCTCAACCTGGGCGCGGACCATCCCGCCCGCCAGATGCAGGACACCTTCTTCATCGCGGGTCCGGACGCCGAGACCCCCAGCGGGCTCGTCCTGCGCACCCACACCTCGCCGGTGCAGGCGCGCACCATGCTCGAGCGCACCCCGCCGATCTATGTCGTGTGCCCGGGCAAGGTCTTCCGCACCGACGACCTGGACGCCACACATACCCCGGTCTTCCACCAGCTCGAGGCCCTCGCGGTCGACAAGGGCCTGACGATGGCGCATCTGCGGGGCGCCCTCGACGCGTTCGTGCGGATCATGTTCGGGCCAGGGACGCGCACGAGGCTGCGCCCGTCGTACTTCCCGTTCACCGAACCCTCCGCCGAGATCGACTTCGTCTGCTTCGTGTGCCAGGGCGCCGATGACGGCTGCCGCACGTGCGGGGGCTCGGGGTGGATCGAGCTCGGTGGCTGCGGAATGGTGAACCGCACCGTGCTGCGCGCCTGCGGCATCGACCCCGACGAGTACTCCGGGTTCGCCTTCGGCCTCGGCATCGAACGCGCCCTGCAGCTGCGCCACGGTGTCAACACGATGCACGAGATCGTCGAGGGCGACGTGCGCTTCTCGGCCCAGTTCGGAACGGTGATCTGATGCGCGTGCCCATGGGCCTTCTGGCCGAGTATGTCGATGTCGCACCAGGGACGACCGGGCGTGAGGTGGCCGCGGCCCTGGTCGGCGTGGGGCTCGAGGAGGAGTCGCTGCACGGCGGCGACATCCGCGGACCCTTGGTGGTCGGCCGGGTGCTGGAGATCTCCGAGGAGACCGCATCCAACGGCAAGACCATTCGTTTCTGTCGGGTCGATGTCGGGGCGAACGGGCAGCAGGTCACCCAGGGCATCGCCCAGGAGATCGTGTGCGGTGCGCACAACTTCGCGGTGGGCGACCTCGTCGTCGTCATCCTGCCCGGAGGTGTGCTGCCGGGTGGCTTCGCGATCACGGCCCGCAGGACGTATGGCCATGTCTCCAACGGGATGATCTGCTCGGCCACCGAGCTCGGCCTGCCTGATGCCACCGGTGGCGCGGGCATCATCGTGCTGGGCGAGCTGCTCGAAGCCGACGACCTCGCGGGCGTCGAGCCTGGTCAGGACGCCATCGTCTTGCTGGGACTCGGCGAGCAGACGGTCGAGGTCAACGTGACCCCCGACCGGGGCTACTGCTTCAGCGTGCGAGGCATCGCTCGCGAGTACTGGCATGCCACGATGTCGCGCCCTGGGGCGTTGCGGGACCCTGGCGTTCGTGCCGTGCCGGCTGCCACCGACACGGGGTATCCAGTGCGTCTCGCCGACGAGGCGCCGATCCACGGGCGGGCGGGCTGTGATCGCTTCGTCGCGCGCGTCGTGCGCGGTATCGACCCGGCTGCGCCGTCGCCCCACTGGCTGCAGCGGCGGGTGGCGCAGTTCGGTATGCGTCCGATCTCGCTCGCTGTCGACGTCACCAACGTCGTGATGATGGCCCTGGGGCAGCCGCTGCACGCCTACGACCTGGCCCGGCTCGATGGTCCGATCGTCGTGCGACGAGCTCGCGCCGGGGAGCGCATTACGACGCTCGACGGGCAGGACCGGGCCGTGCACCCCGAGGATCTGCTGATCACCGACGGTGCCGACAGCGATGACTCGGGCCGGGCCATCGGCATCGCCGGGGTCATGGGTGGGGCGGCGACCGAGGTCAGCCAGGGGACGACCGATGTGCTGATCGAGGCGGCGCACTTCGAGCCGGTGTCGATCGCGCGCACCGCGAGGCGCCACAAGCTGCCGAGTGAGGCCTCGCGTCGTTTCGAGCGCGGCGTCGATGCCGACGTGGCCGCCGCCGCCGCCGATCTGGCCGTGGAGCTGCTCGTTCGGTATGGCGGGGGGACGCCCGACCCGGGCGTGACCGACGTCGACGAGCGCGAGCCGCGATCGGCATACGACCTCGATCTGGGCTTGCCCGCTCGGTTGGTGGGCGTTCCCTATGCACGCGAACGGATCATCCAGATCCTCACCGACATCGGGTGCGAGGTCGGGGACGTCGACACGTCGCAGTCGAGTCACGTGTCGGTGATCCCGCCGTCGTGGCGACCTGACTTGGTCAACGGCCCCGACTACGTCGAAGAGGTCGCCAGGATCGACGGCTACGACCGCATCCCGTCGGTGCCGGTCACCCCCGTCGGTGGGCGTGGGCTCACGCACGGCCAGCGGGTGCGACGTGCGGTCGCGTCGACCTTGGCCGGCCAGGGGTATGTCGAGGTCCTCACCTACCCCTTCGTCTCCGAGGGTCTGGCCGACCAGATGGGCCTGCCGTCGGACGACGACCGGCGTCACGCCGCGCGACTGCTCAACCCGATCTCGGCCGAGGCGCCGCTGTTGCGCACGAGCGTGCTCGACACGCTGGTCGAGGCGGTCCGTCGCAACGTCTCGCGGGGTCAGCGTGACGTCGCGCTGTTCGAGGTCGGTCTGGTCACCCGACCTGGTCCAGAGCCGCGACCGGCGCCGATCCCCGGCGTCGATGCCCGGCCGACCGACGACGAGCTGGCCGATCTGGTGGCCAGCGTGCCCGCCCAACCGCGGCGGGTGGCCTTCGTGCGCACTGGTGACGCCGATCGCGACGGCTGGTGGGGACCCGGACGGCCCGCCGGGTGGACCGACGTCGTCGAGACGGTGCGCAACCTCGCCGCGGCGCTGTCGGTGCCGATCGTGGTGAGCGGCGACCAAGAGCACGCCCCATGGCATCCGGGGCGCTGCGCGCGGGTCACGCTCGCCGACGGCACTCTCGTCGGTCACGCGGGTGAGCTGCACCCCCAGGTGCTGGCCTCGCTCGGCCTGCCGCCGCGCACGAGCGCCGGTGTGCTCGATGTCGACGTGCTCACCTCGGCGAGTGAGGCGCCCACGCAGCTGGCGCCCTTCTCGACATACCCCCCGGCGACCTCGGACATCGCGCTCGTGGTGGACGTTGCGGTGGCTGCCGCGGACGTCGAGGCGGCGCTGCGCGAGGGCGCTGGCCCGTCGCTGGAGACCGTGCTGCTCTTCGACGTCTATGTCGGCGAGCAGGTGGGTGCGGGGCGCAAGTCCTTGGCCTATCGCCTCACCTTCCGGGCGCCCGACCGCACGTTGACGACCGAGGAGGTCAACGGCTTCCGAGACGCAGCCGTGGCTCGGGCCGCCGAGATGGTGGGTGCCGTCCAGCGCTGACCCCAAACGCGAGGTGGTCGACGTGGCTGACGGTCTGCGGACGACAGCTGGGTAGGTGCATGAATGCGGCCGGCTTTCGTGCAGCTACCCATCCGTCGTCTGAAAAGGGTGAGGGCCTGGGCGAGAGGCGTGGGCGTGGGCGTGGGTTTGGGCTTCGCTCACCAGGAGCGGATGCCTGCGTCGGGCGCGCTCCGCTCGCTGGATGTATAATTTTGCAGGTGGTGAGTGCAGCCATCGCTGGTGCAAGCGGGTACGCGGGGGGCGAGATCGCCCGCCTGCTCCTCGGCCACCCCACGATAGGCATCACCACCCTCACGGCCGGCGCCAACGCCGGCGCCCCCCTTGGGACGATCCACCCGCACCTCACCTCGCTGCACCACCATGTATTGGCCCCGACGACACCCGAGTCTCTCGCCGGGCACGACGTCGTGTTCCTGGCCCTCCCGCACGGCACGTCGGCAGCCCTGGTCGAGCATCTGGCTCCCGAAACGGTCGTCATCGACTGCGGGGCCGACTTCCGGTTGCGAGCCGAGGCCGACTGGACGGCGTTCTATGACACGCCGTATGCCGGGTCGTGGGCCTACGGGCTTCCCGAGCTCCAGCGCGCCGACGGGACCCGGCACCGCGCCGAGCTCATTGGCGCGACGCGAGTGGCAGTCCCAGGGTGCTACCCGACGGCGGTCTCGCTCGCTCTCGCCCCCGGCTTCGCAGCCGGACTGCTTCAGCCGCGCGATGTCGTCGTCGTCGCCGCGAGCGGCACCTCGGGTGCCGGCAAGGCCGTCAAACCGCACTTGCTCGGCTCCGAGGTGATGGGCGCGATGTCGCCTTACGGCGTCGGGGGAGTGCACCGGCATACCCCCGAGATCGAGCAGAACCTCACGGCGGCGGCGGGCCAACCCATCACGGTCAGCTTCACTCCGACCCTCGCGCCGATGTCTCGCGGGATCCTCGCAACGGCCACCGCGCCGGTCACCGACGAGGCACGTCCCACGAGCATCCGGGACGTCTGGGCAGCGGCGTATGCCGACGAGCCCTTCGTCCAGCTCCTCCCCGAAGGACAGTGGCCCCGCACGGCCGACGTCCTCGGGAGCAATGTCGTCCACCTGCAAGTGGCCCTCGACGCGCGCGTCCGTCGCCTCGTTGCGGTCGCGGCGGTCGACAACCTGACCAAAGGCACAGCGGGTGCGGCCGTCCAATGCGCCAACCTCGCCCTCGGGCTGCCAGAAACCGCAGGCCTACCGACGAGTGGAGTCGCCCCGTGAACATGACCATCCGGCACAGCGTCTCGCCCGAGGCCAGCCTGCCGCGAGGCTTTCGGGCCGCCGGAGTGGCCGCGGGCATCAAGGCGTCCGGAGCGCCGGATGTCGCCCTCATCGTCAACGACGGCCCGCGCTACGACGCTGCGGCCGTCTTCACCAGCAACCGCATCCAGGCGGCGCCGGTGACCTGGTCCAAGCAGGTCCTGCGGGACGGACGGGTCGACGCCGTGGTCCTCAACTCTGGCGGGGCCAACGCGTGCACCGGTCCCCGAGGTTTCATCGATGCTCATCACATGGCGGAGAAGACCGCAGCCGTCTTGGCCCGCTCGGCCGGTGACGTCGTCGTCTGCTCGACCGGGCTGATCGGCGAGCTGCTGCCGATGGACAAGATCCTGCCGGGCATCGACGCGGCCGCCCTCGCGCTCGCTGCTGATGGGCACCATGCCGCGGCCACGGCCATCACGACGACCGACACCGTGACCAAGGAGTCGGCGCACTCGACCGGCGAGGGTTGGTCGGTCAGCGGCATGGCCAAGGGCGCCGGAATGCTCGCCCCCGCCCTGGCCACGATGCTCGTCGTCATCACGACCGACGCCGTGCTGGAGGCGGCCGATCTGGACGAGGCCCTGCGCGCGGCGACCGAGCGGACCTTCGACCGGCTCGATGCGGACGGATGCCAGTCGACCAACGACACCGTCCTGCTCATGTCGTCAGGGGCCAGCGGTGTGACACCGACCGTGCACGAGTTCACCGATGTCCTGACCTCGGTATGCGTGGACCTCGCCTGCCAGCTCCTTGCCGACGCCGAGGGGGCCCACCACGACATCGAGATCGACGTCCGCTCCGCCGCGACCGAGGCCGACGCCCTCGAGGTGGGTCGTGCGGTCGCGCGCAACAACCTGTTCAAGTGCGCCATCTTCGGCAACGACCCCAACTGGGGACGCATCCTGGCCGCCGTCGGCACGACCTCAGCCGCGTTCGAGCCAGACCGGATCGACGTCTCCATCAACGGCGTCCAGGTCTGCAAGGGCGGCGGGGTCGGCATGGACCGCTCACGGGTCAAGATGGACGGCCGCGGCGTCCACATCCTCATCGACCTGCACGCGGGCATCGAGAGCGCCACCATCTGGACCAACGACCTGACGACGGACTACGTCCACGAGAACTCGGCGTACAGCTCATGACCCAGATCCGCGGTCTCATCGACGCCGCCGCGGTCCGGGTCGCCGCCGGCAAGGCGGCCACCCTCGTCGAGGCCCTGCCGTGGCTCGAGGCCTTTCGGGGGTCGCTCGTGGTCGTCAAGTACGGCGGCAACGCGATGATCGACGACGGGCTCAAGGCGGCCTTCGCCCAGGACATCGCCTTCCTGCGCTACGCCGGGCTGCGGCCGGTGGTCGTGCACGGAGGAGGCCCTCAGATCGCGACGATGCTCGGCCGGCTCGGTCTGCCGAGCGAGTTCCGCGCGGGGCTGCGCGTGACGACTCCCGAGGTCATGGACGTCGTGCGGATGGTGCTCACCGGACAGGTGGGGCGCGACCTCGTCGGGCTGCTCAACCAGCACGGTCCCATGGCGGTCGGGCTCTCGGGCGAGGACGCCGGGCTGTTCGGGGCTCGCAAGCGCTTGGTCGAGGCCGATGGCGAGCTGCACGACATTGGACTTGTGGGTGATGTCGTCCAGGTCAATCCTGGGGCTGTGATGGACCTGCTCGACGCCGGTCGCGTGCCGGTCGTGTCGACGATCGCTCCAGACCTCGACGGCGCCGACGGCGCCCCNNAGACCTGCTCACGCGCGTCGACGACGGCATGATGCCCAAGCTCGAGGCGTGCGCCCGAGCTGTGGCGGGGGGCGTTCCGCAGGCTCACGTCATCGACGGGCGCGTCGCACACTCCCTCCTGCTCGAGATCTTCACCGACGAGGGCATCGGCACCATGGTCACGCCAGACCCGCCTCGTGTGGCCGAGTCCGCGTCATGACCCCGAACGCACCGGCGCGCATCGCCGTGAGCCTCGGCGCCGAGAGCGACGCCCTCATGGGCCGTTATGCCGATGCGCTCCTGCCCGTGTTCGGCCAGCCGGCGCTCGCGCTGAGCCATGGCTCTGGTGCGCGGGTCGTCGACGTGGACGGCACCTCCTACCTCGACCTGCTCGGCGGCATCGCGGTCAACTCGCTCGGACACGCCCACCCCGACCTCGTGGCGGCCATCGCCGACCAGGCGGGCCGGCTGCTGCACATCTCCAACTTCTTCACCTCGGCCGAGCAGGTGGCGCTCGCCGAGCGGCTGCTCGCGATCGCCGGGGCACCGGAGGGCTCAGCCGTGTTCTTGGCCAACTCGGGCACCGAGGCCGTCGAGGCCGTCGTCAAGCTCGCTCGGCGCACGGGTCGTCCCCGCATCCTCGCGGTCTCCGGATCCTTCCACGGCCGTTCGACGGGCGCCTTGGCGCTGACCCACAAGGCGGCCTACCGTGAGCCGTTCGAACCCCTGATCGCGGGAGTCAGCCATCTCGAGTTCGGCTCCCTGGAGGCTCTCGAGTCCGGACTGGACGAGTCCGTCGCCGCGCTCGTGCTCGAGCCCATCCAGGGTGAGGCCGGCGTCATCCCCGCCACCGACGAGTACCTGCGTGCGGCCCGCGACCTCACGGCACGGCACGGCATCCTGCTCGTTCTCGACGAGATCCAGAGCGGCGTCGGACGCACCGGCGACTGGTTTGCCCACACTCGCAGCGGCATCCGGCCCGATGCGATGGTGCTGGCCAAGGGCCTGGCCGGGGGAGTCCCGATCGGCGCCATGCTGACGTACGGCGAGCAGGTCACCGCGCTGCTCGGAGCCGGGCAGCACGGGAGCACGTTCGGTGGCAACCCGCTCGCCGCCCGTGCGGCGTTGACGGTGCTCGACGTCATCGAACGCGACGGGCTCACGGCCCACGCCCGAGCCGCCGGCGAGCACCTCACCGACAGCGTCCTCGGCCTGCGACATCCCGACATCGACCACGTGCGGGGTCGGGGCCTGCTGGTCGGCATCGGTCTGCGGCGCCCGATCGCCGCGGGTGCTGTCGCGGCCGCGCGAGCCGCCGGCTTCATCGTCAACGCGCCCAACCGCGACACGATCCGGCTCGCCCCACCGCTGGTCATCAGCCAGGCCGAGCTCGACGAGTTCGTGGCCGCCTTGCCCGGGATTCTCGACCGCTCGACGGAGGGCTGAGCCATGTTCGCCAACAGCCGGGCCAGCCGCCAGGAACGCATCGCCCAGGTGCTGGCGGGCGGCGGGGTGCGGTCGCAGGCCGAGCTCCTGGCCGTGCTGGCTGAGGACGGCATCGAGATCACGCAGGCGACCCTGTCGCGCGACCTGGTCGAGCTCGGAGCGGTCAAGGTCCGCCACGGGCGCCATCTCGTCTACGCGCTCCCTGGGGCCGGGGAGGAGGCGTCGACCGGTGAGGCCCAGGCGCGCGCCCGGCGGCTGCGGCGCGCCTGTGAGGAGCTGCTCACCGCCGCCGCGGCGAGTGAGAACCTCGTCGTCCTGCGGACCGCCCCTGGAGCCGCCAACTACCTGGCCTCGATGATCGACCAGCACGCGGATCCGGTCATCCTCGGGACGATCGCCGGGGACGACACGATCCTGGTCATCACGGCCACCCGAGCAGCCGGTCCCAAGGTCGCCAAGGCCTTGATGTCGATGGCGGGGCACCGATGAGCGACATCACCACTCCGGTCGGCACCCCCGTCGTCACCGCCGTCGTTACCCCGGTCGTCACCCCAGTCGTCACCCCCGTCGTCACCCCGGTCGTCCCGGCCGACGAGACGCGCGTCAGCCTGTGGGGTGGCCGGTTCGCGTCGGGACCGGCTGACGCCATGGCAGCGCTGTCCAAGAGCACCCACTTCGACTGGCGCCTGGCTCCCTACGACATCGCGGGCTCGATGGCGCATGCTCGGGTGCTGTCGGCGGCCGGCCTGTTGTCCGACGACCAGCTCGACGCCATGTTGGGCGCCCTGGAGTCGCTCCGGGCCGATGTCGAGTCTGGTGCGTTCACCCCCCATGCAGATGACGAGGACGTCCATACGGCGCTGGAACGCGGTCTGATCGAGCGCGTCGGCCCGGACATCGGGGGCCGGTTGCGCGCCGGGCGCTCGCGCAACGACCAGATCGCCACGCTGTTGCGGATGTACCTGCGTGACAGCAGCCGCCAGGTCGCCGCTGGCACGCTCGACGTCGTGCAGGCCCTGGTGGGACAGGCCGAACGGCACCTCGGGGTCGCCATGCCCGGACGGACGCATCTGCAACACGCCCAGCCTGTCCTGCTCTCGCACCACCTGCTGGCCCACGCGTGGAGTCTCATGCGCGACGTCGACCGGCTGCGCGACTGGGACCGCCGGGCCGACGCCTCGCCATACGGCTCAGGTGCCTTGGCGGGCAGCTCACTCGGGCTTGACCCAGCCGCCGTTGCCCGCGATCTGGGCTTCAGTGTCGCGGTGGAGAACTCGATCGACGGCACGTCCTCTCGCGACGTCGCTGCCGAGTTCTCCTTCGTGGCGGCCATGACCGCCGTCGACCTCTCCCGGATCGCCGAGGAGGTCGTCCTGTGGGCGACCAAGGAGTTCGGGTTCGTCGCACTGGACGACGCCTACTCGACCGGGTCATCGATCATGCCGCAGAAGAAGAACCCGGACGTCGCCGAGCTCGCTCGGGGCAAGGCGGGTCGCTTGGTCGGCGACCTGGCCGGCCTGTTGACCACCCTCAAAGGCCTCCCGCTGGCCTACAACCGCGACCTGCAGGAGGACAAGGAGCCGGTGTTCGACGCCGTCGACACCCTGACCCTGCTCCTGCCGGCGTTCGCGGGCATGGTGGCGACGCTGCGGTTCGACACCGAGCGACTGGCCGACCTGGCCCCCCAGGGTTTTGCGTTGGCGACGGACATCGCCGAGTGGCTCGTGCGCCAGCACGTGCCCTTCAGGGTCGCCCACGAGGTGGCCGGGGCGTGTGTGCGTGAGTGTGAGACGCGGGGGATCGACCTGTGGGACCTCGATGACGCCGACCTGGCCAGAATCAGTCCGCACCTGCATCCCGGCGTGCGGCAGGTGTTGACCGTCGAGGGCTCACTGGCGTCACGCGACGCCAGGGGCGGCACGGCGCCGGTGCGCGTTGCCGAGCAGCTCGCCGCGGCGGCTGACCGACTCGCGGCATGCCGGGCCTGGGCCGATGGTTCACCGCGTCAGGCATGAGGCTCGGCCCGCGCATCGGGCATGACTTCTTTGCCCGGTCGGTCCTGGAGGTGGCGCCGGCCCTGCTCGGCGCGACCATCACCCGGCATGGCATCACCGTGCGAGTCACCGAGACCGAGGCCTACGGCGGGGCCCCGGGTTCGGCTCCGCCGATGCTGGTCGACCCGGGGTCGCATGCCTACCGTGGCCTGACCCCTCGCACGGCTCCCATGTTCGGGCCCGCCGGGGTCACCTACGTCTACTTCACCTACGGGATGCACTGGATGCTCTGCCTCGTGACCGGCCCCCCGGGAGTGGCCGAGGCCGTTCTGGTGCGGGCGGGGGAGGTGGTCGCGGGCCACGACCGGGCTGCCCAGCGGCGCCCGGGTGTCGCGCAACGCGACTGGTGCCGGGGGCCGGCGCGGCTCGCCAACACCTTGGGCCTGACCGGTCGTGACAGTGGGCGTCGGTTCGTCGAGCCGGCCGAGCTCGACCTGACCGTCAACGCGGCCCCGTCCGACCCGGTCGGGCTCACCTCGCACCGCCCGTTCGGGCCTGTGCACCAGGGACCGAGGGTGGGGGTCAGCGGACCGGGGGGCGACGCCGACTCCTACCCGTGGCGGTTCTGGCTGGCGGACGAGCCGACGGTGTCGTCATACCGAGCAGCGAAACCTCGTCGCCGCCCCACGTCGGGTGAGGCAGGCTAGGGGGGTGAGCGACGGATCGGTCCTTGACGAGCTGCAGTGGCGAGGTCTCATTGCCCAGAGCACAGACCTGGACGCGTTGCGCGCCGCCATGGATGCAGGGCCGATCACGGCCTACTGCGGGTTCGACCCGACGGCGCCCAGCCTGCACTTCGGCAACCTCGTCCAGCTCATCGTGCTGCGTCACCTGCAGCAGGCCGGTCACCGCGTGATCTGTCTGGTGGGCGGGTCCACCGGCCTCATCGGTGACCCGCGGCCGAGTGCCGAGCGGGTGCTCAAGACCAAGGAGCAGACCGCGCAGTGGGTGAGCGGCATCGCGGCCCAGGTCCAGCCGTTCCTCGTCATGGACGGTGACAACCCGGCCCGACTCGTCAACAACCTCGACTGGACGGCGCCGCTGTCGGCGCTGGACTTCCTGCGTGACATCGGCAAGCACTTCCGCGTCAACCAGATGGTCAAGAAGGACGCGGTCGCCGCGCGGCTCAACAGTCACGAGGGCATCTCCTACACCGAGTTCAGCTACCAGATCCTGCAGGGCCTGGACTACCTGCATCTCTACCGCGAGCACGGCTGCACGTTGCAGACCGGCGGCCAGGACCAATGGGGCAACCTCACAGCCGGGACCGACCTCATCCACCGGGTCGAGGGTGCGTCGGTGCACCTGCTCGCCACGCCGCTGGTGACTGACTCCACGGGTGAGAAGTTCGGCAAGTCAGCCGGCAACGCGGTGTGGCTCAACGCTGAGATGACCAGCCCGTACGCGTTCTACCAGTACTGGCTCAACACCGAGGATGCCTCGGCCGGCCAGCTGCTGCGTATCTTCACCTCCCGGTCCAGGGCGGAGATCGACAGCCTTGAGCGCCAGACCCGTGAGGAGCCCTTCAAGCGTGCGGCGCAGCGGGCCCTGGCGGCCGACGTGACTGCACTCGTGCACGGGACGGCGGCACGCGATGCCGTGGTGCACGCGTCCGAGGTCCTCTTCGGCCGCACCGTCGAGGGCGGGACGGCCGCTCTCGAGCAGGTGGACTCGACGACGCTGATCGACGCGACGGCCGAGCTGCCCGGCGCCGCTGTGCCGGCTGGCACCTCGGTCGTCGACGCCCTCGTCAGCGTGGGCCTGGCCGAGAGCCGCAACGCCGCGCGGCGCTCGATCGCCGAGGGTGCTGTGTCGGTGAACATGACCAAGATCACCGACGCCGACCGGGTGCTTGCCCAGGACGACTTCGCGCACGGGCAGGTCGCCCTGCTACGACGCGGGCGCAAGAACCTCGCCGCAGCCCGCTCACGCGCCGACCAGCCAGAGCAAGCATGAGAGCCGGCCACATCGAACAGCGCCCAAAACCGGCTTTGACCTGCGGATTTGGCAAGTCGCCAGACGTCATCTAGTGTTTTCCCTCGTTGCCCCGACGGGGAGGAACGGACACCAGAAGCCTTCAGACGGCCGCCACGAGCGGCGTCGAACGGGCGGACCGGTGGCCAGTCCCACGAGGCATACTCGAGCACCACGGCACGACGAGACCACGAACAGCTGCCAAGCACCCCTGCACGTCATGGGTGACAGCCGGTCTCGACCCCGCCATCACCGCCCTGCGCGCTGACGTCGACGGACCAACAGGGCCGTCGAGGGATTTGACGCGCAGGCCGTGCGCGGGTAGATTATGCGGGTTGCCCCATAAACAGGCCCACTGGGCCATGTCGATGGTGCGCGTCCGAACCTTGAGAACTCAACAGCGTGTCAAAAATCGATGCCAATTACCTCGTCACGGGGTGGCCGACATGACGGTCTTCGACCGACATCGACGCAACTACCGAACGAAAATCCTTTGGTTGAACAAAGATTGACTCCAGCGAGTCATCTTGCTCAGTCAGCGAGACAACCCTTCAGAGGGTTTCAGTTTCCGACGGCCTGGCCGATCGGAGCTAAACATCAACGGAGAGTTTGATCCTGGCTCAGGACGAACGCTGGCGGCGTGCTTAACACATGCAAGTCGAACGGTGACGGAGGAGCTTGCTCCTCCTGATCAGTGGCGAACGGGTGAGTAACACGTGAGTAACCTGCCCCAGACTCTGGGATAACCCCGGGAAACCGGAGCTAATACCGGATACGACACAGAGAGGCATCTCTACTGTGTGGAAAGCTTTTCGGTCTGGGATGGACTCGCGGCCTATCAGCTAGTTGGTGAGGTAACGGCTCACCAAGGCGACGACGGGTAGCCGGCCTGAGAGGGCGACCGGCCACACTGGGACTGAGACACGGCCCAGACTCCTACGGGAGGCAGCAGTGGGGAATATTGCACAATGGGCGAAAGCCTGATGCAGCGACGCCGCGTGAGGGATGACGGCCTTCGGGTTGTAAACCTCTTTCAGTAGGGAAGAAGCGAAAGTGACGGTACCTACAGAAGAAGCACCGGCTAACTACGTGCCAGCAGCCGCGGTAATACGTAGGGTGCGAGCGTTGTCCGGAATTATTGGGCGTAAAGAGCTTGTAGGCGGTTTGTCGCGTCTGCTGTGAAAATCCGGGGCTCAACCCCGGACTTGCAGTGGGTACGGGCAGACTAGAGTGTGGTAGGGGAGACTGGAATTCCTGGTGTAGCGGTGAAATGCGCAGATATCAGGAGGAACACCGATGGCGAAGGCAGGTCTCTGGGCCATAACTGACGCTGAGAAGCGAAAGCATGGGGAGCGAACAGGATTAGATACCCTGGTAGTCCATGCCGTAAACGTTGGGCGCTAGGTGTGGGACTCATTCCACGAGTTCCGTGCCGCAGCTAACGCATTAAGCGCCCCGCCTGGGGAGTACGGCCGCAAGGCTAAAACTCAAAGGAATTGACGGGGGCCCGCACAAGCGGCGGAGCATGCGGATTAATTCGATGCAACGCGAAGAACCTTACCTGGGTTTGACATATACCGGAAACATCTGGAGACAGGTGCCCCGCAAGGTCGGTATACAGGTGGTGCATGGCTGTCGTCAGCTCGTGTCGTGAGATGTTGGGTTAAGTCCCGCAACGAGCGCAACCC
>CXWJ01001067.1_pt1 | contig 28132 bp, 26 predicted proteins | sample 590841 | NCBI WGS metagenome assembly CXWJ01 (sample SAMEA3498367, study PRJEB10139) | wastewater metagenome | biome: wastewater treatment plant; material: activated sludge | place: Austria | collected 2015-01-21 | reverse complement strand
TGACGGTTCTTCACATGGCGGCGACAGCGGAAGCGGAAATTGCCACATCGGAAAATGGATTGATCGAAAAAATTACCACCATCCTTGGCCATGTGTATCCGGAGGTATGCGGTATTCTTCTGCTGGACTCGTCCGGCGAGTTGTTGTTCCCGCACCCATCCTACCGCGGCGCAGATGTTTCCAATTGGCGGGTTGGATACCCCGTATCCCAAGGAATGACCGGAAAAGCGGTCCGTCTCGGCGCGCCCATCCGAACCGGGAATGTGAGCGATGAATCCGCCTATATACCGATCGCCGGCAATATTCGGTCTGAGTTATGCGTGCCGATCCAAGTCAACGAACGGATCATCGGCGCGCTCAACGTGGAAAGCAAAGCGCCGGATGCGTTTGACGATGGCGACGAACGATTCCTTGTTACGATTGCCGGTGGGCTGGGAAGCGCCATTGAGCGGATTCGGCTTTTTAAAGCGGAACAACGCCGCGTGCGGGAATTGGAAATCATCAACCAGATCTCCGCCGATCTGCGCACCGCGCAAAGCCTGGATGACATGCTCGTCATTGTGCTACACGAGACAATGCAGTTGATGAATACCGGGCACGGCTCGATTTGGTTGTTCAGCCAGACAGACAACCTCCTTGTCCAACGGATCGCAATGGGCAATGAACAAAATATACCCGTGAAAGAGTTAAAGCCCGCCGAGGGTATCATCGGGCGGACGTTTACATCCGGCAAGAAATATATCACGCGCGATTTAAGATCCGATCCGTTGATTTATCAGAAAAACCGAGACAGCATTGAGCCCGGGTTGGGAGCGGTTGCCATTCCGGTCCACTCCACAGCCGGGACGGTCGGCGTGCTGGCGATCTTCGTCGATTCGGAGCGGCAAATCACGAATGACGAAATAAACCTGCTGACCATTCTGGCTGAAATCGCCGGGAACGCCGTTCACCGCGCGGATTTATTCGAGCAGGGGCAGGAACAAATTCGTCGCCTGACAACCCTGCGCGATATCGATTCAGCAATCGCCTCCTCTACCGATTTGAGGGTGACGCTCAGCATCCTGGCGGAATACTCCGTCAAACAGCTGAAGGTCGACGCGGCGGATATCCTCATTTACCGACCGGAGATTCAAAGCCTTTCATACCTGACAAGCGCCGGCTTCAACACGATAACGCCCACCCGCCCGTTAATGCGGATCGGCGAAGGGCTGGCTGGGCAGGTTGTCATGAAGGGAAGAATTCATCATGTCGTCGATCTAAAAAATTCCACTGAGGTCCGATACGACCCGCTCCTGTTGCGCGAAGGGTTTGTTACCTATATTGGAGTCCCACTCATTGTCAAAGGGCAGGTCAAGGGAGTGTTCGAGGTGTTCCATCGTTCACCCCTTTCTGCTAACGCAGATTGGATGCAATACCTCCAAACGCTTGCGGGCCAAGCCGCCATCGCCATAGANNTACGACACCACGCTTGAGGGATGGGCGCGCGCGCTGGAACTCAGAGACCGCGAAACGGAAGGGCACACCCGCCGCGTAACCGATCTGACATTGCGACTGGCAAACGCCATGGGCATCAAGGAGGAAGACCTCGTCAATATATACCGCGGCGTGCTCCTCCACGATATCGGCAAGATGGGCGTGCCAGATCAAATCTTGAAAAAAACAGGACCACTGACCGCTGACGAATGGGACGAAATGCGACGCCATCCGCAATATGCCTACAACTTGCTCGCCCCCATCGCGTTCTTGCGCCACTCACTCGATGTTCCCTACTGCCACCACGAACATTGGGACGGGAGCGGATACCCGAACAAATTAAAGGGCGAACAAATCCCGATGGCCGCAAGAATTTTTTCGGTGGTCGATGTTTGGGACGCCCTGCTCTCAGACCGATCCTATCGTAAGGCTTGGCCCCGCCAAAAAGTGGTCAAGTACATCCAGGAAAACTCCGGGGCGTTGTTCGATCCCGAGGTGGTAAACGTGTTCCTTGCAATGATCGCTGAGGATGAACATAAAACCGGGTGATGAGCATCACCCGGTTTTATCACTTCACCCGCAAGAATTTTCGTTTGCCCACCTGCAAAACGCCGGGATGCGGAAAAGGCGTATCACCGCGCTCAATCGTTTCCCCATCCAGCCGCACCCCCCTCTGGTCGAACAAGCGCCTCGCATCTGATTTACTTGCCGCAAGTTTCGCCGCAAGAATAACCTCCAGCACGGTTTGCCCGGACTGCAATTGAAATTCGGGCATTTCGTCGGGAATCTCTTTTTGCTGGAACATCTTCACAAACGCTTCCTGCGCCGACGCGGCATCACCTTCGCCATAGAAGATGGAAACGATCTCGCGCGCCAACCTCATCTTCACATCGCGCGGATGCGCCTTCCCTTCGGATAATTCTTTTTCGATACCATCGATCTCGCCCGGACTCCAGCGCGTAACAAGCCGCATATATATGCCCATGGCAAAATCGGGAATAGACATCAACTTGCCGAACATATCCTCCCCGCCGGTGTTGATGGGAACGATATTCCCGGTGGATTTTGACATACGGAGCGCGCCATCAGTCCCCGGCAAGATTCCCGTGATGATGCCCACCAGCGGTTTTTGACCCAGCGCCTCCTGCAATTTTCTGCCCGCCACGATGATGTTGAATAACTGATCTGAACCGCCCACTTGAACGTCTGTTTGCATGGCAACGGCATCATAGCCCTGCATCAACGCGTAAAATGTTTCGTGAAGGTAGATCGCTTCGCCCTTCTCCAACCGTTTTGAAAAGTTTTCACGGGCAAGAAATTGCTGAACCGTGAAGTTTTGCCCCAAGCGGATCAGATCGAGCAGGGTCAGTTCACTCAACCACTCTCCGTTGTATCGGACTTTCGTCTTCTCCTTGTCCAGAACACGGAATGCCTGTTCGGAATACGTCTTCGCATTTTCACTCACTTGCGCTTCCGTCAGAATCGGGCGGGCTTTATTTTTATCGGACGGATCGCCGACCAACGCCGTATAACTGCCGATCAAAAATGTGATCTCATGACCCAGGTCTTGAAACTGACGGAGTTTGCGCATGGAGATCGTATGCCCAAGATGCAGGTCAGTGGAGGTTGGGTCGTAGCCACAGTACACGCGCAGGGGTCTCCCTTCCGCGAGGCGCGCGCGCAGTTCGGCAGTCATTGCCTTCTTTGTGTCTTCATCGCCATAGTCGGCGCCTTGCATCAACAACTCAACTTGTTCTTCTATATTCACAAAAGACCTCCGGACAAAAATAAAAACGCGTGGCACAACGGCGCCACGCGTTCAAGTCGCCATCGCCGCGTTAGGGGTGGCGGTAATAATAAGATTTTTCCACTCGCGGGAAACCGAACATGCGGCGATTATAAACCATCACTGCCCAAGATTGAAGACAAAAGCCCAGGGACCGCGGATCGTGTAAAACTCATCGCTGAACACGATCTGCTCCGCTTCTTCCTGCGACAGGCTGTCTGGTTTGCCCACCACCTGCATGACCGGCGCCCCGTTCACATCGGAGCATCCGAGCGTGATGCCCGCGCCTCTTTCGTTCAGAGTCTGCTGAATTTTCGATATGTAAATGTTGCAATAATCTTCCGGACGCGGCGGGGCGGCAATGGCGTTCACTGTGATCGTCACCGCCGAGAGGTCGGCATCGGGCGGAACGTTAAAGAACGACAAAGTATCACAGCGAAGACCCGATGATCCCTCCACAGGCTCCTGGATGCTCAACAAGGTCGAGGCAAAGTCGAACAACGCGATATCGCCATACTGTAAACTTGCGCCCCAAATCGACCAGTCCGACCCATCGATCAGGGTGAAGCAGACCTCCGCATTGACATCTTTCCCGTCGCGCCAGGCGCGCGCGACACTCACGTTGATTCCGCTGGAGGATTGAATCGGCGCCGCGGGAGCCGATTCAACTGTCGGGTAGGATGAATCGATCAAGGCTGTCGGCAAGGGCTGAACGGCGCCCTGAGGGAATCCGCCCGGGGCGCACGCGGTAGCCAGCAACAAGATCGCAATTGAAATTCTTTTCATAGTGAACTCCTTTTAGGCTGACAAATTTGCCAGCGCAACTTTCAATGTGTCATATTCAAACTTAAAACCCAACTCAAGCAGTCGTTTGGGTTGAGAGTATCGCCCTTCGGTAAGTAACACGCTCATTTCACCCAACACCATTCGCAACACAAACGCCGGCAGATGAAACCAATATGGGCGGCGCAAGAACTGCGCAATCCCGCGCATGAATTCTGCATTGGAGGTTTGCGCAGGGGAGATCAGGTTGAATGCGCCTGATGCTGTCTTGCGCGCGAGCAGGAATTTCATGGCGTTGATCTCGTCAACGATATGGATCCATGGCATGGCTTGACGTCCATCGCTAAATCTACCGCCGAAGAATAAGAGAACGGGGAGTTTCATCAACGGGAATAATCCTTTGCTTTTGTGAAGCACAACCGCCGACCGGCAGATCACCCTGCGGACGCCGAGTTGCTCAAGAGGCTGAGATGCCTCCTCCCACGTGACGCCCAGCCGAGAGAGGAAGTCGTCTCCGGGCGGCGTAGATTCGTCCGCGAGGGCATCGCCTCGCAAGCCGTAATAGTTGATGCCGGAGGTTTGGAGGTAAACGCCCGGGCGGCGGTCAGCGCTGGCTACGGCGGAAACAAGCGCGCGGGCAGGAAGAACGCGCGAGTCTTCAAATTGTCGTTTACGTTGTTGCGTCCAAGGTCCGTGATCGAGGCTAAATCCTGCGACATTGATCACTGCATCCATTTCGTTGACGATCTGCCCCCATCCCTCGGTTGTTTGCCCATCCCAATGGATGTGGTTGGCGGCGCGCGGTTTCTGTCGCGTTAATATGCTTACGCGGTGCCCATCGGCAAGCAGGCTGGCGGTGAGCGCCGAACCGAGGAACCCCGTCCCGCCGGCGATCAGTATGTTCACGAACTTTCCTGTAACAGATTCATAACATCTCGAGTGGCGTCTTGTGCGCTTTCAAAAATTCGGCAGTATAATCGTGTCTGTTGTAGAGCCAGAATGTACGAGCCTGTATTGGTTTTGAACGCTAATTTTGAACCGATCAACGTGTGCAATACAAGACGGGCAATCGGTTTGCTGCTGGCTGGCAAGGCGGATATGGTATTGAACGGTCGCGGTCACATTCGGACCATTCGAGAGTTGCTCCCGCGCCCTTCGGTCATCCGGCTTGAAAGCCAGGTTCATCGACCGCGCCCGCATGTCAAATTGACGAGGCGCGAAGTATTTCGCCGCGACAATTATACCTGTCAGTATTGCGGAAAGCGCGAAGGCGGGCTGACGGTGGATCATGTGACGCCCCGACACATGGGCGGCGCGCACATGTGGACGAACGTTGTCGCGGCATGTCCTGCATGCAATCACAGGAAGGGAGGCAGGCGAGTGGAAGAGGTTCACATGCGCTTACATCATTTGCCCAAGGAGCCTCCTGCCAATGCGGCGTATATTTTCGGAAAACATTTGAATGAGTATCAAGAGTGGGAGCCGTTTATTTCAGGCTGGTAAAAAAAACCTCTCCGTTGGAGAGGTTTTTTTTGTAGCTACTCAGCCTCGGAACATGTCGCTGCGAGGCGCCGCTTGGTTGTCGAGCTTGTCGAGACGCTTGGTTTTGCCGAAGCAGTCTCCCCATGCCGGGAGATTGCTTCGTCGGGACCCCGAAAAAACATCGGGGCAGGCGAGCAAGAGCCCTCCTCGCAACGACAGGTCTGAGTAGTTACTTTTTTTACAGGTTTATGGTCATAAAGTCTGTCGCTACAACCACTTCGCCTTTATAGGTTCTTCGGGCTTCTGCGGCAATATCGCCGCTGGAAAACCGCCCAGTGGGATAATGGATCAGATACAACTTCCCCACTTCGGCTTTGGCGGCAATCTCTCCCGCTTGCTCTGCGGAGGAATGGCCGAAGGTTGCGCCAGCGGCTTCATGGATGAGCACATCGGCCCCCGCGGCGAGGCGGACCGTCTGCTCGCACGGTTCGGTATCACAGGAATACGTCAGCGTTTTGCCGCCGGCGAGGCACTCCACGCGCAAGCCGATCGTTGGAATCATGTGGTGGACCGGCGAGGAGCGCACGCGGAACTCGTTGCTATCCAGCACCAGCGCCATCTCGGCTTCGGGGAGGCGATAAAACCCTACCGGGAAAAAGTTGGGCCATTCTTCCCAGCCATAAAAACCCATCAGGTCTTCGAGCCGATCCATGGTGTAATGCAAGCCGTAGATGTTGACCGGCTTCGTCCGCCCCATCAGCCACATGTCCATGAGCAGAAGCGGAACGCCAGCCACATGGTCTGGGTGAAAATGCGTGATGACAATATCCGTCAGGGAGTTAAAATCCACACCTGCCTGCTCGAGTCGGACAACGGGCGTGCTGACACAATCCACGAGGATGGTCCGCTCCTCCCCCACGATGACAAGGTGCGTATTCTCATGATCGATCGATGGCACTGCATTGGACGAACCCAAGATGATTACTTTTGGCATATTCCCTCTTGTTAAAAGTATGGGACAACCATTTTTAGGAGTTGCGGGGTAACGAACACTTCGACCACCGCCGCAACGGCAAGGAGCGGCAACGCAACGCCAATGAAAACTCGGAACCAATCCGCAAGGGCAACGAGGAGAAGTTCGCCGAGACTCTTATCTTGCTGTGGAGTGACGAGCAACGCGCCAGCCTTTAGCGTGGCGGAGACCGAGAGGAAAACCGCGGACAACTCGAAGATGCCGTGAGGCAGAATCCCCGCGGCAAATAACAGCCAGGGCGAAACTCCCAGCAAACTTGCCCCGCCAAGCACCCCGCCCACCAACCCCATATTCACAAGGAACAAGGTGACACCCAGCGTCCCGAAAGATACGATCCCAAGCAATAACATGATCACGACCGCGCGAGCATTGTGATAGAACAACACCGGCACAGGCATCTGGGTACTCAGGTCTTCGAAGTCTGTCAGGTTTTCGTTCACCAATGTTTTTATACGATCCGTGACCTCCGGTGAGATGTCGAGGAACGCTGGCACATTGACAACTACCCACAGATAACTCGCCACGATCGCGGCGACCCCAAGCAAGGTCACAAGCGCCAGGGGCTTCTTCAACTGTTTGAGCGTTTCAGGCAACTCAAACGCATACCAATCGCGGATCGATTCGGCGTTGCCGACAAACCGCCCCATAAAAACCCTTCCCATTTGCTTGAGGTTAAAAGTATCGATCTCCCTGCCCAACAAATATTCCCGCCGAAAATGTGAAACTCCGAGGCGGACGATTAATGCCGACAGCAGGGTAACGCCAACGATCGCGTACCAAAGCACGCTTTCATTGCCCCAAAAGATCAACGCTGTTTCCCCTTGCAACAAAAACGCCACCGGCACCACCACGAACGACGCCAACAGGTTTGCGGCGCGAACGGTTGTGGCTTGCACAGAGATAACGATCGCCGAACTCACCATCAACACGGCGTGCGCGAACGTAAGCAACAAAACCAGCGCAAGCAGGTAAGGGCTTGGAAACGCCACATCACGGCGGGTGATCAATATCAAATAGATGGTAATGGAAAAAAAACTGAATACAAGCGGGGTCGTGATTCCGACCAATAATTTCCCTAAATAGATCTGATGATCGTCGAGCGGCGAACTCAAAATCGGCTCGATGGTGCCACGTTCTTTCTCGCCGACAAACGATTCCAGCGCAACAACCAGGGTAAACGACAACGGGAAGAACCCGATTACCAGGATCACGAACGGAACAAGCCGCTCGAGGATCAACTCACCGCCGAAACGACCCATAAACTGAATGGAGTCCTGCGTGGTATCATCGGCAACGAACGGGAACAACGCCATCAACAAGACCATCGGCGCTACGATGCGCCAATCGCGGAACTGATCGATGAACTCGCGCCGCGCCACCATCCAGATGGCATCCCAATTACGCCGCATACGCCAACCCCTGCGCCTCTGCCATGGTCTTCAAATATACCTGCTCCAACTTTCGCGGAACTTCATGAAACGATATCAACGGCGCATTCATGGACGCGAGCGCTCGCACCAGCCCGGGATTCACAACCTGCGGCGCCTCAATTCGGAACTTGAGGCTGGTCTCGCTCCTCGACGCGACCTCCGCCCCGGCGGGCAGGCTCAAACCGCTTGTGTCGAAGGCGTCCGCGAATCTTGCTTCGTATTCCACAGGTCCCAACACGCGTTGTTTCAATTCGTCCAGCGCGCCATTTAAGAGTATCTTGCCGCGATAAATAATGGCGATGTGGTCCGCCAATGCTTCGGCTTCCGCGAGGTTATGCGTGCAAATAATGATCGTCCGCTGGGAGGAACGCAGACGGGCGATCTCATCCCGCACCAAGCGCGACGACTCCGGGTCCATGGCGGAGGTCGGCTCATCCAGTAATAACACAGATGGGTTGTGCATCAACGAACGGGCAAGCGCCAGTTTCTGCTTCATCCCCTTTGAATATTCCCCCGACCGTCGGCGCGCGGCTTCGCCAAGCCCGAAGTAATCGAGCAAATATTTACTACGCACAGCCCGCGCCTGAGCATCCAGCCCGTAAATTTTTCCAAAATAATCGAGATATTCATCGCCGCTCATGCGCAAATACAAACCGTGTTGTTCCGTCAGCACCCCCACATTCATGCGGATCTCTTTCGGGTTCTTCGTCACATCAAACCCGGCAACCCGGGCAGAACCGCGCGTCGGCGCGAGCAACGCGGTCAACATGCGGACGGTGGTCGTCTTCCCCGCGCCGTTCTGTCCCAGCAACGCAAGGATCTGACCAGGCTGAACATTCAACGTGACGCCTTGCACTGCCCAGAAATTATTATTGAACTGTTTGCTTAAATCATTTGTTTCGATCATAAGACTATTTTATTTTCCGATCGTCGTTTCGTTGGCGAGCATAGCCAGCGCCTATGGTACAGTCAATAAGACAACAGTCCCCCCGCACAATTGAAAAGTAATCAACGTGGAACCGAATCGCCGCGATGCCGCCAATACAAAGCCGCGCCGGCGCACACAGCGATCACCGCCATAAATGCCTGGTTGATGTTGATGCCCGCCACCAGCGAAGCGTCGAGCCGCAAGAAGTCGAGGAAGAAGCGGATGACCGGGTAAGTGACCAGATACGCGAGGAAAATATCGCCCGACTTGAGTCGATGGGCATAGCGGCGGGAAATCCATAAAAGGAATACCATATTCGCAAAATTCAAGATCGACTCATACAAGAACAGCGGATGATAGTATTCGACATCCAAGTATCCCGCAAGGCGTTTTTCGGGGTCGATGCGCAACTTCCACGGCAGGTTTGTGGGCGCGCCGTAGAGTTCCTGGTTGAAGAAGTTTCCCCAACGACCGATCGCCTGACCCAACGCCAGGCACGGCGCGGAAATATCTGCCCATTCGGAAAATTTCAAGTTGTTTTTGCGAGAATAGAAAAACAAGACGATTGCGCCGCCGATGACGGCGCCGGGGATTCCCAACCCACCCTTCCATATCGCGAGCGCATCCAGCGGATGAGACAAATACCATGCCGCCGTTATGCCAGACGAAGGAGGCGGGGTGAGGATGTGCCAGACACGCGCGCCGATAATCCCGCCGATGAGTAAATAGATAAGCAAGTCCCAAACGATATCGGATTCATGCCCGCGCCGCCGCGCTTCTTTTGCGGCAAGCCATGCGCCAGCCACCGCGCCGAGCATCAAAATGATGCCATAAAAACGAAGAGTCTGGTCTTTGCCAAAAAGGAAGTAATGGATGCCGTCGAATTGAATGCTCATGGTTTCTTTCCTTCCGACTTTGCCGTTTGCATGCGCGCATGCGCCTGCGCGCGAACGTGCCAAATTCTCTGCAATGCCGTGATATTGGCGAAGATCGCAATGATGGCAAGCCCGAGATAAAGTTTGTTGAAGACCAACGATGGCGCAAGCACAAGGTACCTTTCCACGCGCGTCAGCAAGCCAACCTTTGCGCCATAGCCCAACCCCTCCGCGCGCGCTTTCACATACGATACAAGAACCGATCCCGCCGCCGCGCCGAAGGTAAGCATCCCGCCCAATGGCTCGCCGACAGTCAGATAATAATACAACAAGCCGCCATAGATGATCAATTCTGAATATCGGTCGCTGACCGAATCGACGAACGCGCCGAAATCACCTGGCTCGCCGCGTAAGCGCGCCATGGTCCCGTCCAAAGCATCGATGGGAGTCATGATCAGCACCCATAGCCCGCCGGTAAACATATCGCCTCGCGCCAGAAAGTACGCGCCTACGCAGTTGCCGATCATTCCGATGACGGTCACCATGTTCGGCGTGAGACCAAGCCTGTTGAAAAACCTTCCAAGCGGGTCGAGCACCCACTTGAACCACAGGCGCAAATAATCGGTAAATGTTTTTCGCGTTGTCGCGGAGGAGGATTGATCTTTCATATTAAGAGGAGTTACACAGTTGAGTCTGTTTCGTCATAGTTGCACTGCGACGGCGGCAGTACAACTACCCGCCAGCCGCGTAAGCCATAATTAAGTAAGTTCGGCAATCATATCAGGGTTTGAACCCTCGAAGGCGCTCGGGTTATTTTCCAATATCACCCAACTCTTCATCCAACGGTTCCACTAAAACGTCGCGTTCCTTGCCGCCGCCCTGAGACGGACCCACAACACCCATCTCCTCCAGTTGATCGAGCAACCGCGCCGCGCGCGGATATCCGATTCGCAACCGTCTTTGCAATAACGACGCCGAAGCGCGCTGACTCTGGCGGACAATCGTTACCGCTTTTTCGATCAACTCTTCGTCTTCGTTTTCATCCGGTTCGCTCAAGAGTTTTTCCCAGGGCGAGGTAACGTCGGCGTCATCGGCATTTTTCTTCCAATGCGCGATGATCCGCTCGATCTCCATATCGGTGATCATCACTCCCTGCGCGCGGATGGGCGAGCCGCTTTCCGGGTTCAAAAATAACATATCGCCGCGACCCAGCAAGTTTTCCGCGCCGGTGGTATCGAGAATGACGCGGCTATCCACGCCAGACGCTACGGCAAACGCAAGACGCGCCGGGAAGTTCGCTTTGATCAGACCGGTTACCACATCTGTCGACGGGCGTTGCGTGGCGACGATCAGGTGAATGCCTGTGGCGCGCGCCATCTGCGCCAGGCGGACAAGATTGTGCTCGGTCTGGTCGGGCGCAGACATCATCAGGTCTGCCAGCTCGTCGATCAAAACGACGATGCGCGGCAATGGCGCGCCATCCTTCTTTTTCGATAGGCGGCGGTTGTAGGTTTCCAAATCGCGGGCGCGCGCGCCTTCGAGCAGGCGATAGCGATGTTCCATTTCCACCACCACCCAACGCAACACGCCGAGAATGCGCTCGACATTTGTTTCGACCTTCCCATATAAATGCGGCAAGCCATTGAAGCGCAACAGTTCGACCATTTTCGAATCGATCATCACCATACGCAGATCTTCGGGCGGGTTGTTCATGGCGAAACACGCCGCCAGCGCGGTGATACACACCGACTTGCCTGAACCGGTCGCGCCGGCGATCAACAAGTGAGGCATTCGCGCCAGGTCTGCCGTCAGCGGTTGACCCGAAACATCGCGCCCCAACGCCATCGCCAACGGCGTTCCGATCTTGTGGAACGCATCGGTCTCCAGGATCGCGCGCATCCGCACGACAGAGGTATGTGAATTCGGCACCTCGATGCCCACGTAGGGCTTGCCCGGCACCGGCGCTTCGATGCGCAATCGTTCGGCAGAGAGCGCCAGCGTTAAATCTTTTTGCAATGACGCAATCTGCGCCACGCGCACTTTCATTTGTTGCGTGTCTTCCTCGGTTGCGCCTGCTTTCTTCATGAAGCCGGGTTGAACGGCAAATTGCGTTACGGTCGGTCCCACGCGAAAACCGATTACTGTGGCGGCAACGCCAAACTCGGCAAGCGTTTTTTCGATCATGCCGGCGGTCTGGTTGATGGTCCGTTCGTCGGGGCGCGCGTTCTGGTCGGCGAGCAACGCGTTCAACGAGGGCAGGCGGTCGTCGCGGTCGCGCGGCGCGGCGGGCTTTTTATCTTTTTGATCGGCAACGCGCAGTGATTTTCGAAATTCTGGAGGCAACGCTGTTGCGGGAGATTTCTTGCGCGTCGGATGCTCTGCCTTCTCTTCCACCTTCGCCTCTACCGGGATTTCGAGTTGGGTCGCCACTTGGGGAGGCGGCGCCTCGCCTGCGAGTTTCAACAGCCATCTTTCGAGTAATGCCCATATCCCCAAGCCGGTCATCGAGAAGAAAAACCAAAGAACCAACAGCAATAACATGCCCCATAATTTATCGATGCGCCAGAATAGGGTGATGAGTCCCCAACCGATCCTGCCGCCGTCTGCGCCAGCCTCCGCGCGGATGAGCGATCCGCCTCCGATGGCGGCAAGCAGTCCCAACGTCAGAAGAGAAGCGAGTAACAGCGCGGACAGTCTCCCCCACCCGAGAGGAGGTCCACTGCGGCGAACGGCTAGGAATCCGAAATATCCCAGCCCAAGCGCGGCAAGGTACGATCCCCAGCCAAACCAAAGGGAGAGAAACTCGACCCACGGCGTGAGCGCCGCGCCTTCGGTGAAGTTTCGCAACGCGAGCAGGGTCATGAGCGCCGCGGCGAAGAGGAAGATCCCGAAAGCATCGCGCGCGAAGCGGCCAAAGCGCTCGTTGAGCCGCGCAAGTTGCGCGAGCCAATCGTTGCGCGGCTCAGGGACGGGAGGCAGGTTGGAATGCTTTTGCATGAGACGGTCAGGCGCTACTCACCCCTTCGCTTGTTTCCATATCGAGGATGGCGCGCGCAACAGCTTCGACAGCCACGCGTTGTTTGCGGTACAGGTCTGCTTCCGACATGGCAAGCCTGCCAGCCACCTCGCGCACTTTCCTGCCTTCGATAAATTTCATTTCGAGAATGTTATACAAGATCCATTCGCTGGTGAAGCGGCGGTCGCCATCGGGTTTGACCTGGTCGACGGCTCTGCGAAGCAGGGCGCGCAAAGCGTTGGCGGCGTTGCCATCGTGTTCTTCCACCAGCAATTGAACGACTCTCAGCCTCATCAGCGGGCTGTTCGATAATTTTGGTCCGCCCCAATAATGCGCGAGGGCGTCTTTCACCCAATTGGCAAGGTCCGATTCTTTTGGCAGGGGTTCGGCAAGGAGGGTTGCCTTCGAGTCGTAACGCCCGGCAGCGCGCATCCGTTGTAAGAGGTCGATCTGTGGTTGCAAATCTTCCAGCGAGTGGAAGACGCGTTGTTGTAAGAGGCGGTCTTCGAGCGCGAGCGCGGCGCGGTTGGCGAGCAACCAGAGCGCGTCGCGTTGGTCCCGGTCCATGGGTCGGTCTGCTTTGCGGGCGATGCCCAGCAACCCCAACAATAGCGGGACTTCATCCCGGTCGCCATTTTCTTTTTGCTTGTGAAGCGGGAGGATCCAGAAATTCCCCCAGGTGTATTCGTGTCGTTCAGTTTGACCGTTCAAGTGAACAACGTTCAGCGCCTCTTCCAAATTTTCATTTTCAAGCATGGAGCGGTTACCGGCGACAACGCTCAAGCTCAATTCATCGCCATCCAACGCGGCGACGAACGCGCAGGGAGATTGCAAATGGTCGCGCACGGCGGCAAGCACGGTTTCGAGGAATTGTTGCAAGTCGCCGCGAGTGAGCAGGCGTTCTTCGATGTTTTGCAGGAATTGCAACTCTTCGCGGTCGCGCCCATAAAAAAGGAAACGTTCCCACAGCGGGGAGAACAGCGTCACCGCATGTTCAAACAACAGCACCGTGACAACCACCGCAAGCGGCACAAACCCTGAATACGGCTCGCCTCCGAGGAATTCGCCCGTTCGCCGGACGAGGGTCATTGTGGTCAGCGCGAGAGAGGCGGTGACCGGTCCGCGCAGGAGCCATTTGAACAGCCGGCTCTTTACCACGCGGTCGGGCCACGAAACGCCGAAGAACGCCACCGCATACGCCATCACCACTACCAGAACCGCCACTAGCAGGTTGTTGATGAAGGCGATACTCCAAAACAAAAGCGGGTATTGCGCCGCAAGGCTTGAACCAAATAACAAGTACGGGTACGAGCCGAGCGCGGGCGCGGTGGCGCCTGCCATCAGGTAAATCATGCGCCGCCGGCCGGAACGCGTCAACATGCGCGAGTAGGCGCGGATGAAGTTGTATCCCGCCAACGCGATGATCAGCAAATAGAAGCCGGTGAACAGTTGCGTCCATTGCGTATGTTGGAGATGAGGCGCGGGTTTCCCCTCGGGCACGAGAGGACCGACCAGCAGCCCCGCGACAAGCAAAGCAACAAACCCCAACGCCACAGCGTAGACAAGGCGGACGGCGAGCCTGCGTCGTCCGCGCGAGGGACGCCCGGCGGTCACCAGCAGGGCGTCGGAGAAATGCAAATACGCCGGGGGGAGAAAGATGATTCCGATCCACTGAAATTGAAGGAGATATTCGATTCCCCAATTCGGCACGCTTTTATTTTGCAGAGCCTCTGTGGCAAAGACCACCACCACGCATAACAGAATAATCGCAAAAGACCGCGCCACACGGTCGCGCAAGTTAAACGAAAAGGCATACAGCAACAGCGAGAAGGCTGTGATCGCGATCCCTGCCGTCAAAATATTGTTCAGCGTTTGAAGCGCTGTAAGTAGCCCAGCCAGCCAGCCAAAAAACATAGATTACTTGATCGTCCTGCCAAAAAATAAAGTTACATCCTGCGTGGGGTAGTAATGGTCATTATACCCGCAGAACTCATACCCAAATTTTTGCGCCAAACGGATGCCGCCTTCGTTCTTCGACTGCATTTCGAGGATCAACCTGCGCGCGCCTCGTTCGGACGCCCAAGCCTGCGCCGCCAATAGGAGAGCGGATGCCGCGCCCGCGCGCCTCACCTCCGACGTGACGACTAGGTCGGTCACCCAAACGAGCGAGGAGGCATGTTCCCCTTTTGCGCACAGATAGCCAATGATCGCGCCCTTGTCGATTGCCACCAGTGTCAGGTCGCGGCGGGTCCATTCATCGGCAAGCGCGTATTGATTTCGCGGATAGATCACATCCACCGTTCGAGGCAGGCGCACCTCTCGGAAACTTGCGACAGCCTGATTGGTCTCGCGCTTCAGATCCAATTGCCAGACGTAGTCACTGCGGCTTTTGTGGTCGAGCGCCATCAAGCGGGGAATGTCGGTTGCAACAGCAGGTCGAATGTCAATCAAGGTGGTTCTCCAATTTACTGGTTTTCCACGCGGACAACGATCACACAAGGACCGATGGTCTGCCCGGCATTATCGATGATCACGAGTTGCAGGAAGTAATCGCCATTCGGCAGGGTGACTGTGTCCCATTCGCCGAGCGTGTCGTCCTTCACGATCTTATCCCCTGCTGAAATTGTCGCCCAAATATTCGAACCCATCGACGAGACCTCATATTTAAAGAACGCGAGGTTTGCGACATCCGCCGTGCCGGTCAATTCGATTTTGCCGCTGACCGCCGCGCCCGGCTCCGGCGACGTGATCATGATCTGGTTTGGCACACATCCGCTCATGCCGCTGGGAGCCGCCTGGGTGGGCAGAGACGCCGCCTGGGTTGCGGCATCTGGCGCGAGTGTATTCGCCGGGGTGAGGAGCAGGTCGAGCGTGGGGGTCGCGATCACGTCTGAGGCGGGAAGCGAGGGTACAACGAAGGCGGTGATAAAGAATTCCGCAAGGATCAACCCAAGGATGGCAAACCCAAACAACGTCGATCGTATGAGCCGCCGCAGGGCAAATTCGCGCTCAAGCCCATACACCGAATTCCTCCACTCCAGCCAATAGCGAACCATGTTGCGGGCAATGAATAATCCCCAGAGGATCAACCCGATATAAATCAGAGGTTGATAGGTTTCGAGGGAACGATAAAACTGACTCATTCCACGAACTTACAGGGAACGCAATACGCCGCGAACGATCTTTTCGATCTTTGGCGTGATCACCTTGCCGGCTTCGATGACTTCCTCGTGAGTGGTCACGGTAGAACCGTCCAGATTGGCCTTGTTGCTGATGCCCGAAAAACCCAGGACGCGCATCCCGCCATGACGGGCAACGATCACCTCCGGCACGGTAGACATGCCCACCGCGTCGGTGCCGGCAAGGCGGAGGAAGCGCAAGTCGGCAGGTCCCTCGAAGGATGGTCCACTCAGCCCGCAATACACGCCTTCGCGCAACACGATGCCGGATTCTGAAGCAGTTTTACGGGCTTGTGCCATCAATTGCAAATCGTAGGCTTGACTCATATCCGGAAAACGCGGACCCAATTCTTCGATGTTTGGTCCCATGAGAGGGTTCGCGCCGGTCATGCCCATCAGGTTCAAGTGATCGGTGATCAACATTACGTCGCCGGGCGCGAAATCCGGGTTTACGCCACCCGCGGCATTGGTAACGATGAGGATCTCCAGTCCCATGCGCGCCATCACGCGCGTCGGCAAAGTCACCTGTGAAATACTGTAACCTTCATAGAAGTGAACCCGTCCCTGCATTACCATCACAGACTGCCCTTCTAATTCGCCGATGACCAGCCTGCCAGTGTGCCCATGCACAGTGGAGCGGGGCCAATCGGGAAGGTCGCCGAATGGGATAAAGTCCGCTTGTTGGACCGAATCGGCCAGGCTGTTGAGACCGGAGCCGAGCACGATCCCGATCCGCGGGCGACGGGATGCGCGCGCCCGGACGGCTTCCACGGCGCGGTCGATTTGTTCAAGGGTAACGAATTGATTCATAAGTATCTTCTCGCTCAGAAATTTTGCCGTCGATCATCTCACGGTAAAAAAATTATAACAGATTAGAAGTAACTGCTCAGCCTCGGAACATGTCGCTGCGAGGCGCTCTTGGTTTTGCCGAAGCAGTCTCCCCATACCGGNNGAAAAAACATCGGGGCAGGCGAGCAAGAGCCCTCCTCGCAACGACATGCCTGAGCAGTTACGAGTAGAAGGTTACAAATAAGCCGCAGTCATGAAGTACAATAACCGAAAAATTTCACTTCAGCCATGAAAAAAAATATGCTCCCGCCTGCAAGCCGATTCATGTTGCTCCTCGCAACGATGATTTCGCTTCTCGGTCAGGGGTTTTGGCTGGCTCCGCACACGTTCGAGTTCATCCTGAAGTATTTATCCGCTGTGGGGAACATCATTCCCGGGGGCGTTTTTCTCATTCTCGCCTGGCTGTTATACATTCAATCCTTGCGACGGATACGGCTTTCGCACGAGCGGATCAAACGTCAAACCGAGACCCTGCTCTTCATTCAACTAATCGCCGTGGTGGGAACTTTGCTTCTGCTAAAAGACCTGCCTGTAGAAGCGCGGCAATCGGGGTTCATTTTAAGCGGCGCGATCACCGTTCTCACCAGCCTTGGGCTATATCTAAATTTCACCGTCGCGGGCAGGGAAGGGAGTTTCGATCCCGCTACCGAAAGCGACGAGGCGAACATGCTTCGCGCTCAAGTTGAGTCTCTCAGCCAACGGTTGGCTGATGAAAAACATCGCACTACACAACTCACGTTCCTCAATGAACTCAGCAAACAGTTGGAAGCCGAATTGGAACTGGAAGTTGCCGCGCAACTTGCCGTAAATACTCTTGCCCACGCAATCGATGCTTCATTTGCCTCGCTTCTGTGGCACGAGCCTGAAAACAAACGCTATGTGATGCTCACCGCTTCAGGCAAGGATATCGGAACGATTCCGCCAGGGTATCAACAAGATGCAACCAGGGGCGTGTTGGGGCGAACCACGCGCTTGAAAAAAACCCAAATCGTAAACGATACGCGAGCCGACGCGGACTTTCTGCCGGTCGACTCGATCCCGGCGCTCTCAATGATCAGCGTGCCTATCCTCCAGCACAGCAAGATCCGCAGTGTCATTGAGATATGTTCGGATCAGGTCTCAGCATTTTCCAGCGCCGATGTCAGCATTGCCGAAGATGTTGCGCTGGAATTAACGCGGGCTTGGGAACGAGTCAGTTATCACCAGCGTCTGAAGGAACTCATTCAGGCGGGCATTTCGCTCACCACCCTGCTCGACCCGCAAGCCGCGGTACAAGAAGTGGCGTTGATCGCGCAAAGAACACTGGAGGCTCGATTCGTATTCGTCACCTTGCTCGACCAACAGGGAAACTTCTCGCGGATTGCGGCGGCAGGCAATGCCCCGCGTTTATTTTCCGCGTTGAGCCAAAATTCCACCAACGAACCGATCATTCAAGCGGCGTTGAACGCTTCGCGTCCGTTTCGCATACGCGATATCCGCAAATACGTTCAGCCGGGAAAATTGGATGTGGATACGACCGGTTTGAGAAGCGCGCTCGCCATCCCCATCCGATTGCACCGGCTGAGCATCGGCACCATGATCGCGTTCGGCAAACAGGATGGGGTTTCGTTTTCAGAGAACGACGAATCGCTGGCAGACTTGATGTCTTCCCAAGCGGCGGCATCCATTGAAAGTTCATGGCTGTACCAGGAATTGCGCAACACCTTGAATACAACATCCATGTTGTATCAACTCAGCGTGGATGTCATTCAAGCGGAGGAATTAAGCAACGCGGCGGAACTGATCGCCCAAGCGGCGCGCAAACTTACGAGCGCAAGCGAAACAGGCATCACGTTGTTGTCGAAGTCGGGAATCATTGAGGCGGAGGTCGGCATCGACGCCAACGGGGTCCACAACCGCCGCGAACATCCGCAAACGAGCATCGACCAGGCAATCGAAACCGGGCAAAGCATAATCATTTCGAACGAAAACGGATCCATCGTCTGCTATCCGTTATTGACAGTCGGCGGGACGTATGGCGCGTTGTGGATGAACATCCCTGAGAGTCGCGGGCAGAACTTTGCGAATCTCCAGACGCTGGCGAATCAAGCCGCAATTGCGCTTGAGCGCGCCATCCTGCTGGCGGAATCGCAGCGCCAGGCAGAGGAGATCAAGAGGGCATACGCAGAGTTGGAAACCACCTACGACCGGACGTTGACATCCCTCATGTCCGCGTTGGATGCGCGCGACCGCGAAACGGAAGGTCACAGCGTGCGCGTCAGCCGTCTCGCCTGCACGCTGGCAAAGGAGTTGGGGTTATCCGAAGTTCAATTGAAATCGCTTGAGCGCGGCGCCCTGTTGCACGATATTGGAAAAATCGGCATCAGCGACACCATCCTGCACAAGCCGGATAAATTGACCGAGGACGAATGGAAGATCATGCGCGTGCATCCCGACATCGGCGCGCGCATTGTGGAAGGCATCCCTTTCTTGAACGATGCCGTGCCTTTGATTCGACATCACCACGAACGCTGGGACGGGAGCGGCTATCCCGCCGGTCTGCAAGCCAGGGAAATCCCCACGCAAGCGCGCATCTTCGCTGTGGCAGATGTTTTCGACGCGCTGACCAGCCGCCGCAGATATCGCGAAAAGTCCACCCCGGAAGAGGCGCTCCAGTTTATGAAAGAAAACGCGGGCGTTTTGTTCGATCCTGAAATCATCGAGGCTCTCGGTCGCATCTCGCATCATGACTTTATCGAAAGCGCGAACATACCCCGGCCGTGATCGGTTAGCGGAACATCTCTGCAAGCGCCCAAATCGTTTTCTCAACCCCCGCATCGTCAATTGCGTAATGGGTCACCAAACGGATACGGCGCGCGCCTGCCCAGTCGATCAATACCCCCTGGCTTGACATTTTCCCGCACAGCTCTTTTTCGTCGAACGGAATGGTATCGGCGATATTGAAGTAAACCATGTTCGTATGCGGCGTACCTTCGTCGAGCAGGATGCCCGGTATCTTCCGCAAGCCATCCGCCAGCTTTTTGGCGCGCGCATGATCCTCCCCCACCCGCTCCGACATTTTTTCCAGCGAAACAATTCCCGCCGCGGCAAGGATGCCGGCTTGCCTCATGCCACCGCCGAGCATCTTCCGCAGGTGACGGGCGCGGGCGATAAACGCTTTCGTCCCCGCCAACATCGAACCGACCGGCGAAGCCAGACCTTTGCTCAAACAAAACATCACCGAATCGGCGGGAGCGACAAGCTCTTTCACGTCAACTTGTAGAAAGGCGGCGGCATTGAAAATCCGCGCGCCGTCGATATGAAATTTCAAGTTGTTGGCTCCGGCGATTTCACCCACCTGCCGGGTATAGTCGACGGATAACGCCATTCCGCCGCAATTATTCTGCGTATTTTCGATACAAATCAACCGCGTGCTGGGATGATGCACGTCCTCCGAGCGGATCGCCTTGCGTATCTCCTCCAGCGCGAGCGCGCCATCGTTTTGATTTTGTAGCGGGCGTGGATGAATGCCGCCAAGCGCGGACATTCCACCCGCCTCGTTCAAGTAAATGTGAGAGCGCTCCCCCACGATCGCTTCATCTCCGCGCTGGCAATGGATGAGCAAAGCCAGCAGATTTCCCATCGTCCCTGAAGGCGCGAAAATAGACGCCTCTTTGCCAACCATGTCGGCGGCGAGCGCTTCGAGCCGATTGACGGTGGGGTCGTCGCCGTACACATCGTCGCCCACTTCGGCTTCCGCCATTGCCTCGCGCATTTCGGGCGTCGGTTTGGTGACAGTATCTGAGCGAAGATCGATGATGCTCATGATTTTCCTTCTTCCAGATTTCCGATATGGTCGATTGTTTTGCGTTGCGGATCGAACACGATATAGGATGGCAAGCCGAGTTCTTTCCAAAGGGTATATCCGTCGCAACCTGTCAGCCATTCGGCATACAGTGAAATGACCGTTCCGTGCGAAACAACGACGAGAGTGTCTGTCGTTTCATGTTGGGTCAAATTTTCAATACTGCCGCAAAAGCGGCGAAGCGCCTGCGACCCCGTCTCTTCGCCAAATACCTGCTGGTCGGGATTCTCAAATAGTCTCCGCGCAAGTGATTGAAACTCTACTTCCGATACATACGGCGCAAAACGCCTGTCATGTTCCTGCAAATTATCGGCAACTTGATAGGATAAACCAAGTTTGTCGGCAATTATGCCCGCAGTTTCCCTGGCTTTTAATTCTGCGCTGGAATAGACCTTCCGGGGGTGATATTTCGCCAACTCTTTAGCCAGCCTCCCCGCGCGAACTTTGCCTTCAGGTGATAATTTCCATTCGCGCGCGGGTTTGTTTTTCTCGATCTGCGGCGAAGAATGTTTTACAAGAATCAACCTGTTCATTACCGCAGTCGGTCCAGCGCATCTTCCAGTTCAGCGGGCAAAGAAGCCTCGAAGACTCGCGATTCATTCTCGTTCGGCAAAGTGATCTTCAATCGAAACGCATGGAGGAAATGTCGTTTCAGCGTCAAGGTTGGGTTCTTTCTGCCGTAAATCGGGTCGCCGACAATTGAACACTTCAGGAACGCGCAATGCAAGCGGATCTGATGCGTTCGTCCAGTGAACGGATAAAATTCCAGCAGGGTGTGATGTTCAAAACTCTGCATGGTTTTGTATTCTGACACAGCCTCACGCCCTTTTGTCTTTGAAACATTCGCCATGCGCTTTCGATTTTTTGGGTCTCTGCCGATAAAAGTTTCCACGCGCCCCGAGGGAGTAGGTGGTTTCCCATCCACGAGGGCAAGATAAGTTTTTTCCACTTTTCGCAGGCGAAATTGATTCTGTAACCAACGATGGGCGCGTTCATTCCTGGCAAGAAGGATCAGCCCCGAGGTGTCCTTGTCCAGCCTATGCACAACACCGGGACGCTCCTCCCCGCCAATGCCTTCGATATCCGGGGCATGCCCCAGCGCGGCGTTGACCAGCGTGCCGGAGGAGTGTCCTGCCGCAGGGTGGACGACCATGCCCGCCGGTTTATTCACGACCATCAGGTCGTCATTTTCAAAAATAATGTCAAGGGGAATGTCTTCCGCGACCAGGTTGGTCGGCGCGGCGGGAGGGACGCGAACTACAAGCGCGGCGCCGGCGCCCAACGGCTGACCAGCCTTACTGGCGGGTGAACCGTTCACTTCCACGAATCCGCCGGCGATCAGTTGTTGAATCCGTGAGCGTGAAAACTCCGGCAAGGCTTCCGCTAAAAATTTGTCGAGCCGCTCGCCGGTTTGTCGATCATATTGAACCCGGAAGATGCGTTCCTCGGTCACGTCACTGGCTCGCTTCTATGGCGGCGGATCGCTTCGCGGCGCGTTCTTGCAAGTACACGCCGAGTAACAGGATCGCCGTGCCGATGCTGATGCTGGCATCGGCAATGTTGAACACTGCAAATGAGCCGACCGAGATAAAGTCGGTCACGCGCCCATCGCGCATGAGACGGTCGAGCAGGTTGCCGAACGCGCCGCCCAGTTGCATGCACATCGCGAGCCGCAGCGTCCAATCGTGTTTTTCCACTTGCGGAAAATAATAAATGATGGCGCCAACCACCACGAAGGCGAGCGCCGTGAACACCATGGCGCCGCCTTGAAACATGCCGAACGCGGCGCCGGTGTTATGCCAATGCACAAAACGCGCGTATGGGCTGAGCCATTCCAATGATTCGGGAAGCCACGTTGCGCCCAACGGGAGGTTTGCGCGCACCAGCGATTTTGTCCACTGGTCGAACAGCACGATCAGCCCCGCCACCGAGAATAACATTCCATACTTTTCAAACAATCGTTTCACAACTCACCTCAATACAAAACTGCGCTATTCTATCATCACTCGTTCACGAACAAACGCGGCACGCGCGCGCTGATGCTCGTCAACACTTCGTATTCGTTGGTGCCCATCCATTCGGCAAAGTCGGCTGTGGAAATCCCATCGCCCATCAACAGCGCCTCATCGCCTGTCTCGATCGCGTCGTCTCCCACGTTGGCCATAAATTGATCCATGCAGATCCTGCCCACTTGCGGATATTTCCTCCCGCGGATGACGACTTGCGCCTTGTTCGTCATACGGCGGAAATACCCGTCGGCATACCCGCATGGGATGGTGACGATTCGCGTCTCTGTTTCAGCCTGCCACAGCGACCCGTAACTGACCGACCTCCCCGGCTGGGTCCGCTTCGAGTAAGCGACCTTCGACTTCCACTTCAACGCCGGCTTGACTTCAAGATCGCGCGGCGATTCATCTCCAGGATAGACGCCGTAAAACAAAATGCCCGCGCGAGCCATGTCGAAATTTGCTTCAGGGAGATTCAAGATTCCGCCTGAATTGTTCATGTGCTTCAATGCGGGCGGGGGTTCGCTCAAAGTTTCATACACGCGCAGGATTTCTTGAAACCGTTCCAGTTGCATCAAGGAATAACTACGGTCTGCCAGTTCGGAGTTGGCGAGGTGCGTGTATATCCCTTCCACGTCGATGTGTTTGAGGCGCAGGGAATATTCGATAAACTCCTCCGCCTCATATTCGTGAAGCCCGATGCGCTCCATGCCGGTGTCGAATTTCAAATGAGTTTTGATCCGCCTGCCAGAAATTCGGGAGACATCCTCCGCGGCGGAGAGTAACGCAATAGACGAGCCTGTCAGCGTCAAGCCGAATTCGGCAAACAAGGGAAGTTGTTCTGTCAGCGTCCCGCCTGCGACAAGGATCGGTTTTTTGATTCCCAACTCCCGTAAATGTATTCCCTCTTCCACGACCGCGACCCCGAAATAATCCACAAACGGTTCGATGAATGGGGCAACCCCATCCACGCCATGGCCGTAGGCGTTGGCTTTCACCATCGGCATCACTTTTGCCGGGGCAACGCGCGCGCGGATGGCTTCGATGTTCCTCTCAAGTTGGGTGAGATTTACTTCAAGAAATGTAGGTCGCATGATTCGAGTTACGAGTTACAGGTTACGATTGGCTGATCACGCCAGTGATATTCGACATCAGGCTCGCTTTCAGGCGGCGGGCTTGTTCCAAACTTCTCGGCGACAAACCCGTGCTTTTCGTAAAACGCGCGGGCATTCACATTGATCTGCAAGGTGTAGAGCCAAACGTGCGAAGGCGAGATCCTTCGCGCATGGGCGAGAAACGCTTCGCCAACCCCCTGCCGCCAACAATCAGGGTGAACGTACAACTGGTCGATGAACTCATTCTCCATTGCCATAAACGCCGCAATTCGATTATTCGTCGCCGCAACCCAAACTTTGTTCGCCTTCAGAATTCGATCTTGAAAATAGCCGCGATCCTCGAAAAAGAAATGACCTTTCTCGCGCTGAAAATCAGGCAACGACTTTTCACGGGCAACGCGCCACAAGATCGTGACCGAATCGAAATCAGCGTCGAGATATTCGCGGATCGTCAAACCTTCAATCATTCTGTTAATCCTTCGCCTGCATAAATGAATTGAGCCAAATGGCTGGCACCGCCCATTTGGCTCAACGTTAGAACGAACCTAGTGACTTAATAGTCGCGCCGACGTTCGCGGTTGCGATCGCCGCCACGGAACCCGCCGGGGCGTTCCTCGCGCGGACGGGCAACATTCACGGTCATCGCTCGCCCATTAAAATCCTTGCCGTGGAACATGGAGATCGCGCTCTGGGCTTCGTCAGCCGTATTCATCTCCACAAAACCAAAGCCTTTTGAACGTCCACTGGCGCGATCACGAATGACCTGCGCCGACTTCACCGTGCCTGCTTGGGCGAACAGATCCTGTAAATCTGAATCGCTGGTATTGAACGGCAGGTTACCGACATACAATTTTGCTTCCATGCTATTCTCCTGAGTGTGGGCTTCGACAGTGAAGCGACCGCCGAAGCAAGACGGAACGATAGTGCATGACGTAGTGATCACAGACACCCAGGTGCCAGGAAGCGAGTTTCCCTCTGATTGTCGGACCGCCATTTCTCATGCAACGACACCCAAATTTTAGCACACTCTGGATTGAGCGGACTACGAATTAAGCGACCAGAATCGGAGCCACTTCCCGTTCTCGCGCAGGGAAAACTGACTCTCCGCCTGCAACCGCTCCAACTGTGACGCGGCATCCCCGCCTAACGCGCTCGCAGTCTGCGCGTCCTTGATGCGCCCAAAAATGCGGGCGCGGAAGGCGGGAATCCATGAAATGACCGTACCATAGCGCGCCGCATTCATGGTGACGAAAGTCCACACCCGGCGCGACGCCCCATGCGCAAGGAGCCAGCGCAGGTTTTGCAGGGCGTCGAAGTCGAACCCAGCCACCGCTTCGAGACTGTCGATCAGCAACAACACAGATTGTTTATTGTTTTGGCTGTTGCGCGACCACGAGGCAAGCGAAAGCAATAACTCCGTCGCGCCATCTTCGTGAGCCGCGAAGATGGCGACGCGGTGCGGCGAGGTTTTCTCGTTTTCCCATTCGTCGATATGCGCCGTGATCACCCCGAACTGAACTTCAGATAGTTCATGAGTCAACGAAAGCGCGCGCACGATGTTTTTCAAGAACATGGTTTTCCCCGAGCCGGCATCGCCCGTGACGAGGATCGGTCCCACCGCCGGGTCGCGCAGGTTCAACAAGACCGGCAAGCCGTCTGACGCCATGCCGAGGAATAATGCCTCGCGCGGCAACGGCCCGATTTGGGCGAGGATCTGGTCGCAGGTGGGCAAGGCAGGCACAGGCGCGGGATGAGGCGCGTTGGCTTCCGCCTTGAGGTCCACCAGCGCGTCCAGCGCCTGTTCGTAACGATGGGTTTGGTCAGTCATGGCAACTCCTTTAGAACGCATGTTCTATTTTAACCGCCGCGAATTTCTCGTCAAGGTTTTGAGTCTTAAAGTTTGAATCAAAAAGCGGACGAGATACTCGTCCGCTTTTTGACGCGGGTCAGGGAGCAAGCGCTCTATAGGCTTGGCTAAATCTTTCCCGCCACGTAATCCAGCACATCGATCTTGGTGAGGATGCCAACTGGACGACTGTTATCGATGACGATGAGCGCAAGCCCAATTTTTAATGACGGCATCGCCTCTTCGAGCGATGTCTCTGAGGGAAAGACTGCCCCGGCATTTTGCACAAGCGAATCAATCGTTTCATCTTGCGTGTGTTCATGTTTATCGAGCATGTGATTGAGCAGATCCACTTCCTCGATCAAGCCGACGAGCGCGCCATCCGCGCCGACGACAGGCATTTGCGAAATCCCGTGCTGGTGCATCGCGGCAACCACTTTGCGAATCGAATCTCCAATCGTGGCTGTGTACAAAACCTTATCCTGTTTTGCAATCAACAGATCGCCAAGGGATGTTTCGCCGAACTCCATCGAAAGGAAACCAGACTCGCGCATCCACTTATCATCATAAAATTTTGAAAGGTAGCGCGAACCGGAATCGGGGAGGAGCACCACAGGCAGTCGGTTGCCGTTCAACCTGCGGCAATACTTGACAGCGCCCGCCATTGCGGACCCCGACGAACCACCCGCAAAGATTCCCTCCTGCCGCACAAGTTGACGCGCCCACAAAAAGGACTCGCGGTCGCCCGCGCGTTCGATCGCATCCACTACGGAAAGATCGAGCGCGGTTGGCAGGAAATCTTCACCGATGCCTTCCACCTTGTATGTTTTAGGATACGCGCCTTCGGGAATCGTTCCTTTGTTCTGCCAAATTTCCGTGAGTATCGAACCTTCAATGTCCACGCCTACAATTTGGATCTTCGGATTCTTCGACTTCAGATAACGCCCGACGCCGGTGATCGTCCCGCCGGTGCCCATGCCGATGATGACATCGGTCACGCGCCCGTCGGTCTGATCCCACAACTCGGGCCCCGTCGTCAACTCGTGCGTTTTCGGGTTGTCGGGATTGTGATATTGGTTCGCAAGGATCGCGTTCGGCGTTTCGCGCGCGAATTTATTTGCAACTTGATAATAGGATCGTGGATCATCAGGCTCAACCGCTGTCGGCGTGATGACCACCTTCGCCCCATACGCGCGTAACAACAAAATCTTTTCATTGCTCATTTTATCGGGCATGACGAAGATAGTTTTATAACCCTTCAACGCCGCCGCGATCGCAAGTCCTACGCCCGTGTTTCCCGATGTCGCTTCAACGATTGTGCCNNGAGCCACCCGGGTTCATCCACTCTAATTTTGCATACAACGGAACCGGTAAATCTTTCGCAATCCTCCCCAGCCGCACAAGAGGCGTGTTCCCCATCGCTCCTAAAATGTTATCGTAGACACGTTTTTCTGTTGAGACTGGTAATGCCATTCTCGCTCCTTTGGTTGGGATGGGGGTATTTTACCCCACGAAAGAAAAGACCTCCGAGTTTTTGAAAAACTCGGAGGTCTCATTCGGTTAATACACCGGCAAACTCGCATCCACTTCCTTTGCCCAGGCGTTGATGCCGCCTTTGAGGTTCTTCGTCTTTTTGAACCCGGCGCTTGCCAGTAACTCCAACGCGCGAGCGGAACGTGAGCCGCCTTTGCAAAAGACCACCATTTCATCCGCAGAATCCAATTCGCTGAGCCTGCCCGCCAATTCACCCAGCGGAATATTCACCGCGTTCGGCAGCGCGGATATTTCCAACTCGTGCGGCTCGCGGACATCGAGCAACTTGAGGTGATTCGTCTTCATCCGTTCGAAAAGTTCGGGAGCGGTGATATCCAAGCCCGCGCCAGCAGAACCTTCGTCATGGTCGTGACTCGGCACGCCGCAAAATTCCTCATAATCAATCAACTCTTTGATGTCGGCGTTCGGTCCGCACACGCGGCAGTTGGGATTCTTCTTCAACTTCACGAAGTCAAACGACATGTCGAGCGCGTTGTACAGCAGAAGTTTTCCAATCAACGGTTCGCCGATGCCAAGTAAAAGTTTCAATGCTTCTGTGGCTTGAAGCGTTCCAATTGTTCCGGGCAACACGCCTAACACGCCGCCCTCCGCGCACGAAGGGACGAGTCCCGGCGGGGGCGGTTCGGGGAACAGACAGCGATAGCACGGTCCCTCTTTGGCGTAGAACACGCTCACTTGTCCATCAAAGCGATAGATCGAGGCGTAGACGTTCGGTTTGCCGAGGAAGACCGCCACGTCGTTGGTGAGATAGCGCGTCGGGAAGTTGTCGGTGCCGTCGAGAATCAGGTCGAAGTCGCGGGCGATGCGAAGCGCGTTCTCCGAAGTGAACGGTTCGTTGAACACATCCACTTGAATATCGGGATTGAGATCAAGCAATTTATCGCGCGCGCTTTCCACTTTGAGTTTTCCGATGGTTGATGTGCCGTGAATCAC
>CXWJ01002463.1_pt1 | contig 28384 bp, 20 predicted proteins | sample 590841 | NCBI WGS metagenome assembly CXWJ01 (sample SAMEA3498367, study PRJEB10139) | wastewater metagenome | biome: wastewater treatment plant; material: activated sludge | place: Austria | collected 2015-01-21 | reverse complement strand
ACATACGCGAGTATTGGTGGAAGAGCATGGTGCAAATGCATGAAAACATTGTGGGCATAGATGCCTCTATATTTATGCACCCCACTACATGGAAAGCATCGGGGCATGTTGATGCTTTTAACGACCCGCTTATTGATAACAAAGATTCTAAAAAACGTTACCGTGCCGATGTTTTGATAGAAGACCACGTTGCAAAAATTGAAGGAAAGATTAACAAGGAAGTAGAGAAAGCAGCAAAGCGTTTCGAAAATTTTGATGAAACAATGTTTCGCAGCACTAATGCACGTGTGGTAGAGTATCAAAAAAAAATTGATGAAATAAATACACGCTTTAAAAGTGCTTTAGAGAAAAATGATTTAGCGGATGTTAAACAAATTATTATTGACCTTGAAATTGTTTGCCCCATAAGCGGCACCCGCAACTGGACCGATGTACGTCAGTTCAATTTAATGTTTGCAACGCAGCTTGGCAGCGTTAGCGAAGAAGCATCAACCATTTACTTAAGACCCGAAACAGCACAGGGTATTTTCGTAAATTTTTTAAACGTGTACAAAACCGGGCGCATGAAAATCCCTTTTGGAATTGCGCAAACAGGTAAAGCATTTAGAAACGAAATTGTAGCACGACAGTTTATTTTCCGCATGCGCGAGTTCGAACAAATGGAAATGCAGTTTTTTGTTAAGCCCGGCACCGAAATGCATTGGTACAACCACTGGAAACAAACACGCATGACGTGGCATCAATCATTAGGCTTTCCGCAAACACAATATCGTTTTCACGATCATATTAAACTGGCGCACTATGCCAATGCTGCATGTGATATTGAATTTAATTTCCCGTTTGGCTTTAAAGAATTAGAGGGAATACACTCCCGCACCGATTTTGATTTAAAAAGCCATGAGCAACACTCCGGAAAAAAACTGCAATACTTTGATACGGAAGAAAACCAAAGTTATGTACCCTATGTAATAGAAACATCTATTGGTTTAGACCGCATGTTTCTTGCCATGCTGTCGCAGGCATATACCGAAGAAAAATTAGAAAATGGCGAAGAACGTGTGGTACTGCGCATACCGCCACCGTTAGCTCCATATAAGTGCGCTGTTCTCCCTTTGGTAAATAAAGATGGCTTGCCCGAAATGGCTCGAAAAATTATAGACTCTCTTAAGTTTGATTTTTATTGCCAGTACGATGCAAAAGACTCGATAGGAAAAAGGTATAGAAGGCAGGATGCTATTGGTACCCCTTATTGCATTACTGTTGATCACCAGAGTTTACAGGATAATACCGTTACTATCAGAGAACGTGATAGCATGAAGCAACAAAGAGTTTTTGTTGAATCTTTATCATCATTTATGGATTCAAATACAAATCTTAAAACATTGCTTAAGCTATAGTTAGTGTCATGAAAATTTCAAACAAAGAAGCAACGAATTTATTTCGTTGCTTCTTTGTTTGAATAAATATGTTTTACTCAATCACTAATTTCTTTACATAATTTTTATTGTTGCCTTGAATGCTTACAAAATAAATTCCTGCAGGTATGTGCTCGGTGTTTATTGTTATCTGCTTTCTTGTGTCCGGTAAAAATTGTTTGCTTAAGATTTCTTTTCCAAATACATCATTAATCTTAACCAACATGGTTTGCCTTGCGTTTGGTGCTAAATCATTTTGCAAAATAACAGACACGTTTGAATTAGCCGGATTAGGATAAAGTGCAAAAGCATCATCGCGCTTTAAATCATTTATACCCGTAAAGTGATACACATGCGTAGAGGTGTAATTAGTAACTATTGGCGGATTGTTGTCAAAGTAAATATAGGCAATGTTTACAATTTTCTGATTTTGAAATAAGTTATTTTGTGGTCTTACACGATACTTAACATATCCATGGCTTGCCGGTTCATTACTTGCGCTATCGGGTAGCATAATGTTATGAAAGGTATAAGTAATGGCACCCTGCCCTGTCATTTGCCATGAAAAAGGATGGCTTGCACCAAGTATTTCAAAAGTAGGGATGTTAAAGTAGGGATCAAGTGTATCTAAAATAACCACATCTATAGCCGGAGCGTTTCCAATGTTCTGAAACAGTACGGTATATTCTAAATACAATCCGTTATCAATTTGTGTGGTTGTTATCCAATCATCAGGAAACACATTTTTTCTGTTTGGGTCAAAACTATTAACAACAATTTGAGCAAGAGAATCTATGTTGTCATCAGGTACAGTGTCTCCGGCAACAGGAAGTATTTCTGCCGATGAATTTAACACAGTCCATAGTGGCAAATTACCTGTTGAAACATTAACGGTAAAGTTTTGAGACTGTAATATTTGAATGGAAGGAATATTCCAGCTTATGGTATTCCCAACAACCGATGCGGGTGTGGGGGTTGCACTATTGTATGTATAGGAGGGATCTAAAGTAAGGTTAACTATGGCGTTGTTAACCGTTACTCCCATATTGGTTGCAGAAACATAAATGTTTGATGACGTATTTGGTCTTACATTACCTCCGGCTAATGAAACACGCAGGTCTTGCACATTTCCCAATACGCTAAAAGCAAAATTGTTTCCAGCATCCGATTGCCCAAAGGATGTAAAATTTGCAGTATGATTCATTACAGCAGGATAATAGAAAGGATAATTGGTGTGTACGGTTATGTTATAATTATTGATAGGTACAAGTGCATCATAATCGCCATTAATATTGGTTGAATAGTAATACGGACCCGGTGTTATTTCAATAATTTGTCCATTCATGCCCGGTTCTCCTGCATCATAAACCGTGTTAGCGTTTATATCATGAAAAGCTTTTCCCGAAATAGTGTCGGTTCCTATAACTCCAATAATTGAAGCAATTAAATCTTCTCTGTGTGTTACACTCACTAATTGCCCGTTTCTGTACTCGCTTATGTTTACCGCTACTGTTGCATATTGCAAAATGTCTGGATTAAACGTCATTTCACCGGTAGAGCTGTTGAGGTTAATAGGAGCGGAAGAGGAAAATGGGGTAGAAACAGTGTAGGGAGTAAGGTATGGTTCAATAGCATTAATTGCAGGGCAGCCGCTACTGGCAAGACAGTTATCCAAGGTATATACCAGCACATCGCCATCAATATCCGTAGCCGAAAATGAATGAGACGAAGGAGTGTTTATACAATATTGAGCCCATGCCGGAAAGTTAAATTGAGGAGTGCTGTTGGTGGGAAAATTAAGGTTGTCTAAAGTGGTGTAAAGATGCGCATACCCTGAGGCAAGATTGGTTACGTTATTTGCCCTGCAACAATCACTGTAAGAAACAACCCAATCAGCAGCAGCAGCAGGTAACACCAATATACCTTCGTAAACATACTCTTGTATTCCTACCGTATTACCTCCGCTGCACGAACTTGATGTTCCCGGCTGATAACATGGAGCTAAGGTTACTTCCTGTCCAGTACCCGCAATTGGGTTTAGAGTTACTGTATTGCTTGTGGCAAGTGATGCAGATGAGTAGCACAGAGGAACGGTTGCTGGTGCAGAAATTCCTGAACAATCTCTGTACAATTTAAACGAAATGTTGTAGGTGTTAGGCGTACCTGCATAGGTGCAGGTAATGTTGGTGGCAAAAATGTGCGAGGCACTTAATTTTGAATTGAAGCACACTATAAGTGCTGAAATCAGGAGATAGATGTTAGTTTTTTTGTTCATGATAGATAGATTTTGAACCACTAAAGTATTATGCAGGATTTTAAAAAAGAATAGTGGGGGCTAGTTTTATTTAAATAAAACCTGAACTAATTCTTGTAACAAAAACAATTTGAGTTAAACATATCAGTAACCATTTTCGGAAAATTGGTTAACAATCGTTTCCTAATGCGCTATATCTCTTAAAATTTCCTCGGGGAGTTCTTGAGCATAATACCAACTGATGGCTTCGTACTTGTATTCCTTAATTATATTAGTTGCTGTAAGTTGAAAATAAGGCTTTGGAAATAAAGGACTCTGGCTTTTTTACGTTGCTTACCTCAAAATTTTCTTTTCTCTGTTACGTTGTTGAGCACTTAAGTTTTGCCATTGAAACAAAGCAAAGGCAAAACATAAAACTATGCGCAACATTATTTCAGGGTTCTTAATTTATCTAATGCCTGGTCTTTATAAAAGCCATTAGTAGCCGCAATTTTTGCGTACGCATTTTTTGCTTCTGCTATATCACCTTTCTTTTCACTTATTAGAGCGCGATGCCATTCTGTTTCCTGGTCAAAAGTTTTATTACCGGTGCGGTCAAGTATAGAAAACTGCGACTCTGCGCTAGTGTACTCATTTTTTTCCTCGTAACACAATGCACTGTAAAAAATAGCATTTGCATTTTCGGGATGCTTCGCTTTAATCATTTCAAAATAGCCAAGCGCCTCATCATACTTCTTGTTCTTGAAATTACGTAAGCCATTTGTTAGCGCATCGCGGTAAGTAAATGTTATTTTCTCTTTTGCATTTGTTGACTTTATGCTTCTCTTCTCTTCAGCATCTTTATATTGTGCCGATACTCCATCATTATCCATTTCCTGCGATTTGAATTTTGAAGAATACTCATTCGTATAATCATACACGCGAAGCCCCTCCACATTAATAACACCTTCACTTCGTAAAGCAAGCTTTCTTTCTTCCTTATCTTCCGATTTATTAAACAACCAGTTATTAGAATTATTGGTTGCATTATTATCAACCCTATTGCTCGGTAACGATGCCTGTGGCTTTGCAAATACAATGTCATTCTTTTTGCTCACTGCTCCCGCAGCAGTAGTTACTTCATTTACAACTGGTGCTTCTTTTTGCGATGAAGCCTCATCATTAACATTTGCATCTGAGGATAAAACCGATTCTGTTTCTGCATTAGATGCAGATAGTATTATAGTCTTTTCCTCCAATGAAGGTTTTTCAAGTGCAATTTGTTTTGTTTCTCTTGACAAAGAACTTGTAACAACAGCAGAATCTGCCACACTTGCCTGAAACTGCTGATCAGAATTTACAGCAGGAGCAGACGATGCAGCTCTCAGGTTTTGTCCGGGTTCCTGTGGAGGTAACGATACTTTTTGCGCAACATTTTTCTCTTCTGTTTTTTCATTAAGCATGTTAAAAGCAATGGCGCCAAACAACAGCAAGCCTGCAACAGATGCAGCAGCAAGCCAGTTATTCCTGCTCTTCATTTGATGTATAGGAGCAGCCCTCTTTTCTGTAAGATTTTTTATTCCCTCCACAGCCACATTCATTCCGTTGGCTGTTGCCATCAGCGCAAAACCCTCTAAAGCATCACTGCATAATTCGCAATCAACAAGGTGCTGCTCTACTTCCAGCTTTTGCGCATCGGTAAGTGTGTTAGACTTATAAGCCCACAACACCTCCTGGTGAATGCAATTGCTTTCGTTAAATATTTTATATGTATCAGTGTTGTTCATGAATGTGCTTCTCTAAATATATTTTCAAATTCCTCTTGCCGTTTTGTATGTAGCTCTTTACCTGTTTCATATCAAAGTTTGTTAGCTCTGCAATTTCCTGGTAGCATTTCTTTTTAAGGTAAAACAACTCCACGCAAATACGTTGTTCTGTACTGAGTGCCGCCATTGCATCGTTTAATTTGGAGGATATATCTGCATTATTAATTATGCTTAACTGTGGTTCTGTTTCCTGTGCATCCTGTTCGGTGTGGTATTTAAAATCTTCTTCTTTTCTAAGAGCCGCCTGTTTATTTCGTAATTGCATCAGGCAATAGTTTCTTGCCACACTGTGCAGCCAGAAAGAAAACTTCTCTACCGAATATTTTTTTAAATCATCATACAACTTTTCAAATATCTGCAGAGTAGCATCCTTGCAGTCATCATCATCTTTTAAATATTTCATACACACACCATACACTAAATGCGAGTAACGGTTAAACAATATGCCAATGGCATTGGTATCGTTTTTAGAACGGTACAGTTCAATTAACGCTGCATCAGTAAGGGTGCTTTTGTCTTTACTGCGGATTAACCACATAAGGGTTTAGTACTTTTTGCTGTTTGTATGAATTAGATACATCAATTATTAGATTCCATAAAAATAAAGTAAAAATTTATTTATGGAATTTTCAGTAAACCATCATCCATCAATAAACAATTAAGTATCACTATAAAATATAATCGTATGAACAGAACTTATTTAATGAGGGCATTTGCATTTATTGCAATAATTCTATTCTCAGCAACCGTCTTTGCACAGCATGGCGAAATACGCGGAACAGTTAAAGACAAAACAACAGGTGAAGCACTTCCTTTTGTTGTAGTGGGCTTTAGTCAGTCAGGAACGCTAGACGGAGCACAGGCTGATGAAAATGGTTTTTATAAAATCAAACCCGTTAACCCTGGAACTTATAATGTAAAATTTTCTTTTATGGGTTACGATTCGCTGGTTTATACAAATGTATTGGTAAGACCCGGTGAACTGGTTACCATAAATGCTGAAATGAATTCCAGCAACGTTATTTTACCTGGCCCGGTGATTTTCACATATAGAGAACCATTAACACCCCGCAATGGCATCACTCAAATAACAACCATACAAGGCGAAGNNCTAAAAGTTACAGAGGAAATTAAACCGTGCTGATAGTTTTCAGAGGCTGCTTATTCTTTCCTTAAGGAGTGTAAAATTATTTCTTAAAAAAACACCGCTATATAAAGAGATGGAATCAGCAGCCTCTTTCAGGTTTAAACTGCCTTGTTCATTTTTTAAAAATATTTTTTTCTCCTGAAAATAATCTGCCAGATACTCTTGTTCTGTTTGCCCGGGTGTAGGTATCAAAACAGCCTTCTTATTTAATGCTGCCAAATCCATAATGGTCGAATAACCCGACCGGCAAATAACTATTTCACTTTCTGCAAACGCTTCTACCAATTCATCTCCCTTCAAAAAATTTTTAATTCTGATGTTGGTTGAAGAAGAGGTTAAATGCTCTTTATCTTCCAATAACCCACGAACAAACAAAACCGGCTCGCTTATTTCTTCCGCTTCTTTCAACAATTCCTTTTCAAGAATACTCCTTTGAGGTTCAGGTCCCGATAGCAAAACCATAAACTTATACCTGAAATTTTTTTCTTCCGGTATTGAACTTTTATTAAACCGCGAAAGCATTCCTATGTAATAAACATTTTCAAAATGGTGCTTGTGCGATAAATCTCCCGACAAATTATTTTCTTCTTCTACATCTGGCACCCATATCTCATTAAACTTTTTTAGAAACGAACTATTAATTTTATTTACAATAAACTGCGCTCCTACAGGTGCTTGTATATTTAACTGATGCGTTATAAAAACCGATTTGATTTTTTCACTGTAACATCCATAACGATTATCGCTAATCATGCATGATATTTCGTTTTCCTCAATAATCTTCTCCACCACATCATTTTCCTTTTTAATAGCCGAAATTATTTTAGGACTTTGCAACAGCATAGAAAAAGTTATGTTGCCATTTGCAGGGTAAGAAATGTTGTACCCCGGCAACTCAAAAAAAGTAAGTGCGGCAAATTCTCTTTTCAAAAAAGTAAGTGCAGCGCCATCACTTCCAATAAAAACTTCAAAGCCTGCCTCCGTTAAATGTTCAATAACAGGCACACATCTCGCAGCATGACCCAGCCCCCAGTTTAAAACACAAACCAATACCCGTTTTTTCTTCACGCTGTAAATTTATTAATCAAATGTAATGACATTACTTAAACATAAATGCATTTTAACAGGTGTTTATTGGTTTTGTGCTGCCTTTATAAAATTGTTTAAACTTTAACTTTTAGCAAACGAATTGTTTTTGTGCAAGCATTACATTTGAGTTGAAATTTAATTCGTATGAAAAAAATAATTTCATTAATCCTCTTCGTAATTTCTTTTTGCAATTACAGTAGCAAAGCACAGTTGTTACACAATAAACAAACGTTTACAAAAGCCGATACGCTTCGTGGTAAACTTACCCAGCTGCGCACATGCTATGATGTGACTTATTACGATTTGAAAATTGCCATTGACACCACTACGCAAAGCATTAAAGGAAGCAATACCATTTACTTTAAATCTGTTACTGATTTTAACAAACTACAGGTTGATCTTTTTGAAAATATGCAGGTTGACAAAATTCTGTTTGAACAAAAACCCGTTGCGTACAAAAGAGAGTTTGGTGCAATTTATATTTCATTACCTAAAACTGTTACGGTTTCGCAATCATCATCTATCACTATCTATTATTCGGGCAAACCAACGGTAGGAAAAATTCTTCCGTGGGATGGTGGCTTTAAATGGACGTATGATGATGCCGGTTACCCGTGGATTGCTGTCGCCTGCCAGGGAACAGGCGCAAGTTTGTGGTGGCCCTGCAAAGAACATCAGAGCGATGAGCCTGACAGTATGCAAATAAGTGTAACCGTACCTAAAGGATTAATGAACGTATCTAACGGAAGACTGTTGGAGGTAATTGATACATCTAAAACTGCTGATACTTACAAATGGTTTGTGAGTTATCCCATTAACAATTATAACGTAACCATTAATGTAGGCAAGTTTGAAAAATTTAGTGATGTGTATGAAAGCGAAAGTCGCAAAAAACTTACGCTGGATTATTATGTAAAATCTTACAACTTAGAAAAAGCAAAAACGCATTTTGAACAGGTAAAACCTATGTTGCAGTGTTTCGAAAAATATTTTGGCGATTACCCTTTTTACCGCGATGGCTACAAATTGGTAGAAACACCTTACTTGGGAATGGAACACCAAAGCGCCATTGCTTATGGCAACGAATATAAAACCGGTTATGCAGGCACCGATTTTTCGGGCATTGGGCAAACGTGGGATTATATAATTATACATGAAACAGCCCACGAATGGTGGGGAAACAACATAACCACTAAGGACATTGCAGATATGTGGGTGCATGAAGGTTTTGGAAGTTACTCGGAGGCCCTGTATGTGGAATGTACTGCCAACAGTGCAACGGCTATACGCTACTTAAATGCACAAAAGAAAAAAGTAAAAAACGATTTGCCTGTTGTTGGACCGTGCGATGTAAATTGCGAAGGCAGTGGCGATATGTATGCAAAAGGGTCATTGATGCTGCACACCATCAGAAATATTATTGCTGATGATGATGTGTGGTTCTCTATCATTAAGGGATTGCAAAAAGATTTTGCTATGCAAACAGTAACCACTGCTCAAATTGAAAACTACATTGCAAAAAAATCAGACAAGAATTTATCAAAAGTTTTTGATCAGTATTTGCGTTACAAAGATTTGCCTGTGTTTGAATACCGTGTAAAAAGCGAAACACCATTTGCTATAGAATACAAATGGAAAGCAGATGTGGAAGGTTTTGATATGCCGGTTAAAGCCACAACAGGAATAGGGGTAAGAGAATTTATTTATCCAACTCCGCAATGGCAAACGCTTGAAATGCCTAACCTTTCTCAAAAGAATTTTAAAGTAGCCGAAGATTTATTTTTTATAAAGGTTAAGGAGGTTAAGGAATAAATTGAACCGGGCTTCTTTTTTGAAAATATTTATACCGGCAGTTTCAATTTCGGTACTTGCTTTTGTTTTGCTGATTTACCTTTCACTTGCAACTGTTGCACCGGTTCTCTATCCAATTCGTATAGATAGTGCATACGTTAGCCTAAAAAATCAAGAACTCATTACTCAAACATATAATGATACTGTGATAGATCCGATTCAGCTTTTGTATCATCCATCACAAATGAATGTTAGTGTTGCTGATGCTATTTGCAAAACTTCTGATGGCAATGTGCTTAATGGATGGTATTACAATAAACCTAAAAATCCTTCAGGCACTGCCATTTTAATGATACACAATTTGGGCGATAGCAAAATTAGTTTGATGGAATCGTGCAGGTTGTTTAACGATTATGGTTTTTATGTTTTTTGTTTTGATATGCCAGCACATGGCAACAGCACCGGTGATATTTTTTCAATGGAAAATAGAACCATTCAATCTTTAAAAACAGTGGTTGATACTATTTTTTGTAATCAGGAAATTGAAAACCTTGCTGTAATAGGTACCGGTTTTAATTCTTATTTAGCTGCAAGAATTGCTTTAGAAATAAAACCCCAGGCATTAATTTTAAACGATCCTGTAAACTCTGTGGATGAATACCTCCAAAAAATAACTGAAAATCGATGGGGTGGTTTATCGGTATTGGTTAACCCTTTTATCATCCGTTTATATGAATATAAAACGGGTGTGCGTACAGATTCTTTAATTTTATCCTCGCTTATAAAAAAAAGTATGGTGCCATTAATGATAGCCGTAACTTCTAATTCTGTTTTGCAAAACGAAGTGGGCGATGCAGTTAAAGTGTTTCGTGAATCATCATCGCCCGTAAAAAAAATATGGACAGATAAAGCAAAAGGGTTTATTACCAATACCAATGACGAAGAAAAAAATTATTATCGTGCCGTTTCTGCTTTTATAAACAGCAACATTCCAAAAAAGGAAATTACCAAACGAAAAAGAAAAAGTATAGTTGAGCTTTGATTACCAAGAGTACCATAGATAAAATAATTGAAACCGCTCGTATTGAAGAAGTGGTTGGCGACTACGTTGCTTTAAAAAAGCGCGGAGCCAATTTGCTTGGCAACTGCCCGTTTCATAACGAAAAAACACCATCGTTTACCGTTTCGCCCGCGCGTGGTATTTACAAATGCTTTGGCTGTGGCAAAGCGGGCAATGCCGTTGGTTTTTTAATGGAGCACGATCATCTTACTTATCCTGAAGCATTAAAACATCTTGCAAAAAAATACGGAATAGAAGTAGAGGAAGATAATTATTCGCCTGAACAAATTATTGAACAGAACGAACGTGAAAGTTTGTATGTAGTAATTTCGTATGCGCAGAAATATTTTAGCGACAAACTTTTTGAATCGGAAGAGGGCAAAGCAATTGGATTGACGTATTTTAAAGAGCGCGGTTTTAGCGAAGACACTATTCAAAAATTTCAGTTGGGATTTTCACTGAAAGACTGGGATGGGTTTACACAAAATGCCATAGAAAATGGTTTTACAAAAGAAGTGCTTGTAAAAGCGGGCTTAACTATTGAAAAAGATAAAGGCGATGAAGAAACGTCTGCACGGTTGTATGACCGTTTTCGTAACAGAGTAATTTTTCCGGTACACAATGTTTCAGGACGAGTAATTGCATTTGGTGCGCGTATTTTGCAAACCGATCCTAAAAGCCCTAAATATTTAAACAGCCCTGAGTCGGAAATTTATATTAAGAGTAAATCTTTATACGGCATTTACTTTGCAAAAAAATCAATCATTCAAAATGACGAATGTTTTTTGGTGGAAGGATATACTGATGTTATTTCATTGCATCAAACAGGAATTGAAAATGTAGTGGCATCATCAGGCACATCTCTCACACAAGACCAAATCCGTTTAATAGGGCGCTACACAAAAAATGTAACCATACTTTACGATGGCGACACTGCCGGTATCAAAGCATCGTTGCGCGGTATTGATTTAATATTGGAGGAAGGACTTAACGTAAAAATTGTTTTATTTCCTGATGGCGAAGACCCTGACAGCTACTCCAAAAAAGTTTCGGCCGGTGCCATGCTGCAATACATAAAGGACAATGCAAAAGATTTTATCAATTTTAAAACAGCATTGCTTTTGCAGGAAGCGGCTAACGACCCCGTAAAAAAAGCTGCGCTTATAAAAGATATAGTTGGCAGTATTGCAAAAATACCCGATGCCATTTTGCGCTCTGCTTACATAAAGCAATGTGCGGTAATGATGGAGATGAATGAACAGGTGCTTGTAAGCGAAATGAATAAGCTTCGCAAAGATTTGTTCCGCAAACAATTTAATCAACAGGAAGAAAACAATGTAGTATCTGATGAATTATTTGACAGCGTAATGTCGGCTAACCAGCCCGCTGTTTCCGATGATTCTACCACTTACCAGGAAAAAGAAATTGTAAGAGTGCTTTTAAATTATGGCGACAGAGAATTTTATTTTCAGCCCGATGAAGGCGAACCATTAAAACTTGCCGTAAGAGATTTTATGCTCAATGAAATACTTACCGATGGTGTTGGCTTTGATGATGAAGTGCTGGCTGGCGTGTTTACTTACTTTAGTAATGCAAGCGGAAAAGAATTTCAGGAAATATTAGACGAGCTCAAGTCTCACAACGAAGAAAACATCAGAAATAAATCAATTGAATTGCTTTTTAATAAATACGATTTGCATAACTGGGAATCGAAACACATTTACGTAAAATCTGAAGAGCTCAATTTTAACGAGGCAGTGGTAAGCCCTGTGTTTTATTTAAAACTGAGGCGTGTGCTTAAAATGAAAAAGGAAAATCAGGAGCAGATAAAAAACCTAAACGATGTGGATACCACACTTGACGAATTGATAGAAAAACAAAAGCTATTTGATGCTTTGGTTCATCAGATTACAAAAAGGCTGGGGATTGTTGTGTTGAAGTAATTGCGTATTGGTTGTAAAAGGTAAAGTTTTGTGTGGTCAACTTTCGGCAGTTGTTTTCTATTGCAACGTGGTCGTGCATCTTAAGTAGTTAAAGTTCCTGCAAAAAAACATTTGTTTATTTCTAATGTAAAGTTACATTTACCGTGTTGTTGCAGTTGCAGCAAAGAGTACCTAATTCCATTCCATACCTAACTTATCAATCATGGACATTAAAAAAATTAAGTTTGATGATTTTGTTAACAAGGTTAACGACCCATCGCAAAAGCCCGCCCACAAGTTTACAGTAAGTGGTTATGTGGGCAAATCGCCTACTGCAAACCACATCAGAATTTATGCCGATGCCTCTCTTGATCATTACATAGAGGTAGGTGCTGCCGATGTAATTCATCAGGAACCATTACACACACATGGCAACAGCAGCAATGGCAGTATTCTTTGGATAAAGTCAGGCGCCAACATAAGCCACGGCAGCCACAGCTACCATTACGATCCAAAGAACAATTATTTTAAAGGAGACATTGCCGATGCCTTTGGTGGGCCACCTACTACAATACCTTCAGTGAATTGCGCTGGCGGTGCTCCAACCAAAACAATTGCATCTATGTGTTGCCCCGGCCCTCCGACACTAACCATGCCTTCAATGTGTTGTGATGGTGGGGTTCCAACCAAGTCAATTCCATCTTTGTGTTGCGATGGCGGCAGACCAACGCTGACAATAGCATCCATGTGCTGCCCCGGCCCACCAACATCTAACATGCGTACTTATTGTTGCTCCGGTGGCAGGCCCACATTGACCATTGTGTCTAAGTGTTGCCCCGCCCCACCTACGACAAACATGCGCACCTTCTGTTGCGATGGCGGATTGCCCACATCTGGAATGCGCTCTTACTGTTGTGAAGGTGGCAGACCAACATTGACAATTGTATCTATGTGTTGTCCCGGCCCACCTACAACAAACATGCGCTCTTTCTGTTGCGATGGCGGATTACCTACTTCAGGAATGCGATCTTATTGTTGTGATATGAATGATGTTGGTGCACATATCCCATCGTACACTGGATGCAATGTTACATTCAACTGCGGAACAGGAGGATATAATCCGTATGATGGTTTTTAATTAATACAATATTGGTTTTATAAACAACCAAATTATAAACACAAAGCCTCAAAGATTTTTAGCGCCTATTTTTCTTTGAGGCTTTGTGTTTTTTAAGACAATATTTTTTTAAGATAATTTTCTTACGCAAAATTTTATGAACCTTACCGAAAGCGGAGTTATAGATTATTTACTTTATAGAGGACTTATTAATTATGATCAGGCATTGGATGAGCGCACAACTGTTTCAAAAAACTTTAGCCGCAACCGTAATTTTTTGGTAGGAACGTATCAGGAAAAAAACTATTTCGTAAAACAAGCATCAACAGGCAGTGCCGAAAAAATTAAAACTCTGCGTACCGAAGCCAATTTTTACTGGCTTGTAAACAACGATGAAAAATTTAGTGCACTGCGCCCTTTCATTTGCCGTTATTTCGATTATCACCCAACTTACCACATACTGATAATTGAAGCCATTAAACACAAAACCGATTTATATGATATTATCAGGCACAAAGGCATAATAGATTTGGAAACGGCTGCACTTAGCGGAAAGGCGCTTGCCGGATTACATGCTGTAAAATATGATCAAATAAAAAACACCAAAGCTGATGCACTGTTTAACAAATCTGTTCCATGGGCATTTAAAATGGAAACAGATAAAATGAATAAAGAAGCCGCACGCACCAATGCCACTAAACAACTTTTTGAAATAGTAAATGCACACGCCAATTATATTGATTTAATAAACCACGCAAGAGATGCTTACAGTATAAGTTGCCTCATACATGGCGACATGAAATTTCCGAATGTGGTTTTGCAAAATATTGATGAGCAGCAAAGTGTAAAAATTATTGATCTGGAGATTTGCGATTTTGGAGACCCATGCTGGGATGTTGCCGGGTTCTTTCAATCTTTTTTAACATGGTGGATAGAAAATACAAATGCCAATAATCAATCATTGGAAAACAACCAACCGGCCATAAATCAATTTTGGCAAGCTTACTTTAATGCCACAGAACAAAGTGCAGATAAGGAAAATGAGTTGCTTATAAAATCTATGCAATATACTGCCATTAGAATGATTCAAACAACGTTTGAATACTCTGCATCGCAAAAAGAATTGCAGCATAACCAAATAAAGATGCTGCAAATGAGTTTAAACATTTTAAAAAATGCCAAACAGGCTTGCCACGATTTATTTGGAATAATATGAGCAAAGGATTTAAAACACTTATAGAAGCCATTGCAACTGCGTTTGATTGCAGTGAGGAGAAATCGGTGATGTATAACCAGCATACAATTGGAGCGCTCAGCAATACACAGCAGGAAAAAACCCGGTTGATAACAACATTAATGGATATTATATATCGTGATTTTTACTGTGCCATTCCATCATCGGTAAAAAAGAATAATACTGATAATAAATCATTTTATCAGTTGCTGGTAAATGCCTCGCAAGCTGAACAAACAATTAGTAAAGGCTGGAAAATACTTGAGCACGAATCCAGCGGAGGCACGTACCTTCAAAAACACAATCGCATTATTTATGCCGAGGCAGGTAACTATATTTTTGAATATGATAACAGGTATGCCAACAATTCTGGCTATACAGGTGTGGTAGTAAACCCTCCGCACAATAAGCATGATGCATATTTTTATTATGTAAAGAGCATTATACCCGGAAGTGACAGCATACCCATTATCCGTTTTTACTTTAATATAAAAAACACCGGAGCCCCAGCATTAATACAATCTGTAAAAACGCATTTTAACAAGTTTGGTGTTCCGTTTGTTTTTAAGTGTTGTGCCAAACCAGAGTACTATAACAGGGTTGATACAGCCGTGTTATACATTGATTACAACTTATTCTCCATAGCTGTTCAGTTACTGCAAAAGGTAGTTGCTGATGTAAAAAAGTATTTAAACAAACAAGTGCCCGTGTTTACCTATAGGATTACTGATGGTGTTTCATTTGCCGAAAACCCAAGTGGCAATTTAAGTTTTGGGCAGAGCCGATGTTATGTAATAGCAACGGCAATTATTGATGGCATGCTTGCAGGGAAAAACAAAAATGATTTTACAGACTTTATCATTGAATGCTTTAAACGTGATGGTTATAACTTAGAAAAAATTTACCTTAACCCGTTATCAAACTTAAGCTATAACTTTATGCTGGGAGGATTTAAAAATGATTAAGAATACAGACTATGTAAATACCGCTTTTGAAATAGGGGCAACGTTGTGCCGAACGGCCACGTGGTATAACAACCGCTGCAACTGGGTTGACTTGAAGCACAATGAACGTACGCAAAAATTTTATAGCGGTCCTTTACCTTCTGATTTTTATGAAGGCACAGCAGGAATTGCATTTTTTTTAAATAACTTATACGCTGCTACCAAAGAAAAAATATTTAAAACAACGGCAGCCGGTGCACTCCATAATGCTTACGTCCAACGCACCAACATACCCGAAACATTCCTTAATTCTTTTTATCAGGGCAAGGCAGGCATAGCTTATGCTATGCTTAAAGCTTTTGAAATAACCAAAGAAAAAACCTGGAAAGACAAAGCATTAGAATTATTTAAAGAAATAGAACAGACGGATGTTTATACTATGCGTTATGATATTGTTTGCGGAATGGCAGGAATTATTCCGGTTTTTATACATGGAGCAATAGCACTTAAGAAAAAGCAATTGTTGCAAACCGCTCTACACATGGCTGATGTATTGATAGAGAAAGCAGTTTTACATAACAATGCCCTAAACTGGAATTATAATAACGAGTTTGAACAGGCACATACAGGTTTTGCGCACGGCTCATCGGGCATGGGTTATGTTTTTATGTTATTGCATAAACATACCAAACAAGAAAAATATTTGAAGGCAGCAACTGAATCTTTCAGTTATGATGATAGTTTTTTTAATAGCAACTTAAACTCATGGCAAAGACTAAATGAAACAACAAACATGCAGGGCGAGAGAGGGGAGTGGCAGGATTATCCAAGCATGTGGTGTTATGGCGCTGCCGGCATTGGTATTGCCAAACTTTTTGCATGGCTCATTACAAAAAATGCTGAGCATAAAAAATTTTTATTAAGCGCAATTGAAAGAGCTTCAGCAGCAAATAAATTTGACACAAATTTTGGATTATGCCACGGGCATTTTAGTAATGGCGAGTTGTTGCTAACAGCAGGAAGGTTTTTAAAAAACAACAAATGGATTACCGAAGCAGAGGCGGCAGCCAATAAGGGAATTGAACAAACTGCAACTTTAAACCGCGATTGGGTTTGTGGAGGGCGTGGCAATTTTCAAACCTGTGGTTTTATGAATGGTATTGCAGGAATAGGTAATTTTTATTTGAGATTGGCTGATGCAAAAATTCAATCAGGTTTGTTTCTGGAAGAGTTATTATAACTAAAAAACCTATTCAATTACCCTCTTTCGTTATGCAACTTTCCAAACTTAAGTGGGTTGGCAGTTACTTCATCATTCATCTTGCGTGCATTTACAATATCACATGCAAGGTAAACAGCTTCGCGAAAAGAATCTTCGCTTGCAATATTTTTTCCGGCAATATCATAGCCCGTTCCATGATCGGGTGAGGTACGTATGATTGGGAGTCCGGCAGAATAATTTACCCCTGAAGTAAATGACAGTGCTTTAAATGGAACCAACCCCTGGTCGTGATACATAGCAATTACTCCATCAAAACTTTTAAATTTTCCGGATCCGAAAAATCCATCGGCACTGTAAGGGCCATACACCGAAATATTTCCTGCACATTCTTTTATTGCAGGTTCAATAATTTCAATTTCTTCTTTGCCTAATAAGCCACCATCGCCTGCATGAGGATTTAAAGCAAGCACCGCTATGCGCGGTTTGCGTATGGTAAAATCGCGTTTTAGCGATTCGTTAAGCACTTTTATTTTTGAGATAATTTTTTCTTTGGTAATACCCTGCACAATATCCTTAACAGGCACATGTCCGGTTACAAAAGTTATTCTAAGTTTTTCCCCCACCATAAGCATTGCATATTCTGACGAGTTGCATGCGTTGGCGAAAAATTCTGTCTGCCCCGGAAATTTAAACTCATCGCTTTGCATGTTTTTTTTGTCAACGGGCGCTGTAACCACCGCATCAATTTTTTTGTCGAGCAAATCTTTTGATGCTGCCAGCAACGATTTAAGTGCATACTTGCCCACAGCGGGGTTTGCTTTTCCTAAATCAATCTTAACCTCTTCTTCCCAGCAATTAATAAGGTTTACTTTTTTATTATTTGCTTCAATTATAAAGCGTATTGGGTTGTAGTTAAACTCATTAAAGTTTAAAGTTTTGCGGTGGTACGACATCACTTTTGACGAACCATAAATTACAGGCACGCATGTTTGCAGTAAACGCGTGTCCATAAATGTTTTCATTATTACTTCTATGCCAATACCATTTACATCGCCAATGGTAATTCCAATTATTGGTCTATCGTCTGTTTCTAATAGTGCGCTCATTTTTTTGGGATTGGGTAATTAAGGGATTGGGGTAATTGGGGGATTAAGGCATTAGGGTAATTAGTTGATTAAGGTAATTATGGAATTAAGTGATATAGATGATGGAAAGATTACAGCATTTCTTGCCCTGCCTAAATTACCTCAATCCCTTAATTACCTAATCGCTTTATTTGAAAGAAAATCTACAATCAATCTCACTCCTGTTCCTGTTCCGTTTTTGCCACGATAGCTGTCGGCAGCATGTAAAAATGCTGTACCGGCAATATCAAAGTGCATATAAGGGTAATCAATAAAATGTTCAAGGAATTTAGCTGCAGTTATCATTCCTGCCGATGGTCCTCCAATGTTTTTTATATCAGCAATATCTGATTTTATCAGTTCGCCATAATCTTCCCACAGTGGAAATTCCACCATGCGCTCAAACACATTCCACGAACTTTCAAATATTTTTTTCTTCTGCACATCGTTTGCTGTTGTAAGAAATGCGCATGCAAATTTTCCGGTGGCAACGCTTGCAGCACCGGTAAGTGTGCTAAACTCCATTACCAATTCGGGGTTGTATTGTTTAGCGTAATGCAATGCATCTGCAAGTATCATTCTCCCTTCGGCATCGGTATTTAAAACTTCAACCGTTTTGCCGCTGTGCATGGTTATAACATCACCGGGTGTGTAAGCATCTTCGCCCGGGCGGTTGTCTGTTGCAGGCACCAACGCAATTACGTGTAACGGTAATTTGTTTTTTGCAATGGCAAACAAACTACAAGAAACTGCGGCTGCACCGCCCATATCGCATTTCATATAATCCATGCTGTTGGCAGTAGGCTTTAAACTCAATCCCCCAGTATCGTAAACTACTCCTTTGCCCACAAGCACATAAGGTTTTTTATTTTTTGCACGTGGGTGTTTGTATTCCATTATGGTAAATGTGGGAGGTAAATTGCTTCCCATATTTACTGCTAACAAACCACCCATCTTCAACGATTCAATTTTCTTTTTATCAAAAACAGTTACTTTAAATCCTGCTTCTTTACCCAACGCCTCAAACTCTTTTGCCATTTGCACTGCGTTTAAAAAACTTTGCGGCTCGTTAACCAAATCGCGCGCACGGCAAACAGCATCGCACAAATTGGTGAGCTTGCTTATATCTGTATCAACAATTTTTCTTCCTTTAATAATTACTTCTTTAAGCGTGTTGGTTTCTTTTTCGCTTTTATATTTTAAAAACTGGTAATTGGCAAGTGCAATTCCTTCAGCATAGCACAATAATTCTTCTTTCAAATCATCATTCACCAATGTTACTTTTTCCGCTTTCATACCATTAAGAGAGCTGCAAAGTGCAGCGCCTTGCTTGCGGCAAAACTCTTTTACATCGTGCGGTTTTTTATTTGTCTTTTCTATCAGTTGTATAAAAACAACACGGTTAAACTGATTTACCGCAACCAATTTCTTTTTGGCAGTAAATTCTTTTTTTACAAATTGAATTTGTTCAGCAGTTAAAAGAGATTGATCAAACTTGTTTACATTGGTGGTAAAAAAAACAACGTTGCTTGCTTCAGGAATAGAGTTACTTCTCTTAATTATAATGTTCATAGAGTAAAAATTGAGGGGATGAAAATAGGTAAATGAACCGTCTGTTAAAAGTTAGTGCCTGGGTTATTCATAACAATGTTAATTATTATGGTTTTTATTAAGCGGCAACGTTACCTGAAAAACTGTGCCAACACCAGGCGAACTGTCAAAAGAAATTTTACCTCCGGCACTTTCTAAAATATTTTTAACCATTGCCAACCCTAAACCCGAACCTGCAGATTTAGTTGTAAAGTTGGGAGTGAATACTCTTGCTTTTACTTCTTCGTCCATACCGGTTCCGTTGTCTTCAATTTTAACTATGGCATCGTAATTTGTTTGCGAAAGAGTAATGGTAATTTCTCCTTTGCGCGATGGCGGAATTGATTGAATGGCGTTTTTAATGAGATTGGAGAATACCCGAATGAGCTGTTCTCTGTCTGCATAAACTTCGCAAGCTCCACTGCTCAGGTCAATAAAATTGATGTTGATGTTTTCGGTTTCCTTATACAAATCAACGTTTGAAATAATTACAGGAAATAGCTCAAACGAAGAATTTTGCGCCTTGGGCATTTTAGCAAAGTTGGAGAACTCAGTGGCAATGTTTGATAGCGTATCAATTTGTTCAATAAGTGTGCTTGTTACCCTTGTAACAATTTCGGGTGCGTTTTGCGGATTATCTTTTATAGAGCGTTGCAAATGTTGAACGCTTAGCTTCATTGGCGTAAGCGGATTTTTAATTTCATGCGCCACCTGCTTTGCCATTTCGCGCCAGGCACTTTCACGCTCGCTCTTTGCCAAAGCATCGGCACTTTTTGTAAGCTGGTCAACCATTTTATTATATTCTTCAACCAAAGCGCCAATTTCATCTTTTGTACCCCATTCAATTAACTCGTTTCGTTTTCCAAATTTAATATTAGCTAATTTTTGCTGAATAAGATTAAGCGGTTTTACCAACCTGTTAGAGATAATAAATGTAAGCAGTACACTTATTGCAAAAAGCAAAACATAAATATTAATGAGCGATACCAGGAAAGAACTTATTTCTTTTTTCAATTCTGTTTGTCGTGCAAAGTATGGAAGGTTAATGTAGCCTATTAACTTGTTCTCTGCATTGCGTAAGGGCTCATAAGCAGACAGGAATGAGAGCCCGCCCACATCTTCGTAATGAATAAAACTGGTGTTTTGATAATTGACTAACTGCTCATAAGCTTTGCGGTTCATTAAAGTTGAAAGAATTTCCTGATCAAATATTTTAGATTGGGTACTAAAAATCAATCGACCTTTTCTGTCAAAAAGATTAAAGTCTGTTTCAAGAGTGTTTGAAAGTTTAGAAAATGTTTGAGAAAAATCTTCGGCAACAGCTCCTGATAAGTTTCCGTTTGCAGCCAATTCATTTTCTATTGCAAGTAATATGGATGAAAGCTTTTCTTTAATACGTACCTGTTGGTCATCGCTATATCCTTTTACTATATAATAGATAGTTCCGCCACCAATAAGCGTAAGTGCAGCTACTACTATGGTTATTACTGAAAGTTGAATTCGTTTTTGAAAATTAAGCTGATATGTTAACTGAGAATTTAGCAAGCGGTATAAAATAAGTACGATCAAAAACATTACAGTAAGAAAGGAGAATACATAAGAGAAAAGCGTAACCGTTTCTAACCATGTAGGATTGCGGTGTGATATTATTACCCAGTCATTATTTTCATTTCGGTAAATAAAATGAACATAGTTGCCAAAGTTTATAAATTGCTCGCTGCGGTTTGCGCCATAAATTTTTGAGTAAGTATCAGAACTGAAAAAATACGAGAAAGAACCAAACTGATAAGTAAGTCTACCGTTCTGGTATCGCGCATAGGAGTAATTTGAAATGTCTTTACTCACTGGCATTTTATCCGACATAAGTAAATCCGGAAAGCCGCCACCCTCCTGATAAAAGCGGGAATTTAATTCTATAACCAAAACTCCGTTAAGCGAATTTAAGTTTTGCTGCTCTTTAAATTGAATTAATCCTGTATAAGAAATTCTGCCGGTGTTAGTATATATGTAATAGAAGCCCGGAGTATAAGTAGGCTTGCCTTCGCGCTCAACTAAGCTTTGGTAATAATTTAAATTTTTTGTTGTATCGTTTTGTGTAAAGTAAGAAATGCCGTTGCGGTCAAAAGCCTTAACTGTTATATCATAACGACCCCAGTAAACTTCACCAAAATAAAGAGTGAGTATTCTCTTCTTAATTTTTTCTTCTAAAAACGGATTGGGAGCATTAAAATAGGATTTTATAAAATTGTCTTCCTTTATTTTTTCATCTAACTCTCTGAATAAATATTCAGCAATTAAATCCTGTTGGCTTTCAACTTTGTTAACCAACAGTTTTAAATTGTCTTTTTCTTTTTTCTGATTAAAAGTATAAATGGTGTAAGTTGCATAAATGGAAAATGCAAATACTACAAGCAGCGACCTGCCCAGCGATAGCGCTTTTTTAGAGGTAAAACGTATGTAGGCTGTAAAAAGAATTAAAAAATTTGTCAGCACAAATGAGCTTACGCCATAGTTGTAAAATACCTCATTATCTCTAAGCAGTATCAATAACCCAAGAAATAAGCCTTGCGTTATCAAAAACAATAAAACCAAAAGAGGAATGGCAAAGAGAGTTTTGCGAGCAAAACGTACCGTTCCTTCGCACACTAAATAAAACGTAAATAATAAGGTACCAATAATTATAAACCCTATAAGGCTGAAGGAAGTAAGCTCAAAAATATTGTTTACGTTAAATGAAATTTTGGAGTTGATGATTAATCCACTAATAAGGTAATTGATAAAAACAGAAAAAAGAAATGTGGTGAGCATAGTAACAATAAGCACCATAGAAAAAAGTACTTTACTTCTGCGCAGGTAAGGAACGGAATTTTTTTCTTTAAAATAGTAATAGAAAAACAGAACAAACATGCTGAGGACTATGATGCTCAACAGAAAATCGCCCAGCGAACCCAGAAAAAAGGAGCTCGCATAAAACTGCGGGTTAAACATGGGCGAGTTGTATAGCTGATAAGGGAAATGAAAGTGAATGGCCAACAGACGCAATGCTACCAGAAGCAACAGGGCCAAGAGGGATGCCCAGAAAGTTTTTTTACTCCATGTTATGGCAAACAATAAAATGCTGAATGCAAAGAATGCAAATACAAAAAAATACATGGTTGCAATCCACCAGTATTTCCCAGGATCGCTGTCATCCGGATTGTATTTTATTGAAAACAGATAACTTCCTGTTGAAGTTATAATGGGGTAGGAACCTTTAACCGGTGTTAATGAAAGTGTTGCATGATCCGGTAAATTAAAAATAGGATTAAATTGATTTACCAAATACTGATTTTGAAAATTGTATTCGTTTTTAATGAGCAACAATCCAATTACTACAACACTGTTTTTTGAATATTTGAATAATTCGTACCAGCCGTTTTTTAATTTTAGTAACTGCTGGTTAACTCCTCCCTTTACCTGCTCGTAAGCAAAATAAGTATTGTTGTTTGACCAATAGGTTATAGAATCGTTTGAGAAAATAAAATAGGTAAAGTTATTTTTAGGTACTTCAACATTTTTAAAAACAGAATCGGTTAAAATTATTCCTGAATTTTTTGTGGCCAATGCATCGCCAAGCCGTTTAATAAACTTATAGCATTTATCTTCTTCCTGATGTAAGGCCTTTTTTGCAAAAACTGTTGTGCGTACAAAATCCGAATCGCGGTTGCTGTAATATTTCTCAAGCAACCACGCTCCTGCAAAAAGCACAATAGCAATGGTTAAAAAGTAAAACCTGTTTTTTCGTGGATACATTTGCCTCGGCAACAAATCTATTTATCATACGAAAAGCCCCTAAAATGGTTCTTTATTTGTTTTAACATAAAAATGTGTGTTAAAAGACGCTTAAATGACACAAAATATCACTGAAAAACCGAAACAAAAATTACATTTGCACGTCTTAAAAAAATTAAACAATGCAACCACTAAAATTTGCAGGCGGACAATCTTCTTTTTTTAATGATTTAAAAGAGCAGGTTAACAACTATTTTGAGTCAAAAAACAAACGCCAAACCGGCAACTTATATTTATACACCAAAGCCGTTTTTTTAATTTCTTTTTTTCTGTTTTGCTACGTAACGCTTGTGTTTTTTACTCCGGGCTTATGGCTAAGTTTGTTTTTATGTGTTGCAGCTGGTGTTGCCACAGCGGGTATTGGGTTTAACGTAATGCACGATGGCGGGCATGGAAGTTTCTCACGCAAAAAGTATGTAAACAGAATTGCAGCTCTTTCTTTAAACGCATTGGGCGGAAGCGCATTTTTCTGGAACATCAAGCATAACATTGTTCATCACACTTATACAAATGTAGAGGGGCATGATGATGATATACAAACCGAACCATTTATTCGCTTAACCGAAACACATAAAAAGCGTTTTTTACACCGCTATCAGCACATCTATTTTGTATTTGTTTATGGCATTCTTTACCTCGCCTGGGTTTTTTTACTTGACTTTAAAAAGTATTTTACCAAAAGCGTGGGCATGAAAAAGGAAATAAAAATGGATGCTGCTACACATGTTGGTTTTTGGTTAACTAAAATACTTTACATTTTGTTTTTTGTGGTTGTTCCAATTACTCAGGTGGGGTTTTTACCTTTCTTGCTCGGCTACGCATTGTATATGTTTTTTACCGGTGTTTTAATAAGTGTTGTTTTTCAGCTTGCACATTGTGTAGAAGATATGACCTTTATTAAACAAGATGGAGTGCTTGAAAACGATTGGGCAACACATCAGCTTTACACCACTGCAAATTTTGCTACCAAAAGTAAAATTGTTTCATTTTTTACAGGCGGACTTAATTTTCAGGTTGAACATCATTTGTTTCCAAAAATTTCTCACGTGCATTATCCTGCCATAAATAGAATTTTAAAACAGGTAACTGCAAAACATAATTTACCATACTTTGAGCAACCAACTTTTTGGAGTGCATTGGTTTCTCACGTGCGCTTTTTGAAAGAAGCCGGAAGAAAATAATTTGCTGGTTTAAATTTATTAAATCATGTCACTAAGTTTTAAAGAAGTTGTTACGGTGAGCATGATTTTGTTTTCTGTAATAGATATTATAGGAAGTGTACCAGCTATTTTAGATATACGCAATAAAGTGGGCACCATACACCCCGAAAGAACATCGTTAGTTGCCTTGCTTATAATGGTGGTGTTTTTATTTGTTGGCGAAAATATTCTTGGGTTTATCGGGTTAGACCTTTCATCATTTGCTATTGCCGGCTCTCTTGTTTTGTTTTTTTTGGCATTGGAAATGATTTTAGGAATAAAATTTTACCGCGATACCATGCCCGAAACAGCAAGCATAGTACCTATTGCTTTTCCGTTAATTGCCGGCTCGGGTACAATGACGACTCTGCTTTCTTTGCGCAGCGAGTTTAACATTGAAACTATTTTAATTGGTGTTGGGTTAAACATGACGCTGGTTTATTTGTGTTTAAAAAATCTTGGCTTTATTGAAAAACTTTTGGGCCCTACCGGCATAGCTATTATCCGTAAAGTTTTTGGGTTTATATTACTTGCCATTGCCGTAAAATTATTCAGAGGTAACATAGGCATTTAAATAACCTCGCAAACTTTTTTTTCTTTGCAAAAAAATTTTCACTCATGTTTGAAAATACTATTGAGTTTGCACAGCGTAGTGATGATGCAGATAATTTAAAATCTTTTCGCTCACGCTTTCATTTCCCTCAACACAATAAAAAAGATGCCATTTATTTTTGCGGAAATTCTTTAGGATTGCAGCCTAAGACAACACAAGCTTATGTTGAACAAGAGTTAACGGACTGGCAAACATTTGGTGTTGAAGGACATTTTGTGGCAAAGAATCCCTGGTTTCCGTACCATGAGTTTTTACGCAACAATATGTCTAAAGTTGTAGGTGCTTTGCCAACCGAAGTGGTTGTAATGAATTCGCTTACAACAAACATTCACCTGTTACTTGTTTCGTTTTACAGACCAACAAAAGAACGCTACAAAATTATTTGCGAAGTTTCCGCTTTCTCTTCAGACCAGTACGCGTTGCAATCGCAGGTTAAGTTTCACAATTATCAACCTGATGATGCCATCATAGAACTAAAACCAAGAGAAGGAGAATATGCAATAAGGCATGAAGATGTGCTTGCTACCATTGAAAAACATAAGGATGAACTTGCGCTTGTTTTTATCGGCAACCCTAACTACTATACTGGTCAGGTTTTTAATATAAAGGAAATTGCAGATGCGGGTCACCGTTGTGGAGCGCTGGTTGGTTTTGATTTGGCACATGGTGCCGGAAACCTTGAATTAAAACTGCACGACTGGAATGTGGATTTTGCCGTATGGTGCTCTTACAAATATTTGAATGCCGGGCCGGGTGGCGTTGCCGGAGCCTACATACACGAAAAACATTGCAACAACACCGAACTTATACGCTTTGCAGGCTGGTGGGGTAATGATCCTAATACAAGATTTACAATGCCGCATGATTTTGTTCCTGTAAAAAGTGCCGATGCCTGGCAGTTGAGCAATGCACCTGTTTTACCAATGGCAGCACTGCGCGCATCGTTAGAAATTTTTGCCGATGCAGGCATGGAAAACCTTGCGGCTAAAAGAAAAAAACTAAATGATTACTTGCGTTTTGTTATAACTGAAGCCATTCAAAAAAATAAGCAAGAGAAGAATATTTTTATCATAACACCCGAACACGAAAACGAAAGAGGAGCCCAGGTGAGTTTAATTTGTAAAAAGAATGGTAAGCAAATACATCAGCACCTAACTACCAAAGGAGTAGTGGCAGACTGGCGCGAGCCGGAGGTATTAAGAATGGCTGCTGTTCCGTTATACAATTCTTTTACCGATGTTTTTGAATTTGGAAAATACTTTGAAGAAGCATTGCAGATTTATATAAAATAATTTACTGAACGTGATAGCGAAGTAATCTACATTCAGTTCTATACGGTGTAGATGTATAATAATAACTGAATTGCACCTTACCGATGTTGTTTGCGTAATAATCCTTAAAAGTTTTGGGATTAGGACCAACATTAAGCGATGTATCATAGGGAGATCTGAAAGTATAAGCACAATTCATCTCAATACAATTAAAGTTACCGGCAGCCACATTTATATTTATCAAAGAGTTTGACATAAAATAATTTACATCTGCCATTGTATCGCTTGAATTAGTTAAATAAGAACTACCAAATGTTCCGGCTGATGTATTTGCAATACATAAAATTTGCCCATAGTCTTTAATTAGATACCCTGCCGAATCTCTTACCCAATTTTCAAATACATTAGAAGGAGGGCAGCGATAATCAAAATAGGTAACCCCGTTAACTGTTGTATCGGCTTTTACAAATGCACTGTCAATAAATCCCAAATTTGTTTCTACACCATCTGTATCAACTTTCCATCTTTCGTAAACCCAGTAATTACCAACCTGTAATTTATAATAGTCAGTTGGAGTTGTTGGTGTTGAAGGGGTTGTTGTTTCATCGCTATCTTTTTTGCAGGCGCCTAAGAATGCAAATGCCATAAGGCATAAAATCAGGTTTTTCATTTTTATTAATTTTAGTGTTTGCTGTATAACTGCTATGTTTGGATAATTATTGTGTAGGTTTGGTTTTATGAATAAAAAAATTTCAATCATAGGCGCAGGGCTTGTAGGCTCTCTGCTTGCCATTTATTTAAGAAAACGTGGATATGAGGTAACGCTTTACGAACGCAGACCCGATATGCGTAAAGTAAAAATTCCTGCCGGGCGAAGTATCAATCTTGCATTGAGCGACCGCGGCTGGAAAGGATTACAAGGCGTGGGTATAGATAACGCTATTCGTGAAATAGGAATTGCAATGACGCACCGCACCATGCACAGTGTTGACGGAAAAATTACTACCCAACCCTACGGAAAAGATGGACAGGGAATTTATGCCGTATCTCGGGGCATTTTAAATTGTACGTTGCTTGATTTGGCAGAACAATCGGGTGCTAAAGTTTATTTTAATGAGCGTTGCACAAACATTAACCTTGCTAATAACGAAATGAGTTTTCAAAACAACGAAACACATTTACTGACAAAAGCAACTGCCGATTTTATTTTTGGTGCTGATGGAGCATTTGCTGCCACACGTTTGCAAATGCAACTATCAACAGATAAGTTTAATTACTCTCAATCGTATTTAGAGCATGGCTACAAAGAATTGATGTTTATTGCCCGGCCCGATGGCTCTCATCATCTTGATAAAAACTCTTTACATATTTGGCCGCGGGGTGGATATATGTTGATTGCATTGCCAAACTTAGACGGAACTTTTACCGTTACCATGTTTTTTCCTTTAAAAGGCAACCCCTCATTTGAATCATTAAAAACGAAAGCAGATGTAAGTAAATTTTTCAATGAAATTTTTCCGGATGCCGTACCATTATTGCATGATTTGGAAGAAGATTTTTTTGCAAACCCTACCGGCTCTCTGGTAACTGTTAAATGCGCTCCGTGGAGTTTTAACAATAAAGTAGTTTTAATTGGCGATGCGGCTCATGCCATAGTGCCGTTTTACGGACAGGGAATGAACTGCGGTTTTGAAGATTGCACCGTGCTTAATGATTTACTGAACAAGCATAATGATAACTGGGAGCAGGTAATACC
>CXWJ01001523.1_pt1 | contig 28491 bp, 16 predicted proteins | sample 590841 | NCBI WGS metagenome assembly CXWJ01 (sample SAMEA3498367, study PRJEB10139) | wastewater metagenome | biome: wastewater treatment plant; material: activated sludge | place: Austria | collected 2015-01-21 | reverse complement strand
GGCGTAGAGTGTTGTGGTGTTTGTCGCGTCTCCCCTCCCGTTGGGGGAGGGGTCGGGGGTGGGGTTGATCTCAAAATTTGAAACTGTAACTCACGTAAGGAATCACCGGAAACAAACTGATCTGTTTCAGGACCGATTTTTCCTCAATTTGCCCGTTGACGTATTCATAATCGGTGTCGAGCAGTATAAAGAACGGGTTTTTGCGGTTGTAGGCATTGTAGGCGCCGAACGACCAGGTGCGTTCCCAGTATTTTTTCTTTTTTGTAAAATCGATCCCTACATCGAGGCGATTGTAGGAGCGGTAGCGGTAGTTGTTGCGTTGGGGTGTGTGTGTCGTTACCCAGGGATAGTAGTATCCATCGTAGTTGGGGGGCGGCGCTTCGTATTTGGAAGTGCCGAGTGTGACGGCATTGCCGGTCGAAAACACCCAGGTAGCGGCGACAGATATTCGGTCGTTGATTTTGCAGGAGCCGGTCACTTCAAAATCGTGGCGGCGGTCATATTTGTACGGATAACGATTTCCCTGGTTGATGTCGTCGAACTCTCTCCAAGCCCAGGCCAATGTGTAACCGATCCAACCATTGAGCCGGCCTTTCTTTTTCTGGACGAACAATTCGAGGCCGTAGGCCGTGCCGTCGCCCTGCGAAACGCGGGTTTGCCAGTCATCGAATTGGAACAGGCTCGCCCCCTCGCGAAACGCGATGACGTTTTTCATCTCTTTGTAATAAACCTCGGCGCTGAACTCGTATTCTTTTCCGATGCTTTTGGCTACACCCATCGCCGCCTGCCAACTGTCCTGCGGCTTCACCAATTGCGTAGTGGGCAGCCACAGATCGGTGGGCAGGCCGATGGATTCGTTGGTCAGCAGGTGGATGTACTGGCGCATGGTGCTGAATGCACCTTTGAGCGCCCAGCCGCGGTCGAACAAATACCGGGCATTGAAACGGGGTTGAAGGGAAAAATATGGGTTGTCTTTGATCAAAAATCCGGAGAGGTGCAGGCCGTAATTGACCCGAAAACGGTCGGTGATTTTCCAGTCGTCTTCGGCATACAAGGCAACTTCGGTCGCGCTCACTTTCGGTTGGCCGATGGTGGTGTTGATGTTCGTATTGTCGTCACTTTCGCGAATTTTCGTGTCGAAACGACCCGGCGAGAAAGTGTGGAAGATGGCATTGCCGCCAAACTTGACCAAGTGTTGGGGGTTCGGGACAAAGTCGAAATCCACCTTTGCCGCCACATCGTCGATACCTGAAAAATAGTGCAGGGAGTAGGAAGATTCGCTTACCAGGTTGCCGTTTTCATAATCCTTGTCGCCGGACGCCGCTTTTGTGTCAAATTTGTAGCGGCTGTAGGTCAGCGTCGCGTTGGCGAACAGCCGCGGCGACAACACGTGGTTCCAGCGCATGGCGGAGGTCAGGTTGCCCCAGCCCAGCCCGGAGTTGGTCGTGTATTCGTCCCGCTGGTTTTCGTATTCGATTTGTTCCTTCAAATCGAAATAAAACTTGTCTTTCCCGGTGTAAAAACTCAGGTAGAGCCGGTCTTTGTCAGAAAAACGGTGGTTTACCTTGGCGTTCAGGTCATAAAAATAGTAACCGGCCACTCCTTCCGAACCGTCGTAACTGAAGCCTTTCTTGATGATCGGACGAGCCAGAATGTCGATATAGGTACGTCGACCCGACACAATAAACGACGATTTGCCTTTCTGAATCGGCCCTTCCAGGGTCAGTTTGGAAGCGACCGAAGTGATGGAGCCTTCGCCATGAAATTCATTTTCGTTGCCTTCTTTCATGTTGATCTCTATAACCGACGACAACCTGCCGCCGTACCGCGCCGGAAAACCGCCCTTGGTGAGCGACACATCCTTGATGGCGTCGGCATTGAAGACCGAAAAAAAGCCGAACAGGTGGCTGGCATTGTACACCGGCACCCCGTCGAGCAGGATCAGGTTCTGGTCGGGGCCACCGCCGCGCACATACAGCCCTGCCTGCCCTTCGCCGCCGCTCGCCACACCGGGCAGGAGTTGCAAGGCTTTCAACACGTCTTTCTCGCCGAGAATAGCCGGCACCCGTTTGATCTGTTCGATGGGCACATCGATGCGGCTCATCTGGGCGCGTTCCTCGATGCGTTCGTATTTGTCGGCGACAATTTCCACTTCTTGCAACAGGGCCGAGGCATTCAGATGCACGTTCAGCGTCAGGTTTTCTTTTAAAAAAGAGGTAAATGCCTGCGGTTCGTAACCGATGTAAGCAACGTAAAGCAATACCGAATCGGACGGCAGCGTCAGGCTGAAAAACCCGTAGGTGTTGGTCACCGTGCCCTGCCCCGACTTGCGGTCGGCTACCGTCGCGCCGATCAGGCGCTCGCCGCTGGCGGCGTCGCTGACATAGCCGCTGAGGGTGAATTTGGCCGGGGACTGGGAAAAAACAGGGTTAGAGAAAAGGAAACCCGCCGTCGTCCACACCGTCGTTAAAACAGTGGCGCGTAAAAAGGCTATGGCGGGCAAGGGAACAAAGGCGAAAGGGAAAAAGGGAGAAATCGGAAATGCGAAGTTTGTGTTCTGTCCGGGTGGCTTCATAAAAGATGGATGGGTTTGAGTGATGAGACCATTGACACCCATCCGTTCGATTCAGTTGGCAGTTTGGCGGAGGTTTAATGTTTTTTTAACGGGTAGTCTTATGCCATCCATTCAAAAGTTAAAGCAGTCCCTTGTTTTTTGTCATTCTTAGAATGCCGAAAGGCGAATACATGAAATACGAAATACGATGTTTTCCGCACGTACCCACCGAAACCGGGCGTAGCGCTTTACATCGTCAATCGTATTTCATGTATTCGCCTTTCGGCATTCCTATTCAACAATCAGCAATTTCCCTCCATAGAGTGTTCCGATGCGGCATTGCACGAAATAAATTCCTGCCGGCAAGCCATTCAAATGAATGCGTTTCTTATCCATATCGGTAGAAACCCGCTGCATCAATTTTCCATTCATATTGAAAATCGTGATCTCCGTATCTGCTGCATTGTCAGACGGAAAATCAACCGTGATCGCCGAATTGCGGGCAACCGGATTGGGGCTGAGGCTGATTTCCAGAAACCCGGAAGTACTGGCTCCAGTAGTAGACGTTATGGTTTTTACCTGCATCACGGCGTAATTGGTAATCACCGGCGGATTGTAGTCGAAATAGATGCCGGCCCGGTTGCTCACAGAGTCGCCTTCTGCAAGCGGTTGTTTGCTCTTCACCGTAAATGCCACGAAGCCATGGCTTGCAGGTTCATTTGAAATGCTGTCCGGCAGCATAATCGGATCGAATTGCACTTCAAGGATGCGCTCGCCGTACAAACGCCAGGTGTACGGGTGACTTGCCGCGAATACATTGAGGGTCGTAGCATCTAATCCGGACGGCAGTGTGTCCACGATGGTTACAAATGAAGCGGGGTAATTGCCCGTATTTTGAAAACGGATCACGTAGCGCAAATCCGTTGAGTCTAATTCTTCCGGGGAGAGGTTCTGCGGACTGACTTGTTTGTCGTTCGGGTCGTACGAGCCCACGACGGTGGTTCTGCCGCCAAAACTGTTGTCCGGCGGAAACGCATCATTTTCAAGATTGGCTTTCGCACGGTAGTTGATCGATGAGTTGATACTTGTCGTCACAAGTGTCTTGAAATCGGCATGAATGATGGCGGTTTGCCCCACGCCCAACGAATTGACCACCCATATCAGGGAATCCCCGATGATCAAATCCGGCGCGGGGTCTGCATGCTGAAATTCAAGCGGGTTGGGATGGTTGAGCACTTCAAAAACGACCACCACCGAATCGACGGGCGCAGACCCCTTATTGGTCACCTGAATCAACATTTCCGACACGAAACCGGGCTGGAACGGTCTTGTTTCTATCGCAGTAATCGCAACATCCTTAATGCCGGCCGGTATTTCGATTGCAAAATCCATAGCGGTCTGCATAGAATCCGGTATAGTAAATGCGGGCATGACCGACCAATAAGGTCGTAATAAAAACGTGCGCAACGTATCGGCAACAATGTCTGCATAAAGATGATACCGGCCGGCGCTATCCGTCGTCGTAAATATATCCTTGCCTTTGACAGACAATAAAATATTGGGCATACCCGGTTCGCCCGCATCTTGTATCTGATTGGAATTCATGTCGTTAAATACGGTGCCGTGAAAATTCCAGCGCAGGTTCATTTTGGCGAGAAAAGCGTCTCTGTTCCCGGCGGAAGTCAGACTGGCATTGCTGAAATCGGGATTGAAATCAGAAGTTCCGTAAAAATACCCGCCGACATACACATTGCCTTTCTGATCTGCCCTGATTGATGTGCTGTAGTCCCAATCTTCGCCGCCCATTTGCCGCACCCACTCGAAATTTCCGTCTTTGTCTAATTTTTGAATGTAGATATCGCTTTTGTATCCGCTCGGCGTTAGGTTTGCTACGCCCGGCCCCGGATCGAAGTCGATAGTTGCGCTTGCGAATGACCCGGTAGAATAGATACTGCCGCTGCTGTCGGCATAAACCGAATTGCCGGACGAGGAGCCGAAAGCGCCCATTTGTTTCACCCAGATCAAATTGCCGTCCGGGTCTAATTTCTGCACAAAAGCGTCGTAATCGCCGACAGAAGTCAGGTTGTGTACATTTGTGCCGGGGTCGAAATCGGCCGTGCCGATGAAGTCGCCCGTGGCAATGATGTTACCATCGTTGCCGATCAAAAACGAATTGATCGTTTCCCAGTCGGGCCCGCCTATTTTTTTTCCCCAGACATAATTCCCTGCTGCGTCCAGTTTCACGATAAAAATATCGGCTTTCCCGCTCATGTATTTCAAATCGACACCCGGCCCCGGATCGAAATCCATTTCATCCTTGTAATAACCGGTCGTATACACGTTCCCGGCCTGGTCGACAGTGATGGCAGTGCCGCTGTCGTAACCTTCCCCGCCAATTTGTTTTGTCCAGACAAAATTGCCGTTAGCGTCCAGTTTTTGAATAAAAACGTCGCCGGCGCCGTTGGTACCGGTAGCGGTTAATACATATTCGCCTGGCCCGGGGTCGAAATCCACGGTTTTCCTGAAATCGCCTGTGGTGTACACGTTGCCATCCGCATCGACGGCAATGGCAGTGCCCATTTGTATCGTGATGTCTAAAGTAAGTGTTTGCACTGCCCAGACAAAGTCTCCGGCAGCGTTCAGTTTCAGTACGAAAATATCTACCAGTGGAGCCGCCAGATTCGCGACACCGGGGCCAGGATCGAAATCTATAGTGTCCTGAAAAGTGCCGATCAGGTAAATATTGCCGTTTTGGTCGATGGTAAGGGCGTTGACGAAATCTTTCTGTTTCCCGCCGAATTGTTTGGCCCAGACCAGGTTGCCCGTGCTATCCAATTTCTGGAGAAAAATGTCGTCCTGTCCTTTTGAAGTGAACGGGAGGGTTCCCGGGCTGGGATCGAGGTCTACGGTTCCGGAAAAATATCCGGTGTTGTAAATGTTCCCCTGCGGATCGAGGGCGATGGCATTGCTTTGGTCTTGGTTGACATCGCCGATTCTGTTTGCCCACTCGAAACCCTGGGCTTGTGCATTGTAAGAAAGGAACGACAGCGTAAAGAGCAGAAAAAGCGTGTTGTTTTTTGCAAGTGTAACCATGGATTTCAATGAAGTTGTAGTCGTTTGAATTGTTTGAAAGTCGTTTGAGTTGGGATGCATTTTAAATTATCGCAGAAGTGTAAGCCGGAAGTCTGTTCCGGCGGGTATAGACGGGCATTTTAAGTTGTCGCAGAAGTGTAAGCCGGAAGTCTTTTCCGGCGGTATTTATGGGCGGAACAGACTTCCGGCCTACTTACGACACATCGTTTGAGTTGTTTCGTGGCAAAGATAAAGATGCTATCCCGGCAGTGAAATTTTACCCATGCCCACCAACGGTATCCCGCCCAGCATCGTTCCTTCTGTGGTGTTGCCCGCCACCGTTTCATTGGCCAAAACGGCAAACAAAACCGCCTCTTTCGCATCGCCGTCCACGCCGAGCTTCTGCATGGGTTTGATTTTCCAGCCGGGTAATGCTGCTTTTAAATGTTTTACAATCAACGGATTGTGCGCGCCGCCACCACTCAAATACAGGAATTGGGGATTGGGGATTGGGGATTTGGAACAAGTATGCAAAAGTGCTTCGGCGACAGTGTCGGCTGTAAGTCGGGTGAGCGTTGCCATGAGGTCGTATGGATTGGGGTTGCCTTTGGGCAATTGACGGAAAGCGGTCTGTACCCATTCGGGCGAAAAGAGTTCGGGACCGGTGGTTTTGGGAAAAGGTTTGGCGAAAAACGGATCTGCTTTCAGAATATCGAGCAGGCGTTCGTCTACACGACCGGCTTTGGCGAGCAGCGCATTTTCATCATAAGGAACATCGAACAAAGCGCGGGCGAATGCGTCGATCAGGGTGTTGCCCGGGCCGGTATCGGTGGCGAATGCTTTGGTCATGTCGCCGTCTGCCGGCAGATAAGTAAAATTGGCGATACCGCCGATGTTGAGCAAAAAGCGGTTTTCACCTTTTTTTGAAAATAAAAAATAGTCGCCGTAAAGCGCCAGCGGTGCGCCTTCGCCGCCTGCGGCAAGATGTTTTTGCCGGAAATCGGAGACAGTAATAATGCCCGTTTGCCGGGCAAGGTGGTCGCCGTCGCCGATTTGCAGGGTGGCATTGGGGTAAGCGGGCAATCCGTGCAACACACGGGGCGCGTGATATACCGTCTGGCCATGACTGGCGAGCAGATCCACCTCAGCGGCAGTGATGTTCCACTCGGCAAGGCACCGGTTGACGATGTCGGCGTGGCGTCCGGCAATCAGGACATTTAGGAGCACAAGGTGCTGGAAATCAATTTCTTTTTTTGCAAAAACCCGCCGGATTTCGTTTTTGAAATCTTCGTCGTAAGGCGCTGTTTTGAATTGCAGTACCTTCACACGGGTTCGGCTGCCGGCGCCGGTGAAGGCGCACAAAGCCACATCCAGTCCGTCGAGCGAGGTGCCGGACATCAGGCCGATAATGAGGCGGGTGCGTTTGCGGGCAATGGCGGCGAGTTGCAAAATATGGGATTTCATAGCAGGACTATTGGTTGTTGGCCGGCAAACGTAGGCCAAAAATGGAAGCCGCAGATAACAGGGGTAAATAACAGCCCAAAATAAGGTAGGCGTCACTCCTGCCCCGGCAGTCATTCCGACGCAGAAGGAATCTATCTAAGCGATTGATTATCAGATTCTTTGAGCAGATTCCTCCTGCGTCGGAATGACAGCCAGGTAGTGAATTCGCGAACTTGTTTTTTAAGCGTGATTAAGTCAGGAAGCGAAACGCGCACTACTTTTGACCCTATTATTGATTGTTGTGTCCTTCACCGTTTCACCTTTTTCGTCATGTTCCAGATAGAACCGGATATTCGCCGGGCCGCTACATTGCCGGGCACATTTTACAATTCACCGGAAGTTTTTGAAACCAACCGGGAACGGATTTTCGCCCGCTCCTGGCAAATGGTTGTGCAGGCCGAAGAAACCGTGAAGTTGCCGCACGACGCCATGCCATTTCATTACATGGACAATTTTATCGAAGAGCCGCTCCTGCTGCTGCGCGATGCGAAGAACGAGTTGCAGTGCCTGTCGAACGTGTGTACGCACCGGGGCAAAATCCTGGTGGAGCATCCGGGCAAATTGGAACGCGGCATCATTTGCGGCTATCATGGTCGCCGGTTCCAGTTGGACGGTACGTTTGCTGCGATGCCGGAAACCGAGGGCATGGAGAACTTCCCGTGTGCCGACGACAATCTGACAAAATTACCGGCAAAACAATGGCATCAGTTTTCTTTCACCTCGCTCGACCCCGCTTTTTCCTTCAATGACTGGATAGCAGGTATGGAGCGCAAAATTGGCTTCCTGCCCGTCGAGCAGTTCCGGTTCGACGCTGCCCGTTCGAAGGATTATCTGGTGAAAGCCAATTGGGCTTTGTACTGCGACAATTACCTCGAAGGTTTTCACATTCCATTCGTGCACAAGGGTTTGGCTGCTACACTCGACTGGGGCGCGTACCGCACGGAAGTGTTCGACTGGAGCAACGTGCAGGTAGGGATATCGAAAGGAGGCGAGGAAATATTCACGCTTCCGCCGGGACACGAAGATTACGGTCAGGCGATCGCAGGGTATTATTTTTGGCTGTTCCCCAATATCATGTTCAATTTTTATCCCTGGGGCTTGTCGCTCAACATCGTCCGGCCCATGCAGGTGAATTTGACAAAAGTCAGTTTCCGGGCATACGTATGGGATGCATCCAAATTAGGCAAAGGCGCCGGCGCGGACATTGACCTGGTCGAGCGCGAAGACGAAGCGGTGGTGGAACAAGTGCAGCTCGGTACGCGCTCGCGTTTCTACCGGCACGGGCGATTTTCTCCGAAACAGGAGCGGGGCGTACACCACTTTCACCGCTTGGTTGCGGGGATGCTTGGTTAAGCAAAATTATTTGATACCTTTCCCCCGCCAAACCCGGGCATTCATAATCACGCTACTTACCATGAGCAAATTTTTACTCCGGCTTTTCCCGGCCGCCTTACTGTTTGTATGGTTCCAACGAAATGCTGTTGCCGGTTGTGTCGACAGTATCCGTTTAGAAGTCAAATCTGTACAATGTTATGGTCTTCGGAACGGCGTCGTGCGTGTCGATACGGTTTTCGGCGGGGAAAAACCTTTTTTTTACTCGCTCGACGGTCATTCGTACAGCACCAACCCGACTTTCGACCACTTGTGGCCGGGCGATTACGTGCTTTACATACGCGACGCCTCCAATTGTGTCAGACAATGGCCGGTCACCGTAACCGAACCGGAGGAATTGTTGGTGCAATTATTTACCGGTAAAGAAGTGATCACTGCCGGCGAATCACTCGAGTTGAAGGCGGTCGTGACTCCCGAAGGTGTATCCCTGCAAGCCGTCGAGTGGCGCCCGCCCGATTTGTTTCAACGTCAGGATTCGCTCCTCCAAAGTGTTCAGATATCGGAAACAACTACATTCGCTGTGGAGGTTCAAACTAAAAACGGCTGCATCGCGCGGGATCAGGCGACGGTGGTAGTGGAAAAAATCAATCTTTATTTTCCCAATATTATCAAACCAGGCAGCAATCAGGATGCTTTCTTCACCGTGTTCGCAGGTGAAGGCATCAGGCGTGTCGTGACGATGCAGGTATACAGCCGGGGCGGAGGCCTGGTGTTCGAACGCCGCGATTTTGCACCTAATGATCCGATTAAAGGCTGGAACGGTCGATGGCAGGGAAAATACGTTCAGTCTGGTGTGTATCCCTGGTCAGTAGTCGTGGAATACCAGGACGGCAAACAGGAACTGTTCCGGGGCTCCGTCACGGTGGTTAATTGATGTTCGTTATTGGTTATTGGTTATCGGTTATCGGTTATCGGTTATCGGTTGTTGGTTATTGGTTATCGGTTATCGGTTGTTGGTTATTGGTTATCGATAATCAGGTATCGGACCCAATAACTAATAACCAATAACCGATAACCAATAACCAACAACCGATAACCGATAACCAATAACCAATAACTAATAACTAATAACTAATAACTAATAACTAATAACTAATAACTAATAACTAATAACTAATAACTAATAACTAATAACTAATAACTAATAACTAATAACTAATAACTAATACTCTATCTTCAAAGTCTCACCTTCCTGGTAAACGGCCTTTGATCGTTTTACCGGCAATTTTTGACCTTCTGTGGTTGTCAATGTTTGGCCGTCCTGAAGTTGCAGGTTGTATGTTATCACAGTCAATGCCGCGTCGTAAAGTACGGCATGGACGTCGGCAAGCGGTTGTTTCGACTGCACAATTTCCATTTCGGTTAAACCGAACTCGAGCAACCCCCAGGTGTAACCGCTGTTGAGTTCTTTGTCCTGTGTCATACCGAAGTATACCCAGCAATAAACCGGGATCGTTTGGTTGTCGCGCATATTGCGGGCAGCGGAGGTGTAGAATCCTTTGGACAACAGCAGATACTGGTCGGCCATATAAATGCCCGACGCATTGGTGTTTTCCAGGACGCCGCCTGCCACTGACGTAAAAAGTTTGTGCAGATCGAGCGATTTGCTTTCCATTCCAATGACAGAAATCACTGCCTGGCTTTGGTGGCGCAGGGCTTCGTCGGCGCCGTTTTTCCAGAGCCATGAAATGCGGGCAGCAGTAGCAATCTCTCCGGACGGCACCGGATAGTCGAGAAAAGCGATCATCACCGTAGCAGCGCCAGGTCCGGTGAAGACGATGGTTTTTTCCGCGACGGTAGCCGAATCGGTTTTCAGTTTCCAGTCTTTTTTGAGTGCGGCAAGCAGGGTTTTGGCATCGAGCGGGGTTTTGTTGTTGAGGAGCACCGTACCACTTACCACTTTTTGTGCCGGCGCCTGGTCTTTGGTTTGTGCAACAATATGCTGGGAAAAAACGGCGCTGAACGCCACAAGGAGGATGAAAAAGCGCATGATGTAGTTTGTATAGTTTTTGAAATGCGGCACAAGAACGCGGGAATTGAGGTTTCAGGGGTGCTGATCTGCAAATTTATGCGCCTTTTTGCCGAATTTTTTTTCGCTCGTGTCTGCTTGTTTCCGATCGTTCCGAACGCTTTTTCGCCAAAAGGGTTAAAAACCCCCGTTTTTGGCACATGGCACATCGCTTGCCTAAGAGGGCATGTCATGATGACTGCTTTCCGACGGGAAATGCACTTTCACCCTTTAGTTTCACAATAAAAATTTTTTAGTCATGCATAACCTGGATCGAACGACATCAGAATTCGAATTCGAAGATTCTCAGGAATTCGAATATGACAACGAATATGAGTACGATGATGAAGATGGATATGAGTTTGAAGACGAATATGGGGGGGATGAATTTGAGTATGATGGGGAGGATAGCTACGAAAGCGGGGATGTGCAGCAAGATAACGAATCTCCATTCAGCGAAGAAGAGGAAATGGAGCTGGCAACCGAATTGCTCAGCGTGAGCAATGAGGAGGAACTGGATCAGTTTTTAGGAGGCTTATTGGCTCCGATCCTGGCAAGCGCCGCGCCGCACATAATAAAAGGTGTTGCGGGCGCACTTAGTTCGGAAGTAGATGAGTTTGGAAGAAAGCGTATAAGAGGTATTAGAAGAGGGGGTATGAGTAGATCAAAAAGTTTCGGACGGTTCGGACCGTTATTTAGAGGGTTGAAGCGGATTGTCAGGGTCATGGTACCGGTTCCGATGAACATTCAAGATTCCACGGATATGCCGGTTCCTCCGGAAACGGATATGGAACCCGCACAAGACCCGTCGGCCATGACAGCGAACAGTTTAGATGCCGATCAGGCAGCCGAGTTGTTCGGTCTTGAAATGGAAGGTATGAGTTATGAAGACCGGGAGTTCGAAATAGCCAAACGGTTTGTCAATCTGGCAGGGGAGGCATTCAAACAAGCAGGCAGGTTGCAAGGCCGGATGTCAGATGATCTCGCAGCGCATAAAGCGCTTGAATTGGCTGCAAACAGGTATGCCCCGGGGTTAAACAGACCTGCATCATATTACAACACCAGACACCAGAGGCATGGCCAACCGTATTACAACACCAGGCACCAGAGGCATGGCCAACCGTATTACAATACCAGACACCAGAGGCATGGCCAATGGCAACGTCAAGGGAATAATTTCACCTTATACGGATTTCGTGGCACTTCTTCCAGTACAGGTTATACGGGCGGCAGTGGCCGTTGGCGGCGAGACGGGAACAGAATCATCCTTTACGCATAAACCCAATTTAACCAAGCCGCCATGGATAGCGTAGATAGTACGACAAATGCTTTCCCAGGGAAACGTTCGCACCAAATTGATTACACAAAAGATAGAGCAGCGCGTCGGTTTTTATTGGACGAAGCCTTGGCGCTCGGTTACCGGCTCAGGCAAGTCCAACCATTTGCGTTAACGATCCCTATGGTGAGTGCTGCGCGTTTGCCCCTACGGGCGCAACAAGGTATTGACCAATTGTTGCAGACGGGCAAACGAGAATTGCGCCAGAAACTCAGCCAGTTCATCCGGCTGATCCGAGGCTCTGAAAATCCCGGCCCGGAGGATGCTCAGAAAGCGTTCGCGTTCCTGAAACTGCGATTTAACACCTTGCTCGATCAACTGGATATTTTCGCCGACGTGATCAGCCAACGTAGTGAACATCACACCGGGGTCTGGTTGGCTGGCCTGGATGCACTGGCTGACGACGCTTTATCACTCGAACCGGCAGGTATTAAGCATCCGCCATTGATTTGTTACCTCGACCGGGGGCACGGCGCAGCGATCCGGCGGGTCCGTACCCGGTTACCGGGAGGCCAAAGCAACCCGGTAGCTGTGATCCGGGTACCCCGCGAACGTATGGTATCCAATGGGATCGCATCTTCACTGGTGCACGAAGTGGGGCATCAGGGGGCAGACTTGCTCGATCTTCTCGCTCCAATGAGAATGGCGTTGCGAGCACGAGCAAATGCTGCCGATACCGCGCAGGCGCAAGCCTGGCGCTTGTTTGATCGCTGGATTTCTGAAATCGTCTCCGATTTCTGGGCGGTCGCCACCTTGGGCGTCGGCGGTACAACAGGGTTGATGGGAGTGGTCAGTCTCCCGCGATATTTTATGTTCCGTATCAGTCTTGACGACCCACACCCTTTTCCATGGATACGGGTAAAAATCAGCCTGGCTTTTGGTCGGCTGCTTTTCCCCGACGAACAATGGGATCGGCTCGAACAACTTTGGAATCGCTTTTACCCGCTGGCAGGTTTGCAGGAAGGGCAATTGTCGATCATCCGGGAATTAGAACGATCGTTGCCCGAATTTACGCACCTCGTTGCGGGCTTTCGTCCTGCCGGCTTGTCCAGGCAGTCGCTAAACACTATTTTCCCGATCGCCGAGCGGCAACCTGATCGCCTCCGGCAATATTTCGCCGAATGGGAACATCGGCCGAACCTTATCCGGAAAAATCGACCGGCCCTGGTATTTGCCGTGCTCGGTCAGGCCCGTGCCGACCACCGTGTCAGCCCCAGGCTGGAGAACACCCTTTTGCGTGACTTGCTGACGCATTGGGCCAAACAACAAGCCATCATTCATTCTTAAAAATTTGCAGTCATGTCTGGAAAAATAAAAATTTTGGGGGGAACGACCACAAACCAATTGCTCAAAATCCCATTGAGTACCAGATTCCCCGTTCAGTTTAAACCTGAGTTTGAAAAGCCGGTTGAGGACAAAAATGAACTTGCCAGGATCGTCAGGGAAGAATTGAAATTGCATATCTACCATGCCTCCGACCAGGAAACCCCGATTCGTACGTTGCAGGCAACATTGTTGGGCCAGGATGCCTTTTTTGAAGTTGAAAACGATTGGAAGGATAGCGCCGGCCCGAAAGTATCTGCTTTCGACCTGCTGCGGGTGTGCATCGTACGGGAATCCTCAACCAAGTCTGGCGCCATCGAAGAATTGTCGGAGTTCGTCTACCAGGTAACTCCGGAGGTTGCAGCATTGGCTGAGATCGCTGATGGGTCCGCGTCGTTATCTTTTGCATCGCGCGGCAACAACCGGCGGGGAGAAGTAAGAAAAGTCTCGCTTGTAGCCTCCGCTCGCCAACCCACCGAAGAACAAGCTCTTTGGGACACCATCCGGAATATTCAGTTAAACAGTAGCTTTAACAAATATGAAAGTTTCATGAACGGAGTATTCGGATTGGATACAACACGCGATGATTTTAGTGAGACTGCAAAAAAACTGTTGCCCAAACGGACTCTCCCTTTCACGAACACAGATAATTATCAGGCTGTCAAAGCGCTGACAGAAACCTTTCTGTTGGTAACAAGCGCCATTGATTTTGATTTGCTCCGACCCCAACAAGATATGCACTGTTACATCGAGGATTTCGAAGGCGGCAATGGAAGTAAAACTTTGCCTTATTTGAACCAGATCAGGAACAAACTTGCCGATCTGCGCATCAATATTCACAATTTCAGCGACATACTGGATTTGTTTCAGGACAGGGTCACGCGTGCTGCTGTCCTGGAAGATGAGGATGTATTCGGTATTTTAAAAACCAGCCTGACACGGCCCAGTTTTATTGAGCTCATCTGGTCGTATTGGCACGAAGAATCCATGCTTGTTCAGACGATACACGCTATTAGCCATCGGTTCCAAAACCAACGTATCCCGGGTGGCAAAAAAGACCCATTGGCCAGTATGGAAATAGCGCCATTGCGTCCGCTCAATAACCTGCTCTGGGGCTATATTCAGGATGAACAACACCGGCTCAGTGTGGTGCGTCGCGCATTCGAATACGATCATCACTACGGTATTGCACTTCAGGGGAAGGCCGTACCGCAAGTACAGGGCGCCGATTCGCGGGTGAATTTTCTGGAGGCTTTCCACCAGTTGCTGCATCGCAGCGCAAAATTTTACCTGCAAGACGATGATCTCACGGTAAAAGCCGACGGTTTTCCGATATTGAATGCTTTGCGGGAGGTGCATTTTATCCTTTCCGAAGGCATGCACAATCAGTATGGCGACCTGCCTTTCACTGCCCGGGTGGAAATGCTGATACAACAATGGCTGCTGGCCCGGCCCGAGTTTCGGGAGTTCCTGCCCAGCCGCACGATGGTGGCATATCCTGAAAACTGGATGGGGCCGCTTTCAACAATGAATAGCCTTCAAGGGTGGACGAATACTTCGCCCATCAGTTTCAACACGCTGGCCGTGTATGGCGAATTGATCCTGCTTACCGTGCGTTTCGGCGATTGGAGCGACCTGAATAAAAACGCCGACGACGCAGCGGAGTGGGCCCGGAATCTGCGTCCGGAAATACAAGGTTACATCCATGCTTATCGCACGGTCACAGGCGTGGAGCTGAGCGTTCCGAGTCCGCAAACAGGTAAGATTGACGCCCAACAACCTTCAATCCACCTGATGAACCGAGCGAAAGTGGCAAGCAATGGAAATGGGAAACCGGCGGTGGTCAAATATTGAACCGACGAGAGGGGGCTCGAACATTGGATAAGAAAAGAGATTCAATCGGGGATTTTTTGAAGCATATTTCACCTTTTAAATTCAAAAGATATGAGTAATGGAACAAACAGGCCGACCTTGAACTGTTCAAAAAAATTTACGATCGATGATTTTTCATCCGATAAAGCCGATTTGAAAAGGGCAGGTCATACGTCCAAATTAGATATGATAGCCAGGTTGATTGCGAGCAGTCACCAAACCGGGCCTCGCATCAATCAGGTCGTGATCATCGGTCATACTGACAAACAAGACACGGAAAGGTACAATTGGGGCCTTGGCCTCCGGCGCGCACTCTCCGCGGCACATTTCCTACTTAAAATGTTGGAACAGCGCCATAAACTGAGCAGTCCTGTTCATATCCGTCCTTTAACCGTGGGAGAGTTATACCCTGTTTCAAATAATCACGCTAAAAACCGACGTGTTGTTATATACCTGCTTTGTGTGGCTCACCCCTTGCCCCAGCCATCAGCGCCGCCGCTGATTGCACGAGCACATGATGAAGGTGTACAAGGTGGTCAAAGCGCAGTCCACACAAGTAGAACGCCTGCGCAACAGGTTGGCAACGGAAGCAACGTACAGGGTGAGCCCAGTGTTTTAGACACCCTTCTCGAAACGGGGAATTGGTAATATTGAAAAAAATGCCGGGGATGTGCCGGGCAATCTGATTGGTTCATAACCTATCGGTGTAGCAGTGCTGCAACCCCGGCTTTTCTGTATCTCACTTTTAATTTTTAAAAATTCTTGTAATGAAAACAATCCTGCATGAAATATTGAATAATGAATACGGAACTGAACAGTGCAGTAGCCAGGTATCTTCACACCGACGCTCCTCCTGCTCGTGTGATGTATGTCGGGGCCGTACCTACGAGAAGGGCGGAGGAGTTTACAAACCGGAAGCAAATGGTACCCCAATGCAACAAGAATTAGGCAATCCTGACCGAGAGCCCTCTGGTGCGGATGGTAATGCCACTATCCTTTTTAATGCAGTTCCGGCAAAAAGACCTGATGGCATTTCCCGGATATATTACTCCATAAATGGAAGCCGCGGGTCTAATTATAGCGGCTGCAATATTAAAGTTAAAATAAAAAATAATAATTCTAATTTCAGACCTCCTGTCCCAATTATGAGTGAGGACGATTATATCAACTGTTTTTTTATGGTATCGCTGACGAGAATGATTGGCGATAGCCGATCTCGAAAATTCGTTGATTTGGAAGGGAAGAGCGAGGCATTGCGGAAAGGAATTCCATGGAAAAGAATAAACTTAAGCAACTCCATTACTGCTCAACAGGAGAAAGAGTATTCCATTGAAATTCCACTACAAGTCTTAAAGGCCGCATACGTCATGAACGAAAATGATCAATCCGCGATGGTTGAACTATGGTTTTACTGGCAACAACCCGTCTTCCAAAACTGGAAAAGAACGCAATTCCGTAATTATAAAAAATATTCGAATCTTAAATTTTTCCTGGTAAAACCGGTAGAAATAGTCGTACAAGAAGGTGTCACACCGGAAAGAAATTTGCAAAAAGAAGAGGAATTTAAACTAAAGCACAGAAAACTGCTTAGCTCTGTTTCTACTGCAGTCGGCGGTAGCATCACTGTAACAGATATGGTTGCGAAATCAATCACGCAAACGGATAACGTTACTATTACGGCCAGCACCTCCACAAAAACCACGCAAACGGTTGCCGCCGAGGTAAAACCTACCATAATAGAAATACCTTTCCTTGACATTTTGAAGATCAGTGGATCATGGAGCAAAGAAACAACGGATATGGCGTCTCACTCCTATTCGGATACAAAAGCATTGACTGAAGGATTGACCAAAATAACCAGCAATACAGTGAATTATACGCCTGCCACCCGCAAGGGTAAATTCAGGAAGGTGTATTTAGAGCCGATATTAAAATCCATCGCAGTAAAATTTATTGATTATCGGGATATAGACCAAAATGGCTTGGTCAGAAGCCGGAAATCTGACAACAAAATTTATGTGGTCTATCTGATTGAAGGTTGGCGTATCAATACAGAAATCTTTACAAACAAATAAGTTGGCTCATGTTCCATCTACCCGGCAACAGGAGTGATAACTATAATTTTCAACCATTATGCCCCTCATCGACTGTCACTGCCACTACGGACCGGGCGATGGTCTGGTCGGCCCCTGGGATACCCGGGCCGATTTGACTAAGTTCATGCGCTGGTCGAAAGAAGCGGGTATACATAAAACCAACCTGTTTCCCGCTTTTCATTCCGACTACGCCCTTGCGAATGCGCACTTGGCAAAATTGGTGAACAGGTACCCGGAACAGTTTTATGGATTTGCCTTCATTCATCCCGAACGCGACTCCGGCCAGGTGTTCGGAATGGTCAGAAGGGTGGTACAGGAATTCAATTTTTGTGGCATCAAGATCCACCGACACGACGCCCGTATCACACGTGAGGTCTGTGAAGCAGCCAGAATTTATGGATTGCCTGTGCTTTACGACGTAATGGGAGAAGTGAGCCAGGTGGAATTGATCGCGACCGAATACCCCAACGTAAACTTCATCATCCCGCACCTCGGCAGTTTCGCCGACGACTGGAAGGCACAACTGCATTTTATTCCCATGCTGGAACGACACTCCAATGTCTTTACCGACACTTCCGGCATCCGGCGCTTTGATTTGCTGGAAATGGCGGTAAAGCGGGCGGGGGCGCATAAAATTCTGTTCGGTTCGGATGGGCCGTGGTTGCATCCGGGCGTAGAGTTGGAAAAAGTGTATGCGTTGCATTTGCCGCCGAAAGAAAAAACAATGGTATTGGGCGGAAATTTTTTGCGCCTGATCTCAACAATGAGACGACAACCCTTGAAAACCCAACCTTTGTTCGCCTCTCCGCTTGCCCGGCAGCGGAACGTTGACGACCTCTGGTCGCGGGAAGGGGTTGTGGTTTGAAACCTTATTTTTTCACCTTTCTGACCTTTCCGGTCCGGGTAAAAATTGTTGACCATGAGAACTTTGCTTGATGAGATATTAAACAGAAGTATAGAAACCAGGCCAAGGCCCAATGGAAGTATAGATACCAAACCCAAGAGTGAAGAAAATGAAGACCCACCCTGCTTTCATCACTCTTTAGGTTATGGGACAAGCAAAGCTTGCGACAATGTGTTTCACACCTGCAAAACCTATCCGGGTATTTGCCACCCTTCTCTAAACACAAAAACTCCCAAATCATTTGAAGCAGCGTTCTCAGAGGATATGGAAATTATCGGTACCGATGACAGGGTAAGAGTCTGCGAAACAAAAAAGAAGCCTTTTAGGTGGATATGCTGCTTAGACTTAGTTTATCGCGACCCGGACAATCCCAACGGGTGTATAACATTTAGAGGTTCTGGGGTGCTTATTTCACCTCGGCACATCTTGACAGCCGGGCATAACTTGTTTGACCGAATTACTGGCTGCAGAGGAAAAAAAACAGTAACTATGCAAGTGGACAAAGTCAGAGCTTATTTCGGCAGAAGCGGCGACTACTGTTTTGCCGCCGAGAATGCATCCGCCTTGAAAATTCACCGTGGTTGGTTAAGCAACTTAGATCCTCGATTCGATTTAGGCCTGATAAAATTGGCAAGCGACGTGGGAAGCAAGACCTTTACCGCGCTAGGTGGGCAAAAGCTGGGTTGTTGGGACAGCGTCACCAATGGTTTTGGAACCAAGATAAAGCAACATCGCCTTTATGGCAAAACAATACATGTGGCAGGTTATCCAGGGGATAAAGGCGATTGGCTCGTACGGGCGAAAGACAAGATAGTGAATACAAATCCTCGGGCCGGCTCTGAGTTGATTTACTATAAGACTGATACTTGTTCGGGGCAAAGTGGTGGGCCGGCGTGGTTGGAAGCCAAAAGCGGAAAGCAATATCTCATTGCCGTCCATACCGGCCCTTGCATACTACAAAAAGGAGTCCCTTTTGAATGTTCCTCTATACCCGACGTTCGTACCCCCTGTCGTCCTTGGCCCGAGAAACACTCTTCAAATAGAGGTGTTTTCCTGTCAAAAAATGTCATTGACTTGATTTATGAATGGATTAGAACTATTTGATATCATCTTCAAAACATGATAAAACACGCGGACATCTACCCCCGCTTCTCCGCCAAATACCCCTGCACCAACCTGTCCGTCACGTCCAATCGCCTGGCGGCCTCTTGCAAGTTGCCCGCGGTATCTTCTATGGCGATGTTCATGGCCACATCGGCGGCAATACGTTTGATATCTTTCAGCCCTACCCCGTTGGCGAGGGCCTGGCGGATGGCGTCTTTGAAACCGTTTTCCTGCCAGGAGTGTTCGTACAACGACAGGCTCTCGCGGTCAGCCTCGGGGATGTCGCCAATAGTGATAGGGCCGTCGCCCGTGTGCCGGTAAGCGATGCGGGTGATGAGTTGGCGCAGTTGACGCACGTTACCGGGATAGGGGTTCGCCATCAGAAAATTCAGCATGAGCGAGTCAAAAGGTGGCGGGTTGTCGGTCTGGAGCGCCTGAGCGAGAAAATGTTCCGCCAGTTCAGGGATATCGAGTCGCCGATCGCGTAAGGGAGGCAGTTGGACAATGCAGGTGCTGAGGCGGTAGAATAGATCCTGTCGAAAATTGCCTTTTTGGACCTCATGAAACAGATTCCGGTTGGTGGCGCACACGAGCCGGAATTGTGTTTTTTTCCAAATATTGCTGCCCACCCGTTTGTACGACCCTTCCTGACTCACTCTAAGTAACTCGGCCTGGAGGCGCACAGGTAGTTCGCCTATTTCGTCCAGAAAAAGCGTGCCCCCATCTGCCAGGGCAAAAGCGCCGTCACGGTTGGCGATAGCATTAGTAAACGCTCCTTTTTCGTGTCCAAAAAACTCGCTGCCCGACAGCTCCGGCACAATGGTTGTGCAATCGAGTAACACTAACCCTTGTTTATCTTGCCGTTTGTCGAGATCGTGAACGAGCCGTGCTATGAGTTCCTTGCCTGTGCCGCTTTCGCCCATTATCAATAAGGGTACCGATGAAAAGCAAGCCATTTCAACAACTTGCCGGAGGGTTTTACGCCACACCGGGCAACTTCCAATGAGCGTTTTTCGTACTTGTTCCGAATCAACAACCTTGTCGATGATCGACCAGCGACGTAAGCGGGATTGAACAACGTCACCGAGACTCATTTTACTTCGAAGATCGAAAACATCATCCACACCCATTCCGAGCAGTCGCCACACCCTGTAAAAGGGCAGTTTCTTTTCGCCGGCGTATAATGCGATGACGTGCCGCTCCGGCTCGAGCATTTCTCTCAGGTATTCCTGCTCCTGCTCTTCAGTAGTTTGGTCATCAAGCAAAAGCAAGACAGTATTCCTCCCTTCCGGTGGTCGGCAAGGGGTGCATTCAATTCGCGAGGTTTGAAGTTGCGCAGCAATAGATTTGAAATATCCATCGGCGCCTTCGGAAGCGGGACTTTGCAGCCAAACTTGGAATGTGTCGTTGGTTGTCATGCGGGGGCAGCATTTGGTTTTGATTCGACAGCATTATCCAAAGCATGTTTGGGGCGATTAAATTAAATCGGTCAAGAGTTTTGGGTGTCAAAGATATTTAAAAATTTTAATCAATTGCAAAATAAATGTTATAATATCGGCGCAAAGAAGCAAAAGATATCAAAATCATTTCTCTTCTTTTGCTGATCCGGGGACACGGATAGTTTTTTCTTTTTTACCGGATCAACGTTACATTTCCTTTCGATGCCTCAAAATACCCGTCCTGGTATTCCACTTCCACGTACCATACATATACACCCGGGTCGCATTCCTTGCCCCGGAAAAGCCCTTCCCACCCGCGGGTTTCGTCGTTGGGTTTGAAATTTTGATCCTGGTAAACCAACTCTCCCCAGCGATCATATACGTTGAAAGTCAAAACATTGCGAATCTGTCGGCTTTTGCCGTACACGACGAGGCGATCATTGTTGAGGTCGCCGTTGGGACTGAAACCTGTTGGTACGTACACGCCGCGGGGCTTGTCCACTTCCACCGTCACCTGCGCTTCACCCCGGCAGCCGTTTTCATCGAAAACTTTTACAACATAAGTATTTGTCTGGTAGGGTTTTACCAGGATCATAGTGCATTCCGGAGAGTCCACACAAATCAGATTTTCCAATAAAAAACTCCGCCATTCGTAGTCCACCGTGCCGAAAGTATTGGAGGCATCGGCGCTGATGAGCAAACTATCGCCCAGAATGATCGCCGTGGTATCCAGTCCAAGCGTTACTTCCACCTGTAACGGTTGGCCGAGCGCATCATAGAAAGCAGAAATACAACCTTTGCCGTCCTTTACCTGAAAAGTATAGTTTCCTGCTCTCAACCCGACAAAGGTGCTGCTGCCGCCAAAGGGCCCTCCGTTCATACTGTACCGCAACGGAACTACGCCCCCGCTAACCAGCAGGCGGATACTGCCGTCCTGGCCGCCAAAACAAAGCGGATCCGTTTTTTCACTTTGAATCAATAAAGAATCGGGGCGGGCAATTGCGGTTGAATCAGTGTGCCGGCATCCGTTTTTGTCCGTAATATCGAGTACGTATGTGCCTGGTCCGAGGCCGCTGACCTGAGCGCCCATCGCTCCGTTACTCCAAAGCAGATCGTATTCCGGCGTACCGCCCTGTATGGTTGCAACGATGACTGCATTGCTGTCGTAGCTGCATTTGAGCGCTTCCACCCCGAATGCGACGCTGAGCGGAGCAGGCTCGGTAATGGTGATCGTATCGGTGTCGGTACAGCCTTTTGCATCGGTGATGCCGAGCGAATAAGTACCCGGCGGCAAATTTTCAACGCGCGGACCGGTCATACCATTACTCCACATAAAAGTAGCGGGCAGATTGGCGCCTTCGATGCCGGTGACCTCCGCCGCCCCGTTGGCAGCACCGAAACAAGTCACGTTGTCGATGCTGATAATCGCTTGTATTGCCGGTGGTTGCGTCACTTCAATGGAAGCGGTACCGCTGCAACCTTCAAAATCGGTGACTGTGACGGAATAAGTTTGTCCGCCGGACAGCCCGTTTAAATAAATGGAATTTGGAGCGCCCGGTACGCTCCACTGGTAATTGTATTGTAACGTGTCGCCCATACCTGCTCCGCCGGTTAAAAGATTGATCGCTGCATGGCCGTTTGAAAGACCGAAACAAGTAGGTTGAACAACAGCGACGGCAACCTCAATTTTTTCATATTGCTCTATTTCTACGCTTTGTACAGCCGAACATCCCCGGCTGTCGCTTGCTGTGACGGTAACAGTGCCCAACGGCAGACCTGTCGCAGCAGCACCTGTTTGCCCATTGCTCCAGGTATAGGTGAAAGTGGGGCCATTGCCGCCCGAAGCAGCTGCGAGCGCTTCACCGTTACTTTCGCCAAAACAAGCCGTGCGTGTCTGGGAAGCAATCACCTGTAAAGGGGTAGAAGGTTGTACCACAGCGACATTAGCGGTAGCCGTGCAACCGTTGGCATCGATTACCGTGACGATGTAATTGCCGGAAGGCAAACCGGTGATGGTCTGTTCATTCTGGGGCCAGTTCCAGGCATAGTCGTATGGAATGGCGCCACCTGCCGGGTTGGCCGTTGCGGTGCCGTCGGTACCGTTGAAGCAACTTACGTCGGTTTTGGTAGCCGATAAGGTCAAAAGATCAGGTTGAGCAATTGACGCCATCGCCTGCAAGGTGCAACCGTTGCCGTCGGTGATGGTTACGGTATAGGTGCCGGCAATCAGATTCACCGCAACCGGGCCGGATTGCATGGCAGGGTCATTCCAGTTGTAGGTGAGTGCGCCGGTGCCACCGTGCGCATACACATTGATTTGTCCATTGGCCTCTCCGAAACACTTTACCGGTCGGGGTACAATGCTGTCGACCACAATGGCTTCAGGACAAGGCAGGGTGATAGAGTCGGTTCTGACACAACCCGCATTGTCTGTCAATGTCATTTCGTATAAACCGCAAGGCAGGTTGGATATGCCGATGCCTGTGTCTCCGTTGCTCCATGTTATATTGTAAGGAAGGCTGCCGCCGGAGGCGGTAACGAAGACAGAACCATCCTGAAAACCAGCGCAAGCAGGAGAGATTTTGTCATAATGAACCTCGATAGGTGAGGCTGAGTCAATAGTCACCTTGTTGGTAACCGTACAACCGAGAAAATCCTGCACAGTAACCATATACGAACCAGGGCACAAATCAGTTAACCCGGGTGAGCCGTCGGGCAGTGAAGGATCCTCCCACAGATAGTTATAGGGGCTCGTGCCGCCGGAGGCCTGCACCGTAGCAACGCCATCGCATGCATCCCAACATTGTTCATGGACGACATCGATGAAATTGGAAGTTACCTGCGTCGGCGCGCCTACCGTTACAGGGGCGACATAAATACAATTTTTGGCATCGGTCACCGTAACCGTATACATACCTGGGGCCAGGTTCACTGCTTTTTGTGTGATTTGCCCTTGCGGGTCGCTCCATAGATAGGTGTAAGGAGGTGTTCCGCCGCCGGCAAAAACTGTAGCCGTTCCGTTACTTCCTTCAAAACAAGATGCATCTTTTGCCGAAATGCTGTCTACTGCAAGCGACGTAGGTTCCTGTATCAGTGCGAAAGTTGCGACTTTACATCCCGCGCCGTCCGTGATCGTCACATAGTGGAAACCTGCGTCTAATCCATCGGCAGTTTGGGTCGTATCGCCGTTGTCCCACTGGTATTGATAAAGCGGTGTCCCGCCTGCCACTTCTATCGTTGCGGTGCCATCGGAGCCGCCGTTGCAACTGACTAAGGTTTGAGCAGTATTGAAGGTAAATGCCGGCGGTTCGCCAACGTCAACGCTGACGGAAGCCGTGCAGCCGTTCGCATCGGTCGCAGTGACGGCATAACACCCCGCATACAAACCGCTTGCGGTTGCGCCGTTCACGATATTGCCGCCTGTACATCCTTGCCAGGCAAACGTGATCGTCCCTGTGCCACCGGTTGCTGTGGCCGTTGCCGAACCGTCCGGGTCGCCGTTGCAAATTGCGTTGGTAACGCTGGTAGACAAAACAATCGGTAGCACATCATCTATGTTGAAATACACCGTGTCGCGGCATCCGATTGAATCGCGCACAATGACGAAGTTGCTGCCTGCCGGAAAAACATTGGCCAGATCGCCGTTGGGAAAAGCGGGCGGCAAACCGTTGGCAAAAAATTGTACCGGCGGGGTGGCGTTGTTGACGTTGATAAATGCCGAACCGGTAGCCGAACCGTTGCAAAGGGTGGGTTGCGTCGTGGTCAGATCAGCCGTCAGGTCGCATACGAAAAAGGGCGCACCGGCGGATGCGATGTCGGGTGGGCAGTTCGGCCCGCCGCCAATCGACCGTACCTGTACGAACATGATATCGCCCGAGGATAATCCGTTGATGGTGTGCGACAAATTGCCGTTGGCGACCACCCAGCCGCTGTTGTTCACATTGATCTCGTAACCGCTGGCGCCCGCTACTGCATTCCATCCCCAGGTCATGGCACTGCCCGACATGGAGATGATGTTCAGTCCGGTGGGAGCCGGGAACATGGTAGATGATTGGATCGTCACCGTGTCTGTATGCTGGCAATTGAATTTGTCATTTGACGAAACGGTGTATGTAGTGGTTGACAGGGGCGTTGCCACCGGATTCGGGCAATTGTTACAGGAAAGTGTGGCCGTATTTGTCCAGGTATACGTTTGGGTGTTGAAATAGTTGAATCCGATACTCCACCACTTTACCTTTCCATACTGGTTGATACCGAAGCCGTCTGACACTACGAGTTTCCAGTCGCCGTTTACCAGGGCATTGTTCAGGGTAGCCCAGTTGCCTTCGGGTTTGTAGGTGCCGTTGAACGGGGCCGCGTTTCCTATAATGGAATTGGTTGCAGCAGGTGTGAAACAAGTGATCTTGTAATTGTCGCCTGCAGCGCCGTTGCCAGTGGAGAGTTCTAATTGTTTGCCGTCGGGTGCGCGCAGGTAGATGTTCAGATCGGCATCGAAGTCGGTTTCAATGTCTAAACAAATGGACGAAATCTGAGTGAGCGGATTTGTTAAAGTGTTGTACCCAAGGCTATTAACTGCGATGGATGATGTGTATGGATTGGCGTGCGGGTGGTTGCCGTTGCCGATTTTGTAATCCGGGTACGCTTCGAACCGCACCTCAAAAGTGTCCTGATTCAAAGAACCTGCATCGAGCGCCACCGGCTGGCCGATACAAACCGAAGTGTCGCGCAGGGGGGTAAAGTTGCCGGAGCAGGTATGGCAATTCGGGTGGGTGAATGGTAACACCGACAGTGTGATCAAAGTATCCCAGGAGCATCCGTAACTATCGTTGACCGTAAAAACATAACCCGCCGTGCCGCCATTTTGAGGAGATGCCGCAATAGAATCGGGGGATGAATAAAAAATAGAAGGATGGTTGTTCCAGTTCCAGGAAATGAACTGCGGAGTAAATAATTCGATGTTCGGGTATAGGGTTTCGTCGAATTGGATGCCCCAGGAAAAAATAAACCCGTTGTCGATGGGCCACAGGTCGGTCACGGTAATCGTCCATTCGCCGTTGAGCGGACAACCGATCAAATCGGAAAAAGGCTCGTATGGCGTGTAATTGCCTGCAGGGAGGGTGCCGCCACCGGGCAAAAAGGTATTGGCGTAGGTGAGCCAGGTGGGGTTCGGCGCGTTCGGCGTCCAGCAGTAGTCGAAGCCCGTGCCGGGAATGGGATTAAACAGGTCGTTGTCGTTCGGAATGCCGAGGAATACCTGGGAGCCGGTCTGACCGCCGAAGTTGTGCAAAATGATGTTTTGACCATTCGGGCATGTCAGGCTGATCTCGATGTCGCGCGCCCAGGAATGCTCCATATTCACACAGATGTTTTCGAGGTCGTTCGGGTCGATCAGCACTTGTCCGGGTGAAAATTCTGTAAAAAAGATGGTCGTTTCGTAAGGGATACCGGTACCATCGGGTAAAGCAAGTGAATCGGAGCGGCTGCCCTCCACGGCGAATGCGGATTCCTGCGGGATCACCTGCAGCAGTTTATCCGTTGCAGCAGAACCCAGCCCCGCGTTCAACCGGATCGTGTCGCCCGCACAGATGGGGTTGATCGCAGCGGCTAACTGAAAGGAAGGCCGGGGCGACACCCGCACCCGCTGACTGACGAGGTTGGTGCTTTTGCAGCCCTGCGCATCGAGGAGGAACAACTGGACATAATACCCGCCCGGCTCGTCGTACCGGTGCGAGGTATTGGGGCCGTAAGAAATGTCGCCGTCGCCAAAATTCCACTCGAATATCGTCGTCAGGTCAGATTGCTGATAGGCAAAACCATTTTGCGGATAAATGCCCGTGCCGTTGAAAAACACCCGTTCGCCGGGACAGATGTCGATCCAGCCCGTATCGACAGGTAAAGCCGCAGGATTGGTGGAAACCAGGTCGGCCAGCACGGTTTGGCAGGACGGTACGCAGGAAATAACAGCTGCCCAGCCGGTGGCCGTGCCGCTCGCGTCGGAGTTAAACGTGACTGTGAGACAGCCACTTGCATTCACCGCCGTTGCCTGTACGATAAAAGGCGCGCCGGGCTGATAGTCGCCGGAGCAGGACAGCAGGGGCGCAGCCGGGGTAGTACCGTCGTAGAAGCAGATTTCGTCTCCGGGGGCAAAGTCCACCCCGGAGAAATTGAGTTGAATATGCGTCCCCGATGTGCCGTCGGAGCAGATCGTAGTAGTCAGGCCCTGGTTGTTACTGTAGTTGCCGGCGCCGCCGCCGCTGTCGTAAAACGTTCCGCTGCAATCGTTGATCGGTGTGCCGTTCATCAGGTAAGTCTGGCCGAAGGCGGTTCCGGCGGAGACAAGCAGCAGGCAGAGGATTATAGATTTCGTCATTGTGTTATAGAAAATCTGTACAGGGAAAATGGAGCCTTGTCACTTGTTTTGAGATAAAAACTCCCTGAACTTCCGGTTAAACTCTTTTCCGGGATAATACATGAGCACTTGTCCGGAGTTGTTGATCCGGTAAAACACCGATTTTTGCCAGTCATGTGTCAGGCGTTGTGTTTTTTCCAACACCAAAATATTCACCATGGAAATATCGGGAATCTGCACCGTCGGGTACTGTGCAATGTCGCCTTTTTGTGACGGAAACTCGCTGATAACGAAGGCGTTGTCCAGATAATAATTCCAACGCAGCAGCAGAGTAGGGTTGTCGCGGCGCAATGTTTCGATGTAGGCAGTGTCGAAAGCAGCGAAGAGCCGGGCGTCGGGAGCAACTTCGGGAGTGACGTTTACCAAACCTTCAAGGTTTAGTAAACGCAGGTCGTTCGCGCCGCCTGAACCGGATGATTGCGCCGGCAGACGCAGTGAAGAAAGCAAAAGGAACAACAGGAGTAATCGTGTCATGGGTAACGGTTTTGTTTTCCCGGCAAAAAAAGACAAAATACCGGATTCCGGCGGAAAGCTTTTCGCTGCCTGTTGTTAAAGTCTGCGTTTTCTGCGTTGGCCAGGGCCGCCGGGCTTGGTCGCTTCCTTAACATGGAGCCACTCTCCAATATTCGATAACCAATTAGTGATAACCGATCAACCAATTATCAGTTATCTGCCTTTACAAACTTCACCACCATATTTTTCCCGCTGTCCGCATCATACAAATGCAGGAAATACAATCCCGGTACAAAACCGGTGCAATCTGTTTGCGCGTACTGATTTTCAAAAAATACAGGTGTTTCCTGAAGTACCCGGCCGGCGATGTCGAGAACACGGATTTGAACGGTTGTAGCCGACGCGGAATAAATAGTCAGGAAATCCTTGACGGGATTGGGATAAACGCGAATGGCGCCGGGTACAAATTCGGTGGTGCTGATCACATCATCTATCATGCCGTCGCAATTGTTGTCGAGCCCGTCCACGATTTCGGGTGCGCCGGGGTTGATTGCCACATTGTTGTCGTCGCAGTCGAGGTTGTTGGCTGCAAAACCTGCCGGTGCTTCAGTCAGGCAGGTATCGAGCGAAAGGGTGTTGTTTCCATATTCATCACCGTCATTGTCAACATAATAGGTGAATTCGGGTAAATCATCGGCCAAGCCATTGCAGTCGTTGTCGAGGCCGTCGCAGAGTTCGGGTGCGCCGGGGTGGAGGCCGGCATTTTGGTCGTCGCAGTCGAGGTTGTTGTTGGCAAAACCTGCCGGCGCTTCGGTCAGGCAGGTATCGAGCGAAAGGGCGTTGTCGCCGTATTCATCTCCGTCATTGTCAACATAGTAGGTAAAAACGGGTATATCATCGGCCAGGCCGTTGCAGTCGTTGTCGAGGCCGTCGCAGAGTTCGGGTGCGCCGGGGTGTAGGTCTGCATTTTGGTCGTCGCAGTCGAGGTTGTTGTTGGCAAAACCTGCCGGCGCTTCGGTCAGGCAG
>CXWJ01006455.1_pt1 | contig 28588 bp, 23 predicted proteins | sample 590841 | NCBI WGS metagenome assembly CXWJ01 (sample SAMEA3498367, study PRJEB10139) | wastewater metagenome | biome: wastewater treatment plant; material: activated sludge | place: Austria | collected 2015-01-21 | reverse complement strand
GCTGAGTTCAAGACCGACTTCGAGGCGGCCGGCCTGACCTACGAGCACCGGCTCATCGACGACATGGTCGCCGCTGCCCTCAAGTGGGAGGGCGGCTATGTCTGGGCGTGCAAGAACTACGACGGCGATGTGCAGTCCGACACCGTGGCCCAGGGGTTCGGGTCACTAGGGCTCATGACGTCGGTGCTCATGACGCCTGATGGCAAGACGGTCGAGGCCGAGGCTGCCCATGGCACGGTGACCCGTCACTACCGTCAGCACCAGGCCGGCAAGCCCACGTCGACCAACCCGATCGCCTCGATCTTCGCGTGGACCGGCGGCCTGAAGCACCGTGGTGTCCTGGACGGCACGCCCGAGGTCACCGCGTTCGCCCAGACCCTCGAGCAGGTCTGCATCTCCACCGTCGAGGACGGCAAGATGACCAAGGACCTGGCCCTGCTGGTCGGCCCGGACCAGGCCTACCTCACGACCGAGGACTTCTTGGCGGCCCTGGACGACAACCTGCAAAAGGCGATGGCCTCGGCCTAGCGGCGGGCACGGTTGTTCCCCTGATCGGAGGGGAATTGTTGTCGATGTCCTCGGGGACCCGAATCAATCGATCCGAGGTGTTGGGTGCTCCTCAGGTAGGCGTCAATGTCTCACGAAAAGCGTCCTGAGGCGCCGTCCTGAGGCGCCGAGGACATCTGCAGGGTTGGGACGTGACTGACGGAACAGCAGCGCTTCGGACTCGAAAGGAGATATCTTGCCCTCTTCCGGTTGCCATTCAATCCGGGGGGGGGGCTATCGTAGCCACATGAATCACCCTAGGCCCCACGCGGTCGCCAGCACCCGGTCACGATGCCGGGCTGGTGCCATGGTGGCTGTTGTAAGTCTAATCGCTTCGTTCTCTGCCCACTCCGCGTCGGCTGCTGGTCCATGTCTGTCATATCAAAATCATCGGGCGGGATACTACGGCGCTCCGTCGCCGGACATTTATGGTGCTAGCGCAAAGATTGAGACCAACAACCCAGACTTGTGTGGCGATGACGCCTCGGATGCGGGAGATAGCACCGCTTGGGCAATGGTTCACGCTCCTTCTTGGCAGGCAGTCCAGGAGGGACAATCTCAAGATCCGAACCGACAGATGTGGGCGCAGGCAGGATATGGACAGTTCGGTTCGACCAATCCGACCGGAGCGCCCACGGGCTTCGGAACCTTTGCTCAATATGCGCTAAAGTGTAAGGCGACTAACACTTGCGTAACGAATCCCCTGAAAACCCGATATGCGACGGCCAACCCGGTCGGTGACTGGAAGTATGACGCCTATCGAAGCGGAGCAGATCATGTACTGCGCATGCGAGTCAACAACGTTGTCCTCCTCGACTCACAGTACGATCCTCTGGGAGATTGGTGGGAAAGTTGGGATGCTCAATGGGCAGGAGAGGTCTTCCACTACAATGATGACATGGTAGGAACTCCTTCAGATCCCACTTCATTCTTTGATCTTAAGGTTTACGATGAACTCTCTGCTTCGGGGTTCTACACAGGAACACTAACTGGGGTGAGCACTGCGGCGGGTAGGTTCATGTATACCCAGTACACGCCTGGCGGTGGGGGTAAGGGGATCCGGATATGGACGAATTGAAGAAGCGAAGTGCAATGTCCCAGAAGACCGCTCCGATCTGGCCGAGGGGGCGTAGGCGCGCCGTGGCGACTGCAGGTTTGGCCACCCTGCTACTGGTTTCTCTCGCCCTCGTTCCGCGATTTGTGCCGCTGTCTGCACAACGGGACGCCTCGCAGACGGATCAGGTAGTCGGCGGACTATCGCCACTCGGGTCTGGCGCGGGACTTGATCAGACAAACAAGGCAGATATTCCTGATGTGCCAGAACGCCTAATCGCGAGCGAGGCCGCAGACGGGGTCCACCTTCAGGTTGTGACTACTTCCGATAAGTTGGACGCCAGTCAGCGGGAGGATGTCACTCGGGCGGTCAAAAGTGCGCAAGGGTCCCTGAGATCGCTATCGAAGGCACGTGTCAGGGGAGTATCGCTCGCCCTAGCAACGGTCGACAATTTTGGACCTGCTCCAGACGTGCCAGATCCGAGCGCGACTTCTATTGACTTGCTGATCGAGAATCGGCTGGTCTGGGTTGTTGACTTTGCCAACGTCGCCACGCCCGTTCGAGGGCCACTTACAAACTTCGACACAAAGCCGGAGTTTTACCTGAGTGATCTTGTCGTGCTCGTAGACGCCAAGAGCATGGAGCCGATCATCGCCGAGACTGTCACAGTGAAGATGTGATTTCATTGGTGGCTGAAAGCTTGCTCGGGCGGAATATCCCTGTTTCTCGTCCCGCGACTGACTCCAAGTTTGGATTTCTGCTACCCGGTGTGGGTGGTTACGCCATACTCGCTGCGGGTGCGGGCGGCCCACGCGGCGGCGGGCTTGAGCAGCAGAGCCGAGCCCACGATGATGCCGATGAACACGAACCACCCGGGCACGCCGCCGTCAACGCACAGTATGGCGATCGCAGGCGGCGCGATGGCGCCGGCAAGGGCCAGCGACAGCCCGCCGAAGCTCTGATACTGACCATGCCGTTCGGCGGGTGCTAAGCCCATGCTGACGGCCCACTGACCGGCCGAGCCCAGCATTTCTCCGACGACATGCAAACCGGCACCGGCCAGGACCAGCATGACGAGCAGCACCGGCGACGTGCTCGGGGCGAAGGCAAACATCGCGCATGCCACCGCCACCCAGATCGAGGCTCGGACGATGGCGAAGGCCCCTGTAGCCACCGTCGTGCTCGACCGGGCCGCGCGGACCTGGAACGCCGCCACCGCGATCGTGTTGACGAGCAGAGTGGCTGCGACGAGCCACCCTGGACCGCCGCCGGCCTGCACGATCCACAGTGGGATGGCGAGTTCGATCAGCGCGAAGTGCATCGAAAACAACCCCAATAGCAGCGTGACCGCCGCAAAGGGCAGGTCACGCAGCACCTGGAATCGCGCCTCACCCGAGCGCCGCGGGGGTGCCGGGGTCAGCATGGGCAGCCCGCGAAGCAGCACCGCGGCGACGAGGAACGACACCCCGTTGAGCACGATCACCGCGCGATACGCCACGGCCGTGTCGACGCTGAGCGCGAGCCCGGCGACCAGACCGCCGATCCCGAGCCCAACATTGGTGATAGAGCGGAGATAGGCCTTGAACGACACTCCCTGGTTGCCATCGGCGATCCTCGGTATGACGCCCTGCCGCACCGCCCACGCGCCCCGCTCGGCCACGGCGGCGAGGGTCAGCAGGATCGCCACGGCCGGCACGCTGGTCGCGAAGACCAGGGTGACGTAGAGCAGCCCCGCAGCGCCGGTCAGGAGGGCCAGGATGCCGCGCGGCCCTCGCTCGTCGCTCAGGGCTCCGAGTGGCACTTGAGTGGCCACCGCTCCGATCGCGGCGCAGGACAGGACGAACGCGACCTCGCCGGGGGTGAAGGCGAGGATGCGACTCAGGTAGAGCACCGAGGTGGCCATCAAGGCGCCGTTGCCGATGGTGTTGACCAGGCTGGCGAAAGCCAGGATGCGCAGGTTGGGATCGATCGGAATGCCGTTGCTGGTGAGTCCCTTGACCCCGCCGCGGGCCCTCACCGCTGCCTCGCGACGGTGGTGGACCTTCGCCTGCGATCTAGCCTGCCTAGGTTCCGGAATCGCTCGGAACCGTTCGTTTGCACTAACTCAATATCGCACACCGATTCCCACGGTTCGGTGGGTGGCATCGCCCAACTTGGTCAAGAACCGTCGTCCCGCCTCAGCGCACCAGCGCGCATCGGCAGCTGCCGCCAAGGGTGGGCCGTCAAACTGGCACACGTCCACGGGTGCGCCTGATATGTCTGGTTTGCCCTCATACGCAAGCGCTGTTTGACCGCTACTGCCTGTTTGACGGCTCGCCTGCGGGCGGTCGGCGAGGGTCTGAGGAGGGGTCGCCATAGACTGGCGACGGCCACCACCGACCGGCCCGAGAGGACCCTGCGATGCCCGCCCAGCGATTCGTCGACCAACTCAACGAGCAGATCGGCAACGAGTTCGGCGCCCATCAGCAGTACCTCGCGTGTGCGGTCTACTACGACGACCTGACGATGCCCAAGATGGCGAGTTTCTTCTACGCGCAGGCTCTCGAAGAGCGCGAGCACGCCATGATGATGGTGCAATACCTGCTCGACACCGACTCGCGGGTGACCGTGCCAGGCGTCGCCGCCCCGCAGACCGATTTCGCCGACATCTCGGCACCGGTCGCCCTCGCCCTCGCCCAGGAGAGGCGGGTCAGCGATCAGATCTTCGGCCTGACCAAGATCGCCCGCGACGAAGGCGACTTTGCCTCAGAGCAGTTCATGCAGTGGTTCATCAAGGAGCAGGTCGAGGAGGTTGCCTCGATGTCCGATCTGCTGACGTGGGTCGAGCGGGCGCACGACGACATCCGCGCGATCGAGGAGTTCGTGGCCTCGGAGATGACCGGCGGGGGTTCGGACCCCACGGCCCCGACGCCCGCCGGCGGCTAGAAGCGCAAACGCCTGCCGGGCTCAGCGGGCTCAGCGGGCGCTGGCCCGCACCACGAAGTCGGCCAGGTCCTGGCTCTGGCGCACCCGGGTGGGCTCGTGGACATACATCATGTGCCCGGCCGGGTAGTAGGCGTGCTCGATGTTGGCGGCTAGGTCGCGTGGGATGCGCAAGTGGGCCAGCACGTCCTCGGCGGCGTAGTACGGCGTGGCCCCGTCGTAGTAGCCGTATGACACGTGCACGCGCAGGTGGGGGTTGGCCCGCATGGCTCGCGACAGCCGCGGCGACGCGTCGACCGCCTTACCCTCGAACTCCTTGTAGGACCAGGGCGAGACCCGGCGCGAGATCTGCTCGTAGGGCAGGTCGCTGGTGTAGCCGAGATCGCGCCGCACGTAGTCGTTGAAGGCCGCGGCATAGGGCCCGGCGATGGCGTCGTGTGACGGATCGGCATCAAACTGCTCCGCCGTGCCGGACGCCGCGGGGCCGGTAAACCTGGCGTCGAGACGCCCGACGCTCAGCCCTTGGTCGCGCAGGAGTTCGGTGAAGAAGGCGATGTGCTCGAGGCGCAGGTTGGCCCGCATGACGTACTCGACCGACAGTCCGCAGAGCCCGGCAATGCGGGTGGCGGCCTCGCCGAATTGCTCGGCGGTGAGTCGTGACCCCCGGGCGAGGACCCACGGGTAGTCGCGCTCGGCATACGCCTCGGCGTCGGCGACGACCTGCTCGACGGTGCGCCCCGGATGCTTGCCGTGATAGTGCGCCACGGCAGCGAAAGTCGGCAAGAAATTGACACACGCCCGGTCGTCCGGCTCGTGCAAGCCGATCGACCCGAGGTCCAGCACGCTGGAGATGAGCATGACTCCGTTGAGGTAGAGCGAGTAGCGCGACTGCAGATGCTCGGCGAGGGCTGCGGCGCGCAGGGTGCCGTAGGACTCGCCGGCCAGGAACTTGGGCGACAGCCAGCGCCCCTCTCGGGTCGTCCAGAGCCGGATCAGCTCACCCACGCTGTCGATGTCACCGGAGTAGCCGTGGTACTCCCCGGGCTTGCCACCCTCAACGGCCCGCGAGTAGCCGGTCGAGACCGGGTCGATGAAGACCAGGTCGCTGACCGTGAGCAGCGACTCGGCGTTGTCGGCCAGGCCGTATGGCGGGGGCACCAGCTCGCCCACATCGCCCATCACCACCCGGCGGGGACCGAAGAGCCCGAGGTGCAGCCACACGCTCGAGGACCCGGGGCCGCCGTTGAAGGCAAAGGTCACCGGCCTCGACGCGGGCTCGACGTCATCACGGGTGTAGGCGATGACCGACATCTCGGCTCTCGGCGTGTTGCCACCGAACACCCCGTCCTCGTACTTCTCGTCGCGCAGCACGATGCGCCCGGCCTTCGCCGTGTAGCTCAAGGTCGTCGAGCCGACAACGAGCGTGTGCTGGGTGACGACGAGATCGTCCTCAGGTTCCGGAGCCTTGTCCGGCGCGTCCTCGCTCGGCTTGGCGCCGTCGGTCGATGAGGTCGTGGCGTCCGGCTCAGCACCCATTCGTGCACCTTATCCGGTGCCTGGAGACCGCCTCGACCCGGCAGGTCAGCGATAGCGGGGTGCGTGGTCGCGCCCATTTCGCCCGTCGAGCGTGCGCTCGACGGCGTTGCCCAGCGACGTGCCGATCAGCACCCCGAGGGCGATTGCCACCATGATGGCTCCGGCCGTGACGAGCGACTCCGCACCGTAGGCACGCTCGTCGCCGATGTACTTCGTCACCCCGACGAGCCCGAGGGCGCCGGGCACCAACAGCCAGAAGGCCGGCAAGAAGCTGACGAGCGTGGTGGGGCCGGTGCTGGTTCGTGCGACGAGCATCGCCACGGGGGTCATGAGGACGGCGCCCGCGAAGGCCGACAGCACGCCGCCGAAGAACAGGCCGCCGATGACCTGGCCGGCGTATGCGACATACAGGACCAGGATGATCCAGGGTGCCGACGCGCGCCGGGCACACAGGTGCACCACGACGCCGGTCCCGAAGAGTGCGACCCCCAGCCACGGCGCCCATGGTCCGAGCGGGCGCTCGGCGACGTCGGTGAGCACACGGGCGGGGACCCCGACCAGCTGCGCCGCCAGGACGATGCCCAGCGCGAGCAGCACCAGGCGCATCGCGCCGGCGGCGAGCCGCCCGGATCCCGAGATCATCTGACCCGTGGACAGCTCGAGGACGGCGGTCGTGAGCAGAGCGCCGGGCAGGAACGTCACGAGCGGCGCGATGAGCGGCGCGTAGACCCCAATGTCCAGGGGCGTCCGAGCCAGGAGCAGGACGATGGTCGAGACCCCGAAGGCGCACGCCAGGGGGAGCACGGTGCGGTAGGTCGAGCTCGGTCCGTCACCCGTCAGCTGCAGCGCTCCGACCACGGCTCCCAGGGCGCTCGCGACGGCGATCTCGGGCAGGCTGGCCCCGAGGATGAGACTGAGCCCAAGGCTCATGACCACGTAGCCGGCGATGCGGACGGCGATCCCGAAGGCCGGTTTCGACGCTCGTATGGCGGCCAGCCTCGCCACTCCGTCGGCCGGAGCCACAGCGCCGTCGAGGGCGTCCTGGACCACGTCGAACACCTCGTCGATCTGGTCCAGTCGCAAGGACCGTGCCCCGGCCGACGAGACCGCAGTGCTGACCGGCCCGGTGTCGGGCACCGAGACCAGCAAGGCCGTCGCGAGCACGATCACCTCGCTGTCGGGCACCCCGTTGCGGGACGCGACCCGGACCAGGGTGTCCTGCACGTCGGTCACCGGGTCGCCGGCGTCGACCATGGCCTCGCCGAGCGCGACGAGGAAGCGGGTCGTGTCGGCTCGGAGCGGCGCCTCGCTCCCGCTCGGCCCAGCAGTCGCGCCGGACGCCGAGCCCACGGCGCCCGGGTGAGCGGCTCCGCGACGCGCCACTCGGACCAACAGCAGCGCCGCCGCGACGAGCACCCCCAGCGCGATCATCAGCGACTGCTGCGCCACAGGCGAGCTGTCCCGCGCGGGAGGGTTCCACGGAACCACCACGGTGGTCGTCGTCGACGAGGTTGCGGTCGTCGGGTCTGTCGTCGCGTTGCTTTCGGGCGTGAGGGTCGTCGGCGCGGTGGTCGATGGGGCGACGGGCAGACCGGTCGTCGTCAGGGTCGGTTCGGCGGTCGTCGACGGCGGTTCGGCTGTGTCGCTGGACGTCGGCGACGCTGTGTCGGAGGGCTCGGTCGACGCGGACGGAGGTTCCACGGACGCTGTCACCTCCGGCGTCAGCGTCTCGGCCGCCGCAATCCACCCCGTCACGCTGAGACCGAGCGCCAGCAGCGCGACCGTCACGGGCCGCCAGAACCCAGCTGGCTGACGGCGCGACCTCGTCATCTTCGCCGTGGCAGCCACGCGCCCAGTATGACAACTCGTGAGCGTGCGTCGCCTGCGCCACCCGACCGGCCCGGTGTTGGCCCGGTCGGCGATCCGGGTTGGGTGTGCCAGAGGCGGGTTATTCTGCGCAGCTGGCCCACCAAGCATCCCGGTGGGGTTGTTCACCTGGGGTGGGTGTGTCAACGTCTGGGCGTGTTCTCTCAGCCCCTCCGAGTCGTCACGGTCAACGTCAACGGCATCCGCGCAGCCGTGCGTCGCGGCGGGGTGCCCTGGCTGGTGGCTGCCCGGCCTGATGTCCTGCTCCTGCAGGAGGTGCGGGCGAGCCGCGACGAGGTCACAACGGCCCTGCGCGGCTCGCCTTTCGCCGAGTGGAGCGTGACGTATGCCGAGGCTGCTCACAAGGGTCGGGCCGGGGTCGCCGTGCTCACGGTGGACCCTCCCGTGGCCAGCGCCGTCGGGTTCGGTCCCAGTGGCGGGTCGCGCGAGTTCGACGAAGCGGGTCGCTGGGTCGAGGCCACTGTTGTGGTGGGCCAGCATCGGCTGACCTTCGCGTCGACATACGTGCATGCCGGTGAGGCCGGGACCCCGCGCCAGGCGGAGAAGTATTGCTTCCTCGACGCCATCACCGCCCGCTGGGCGCTCGCTGCCGAGCGTGCCGAGCACCTGCTGGTCGCGGGCGATCTCAACGTCGCGCACCGCGAGGCGGACTTGAAGAACTGGAAGGGTAACGTCGGCAAGTCCGGATTCTTGCCTCGCGAGCGGGCCTATTTCGACACCTGGGCGCACGACCATGGCGTCGCCGATGTGCACCGTCATCTGGCCGGTCCTGGTCCGGGACCCTACACATGGTGGTCGTGGCGTGGGCAGGCCTTCGACAACGACTCCGGATGGCGCATCGACTACCAACTCGCGACGCCCAGGTTGGGCGAGTGGGCTGTCAGCGCCTGGGTCGGCCGCGCCCCGTCATACGCCGAACGCTGGAGCGACCACGCCCCAGTGGTGGTCGACCTCCGCCTGCCGAGTCGCCACGCGCCCGCCGATCAACCGGGCACGCGTTAAGTCCCGTTCGGGCTCGAATCGGGCGTTGAACGGGAAGTACCGCGTGCCCGGTCGNNCCGGCCGCGGCATACGCGACGAACGGCGCGGGCTCGTGCCAGCCGCGATCGGCGAACGCGGCGATGACGGCGGCCCCGATGGCCTCGGCCTCGGGCGCCGGCACGATGGCGATCGCTGAGCCGCCAAAGCCGCCACCGGTCATCCGGGCACCCAGAGCCCCGAGTGACGTAGCCACCTCCACCGTGAGATCGAGTTCGTCGCACGACACCTCGAAGTCGTCGCGCAGCGACGCATGTGAGGCGGAGAAGAGCCGCCCGACCTCGTCAAGGTCAGAGCGGCGCAGTGCAGCCACGCACTGTCGCACCCGGTCGATCTCGGTCACAACATGCCGGGTTCGGGCTCGCACCACATCGGTCGTCAGCTTGGCCAGCGCGTCGGCGAGCCGCTCGGGCACAACGTCGCGCAGCGCGGGCACCCGAAGCTCGCGAGCCGCCTGCTCGCACGAGCGGCGCCGTTGCGCATACTGGCCGTCGACGAGGGCATGCTCGGCTTTGGTGTCGACCACGAGCAGCGCCAGGCCGTGAGCGGCGAGGTCGAAGGGCACGTGCTCGACATGGCCGTCTCGACAGTCCAGCATCAGCGCGTGCCCTTCGCGTGCGCGCATGGAGATGGCTTGGTCCATGCCGCCCGTGGGCGCCAGGGCGATGTCGTTCTCGGCCCGGTCGCCAGCAGCGGCTAAGGCGGCTCGGCCGGGGTCGCTGTCGAGGAGGTCGAGCCCGAAGAGGTCCGATGCCGCCGCTGCCACGGAGCATTCCAGCGCCGCCGATGACGAGAGCCCCGCTCCGACCGGCACCGTCGAGGCCACGAAGATGTCGACACCGCCCACCGGGTGACCGGCCCGCTCCAAGGCCCAGATCACGCCGGCGACATACGCCCCCCACCCGCTGGGCACTCCGGCAGCGACGTCGCCGAGGTCGATCTCCACGGAGTTCTGCTCGGGCGGCAGATCTGCCGAGACAGCCCTGACCAGCCGGTCATCGCGGCGGCTGACGGCCGCGTAGGTGCGCTGGGGCAGAGCGATCGGCAGGGCCAGACCGTCGTTGTAGTCGGTGTGCTCACCGATCAGGTTGACTCGGCCGGGGGCGGACCAGACGCCCTGCGGCGTCGACCCGAAGGCCGCCACGAATCCTTCGCGCGCTCTCATCGGGGGAAGTCTGGCAGCCCGTCAGGCAATCAGCACCTCGGTTCCCAGGCTGCGGACGGTGTCGGCGGCGGCGTCGGTGAAACAGCGGTCGGTGATCAGGGCTTGTACTCCCTCGAGCCGCCCGAACGACGCGAGTCCGACGACCCCCCATTTGCTGTGATCGGCCGTGACGACCACCCCGCTGGCGGCCGCGACAAGCGCTCGGTTGGTCGCGGCCTCGGTGAGGTTGGGGGTCGTCAGGCCGGCGTCGACGGTCATGCCGTGCACTCCCAGGAAGAGCAGGTCGACGTGCAGCCCCCGCAACGACTCGACGGCCAGCGGTCCCACGAGCGCGTCCGACGGGGTGCGGGTGCCGCCGGTCAGGATCACGGTCTGCCCGATGTCGGCGCCTTCTTGCAGCACCTGCGCGATCAGCATGGAGTTGGTGACGATGGTCAGGTCGGGCACCACACGCAGCAGACGAGCCACGTGGTAGGTCGTGGTGCCGGCCGAGACGCCGATGGCCGACCCGGGGCGCACGAGCTCGACCGCAGCGCGCGCGATGGCCTGCTTCTGGTCGACCTGCAGCTCGGACTTGATGACGAAACCCGGCTCGACGGCGCTGAGCGCCCCCGTCGGCAGCGCGCCGCCGTGCACCTTGTGGACCAGGCCGCGGTCGGCAAGCCACTCGATGTCGCGCCGGATCGTCATGTCCGAGACGCCGAGCAGCTCGACGAGCTGGGACACCCGAGCGCCCCCGGTCTGAACCTGCCCCAGGATGACGTCACGGCGCTGGCTCGCGAGCATGACCCTAGGAGCGTGGGTCGGTAACGGTCGAGTCGACCCGCGGCGGCCTGACTGGTCGGCGAGTCCTGTGATTGGGGTGTTCGTGCGGTGGGGCGAGCTGGGTGGCGTCGGGTCCTCGTAGGGCTTTGGGCTTGCCTGGGACAGGTCCTGGTCTCCCGCTTCAGGTGGTGGACAGGGCTGCCAGGCCGTCGGTGCCGATCTTGCCGTGGAGTTTGCGCAGGTTGTGGCATGCCGCGAGTAGTAACCATTCGCCTCTCGCGTCGTGCAGTCCTCGCAGGAGGAGGTGTTTGCCGTTCTGCAGGGTGGCCATCTGCCCGAAGACGGGTTCGACGATCACCTTGCGTCTGGCGTACGCAGCTCGACCCTTCTTCGTCTTGAGTTTCCTGGCCATCCGCTGCCTGGGGGTGGCGTCCTTTCGGATTCGGCCACGTGGTGATGCCGGGATCGGGTCGTCGTGCTTGGTGCGGCCGGTGGCGATGAAGAACTCGGTCCCACTCGATGCGGTCACCGCGGCCGCTTGGGTGAGGTTGTCCTCGGAGCAGTAGCCAGCATCGGCGAGCAGCTCACCGGGGGCTCGGCCGACGTTGGCGACGGTTTGTTCGGTCATCGGGATCAGGTTGCCCACGTCGGCGGCGCAGTCATTGAGGTCGGCTGCGACGATCACCTGGTGCTCGGCGTCGACCACCGCTTGGGCGTTGAAGCACTGATGGAACGACCCGTCGGACGTCTTCATGATCTTCGATTCCGGGTCGGTGAAGTTCCGCTGCGCCTTCGGCGTCGGCACCGCCCTTGCTCCTGCCTGCGCGACGCGTTCAGCGACCGTGTCCTCGTCCTCGCCCCGGTCTCGCCCCTTGGCTTGCGCTGCTGCCTGCGCGCGTTCACGGGCCTGGTCCTCCAGGGCCTGCTTGGCCTCACGGATCTTGACCAGCCGGCTCTCCCGGCGGCGTAGTTCCTCGGGGAGCTCATCGCCGCGACGGTTCTTGCCGTACCGGGCGTCCTCAGCCGCATCGATCGCTTCAGCGTCGGCGAGCAGGTCGGAAACCTCCTGCGCCAGGATCTTCTCCTTCTCACTCATCCGCGCATAACTCATCGCCTTCCGGCGTGAGGCGTTCGCGCGCAGCTTCGTCCCGTCCAGGGCGACCCTGCCCAAAGTGACCATCCCCGCCGCCTGACACAACGCCAACGCCTGGACGAACACGTGTCCCAANNAGCCAACGGAACGCGACCACATCCACACAAGCCGCCTCCAGTTTGCGTGAAGAGCGGACCCCGGTGGTGTAGCCGTACAGCAGGATCCGCACCATCAACCGCGGATCGAACGGAGGCGCGCCACGACCCTCGATGTACGCGGCGTGGATCCGGGACAGGTCCAAATGCTCATCGACCAGATCAGCGATGAACCTGGCCATGTGATCGGCAGGCAACCACTCATCCAACGATGGCGGCAACAACAGGTCTTGGTCCGGGGCGAAGGCGCGGAACGTCTTGCCCACCGCACCCTTGGCCACCGCCCGCAATGTCCCCGCCTCTTCGGGACCTACCTCGAACAAGCCCTCAGGGATCTCATCGCCTCGCACACCAGATTCTCTCCCGAGCCAGCACCGCGACCGAGTACCCCAACTGGCGTGTTACTGACCCACGCTCCTAGGGTGACGCCACACGGCGCAACGAGGCGCCACATCCCGGTGGGAGTAGCTGACCATGTCTGACTTCGACGAGATCCTCGGCGCGCTGCCGATCGACGACCTGGCCGCGGCCCTCGGGGTGTCGCCCGACGAGATCACCGAGGCGAGTGCCGCCGCCGTGCCGGCGTTGCTCGGGGGCCTTCAGGCAAACGTGGCCGACCCTGCTGGGGCCGACTCCCTGGCAGCAGCGCTGGGGCAGCATGACGGCTCCGTGTTCGGCGCCGGCCTGAGCTCGATTGACCAGCGCGACGGCTCCAAGATCGTGGACAACATCTTCGGAGGCTCGAGCAGCGACGTCGCCGCAGCCCTCGGGGGCCGCACGTCCGGCGGCCAGGGCCTCGTGCAGCGGCTCCTGCCGATTCTTGCCCCCATCGTGCTGGCCTGGCTGTCCAAGAAGCTGCAGCAGTCGATGGGCGGTGGCGCTGGTGGCGCGATGCCGGCACCCCGCTCGGATGGGTCGGACGGCGGTCTCGGTGGCGGAGGTCTCGGTGGCGGAGGTCTCGGGGACATCCTCGGCCAGGTGCTTGGTGGGGGCTCGACCGCAGGTTCTGGTCGGGACACGGGACTGCCCACTGACATGGGGCTGCCTGGTCAGGAGTCCTCGTCGACGTCTCGGCCGACAAACGACTCCACCCCAGCCCAGACGCAGAGCCAGAACCCCATGGGCGACATCCTCGGCGACATCCTCGGAGGAGCCCTCGGCGGCGCTCAAGGTGGAGCAGCTGGCGGGTCGGCTCAGAGTGGCGGCGGGAGCATCATCGACCTGCTCGGAGGACTGCTCGGAGGCGGGCGCCGCTGACCGACGGCCCGCACCCCGGCCAGTGTCAGCCGGTCGTCTTGGCCACGATGAGCTCGCGGATCTTGGCGGCGTCGGCCTGTCCCTGCATCGAGCGCATCACCTGGCCGATGAGCGCTCCGGCCGCCTGCGCCTTGCCTCCCCTGATCTTGTCGACGAGGTCAGGGTTGGCCGCCAGGACTGCGTCGACGGCGGCGTCGAGCGCCCCGTCATCGGACACCAGCTGCAGACCCCGCGCGTCGGCGACCGACGTCGGTGACCCCTCGCCAGCGAGCACCCCGTCGAGCACCTGGCGGGCCATGCTGTCGGTGAGCCGACCGGAGGACACCAGACCGTCGAGCTCGGCGATGTCCTGCGGTGTGACCCCGAATGACTCGAGGTCGCGTGCCTGCACGTTGGCGCGTCGGGCNNGGGAAGTAGCGATAGTCCTCGGCATCGGACTTCTCGCGGCCCGACGTCGTGACGCCGGTGTCCTCATGCCAGTGCCGAGTCTCCTGCGTGATCCGGCCGCCACCGGCCAGGATCGCGGCATGCCGAGTGATCTCGTAGCGCACGGCGCGCTCGACCGACCGCAGCGAGTTGACGTTCTTGGTCTCCGTGCGGGTGCCGAGCGGCACGGAGTCCTGGTCGTCCGAGCGGGGTCGCAACGACACGTTGGCGTCACACCGCATGGAGCCCTGCTCCATCTTGACGTCTGACACACCGAGCGCCCGCAGGAGCTCGCGCAGCGCACCGACGTAGGCCTTGGCCACCTCGGGTGCCCGCGCACCGGCGCCGGTCATGGGTTTGGTCACGATCTCGATCAGGGGTATGCCGGCCCGGTTGTAGTCGACGAGCGAATGGTCAGCGCCGTGGATGCGCCCCGTCGCCCCACCCACGTGCAGGGACTTGCCGGTGTCCTCCTCCATGTGCGCGCGCTCGATCGGCACCCGGTAGACCACGCCGTCCTCGAGCTCGACATCGAGCCACCCCCCGAAGGCGATGGGCTCGTCATACTGGCTGGTCTGGAAGTTCTTGGGCATGTCGGGATAGAAGTAGTTCTTGCGGGCGAAGCGGCACCACGGCGCGATCTCGCAGTTCAGGGCGAGCCCGATGCGGATCGCCGACTCGACGGCGGTGGCGTTGACGACCGGCAGCGCGCCGGGCAGGCCGAGGCAGACCGGGCAGACCTGCGTGTTGGGGTCCGCGCCGAAGGTCGTCGCACAGCCGCAGAACATCTTGGTCGCCGTGTTGAGCTCGACGTGCACCTCCAGACCCATGACCGGGTCGTATGCGTCGAGGGCGGCGTCGTAGGTCAGCACCGGCTCGCCGTGGGTCCTGGTGGTCATCGCACCGTTCCTTCCTTGGCCGCCGACAGCTCGGGCGCGGAGGTCAGCAGCGGCCCGCCCCAGCGGTGGGTCAGGGCCTGCTCCAGAGCAGCGCCCACGGCATACAGACGGTCATCGGCCATGGCTGGCGCGAGGATCTGGAAGCCGGTGGGAAGGCCATCCTCGTCGGCTAGGCCGCTCGGAAGCGACATGCCCGGCAGGCCGGCGAGGTTGGCCGGGATCGTCGCGACATCGTTGAGGTACATCGCGAGCGGGTCGTCGAGNNGCGGCCGCGAAGTCGGCGGCGATCAGCGCGCGCACCTTCTGAGCCTGACCGTAGTAGGCGTCGTAGTAGCCAGACGACAAGGCATAGGTGCCCAGGATGATGCGCCGTTTGACCTCCGGTCCGAAGCCCGCGTCGCGGGTGGCGGCCATGACCTGCTCGGCGCTCGGGTCGCCCGGGGGGGTGACGCGCAGGCCGTAGCGCATGGCGTCGAACTTGGCCAGGTTGCTCGAGGCCTCGCTCGGCAGGATGAGGTAGTAGGCGGCCAGGGCGTACTGGAAGTTGGGGCAGGAGACCTCGACGACCGTCGCGCCCGCGTCGACGAGGAGAGCCACCGACTCCTCGAAGCGGGCCCGGACGCCCGCCTGGTATCCCTCGCCACCGAGCTCTCTGACGACCCCGATCCGCAGTCCGCTGACGTCGGCTCGCCGGGCAGCCTGCACCACGTCGGGCACGGGAGCATCGATCGAGGTCGAGTCCATCGGGTCATGGCCGGCCATCACCGCGTGCAGCAGCGCGGTGTCGAGCACTGTCCTGGCACACGGCCCAGCTTGGTCGAGGCTCGAGGCGAGGGCGACGAGCCCGTATCGGGACACCCCGCCATATGTGGGCTTCGTGCCGACGGTGCCGGTGACCGCGGCCGGCTGGCGGATCGACCCGCCCGTGTCGGTGCCGACGGCGAGCGGCGCCTGGTAGGACCCGACCGCGGCAGCCGAGCCCCCGCCCGACCCGCCCGGGATGCGCCCCAGGTCCCAGGGGTTGCGAGTGGGTCCGTATGCCGAGTGCTCGGTGGAGGAGCCCATCGCGAACTCGTCCATGTTGGTCTTGCCCAAGATCGGCATCCCGGCCGCCTTGAGGCGGGTGACGATCGTGGCGTCGTACGGCGGAACCCAGCCGTCGAGGATCCTGGACCCGCACGTCGTGGGCAGCCCTTTGGTCGCCATGACGTCCTTGACCGCTACGGGCACCCCGGCGAGCGGGCCGACCGGCTGCCCGGCAGCGCGGGCCCGGTCGATGTCGGCTGCCGCGGCCAACGCCCCGGCGGCGTCGACGTGAAGGAAGGCATGGATGTCGTCGTCGACAGCCGCGATCCGGTCCAGATGGGCCTGGGTGGCCTCCACGGACGAGATGTCGCGTCGCGCGAGCGCGTCGGCGAGGGCGGCGGCGCTCAGGCGGGTGGGATCACTAGTGAGTTCGGGAGCCACAGGCAGTCTTTCTCGGTTCTTGGCGTTCGCAGGGTTGACGTCGGTCGGAGGTTCGAGCTCGAGTAGGCCGGTTGGCGACACGCGCCGGGCCGGTGTGGTGTCGTGGCCAGCGTGGTCTCGTTCAGTCCTCGTCGAGGATGCGCGGGACGCTGAAGCGCTGCTGGTCAGTGGCCGGTGCGGCCGCGAGGGCCTCAGCGGCCGTCAGACTCGGGCGCACGACGTCCTCGCGCGTCACGTTGACCAGGGGCAGGGGATGCGACATCGGCGCCACGCCGTCGGTGGGGGCCTGTTGCACCTGGGCCACAGCGTCGAGAATGACCCCGAGCTCACCGAGCATGCGGTCGAGCTCGGCGTCGTCGAGGTCGATGCGAGAGAGCATGGCCAGGTGAGCGACGTCCTCGCGGGTCAGAGCCGACATGGCGGTCAGTCTAGGTGCTCGGCGAAGGCAGGTCGGGTGTGCCTCGCGCCTGGTGGACGCGGCGGTAGCGTGGACGCGTGACTCCCACCTTCCGGCGCAGGCTGACGGTCGCTGTGCTCGTCGGGCTCATCCTCGTCGCGGCGCTCGCCGCGATCCTCGGCTGACGTCTGACGGCTCCCGGCGGACTCCGGTGTCGTGAGCACTCGGGCCCTGGTNNACCCCGGCTTGGTCAGCAGCTGGCTCAGCTGACCCGGTCTCGAGCAGGTGACGGAAGCCGTCTTCGTCGAGGATCGGCCGACCCAGCTCGCGGGCCTTGGCCTCCTTGGATCCGGCACCTGGACCGACCACGACATAGTCGGTGTTCTTCGACACCGACGACGCCGACTTGCCGCCGCGCGACACGATCGCCTCCTTGGCCTCGTCACGCGAGAAGCCGTCCAACGACCCGGTGACCACGACGGTCAGGCCCTCGAGCGTGCGCGTGACGGACTCGTCGACCTCGTCGCGCATGCGGACTCCGGCCGCAGCCCAGCGCTCCACGATGCGCTCATGCCAGTCGACGCCGAACCACTCGAGCACCGCATCAGCGATGACACCGCCGACTCCGTCGACCCGGGAGAGCTCCTCGCGTGACGCCCGGCGGATCAGGTCGAGGTCGCCGAAGTGACCGGCCAGGGCTCGAGCCGCGGTGGGTCCGACATGACGGATCGACAGCGCCACCAGCACCCGCCACAGGGGCTGCTGCTTGGCCTTGGCCAGGTTGTCGACGAGCTTGAGCCCGTTGGCCGACAGGATGCGACCGTCGATGACCGCCTGGGGCGGGTCGGTGCGCTTGGCCGCCCGGGTGAAGAGCGGCACGCGGGCGATCGTCGCCTCGTCGAGGTCAAAAAGGTCGCCCTCGTCGACGATGACGCCGGCATCGAGCAGGGCGGTCGCGCCCTCCCAACCGAGCGCCTCGATGTCGAAGGCCCCCCGCGACGCGAGCCCGAACACCCGTTCACGCAGCTGCGACGGGCAGGAGCGGGCATTGGGGCACCGGATGTCCTTGTCGCCCTCCTTGGCCGGAGCGAGCTCGGTGCCACACGCCGGACAGTGCGTCGGCATGACGAACTCGCGCTCGGACCCGTCGCGTAGCTCGACGACCGGACCGACGATCTCGGGTATGACGTCTCCGGCCTTGCGCAGCACGACCGTGTCACCGATGAGCACCCCNNCCGAACGGGGTCACCCGCCCGGTGCGGCCGACGTTGACCTGGATGTCGAGCAGGGTGGTGTTGACCTCTTGCGGCGGATACTTGAACGCGATGGCCCACCGAGGCGCCCGCGAGGTGGACCCGAGGCGGCGCTGCACCGCGATCTCGTCGACCTTGACCACGACGCCGTCGATCTCGTGCTCGACCGAGTGCCGTTGCTCGCGATAGAGCTCGATGAAGTCCTGCACCCCGGCGAGGTCGGCCACGACGCGATAGCGATCAGACACCGGCAGCCCCCACCCGCGCAGAACGTCGTAGGCCTCGCTCTGCCTGCTGATCTGGAAACCATGGCGAGCCCCGATGCCATGCACCAACATCCGCAGCGGGCGCGTCGCCGTCACGCGCGGGTCCTTCTGGCGCAACGAGCCGGCGGCCGCGTTGCGCGGGTTGGCAAAGGGCGCCTTGCCGGCCTCGACCAACGAGGCGTTGAGGTCGGCGAATCCTTGGGTGGGGAAGAAGACCTCACCCCGCACCTCGACGAGGTCCGGCAGATCAGGTCCGCGCAGGACCGTCGGGACCCCGGTGATCGTGCGGACGTTGAGCGTCACATCCTCGCCCGTGCGACCGTCGCCACGGGTCAGCGCACGACGGAGGACGCCCCGTTCATAGAGCAGGTTGATCGCGAGACCGTCGATCTTGAGCTCGCACAGGTATGCCGGTCGCTCACCATCGGAAAAGCCGTCGCGCTCGACGCGGGACGCCCATACGTCGAGCTCATCGCGGCTGAAGGCGTTGTCCAGGCTCATCATCCGCTCGAGATGGTCCACCGCCGTGAAGTCGGTCGAGAACACCACGCCGCCCACCTGCTGAGTCGGGCTGTCGGGTGTGCGCAACGACGGCCACTGCTCCTCGAGCTCGTCGAGCCGACGGATCAACGCGTCATACGCACCGTCGCTGATCGTCGGGGCATCCTGCACGTGATAGGCGAACTGATGACGCCGGACGTCGTCGGCGAGCTCGGTCCAANNGGCGTGCTCCGCGGGGGTGGGCTCCGAAGGTGTGTCGCGCGCAACGTCTGCCACGGTCACATCCTGCCGTAAGGGTCTGACACTCTCGGATAGACTGGGCCGTCGATTCGGGGCGGCGACGCCCCGTGACCGGCCGCTTGCCGACTCACCTCGTTGCCCCCGCCCATCACCACCGGAGACCCTATGCCGTTCGGCGCCGTCACCTCTGCCCGCCGCGCGCAGCGTGTCGCGCTGGTGTGTGCCAGCGCGCTCACCGTTACGGCCTGCACCTCGACCGTCGTATCGCAAGGGCCGGTCTCGCTCGGGTCGACCGCGACGAGCACCGCCGCACCCGTCGCGACGGCAGCAGCGGTCCCGCCGGTCACGTTGGCCGCCAACGTCGCGGCCAAACAGTCCGTGCCGGTCGACACCGCGGTCGCGGTCAACGCCAGCGATGGCCGCCTTACCAAGGTGACGCTCAAGTCCAAGGGCAGACATGAGGAGAACCCCGGCGCGGTGCCCGGCACTCTCGACGCCGACAAGCTCACCTGGAAGGCCAAACGCCTGCTCGACCCGGGTCGCACCTACGTCCTGACGATGAGCGGCGTCAACGCCGCCGGCCTCGTCACGACCGACAAGGTCACCTTCAAGACGAAGTCGCTTCGACGCGACCAGGAGGCCTATCCCTACTCTGTGCCCGGCGACGGCGGCCGGGTGGGCGTGGCGATGCCGGTCGTGATGGTGTTCAGCCGCGACGTCAAGAACAAGGCCGAGTTCGAGCGGCGGATGGTCGTGACCTCGGTCCCCGACCAAGGCGGCACCTGGCGCTGGCTCAGCTCGCGCGAGGCACACTTTCGCCCGGCAACCTTCTGGAAGCCCGGCACCAAGGTCTCGCTCAAGGCCACGCTCAACGGGGTGGCCGCGGGCGCTGGGCGTTACGGCGAGATCGACCGCACGGCCTCGTTCACGGTAGGTCGTTCGGTCGTCAGCAAGGTCAACCTCAAGACCCACAAGCTGACCGTCTACGTCAACGGCGACGCCGTCCGCACGATCCCCGTGAGCGGTGGCAAGAAGGGCTTCGAGTCGCGCAGCGGCACCAAGGTCATCATGGAGAAGTGGCCCGAACGACGGATGCGCTCAGAAACGGTCGGCATCGACGCCCAGGACCCGGAGTTCTACGACGTCACGGTGAAGTACGCCATGCGCGAGACGTGGTCCGGTGAGTTCCTGCACTCGGCGCCGTGGTCCGTGGGCAGCCAAGGTCGCGCCAACGTCAGCCACGGCTGCATCGGCATGAGCCCGGCCAATGCTCGATGGCTCTTCGACCTGTCGCTGGTCGGCGACCCCGTCATCGTCACGGGCTCGAACCGTCCCCTCGAGGAGGGCAACGGGTGGACCGACTGGAACATGTCCTACAAGGAGTTCAAGAAGGGCTCCGCACTTTAGGCCCGCCGGGCGGCGCCTAGCATCCGGTGAGCTCGCGGATCTCGAGGGCCGTCTGCACACACGCACGGGTGATGGCGCGCGCTTCTGCCGGCGTCGCGCCCGCGAGTCCGCAGGTCGGCGTGACCAGGACCCCGTCGAGCAGCGAGTGGTCCAGGCCCAGGTCGCCCCAGCGGTCGACCAGGCGCCGCGCGACGTCCTGCGGTTGCGCCGCTGCGCCCGATGAGGGCAACGCGCCGACATACAGCGCCTGACCAGACTCACGGGCGAGTGCCAGACCCTCCCAGCCGCGGTCGCTCAGCATCACGGTGTCGACAGACAGCCCGCCCGCTCCGCTCTCACGCAGCACCGCCACAGGCGGGTTGGCGGCACATGAGTGGATGACGGTCGGCCGACTGCCTGCCGCTGCGAGCACGGTGCGCAACCCGTCGCGCACTTCGACCCGGTCGACGGCCGGGAGCCGGCCGAAGCCAGATGAGGTGGGCAGCTCCCCGGCGAGCACGGCACTGATCGAGGGCTCGTCGACCTGCAGGATGAGGCGCGCCCCGGGCACCAGCNNGAGCGCTCACCGCGCGTGAGCCACGTGGCGGCCGCCAGAGTGTAGGGCCCGGCCACCTGCACCTTGAGCGGGCCGACATACCCGTCATAGGCCTCGGCCAGCTCGTCCAGGTCTTCGCGCCACAGGGCGGCTGCGCGCCCGGCGTCACGCCCTGGCCGGTCGACGAACCGCCACCCGATCGGCTGCAGGTCGACGTGCAGGTCGACGAGTCGCGCCGCCGTGCGACCGATGAGGTCGGCGCCAGGACCCCGTGCCGGCGTCTCAGGCAGGTAGGGCACCTGCTCGGCGAGCAGGTCGCGCACCGCGCGGACGGCCTCGCGGACACTCAGCCCGGGCCATGAGCCGACACCGGTCGCTCCCGGGTGAGCCAGGGGCGAGGCTGATGACGGAGCCTGCGCCGGCTCGACAGACGTCATGCGCTGTGACTGATGGTGGCGGACCCGACGACCCGGGTGCCGCGGTAGAGCACCATCGACTGGCCTGGAGCCACACCGCGGACCCGCTGAGGCAGTACGACGCGGACGACCTCCCCGTCGACCTGCGCGCAGGCGGCAAACTCCTCGCCGTGAGCCCGCAGCTGCACGCCGACCTCGACCGGGCCGGCCGGCGCCGGCCCACACCATCGCGGGTGCTCACCGGTGATCTCACGCACTCCGAGCAGCTCGTGCGGCCCGACGACGACCGTGTTGGTGCGCGGCTCGACGCGGACGACATACCGCGGCGAGCCGTCGGCGGAGGGAGTGCGCAGGTTGAGCCCGCGGCGTTGGCCGACGGTGAAGGCGAAGGCGCCGTGATGGGTCCCGACCTGGGTGCCGTCGGCATCGACGATCGGGCCGTCTTGCTCGCCCAGGCGGCGGGTCAGCCAGCCCTTGGTGTCGCCGTCGGCGATGAAGCAGATGTCGTGGCTGTCGGGCTTGGTGGCCACATAGAAGCCTCGCTGGGCGGCCTCGGCGCGGATCTGCGGCTTGAGGGTGTCGCCGAGGGGAAAGAACGACCGGGCCAGCTGTGCAGCGTCGAGCACCCCCAACACGTAGGACTGGTCCTTGGCCGGGTCGACGGCGCGGTGCAGCTCGCGCGACCCGTCGGCGGCCGTCTCGATGCGGGCATAGTGGCCCGTTGCCACGGCGTCGAAACCAAGCGCCAGAGCCTTGTCCAGCAACGCGGCGAACTTGATCTTCTCGTTGCAGCGTAGGCACGGGTTGGGCGTGCGTCCGGCGGCATACTCGGCGACGAAGTCGTCGACGACGTCCCGGCGGAAGCGCTCGGCGAGGTCCCAGACATAGAACGGTATGCCGAGGAGGTCGGCCACGCGGCGAGCGTCGCCAGCATCCTCGATTGTGCAGCAGCCGCGGGCGCTCTCACGCAGCACCGAGGCGTTCTGGGCCAGGGCCAGGTGCACACCCACGACCTCGTGACCGCGGTCGAGCATCCGAGCGGCCGCGACCGCCGAGTCGACTCCCCCGCTCATCGCGGCGACGACCCGCATCAGGCGGTCCCTGCGGCCCGTCGGGCCCGGGTCACCGCGGCGGGCAGCGCGGCGAGTGCTGCATCGACATCCTCGTCGGTGGAGGTGTGACCCAGCGTGAGGCGCAAGGCCCCTCGTGCCTGAGGCTCGGTCAGCCCCATGGCCAGCAGCACGTGGCTGGGCTGCGGCACGCCCGCCTGGCACGCGGACCCCGTGGAGCACTCGACCCCCGCCGCGTCGAGGAGATAGAGCAGCGAGTCGCCTTCGCAACCGGGCACCACGAGGTGGGCGTGCCCAGGCAGCCGGCGAGTCGTGTCGCCTGGTTGCCACCACCCTCCCGCAACGATGTCGTGACCCATCGCCATGGCCCCGACGATGAGGCGGTCGCGCAGGTCGGCCAGACGCTTGGCTTCCATGTCCCGGATCGACACCGCCTCCTGCGCGGCGATCGCCAGGCCCAGGATCGCTGCCGCCGCCAGGGTGCCGCTGCGGATCTGGCGCTCCTGGCCCCCGCCGTGGGTGAGGGGCACGAGCACGGCATCGCGGCGAGCGACGAGCGCACCGATGCCGACGGGTCCGCCGATCTTGTGCCCGGAGAGCGTCAGGAGGTCGACCCCGGACTCGGTGAAGTCGACCGGGATGTGCCCGACGGCTTGCACAGCGTCGGTGTGGACGGGGACGCCATAGTCGTGCGCGATGGCCGCGATGGCGGCGATGTCCTGGATGGTCCCGATCTCGTTGTTGGCCCACATCAGCGTGAGCAACGCGACCGAGCCCGGGTCGGACGCGATCGCCTCGTGCACGGTCTCCGGGTGCACGAAACCGTCGGCGTCACAGGCCAGCCACGTGATCGTCGCCCCGTCGTGTTCGGCGAGGAACCCCACGACGTCCAGGACGGCGTGGTGCTCGATCGTGCTGACCAGGATGCGTCGACGACGCTCGTCGGCGTCGCGCCGTGCCCAGTAGGTGCCCTTGATCGCCAGGTTGTCGGACTCGGTGCCGCCGCTGGTGAAGATGACCTCCGAGGGGCGGGCCCCAAGCGTGCCCGCGAGAATCTCCCGAGACTCCTCGACGATCCGGCGTGCGGCTCGACCCGACGTGTGCAGCGACGAGGGGTTGCCGATCGTGGCCAGGTGCTCGGCCATCGCCGCGACGGCCGCACTGAACATCGGTGTCGTGGCTGCGTGGTCAAGGTATGCCGTCACGCGTGGGTCACTCCCTTCGGCATCATCCTATTTCGCCCTCNNGTGATGGTGGCCCCCACCTGCGGTCCGACGGCCCGGACCAGCTCGAACTGGATGTTGTAGGCGATGCCGGTGCCGATGACGCCCAGCGCCACCAGACAGACGATCGGCCCGAGCAGGGCGACGCCCTGGCTGACGGCCTCGGGGTTGGGGCTCCAGGGGGCGGCCCGCTCGCGATGCACCAGCCACCAACCCACCCAAACCACCAGAATCTGCGCGCTCGCCGACAGCATCTGCGCGGTCGGCAGCTGCAGCCCGCCCAGGTCCTTGTCACCGAGGTACTTCTTCACGAACGTCCAACCGAACCCGTAGCACGCACTCGCGGCGATGGTGATCGCGAAGCCGACCGGGTCCGGGCGTCCGTCGGCCTGCCACGGCTGGCTGATCACAAGGACACCCACGAACCCGGCCGCCACCCCACCCAGTGCCAATGGCGTGAGCCGATCCTGCGGCAGCATGATGGCGGCGAAGATCACCGCAGCGATGGGCGTCGTCGAGTTGGCGATGCCGGCGAAGGCCGAGGAGATGCGCTCCTCGCCGAGCGGGAAGAGGAAGAACGGCAGGGTCACCAGGAAGAAGGCCGAGATCTGAAGCAGTGCCCACACCTGGCGGTCCCGGGGGAGCCGGGTCGAGGTGGCCAGGGCAAGGACCGCGACGGTCGCGCCACCGAGCAGGATCCGAGCCGCCGTGATCTGGATCGGTGCGAACGCCTCCAGCCCGATCTTCATGAGCAGGAAGCTGGATCCCCAGATCAGCGAGATCGACACGAACAGTACCGGCCACGGCACACGGCTGCGCTGCATGGCAGGGGTGGACACCTGGGCTCCTTCGACGTCTCGCGCGCTGACGACCGGCGCGAGACGGTCGACCCGGCCGCGGTCATTCTGTCACCGCCATGATGGCGGGTGGGCCGACGTCGTCGCGCCCGAACGGCGACCGGGTCAGGCCTTGGCGGCCTGCACGGCAGCGGTGGCCTGCGGCAGGACCGCGAAGAGGTCACCGACGACACCGAAGTCCACCAGGTCGAAGATCGGCGCCTCGGCGTCCTTGTTGACCGCGATGATCGTCTTGGAGGTCTGCATGCCGGCCCGATGCTGGATCGCGCCGGAGATGCCGCACGCGACATACAGCTGGGGCGAGACCTGCTTGCCGGTCTGCCCCACCTGGGCCGAGTGCGGATACCACCCCGCGTCGACGGCGGCGCGCGACGCACCCACCGCCGCCCCGAGCGAGTCGGCGAAGGTCTCGACGGGGGTGAAGTCGCCGGCGGTGCCCCGGCCCCCGGACACGACGATGGCCGCCTCGCTCAGGTCGGGTCGTCCGGTTGCGGCCTTGGGGGCCGAGTCGGTGATCGCGGCCGTCTTGGCGGCGGCCGAGACCTCGATGTCGACTGGCTCGTCCGTCGCGGCGCCCACGGTCGGCACCGGAGTCGCCGCGTTGGGCTTGACGGCGATGATCGGCGTGCCCTGCGTCACGGTGGCCGAGACGGCGTAGGAGCCGGCGAACACCGACTGCGTCGTCGTCACGGACCCGTCGTCGCCGACCTGCACGTCGACAGCGTCGGTGATGAGGCCCGACGAGGTCTTGATGGCCACCCGCGCGGCGATCTCCTTGCCCTCGGTCGAGGCGGTCACCAGCACGGCGGCCGGCGTCACCCGGGCGACGACCGCGGCCAGCACCTCGGCTGCCGGCACCACGAGGTATGCCGTGAGGTCCGGCGAGGCAGCGTGGTAGACCTTCGCCGCGCCATACTCGGCCAACGTCGCTCGCGCGGCGTCGAGTCCGGCGCCGAGGAACACTGCGCTCGGCTCGCCGATGCGGGCGGCGATGGTCAGCAGCTCGGCGGTCGTCTTGCGGACGACGCCGTCGACGTGGTCGACGAGGACGAGTACTTCAGCCACGAGTGGTCCTATCTCGATCGGGGTGGGATGGGTGTCAGTGCCGGTGGTCGGGTCACACGAACTTGTGGGAGACCAGGTAGGAGGCCAGCTGGTGACCTCCGTCGCCGCCGTCGGTCACGATCTCACCCTGTTCGCGAGGCGGCCGGGCGGCAACCGTCGCCACTCGGGTCCACGCGGCACCCAGGCCGACCGCGGAGGGGTCGACGCCGATGTCGGCGAGGCTCCAGTGAGCGACCGGCTTCTTCTTGGCCGCCATGATGCCCTTGAAGGACGGATACCGCGGCTCGTTGATCTGGTCGGTGACCGACACCAGCGCGGGCAGGGCTGCCGTGATGGTCTGTGAGGCCGTGTCGCCGTCGCGCCGGATGGTGACGCTGGACCCGTCGACGGTGAGCTCAGCCGCGAACGTAACCGCCGGCAGCCCCAGGCGTTCGGCGACCATGGTCGGCACGACACCCATCGTGCCGTCGGTCGAAGCCATGCCGGTGATGACGAGGTCCACCCCGCCATCGACCAGGTCGGAGTCCGCCAGCGTGCGGATCGCGGCGGCGATGACGAGAGAGGTGGCCGGGGCGTCCGACCCGGCGATCGCCGGGTCAGCGACGTGGACGCCTTGGTCCACCCCCATCTGCAGCGCCTTCTTGACCGCGTCCGAGGCCTTGTCGGGCCCTACCGTCAGCACCGTGACGGTGGCGCCGGCCGACTCGGCCAGGGCGAGAGCCTCCTCGACGGCATACTCGTCGAGCTCGGAGAGCAGTCCGTCGACCGAGTCGCGATCGGTGGTGAGGTCCCCGGACTCGAAGGCGCGCACGCCCTGGGCGTCGGGCACGTGCTTGACACAGACGACGATGTTCATGGGCCGAATCCTCGGGTGACGCTGGCGGGTGGGCATGTGCGCGGTGCACGTCGGCGGGAGAGCTCTGCTGCTGCACACAACCGCTCGGCAACCCTGCCTGCCCAATCCTGACACCGCCGGGTCTGGGCCACATGCCAGACCCGGCGTGATCCTGCCCACCCTGTCCATCCGGCCGCCTCGGCTGGCTGCCCCGTCGAGCACGCGAGGTTCGGCCAGGCGACAATGAGGGATGCCCCGTTCGCTGCCGGATCCTGCCGCGACCCCGGGTCACCTTGAACGGCCCCGCGCGCGGGCCGTGCCCACGTCGACCTACCGGCTCCAGCTGCATGCCGGCTTCGGGTTCGCCGCGGCCGCCGGTGCGGTGCCCTACCTCGCCGAGCTGGGTGTGTCGCACCTCTACCTCTCACCGATCCTGCAGGCCGAGTCGGGTTCGATGCACGGGTATGACGTGGTCGACCACAGCCGGGTCGCCCTGGGCCTCGGTGGTGAGACCGGGTTGGCCGAGCTGTCACGCATGGCCCATGACCATGACCTCGGAGTCATCGTCGACGTGGTGCCCAACCACATGGCGGTCCCCACCCCCTTGCATCACAACCCAGCCTTGTGGCAGACCCTTCGGCTCGGCCGGAGCAGTGCGTCGGCCGGCTGGTTCGACATCGACTGGGACCTGTGTGACGGGCGGATCGGGCTCCCGGTCCTTGGCGCACCCCTGTCCGAGGTGGTGGCCGCCGGCGACCTGCGCCTCGTGCCGCACGACGGGGCGGTCGCGCTGGCCTACTACGACCAGAGGTTCCCACTGGCGCCCGGCACGGCCGGTCTGGCACCCCCAGGGTCTGTGCCGAGTGGTGAGCACCTCGCCGACATCCTCGACCGCCAGCACTATGTGCTGGCCGACTGGCGGGCCGCCGACCAGGTGCTGGGCTATCGGCGGTTCTTCGACGTGGACTCCTTGATCGCCATCCGGGTGGAGCGCCCAGAGGTCTTCCTTGCCACCCACCAGCTTCTGCTCGAGCTCTATCGCCGGGGGGTGGTGGACGGGTTCCGGATCGACCACCCCGACGGTTTGGCCGACCCGCAGGGCTACCTCGACATGCTGTCGCAGGCGACAGGTGGAGCCTGGGTGGTGGTCGAGAAGATCCTGGCCGGCGACGAGGCGCTGCCGGCGGCCTGGGCCACGGCGGGCACGACGGGCTATGACGCGCTGCGTGCGGTCCAGGCAGCGCTGGCTCCACCGACGGGGGCCACCTTGATGGCGACGTGGGCGAGCGTCGACGGCGCTCCGCCCACGCTGGCCGCCGCGGAGTTCATCGCCAAGGACCTCGTGCTGGGGTCGGCCTTCCAGCCCGAGCTGCGTCGGCTCGCCAGACGAGCGGTCGATGCTGCCGTCGCCCGCGGCGAGGCGCTCGTCGTCGCCTCCGAGATCGAACGTGGCCTCAGCGCCCTGCTCGCCGAGGTGTTGTCCTATCGCGCCTACCTGCGCCTCGGTGAGGACGCGGCCCCCGAGTCGCTCGCAGCCCTGCAGGCCATGCGCGAGCGTGCGCTCACCCGCCACCCGGACCTGCGCGGCGTCCTTGACCTGCTGCTGACCCTCCTGACCGACACCCATGCCGTGACCGACTCCGGGCGTGATCTCGTCGTCCGGTTCCAACAGGTGTGCGGGCCGATCATGGCCAAGGGGGTCGAGGACACCACCTTCTACCGCTACCACCCCTTCATTGCGCTCAACGAGGTCGGCGGCGACCCCGACGACCTGCTGCACGGTGGGGTGGACGCGCTGCACGCGTGGGCCCAACGCGCCGCTCGGACGACTCCGCTCGGCATGACGACGCTCACCACCCACGACACCAAGCGGTCCGAGGACATCCGGGCCCGGCTCATGGCGATAGGGGAGGATGCCGAGCGCTGGGTGGGACTGTGGGACGTGATCCGGCGGGAGGCCAGGGCACACCGGGTCGACGAGCCGTCGGCATACCTGCTCATGCAGACTCTCATGGGCACCTGGCCGCTGGCTCCCTCCCGCCTCGACGTCTACCTGACCAAGGCCCTGCGGGAGTCCAAGGGACGCACCTCGTGGAGCGACCCCAACCTGGCGTACGAGCACCGCGCGCTCGACCTGGGCCGGGCCCTCTTGGAGTCCGAGGAGGTGACCGCCCTCTTGGGTGAGCTCGTGCGCGAGCTCGCTCCCGGGATCCGGGCGACGACTCTGGCCGCCAAGGTGCTGGCGCTGACCCTGCCCGGGGTCCCCGACGTCTACCAGGGCACCGAGCTGCTCACCCGCTCGCTCGTCGACCC
>CXWJ01018597.1_pt1 | contig 28612 bp, 23 predicted proteins | sample 590841 | NCBI WGS metagenome assembly CXWJ01 (sample SAMEA3498367, study PRJEB10139) | wastewater metagenome | biome: wastewater treatment plant; material: activated sludge | place: Austria | collected 2015-01-21 | reverse complement strand
GCGGTATGCGGAGGGGGGCGGTATGCGGTGGGGGCAATGGGCCCGGGGCGTGAGGCGGGTGTCAGCCCGAGATGAGGGCGGCGGTCGCGTCGGCGACGGCTGGCCACCCCGCGGCTAGAGCTCGCCGTCGTCGTCGTCCGGGCGATGCGGTCGGTGCCCGGGGCTGAGCAGGTTCTCGAGCTCGTCCTCCTGCTCGCTGGTGGAGAGGAAGAGCAGCTCGTCGTTGGCCTCGAGGGTGTCATCTCGACTCGGCGCGAAGGGGCGCTCGGACCGAATCACGCCGACGAGCACGGTGTCCGTGGGCAGGGGGATGTCGCCCACGCGACGGCCGGAATAGGGGCTGTCAGCGGGCAGCGTCATCTCGACCATGGAGGCCTTGCCTTGGTGGAACTCGAAGATGCGCACCAGGTCCCCGACCGACACGGCCTCCTCGATCAGGGCCGTCATCAGGCGAGGGGTCGACACGGCAACGTCGACGCCCCACGACTCGTCGAACAACCACTCGTTCTTGGGATTGTTGACCCTGGCCACCGTGCGCGGCACGCCGAACTCGGTCTTGGCGAGCAGTGACACCACGAGGTTGACCTTGTCATCGCCGGTGGCGGCGACGACGACGTCGCACCCGGCCAAGCCAGCCTCCTCGAGGACCGTCAGCTCGCACGCGTCGGCGAGGAGCCACGTCGCGTCGGGCACCCGACCGGCTTGGACGTCATCGGCGTCACGGTCGATGAGCAGCACCTGGTGGTCGTTGCCCAACAGCTCACGGGCGATCGAGCGGCCGACACTGCCGGCGCCCGCGATCACGACTCGCATCTCGAGATGGCTCCTTAGTCCTGAGGCGGCAGCGAGTCGCAGACCCGCTCGACGTGGGCAAGGTGGTCAGTCGCTGCGACAAAGTGGACCAGGTCGCCGTCTTGGTGGACGGTCTCGGGGCCGGTGATCATGCCGTCACCCAGCCGGGTCACAAACGCCACGCGGGCCCCCGTGGCAGCCTCGAGGTCACGGTAGCGGTGACCGACCCAGGCCGTGCTGACCGGCACCTGGGCGACGCTGACCTTGCCACTGGGGTCGGTCAGGTCGGGCACCGCGCCTTGGGGCAGGAGACGCGCGATCATCTGGTCGGCCGTCCAGCGCACCGTGGCGACGGTGGGGATGCCGAGCCGCTGGTAGATCGCCGCACGTCCCGGGTCGTAGATGCGGGCCACCACATGACGGACGCCGAAGGTCTCACGCGCGACGCGAGCGGCGATGATGTTGGAGTTGTCACCACTGCTGACGGCGGCGAACGCATAGGCCGACTTGATGCCGGCGGTCTTGAGCGTGGTGCGGTCAAAACCCAGTCCGGTGACGGTGCGGCCCTCGAAGGAGGAGCCGAGTCGGCGAAAGGCGGCCGCCTCGACGTCGATGACGGCGACATCGTGACCCTTGGTCGACAGGCTCTTGGCCAACGTCGAACCCACCCGGCCGCAGCCCATGATGACGAAGTGCACGGGCCGACGCTACACCGCGGCTCGGATGCCTTGCGCAACTGCCCGGCGGCACGGCATACAGTGTGAGCCGTGTCTGGATCGGGTCGGGTCATCAAGCGGATTCTCGTCGGACGCGCGATGCGCAGCGACCGGCTGGGAGAGACGCTCCTGCCCAAGCGTCTGGCCCTGCCGATCTTCGCCAGCGACGCCCTGTCGTCCAACGCGTATGCTCCCGACGAGATCCTGCTGACGCTGGCGATCGCCGGTGGGGCGTTCATGGCGACCCACTCATGGCAGATCACCTTTGCCGTCGTCCTGGTCATGCTCGTCGTCGTCATGTCCTACCGACAGAACGTGCACGCCTACCCCTCGGGGGGTGGGGACTACGAGGTCGCCACCGTCAACATCGGCCCCAAGGCCGGGCTCACCGTGGCCAGCGCGCTGCTCGTGGACTACGTGCTGACGGTCGCGGTGTCGATCTCCTCGAGCGTGCAGTACGCAGCGACCGCGGTGCCCGCACTGCGCGGGTCCGAGGTGCCGCTGGCAGCCGTGCTCATCGTCATCCTCATGGCGATGAACCTGCGCGGCGTGCGCGAGTCCGGCAAGGCCTTCGCGCTGCCGGTCTACGCCTTCATGACGTGCATCCTCGGCATGGGCATCTATGGCTTCGTCCAGTGGGCCACGGGCACCCTGCCGTTGGCCGACAGCGCCGGCTTCGAGCTGATCCCGGAGGAGGGTGCCGAGCAGATCGCCGGGTTCGCCATGGTCTTCCTGCTGCTGCGCGCCTTCTCGTCGGGCTGCGCGGCCCTGACCGGCGTCGAGGCCATCTCCAACGGGGTGCCGGCCTTCAAGAAGCCCAAGAGCGCCAACGCCGCCTCGACGCTGCTCCTCATGGGCCTGCTGTCCGTGACCATGCTGTCGATGAACGTCTTCCTGGCCGGACAGACCGAGATCAAGTATGCCGAGAACCCGGCCGAGCAGCTGCTGCGCGACGGTGTGCCGGTGGGCGAGGACTACATCCAGGACCCGGTGCTCGGCCAGCTCGCCGCGACGATCTTCTCCGGTTTCGGCGCCGGGGTGGTCATCGTCGCGGTCGTCACCTGGTTCATCCTCGTGCTCGCCGCCAACACGGCCTTCAACGGCTTCCCGGTGCTCGGGTCGATCCTGGCCAAGGACGGATTCCTGCCCCGCCAGCTGCATACGCGGGGCGATCGGCTGGCCTTCTCCAACGGCATCATCATCCTGGCCGGCGCGGCCATCCTGCTGGTCGTCGCCTACCAGGCCAAGGTGACCTCGCTCATCAACCTCTACATCGTCGGCGTCTTCGTGTCCTTCACGATCAGCCAGATCGGCATGATCCGGCACTGGAACCGGCACCTGCGCGACGAGGTCGACGAGAAGGTCCGTCGCACGATGATGACGAGCCGGGCGATCAACACCGTCGGTGCCACGATGTCCGGACTCGTCTTGGTCATCGTCCTCATGACCAAGTTCCTGCGCGGCGCGGGGTACGCCGTGGCGGCCATGGCGGTGCTGTTCTTCCTGATGCGGGGGATCCGACGCCACTACGCGCGCGTGGCCGACGAGCTCGCCGCAGACGACACTCCGACCGTGTTGCCCTCCCGCGTGCACGCCGTGGTGCTGATCTCCAAGGTCCACAAGCCGGCGCTGCGCGCCCTCTCGTATGCCCGCGCCTCTCGGCCGACCTTCCTCGAGGCGCTCACCGTCGGGGTGGATCCCGAGGAGTCCGCCGCGCTGGCGGAGGAGTGGCGCCGGCGCGACATCCCCGTGCCGCTCAAGGTGCTGTCATCGCCCTACCGAGAGGTCACCGGGCCGGTCGTCAACTACGTCAAGTCGCTGCGCAGCGACAACCCCCGCGATCTCGTGACCGTCTACATCCCTGAGTACGTCGTGGGTCGCTGGTGGGAGCACATCCTGCACAACCAGAGCGCGCTGCGGCTCAAGGCCCGGCTGCTCTTCACCCCGGGCGTGATGATGGTCAGCGTGCCATGGCAGCTGCGCTCGTCCGAAGGCGGCGAGGAGTCCTGGTCCGACGCGCCGGTCAGCTCGATCCGTCTCGGCGTCAGTGAGTGAGCATCCTGCCCGAGTGACCCTCGACGTCGGTGCCGTGGCACACGGCGGGCACTGCGTCGCGCGGCACGAGGGGCGGGTCTACTTCGTGCGGCATGCGCTGCCGGGGGAGCGGGTCGTCGTCGACGTCACTGGCATCGGGCCCGGAGGTCGGTTCCTGCGGGCCGACGCGGTGCAGATCCTGTCTCCGTCGCCGCACCGCCGGGCTGCGCCGTGTGAGTATGCCGGAGCGCACGGCTGCGGCGGCTGCGACTGGCAGCACACGAGCGCGGAGTACGCCCGTGAGCTCAAGGCGCACGTCATCACCGAGCAGTTCGCCCGGTTGGCCGGGCTCGACGTCGACGTGAGAGTCGAAGCGCTGCCTGGCGACGAGGACGGGCTGCGGTGGCGCACCCGGGTGGAGTTCGCCGTGGGGCCGGATGGCCGGGCGGGGCTGCGCCGTCACCGGTCACACGACGTCATCCCCGTCGACGACTGCCTCATCGCCACCGCTGATGTCATGGCGACCGGTGTGCTCGAGCAGACCTGGCCGGCTGGGGGTCTGGACCGGGTCGAGGCCGTCGACGTTGTGGCCCCGTCGGGTGGGCCGGCCGTGGTCGTGCCGGTGCGCCCCGGTCACGGCGGTCCTCAGGTCGTCGAACGCGTCGCCACCACCGCATACCGGGGGGACTTCCGCCTGCGTGCCAGGGGTTTCTGGCAGGTGCACCCGGGCGCGGCGGCGACCTTCGTCGAGCACGTGATGCACGAGCTCGCTCCGCAGGTGGGCGATCAGGCCCTCGACCTGTATGCCGGCGTGGGGCTCTTCGCCCGCCCGCTCGCGGCCGCCGTGGGCCCGACGGGACACGTCGTGGCTATCGAATCCGACCGCGGCGCCGTCGACGACGGCATTCGTAGTGCTCGCGCCACGCCATGGCTCCGCTATGTCCGCGGGCGCGTGGACCGTGCTCTGCCGGGGGTGCTCAGCCATGGACGGCGACCCGACGTCGTCGTGCTCGACCCACCCCGGACCGGTGCGGGCAAGGACGTCATGGGGCGAATCCTGCGCGCCGGGCCCAGACGAGTGGTCTATGTCGCGTGCGACCCGGCGGCCCTAGCCCGCGACACGTCATACGCGATGGCCGCGGGCTATCGGATGACGCGCCTGCGCGCCTTCGACGCCTTCCCCATGACCCACCACGTCGAATGCCTCGCCACCCTGGACAAGGCCGGCTCCGGTGCGCGTTGACTCCACAATCGAGGTCGCTCGTTGGACGAGAGAACGTCGATTCAGTCGTAGCAGCCAACATGGTGGCATCAGAGAGACTGCCATCCTCACGGCGGGTGCCACACCAACTTGGGGAGCTTGGAGGTCCCGCCCTAACTGGGCGCACCGTCCATAGGTATTTCCTTATGACAGTGGTGAACACAGGCATGCTCACTGATGTGCGTCCAAAGCACGCAGATCGGCTCTGCCAGCCCTTCCCCGAGCTCGGTCAGGTTGTCGAGGTTCGCTTCGACTTGGGCGGTCGCTAACGTGCAGGCCCAGGGCCGTCAGCGCAGCCCTTCCGATGAGGCCGTGGCACAGCTCGCGCACGTCGCCGAATTCTCGGCCACCGGACTTGGGTCCGATACCCTGGGCACGTGCTCGCAGTGGACGTCGACATGGAGCGCTTGCGCGAGGTGTGCGAGCGCTACGGCGTTGCGTCGCTGGAGGTGTTCGGCTCGGCGGCACGCGACGAGGCCCGGCCGGACAGCGATGTCGACTTGCTTTTCGTGCTGAAGCCGGACTCGCGGCTGGGTTTCCGACTCTTCGACCTCGAAGACGAGTTGTCGGATGTGTTCGGTCGTCCAGTTGATCTCGTTCGACGGCAGTCGGTCAACAAGTACATCCGCGAGCAGGTCTTCGCCGAGGCGCAGCCTCTCTATGCGGCGCGAACTTCTGCCGTTGCGTGAGATGCGCGAGGCGGCTGCTCAGGTGCAGCAACTGCATGCGCAACCGGATTGTCCACGGCTATTGGGACATCGACATCGAGACACTCGTGACCACCGCGATTGACGACATCCCGCAGATGGTCCTGCACATCGACGACGTCATCGCCACGCTTGAGCCCGATGACGGGCGGTGAACTCGGCCGACCGACTCGGTCTAGTGGGACGCTTCACCGATCGTGTTGATGGCCCAGTTCAACCCCATTAACGGATCGTCGTAGAGGGTCCCCGGCTCGCGTCCATGCCGACTTGGTGGTCGCTGCCGGCCTGTCAGTTGCAGCCGCCCCGCCTCACGGGTTGGTTGCTCGTTGCTCTGACCGCGCGGGGCGCCCCAACCCAGACGAGATCCGGGCAGGGGTGACTAGCGGACCTGGGAGGGGTGTGCTTAGATATATCTTGACGTCAAGATAAATTGTGAACCAGTGAGACGGGAGCCAACGATGGCCGGTGTGAACACTTCTCTGAACAGCCTGGGTGCCAAGGGATCGCTGACGGTGGGCGACTCGACCTACGAGATCTTCAGGATCGCGGGCGTCGCTGGCAGCGACTCGCTGCCGTTCAGCCTCAAGGTGCTGCTCGAGAACCTGCTGCGCACCGAGGACGGGGCCAACGTCACGGCGGCCCAGATCGCCGCGCTCGGCTCGTGGGACGAGAACGCCGACCCGGACACCGAGATCCAGTTCACCCCGGCACGGGTCATCATGCAGGACTTCACCGGCGTGCCGTGCGTCGTCGACCTGGCCACGATGCGAGAAGCCGTCGCTGACCTCGGCGGTGACGCCGCGTCGATCAACCCGCTCGCGCCGGCCGAGCTCGTCATCGACCACTCGGTCATCATCGACGTCTTCGGCCGTGCGGACGCCCTGGAGCGCAACATGGAGCTGGAGTACGAGCGCAACCGCGAGCGCTACCAGTTCCTGCGCTGGGGCCAGTCCGCCTTCGACGAGTTCAAGGTGGTGCCCCCAGGCACCGGCATCGTCCACCAGGTCAACATTGAGCACCTCGCCCGCACTGTCATGGTGCGCGGGGGAGTGGCCTACCCCGACACCTGCGTCGGCACCGACTCGCACACGACGATGGTCAACGGTCTCGGGGTGCTCGGGTGGGGAGTGGGCGGCATCGAGGCCGAGGCGGCCATGCTCGGCCAGCCGGTGTCGATGCTCATCCCGCGCGTCGTGGGTTTCAAGCTTTCCGGGTCGATCCCGGCCGGCGCGACGGCGACGGATGTCGTGCTGACGATCACCCAGATGCTGCGTCAGCACGGCGTCGTGGGCAAGTTCGTCGAGTTCTATGGCGAGGGGGTCGGCGCCGTGCCGTTGGCCAACCGGGCCACGATCGGCAACATGAGCCCGGAGTTCGGCTCGACCTGCGCGATCTTCCCGATCGACGAGGTGACTCTGGACTACCTGCGCCTCACAGGCCGCTCGCCTGAGAGCGTGGCGCTCGTCGAGGCATACGCCAAGGAGCAGGGGCTGTGGCACGACCCGTCCCGCCAAGCGCGCTTCTCCGAGTACCTCGAGCTGGACCTGTCCACCGTCGTCCCGTCCATCGCCGGGCCGAAGCGACCCCAGGACCGGATCCGTCTGTCCGAGGCCAAGTCGCAGTTCTCCCTCGACGTCAAGAACTACGGGGTAGACGGTGACCTGCGCAGCGTGCCGGTGACGCGTGACGGCGCCGAGATCACCCTCAAGGACGGCGCCGTCGTGATCGCCTCCATCACGTCGTGCACCAACACGTCCAACCCGTCGGTCATGCTGGCCGCCGCACTCCTGGCCAAGAAGGCCGTCGAGCAGGGGCTCACCGTGGCGCCCTGGGTCAAGACATCGATGGCGCCCGGGTCCAAGGTCGTGTCCAACTACTACGACAAGGCCGGCGTCTGGCCCTATCTCGAGAAGCTCGGGTTCCACCTGGTCGGCTACGGCTGCACCACCTGCATCGGCAACTCGGGGCCGCTGCCCGAGGAGATCTCGGCCGGCGTTCAGGCCGGTGACCTGGCGGTCGCCGCGGTGCTCTCGGGCAACCGCAACTTCGAAGGGCGGATCAACCCCGACGTCAAGATGAACTACCTGGCCTCGCCACCGCTGGTCATCGCCTATGCCCTGGCCGGGACGATGGACTTCGACTTCGCGACCGACGCGCTCGGCACCAACGCGGCCGGTGAGCCGGTCTTCCTCGCCGACATCTGGCCGACACCAGCCGAGGTCGAAGCCACGATCGCGATGGCGATCACCCAGGACATGTTCATCGGCGACTACCAGGACGTCTTCGCCGGGGACGAGCGGTGGCAGACCCTGCCGACCCCCGAAGGCGAGACCTTCGCCTGGGACGACGCGTCGACCTACGTGCGCAAGGCGCCCTACTTCGACGGTATGTCGATGACCCCCGACCCGGTGCACGACGTCACCGGCGCCCGGGTGCTGGCCAAGCTCGGCGACTCGGTGACGACCGACCACATCAGCCCGGCCGGCTCCATCAAGCCTGACAGCCCGGCCGGTCACTACCTGGCTGAGCACGGCGTCGCCCGCAAGGACTTCAACTCCTACGGCTCGCGACGAGGCAACCACGAGGTGATGATCCGCGGCACGTTCGCCAACATCCGGCTGCGCAACCAGCTGCTCGACGGCGTGGAGGGCGGGTTCACCCGCAACTTGCTGGCCGGCGGTGAGCAGACCTCGATCTTCGAGGCGTCACAGGCCTACCAGGCCGCCGGCGTGCCCCTCGTCATCCTCGCCGGCAAGGAGTATGGCTCGGGGTCATCCCGAGACTGGGCGGCCAAGGGCACGTCACTACTCGGGGTGCAGGCGGTCATCGCTGAGTCCTACGAACGCATCCACCGCTCCAACCTGATCGGCATGGGCGTGGTACCCCTGCAGTATCCGGCCGGCCAGACCGCCGACTCGCTGGGCCTGACAGGCACCGAGACCTTCGATGTCACCGGCTTGACAGCGCTCAACGACGGGCGGACCCCGCGCACCGTCACGGTCACCGTGACGGCCACCGACGGTGCCGTCACCTCCTTCGAGGCCGTGGTGCGCATCGACACCCCAGGTGAGGCCGACTACTTCCGCAACGGCGGCATCCTGCAGTACGTCCTGCGCAGCCTGGTCACGGCCGGCTAGCCCCAGACGTCGAAAGTGGCCCAGCAGAGGAGCAGTCTGCTGGGCCACTTTCCCCTTCCAGGGGGGCGTTCCGTGGGCGCCTACCCCTTGACCGCGCCGTCGTTCGCGCCGCGAACGAGATAGCGCTGGAACGTGAAGAAGAGGATCGCCACCGGGATCGTCGTGATCAGGGCCGTGGTCATCTTCAACGGATACTGCGTGCCGGACCCGAGCTGACCGCTGGCGAGACCGGCCAGGCCGGTCACGAGCGTTTTGTACTCAGGACTCTCGGTTGTCACCAGGAAGTGGGTGAACTCGTTCCACGACCCCTGGAAGGACAGGATCGTCAACGTGATGAGAGCCGGCTTGGCCATCGGCAGAACGACCGACCAGAACGTGCGGAAGACCGAACACCCGTCGATTCGGGCGGCCTCCTCGACCGAGATGGGCACGGAGTCGAAGAACTGTTTCATGATGAAGATCCCAGCCGCGTCCACGATGAGCGGCAGGACCATGGCGGTGTAGGTGTCGTAGATGCCGAGGTACTTGACCATGAGGAACTTCGGGATCAGCAACGCCACACCTGGCACGCTCATCACCGCGAGGATCGCGGCGAAGAGGAAGCCCCGACCCCGGAACTTCAGGCGAGACAACGCATACCCCGCCAGGCTGTCGAAGAACACCCGGCCGGCCGTGACGATGACGGTCACAAGGATCGAGTTCTTGAGCCAGCTGCCGATCGGGATGGACGAGTCCTCGGTCAAGCCGAAGATCCTGGCCCACGAGTCGAACTCGACCGGGTTGGGGATCAGGGACAGCGGGTTGGAGCTGGCCTGCGCATCGGACTTGAAGGACGTCGCCACCTGGATGACGAAGGGGTAGAGATAGATGATCGAGAAGATGACCAGGACGACATACATGAGGGTCTTCTTGATCAGTGCCTTGCGCTCGCGCTGGCGGTTGACCTCCTCGTATGACGTGCGGGCCACGTCCTCGGCCGCGGGGGACTCCGCGGCCGTCTGGTCCTGAACGCTCATCGGACGGCTCCTGTTCGGGCCGACTGACGGCCGATGAGAGCCTTCAGCCGAGACGGTTTCTTGTCCTCGGCCATGATGCGGCGCTGCCATTGGGTGAGCAGGACGATGATGAGGAAGATGACGAACGACATCGCGGCACCCTTGCCGAAGTCGAACGAGGTGAACGCGGTCTGGTAGGACAAGAACGCCGGCGTCATCGTGGTGCCGGCCGGGGAGCCCTTGCCGCTGGCGTAGACCTGGTCGAAGACCTGCCAGGTCCCGATGATCCCGAGGGTGACGACCAGGAAGATGACCGGACGCAGCTGGGGGATCGTGACCTTGGTCAGCTTCTGCCACCCCGTGCACCCGTCGAGCGCCGCGGCCTCGTCGACATCCTCAGGGAGGTCCTGCAGCGCCGCCATGAACATGAGCATGAAGGTGCCGGTCGTCGTCCAGACGGCCAGGATGATCAGCACGAGCATGGCGATCGAGGGGCCGGACATCCATTCCCAGAACGACCGACCGACGATCTCGAACTGCGCCCAGTCGGGGTTCTCGACCCCGAATCGGGCGAAGATGACGTGCACCAAGCCCCGAGGATCATCGAGCCACACTGGACCCTGGATGCCGAACCAGCCGAGGAACGCGTTGACGGCGCCGCCCCCTGCGAAGAGGAAGGTGAAGACCGTCGTGATGGCGATGGAGCTCGTCACCGAGGGGAAGTAGAACGCGGTCCGGAAGAAGCCCTTGGCTCTGAGCAGCTTGTTGGTGACGATGAGAGCCAGACCGAGCGAGGTGATCGTCTGCAGCGGGACGACGAAGACGACATACCAGAAGGTGTTGCCGATCGACTGCATGAACGCGTCGCGCTCGAGACCGTCGTTGGTGAGCAGCGAGGTGTAGTTCTCCAACCCGAGGAAAGCGGCGTTCTCACCGCCGCCGAAGGGGTTGGAGGATCCGTTCCAGTTGGTCATGCTGACGTAGAGCGCCATGAGGACCGGGATGACGAGGAAGACGCCGAGGATGATGATCATCGGCAGGGTGAACAGCCAGCCGGCCGACTCCTGACCGGCCTCGATGCCTGATTTGCCCTTGACGGGGGTGGTGCGCGTGGAACCGCGTGTGGCCATGAGGACTCCTTGGTGTCATCGGTGGGGCGGGCGAGAGAGGTGGGCCCGCCCCACCGACGAGGTCGATGGTCGAGTCAGCCGGCGAGGGCTGCTTCGCCGTTCTTCTGGAAGTCGGCCAGGATCGCCTTCGGGTCGCCAGAGGCGAGCTGCTCGAGCTGGCTGTTCAGGGCCGTCATGACCGGGTCGAAGCCGGGCAGGTTGACCGGGCCTTGGCCGTACTCGCCGCCAGCGGCGAACGCGGCGTCATCCGGGAACTTGGCGCCGAACTGCGTGTTGCCTTCGACCGTGGAGGGCATGACGCCGAAGGCGTCGGCGAACTTCATCTGCTGGTCGACGGCCGTCAGGGCCTTGACGAGGTCGACTGCCTTGGCCTGGTTGGCGCTCTTGGCGGCGATGCCCCAGCACTGGCTGAAGAGCAGCGTGCCCTTGCCCGCGGGCCCGGCCGGCAGCTCGACGACGACGGACTTGACGTCCGGGAAGTCCTTGTTGAGCGCGCCTCGGATCCAGTTGCCCTCGATGGTCATCGCGGCCTTGCCCTTGCCGAAGGCCTCGCCACCCCAGCCGGCGTCGACGCCCTTGGGGAACTTGTAGACGCCGTCAGCCACCATCTTCTTGACCTGCTCGAGCCCGGCCAGGTTCTCGGGCGTGTCGCCGGTCACCGCGGACTTGTCGGGGGAGAGGACCCAGCTGCCGGCCTGCTTCATGAAGACCCCGAGGCGGTTGATGTCGCCGCCGGTCACGAGCCCGGTCACCTTGTCGGCGGTCAGCTTCTTGGCGACCGTCTCCAGACCCGCCCAGTCAGTCGGGATGTCGGCCTCGCTCAGCCCCGCCTTGGCCCACAGGTCGGTGTTGATGATGAGGGCCAGGGTCGAGTAGTCCTTGGGAGCGCACTGGAGCTTGCCGTCATAGGTGAAGGTCTGCTTCAGGCTGTCGAGGAACTGGACGTCGGTGATCTGGTCGCCGTAGGCGTAGAGGTTGCCGTTCTTGGCGAAGTCACCGATGCGCGAGGCATCGGTGTAGAAGATGTCGGGGGGAGTGCCACCGGCGAAGGCCTTGCCGAGCTCTTGGCCGATGTCGGTGGCGTTGATGACCTCGACCGTGTTGCCGGTCGAGGTCGCCCAGGCTGCTGCCGTTCCTTGACGGCGTTGGTCTCGGCGTCACCTGAGGAGGCGATGAGCATCTTGAGCGCGGCCGGGCCGCTGCCGGTGTTCTGTGCGGCGGCGCCGTCATCGAAGCTGCTGCCGCCACCACAGGCGGCGAGGGCGAGGGAGCCGGCCGCAGCTGCTGCGAGCAGGGGGACCGACCGTCGGGTCGAACGGGTCATCTGTGCTTCTCCTGTTGTGATGGTGGTGCTGGTGAGGGGTCGTGCTGCCGTGACTAGCGTTGGCGCGAGCTGGCTCGCGCCACGATGTGTGGCGTGAAGAGAGCCCCGGCACGAGGGGGCGGAGCGCCGCCCAGTTGGTCGTGCACGAGACCGAGCAGGTGGTCGGCGATCATCGACAAGGGCTGGGCGACAGAGGTGAGCCCGAACATCCGCGCGTGTGGCGAGTCGTCGAAGCCGACGATGCCGAGATCGGCACCCACCAGCCAGCCGCGCTCCTGCACGGCCTGGTGGACCCCGAGCGCCAGGATGTCGGAGGCGCAGACGATCGCCGCGCCTCGGCCCAGCTGGTCGATCAGTGCGCCGGCCGCCTCCTTGGCCGGCATGACGTCCTGAACCGAGACCGCCGTCGCGTCCTGGTCGGCGATCCCGTGGGCGACCAGGGCATCGGACCAGCCCCGGCGCCGGTCGTCACCGACCGCACTGCCTTGAGGCCAGCCGAGGAAGCCGATCCGGTCGTAGCCGTGCGCGACGAGGTGGTCAACCGCTACGGATGTCCCGGCGTGACCGTCGACATCCGCATACGACGTGAAGGTGGGGTCGTCCCACACGCGGCCGTAGGACGCGAATGGCACACCCTGGCCCGCGAGCCAGGAGGGGCGTGGGTCACCGTGGTGCGTGTGCGCGATGACGAAGGCGTCGACGAGGCGGGTGCGGACCATGTTCTTGTAGCCGTCGAGCATGGGCCGTTCGCTGGCGGAGGCGAACGGCACCATGTGGCACCCGTGCGTGGCGGACGCGATCGTGAGCTCGACGACGAAGGGGTCGAACACATCGCTGCGCCCGGACCGGCCGAGAACGTTGAGCTCGATGCCGACGGCGCCGGCTCGTTGTTGGCGAAGGGACTGGGCAGCGGTCGAGGGGCGGTAACCGAGCCGGTCGATCTCCTCGCGAACTCGCGTCAGGGTGGCGGGGTGCACCTTTTCGGGGCTGTTGATGACGTTGCTCACCGTCTGGTGCGAGACCTCAGCCGCACGGGCGACGTCGCGGATGGTGACCCGGCTGCCGTTCTGAGTGCTACGTGCCATGCCGATCACCACCCATCTCGCGCCGGAAAGTTCCTGATTTAGGCTGATTAGAACGTTCAAATTGAACGGTCATAGGGACCAATATGATGTTCGTCACCCGTCCTGTCAACCCCACCAGGAGTGTTCGTGCAGTCCATGCCCACCGTCACCCCCACCGGCGTGACCACGCCACGGCAGCCCTGGCTCCACGAACTCGAGATCGCGACCGACGGCAACACGACGGTCCTGAGCGACCGCGCGGGTGACATCGGCAGCCCCGGCACCGGCGTGTTCGTCGACGACCGCAGGGTCATCAGCCACCTGCAGGTCGGCATCGGCCGGGACCCCATCGCGATGCTGACCGCGAGCAGCCTGGGCGCCCAGTCCTGGTTTCTGGGCAGCGCCCGGAGCCTGGGTGACCCCGGCGCGGACCCGACCATAGAGATCAGCCGGCGTCGCCTGATCGCGGGCGGTGTCATTCACGAGACCGTGACGGTGACCTCGCGCGCGGCGAGTCCGGTGCGCACGACACTGGTGATCCAGCTGGCCGGAGACGGTGCCGACATCGCGACGGTCAAGACCGGGGTGCCGAGCGGCCCGAGGCTCGACGCNNTGCCGACTGAGGTGGAGTTCGACGTCGACCTCGGCGCGGGAGGTCGCCTCAGTGTCGACGTCGCGGTGCGGGTGGCCCGCCGACGTCAGTCCAACTTCGACGCCGACGCCGGCTCGGCGCTGCTGCACTGGGAGGACGTCTCGGTCACCGCCGACGACGAACGTCTGGCCCACGCCATCCGCTCCTCGCTGATCGACCTACGCCACCTGCTGTTGACCGACCCTGAGTCGCCGACCGATGTCTTCGCCGGCGCCGGCACGCCGTGGTACCTCACGCTCTTCGGCCGCGACAGCCTGTGGGCGGCGCGTCTGATGCTTCCCTTCGGGCCCGAGCTGGCCCGGGGCACGTTGCGTGCCTTGGCCCGCCGGCAGGGCACCATGACCGATGCTCAGACGGCAGCCGAGCCGGGCAAGATCCTGCACGAGGTGCGCCGGTCTGCGTTTGTCGACGAGGTGAGCGGCATGCGGCTGCCGTCGGTGTACTACGGCACCGTCGATGCCACCCAGCTGTGGATCTGTGTCCTTCATGACGCGTGGCGCGCTGGTCTCGCCCGCGAGGACGTCGTCGAGCTGCTGCCCCACCTGCAGGCCGCTGCCGACTGGATGCTGGCGGCGTGCGCCGCCGCACCCGACGGTCTGATCCGGTATGTCGACAGCGCCGGCACGGGGCTCGTCAACCAGGGGTGGAAGGACTCAGGGGACTCGATGCGCCGCGCCGACGGGTCGGTGGCACCGGCGCCGATCGCGCTGGTCGAGGCACAGGCCTAAGCCGTCGAGGCCGCGACCAAGGCTGCCCGGCTCTATGACGAGTTCGGCCTGTCGGGGTCCGACGCACTGGTCGCCTACGCCACACACCTCACGGCGCGCATCAACGACCGCTACTGGGTCGGGGACGTGAACGACCGTTACCTGGCCATGGCCATCGACGGCGAGGGCTCGCCCGTCGACGCCGTGGGGAGCAACATGGGTCATGTCCTGGGCACCGGAGTGCTGCACCGCGACCAGGAGGCCAGCGTCATCGACCGGCTCGCGCGAAGCGACATGAGCGGACCCTTCGGCATCGCGACGATGTCTCGAGACAACCCGTCATACAACCCGATCGGCTATCACACCGGGTCGGTCTGGACTCACGACACAGCCATCTGCGCTCTGGGCATGGTGCGCGCGGGCGACTCGCGGCACGCGGCGGCGGTCGTGCGGGCGCTCGTCGAGGTCGGCACGGCGTTCGACTATCGCTGGCCCGAGCTCTACTCCGGGGACCCCGTGCTCCGCCGCCCGGCTCCCTACCCCGCATCGTGCCGTCCGCAGGCGTGGTCGGCCGCCTCGGCTGGAGCCATCGTGTCGGCCGTCCTCGGGCTCGACATCGACGTGCCAGCCGGCCGGGTGAGCGTGCGCCCCATGCGTCCCAGCCCGTTCGGCGGGGTGCGCGTCGACGGGCTGCGGTTCGGCCCGCAATCCTTCAGCGTGTCGGTCACCGCGCTCGGTGAGGTGAGTGTGGATGGACTGCCTCCTGGGATCGACGTCCTCACCTGACCGAACACGTGTACGGATGAGCCTCCAGGGGTGCACACTATGGGGATGGCCGAAAACGCAGGGAGCACTGCCAACACCGTTCCCCGTCACGCGGCCGGACCGCCGGGCTGGCCCCGCTCAGTGCCCCCTCCGACCATGCCGGGATGGCAGCAGCGCGCCGTGCCGTGGCTGCTGGACGTCTGCCCGCCGGACTATCGTCACTATCGCGGCTGGACCACCAACCCGTATGCGCTGGCCTGGCTCGCCATACGTCACCTCGACGCCCAGATCACGTCCATGCGCGAGTCCTACCGCCTGGCCCGCACCGAGCTCGCCGACGCGGTGACTCCCGAGGCCCTCAGCGAGATCCTTGGCCATCTCGAGCGAGAGGGGCTGCGGCTGGTGGACGCGAGGCGGTCGGCATCCTTGATGTATGACGCCTTGCAGGGCAAGCACTACGTCCCCCGTCTGTGACATGCCTGGCGTCGTCACCCTGAGACTTCGCCCCTAGACTTCACCCCGAGTCTTCACCCCGAGTCTTCACCCTCCGATTGAGCACTTCACCCCGGTTCGAACCGGGGTGAAGTGCTCAATCCGAGGGTGAAGTCGGATGGTGAAGTCGGAGGGTGAAGTGGGCGGGTGAAGTCGGAGGGTGAAGTCGGAGGGCGAAGTCCGAGGGCGAAGTCTCGGGGTGAAGTGGGCGGGCGACATGGGCGCGCGACGTCCGATGACTAGACGCTACCGGCCACACCGTAGACTCGGTGCTCGGCCAGCGAGCCCGGTTGACCTGGGCTGACGGGCCGACTACCCGCACGACCATCGCAAAGGAACCGAACCACTCGTGACTGTCCTCGAGCGCATCAGCGGGCCGCGCGACGTGCAGGCCCTGGCCGAGGCCGAGTTGCCCGTGCTCGCTCAGGAGATCCGCGACTCGCTCGTCACGCAGGTGTCGCGCACAGGCGGGCATCTGGGTCCCAACCTGGGCGTCGTCGAGCTGACCATTGCGCTGCACCGGGTCTTCGACAGCCCGCGAGACACCGTCATCTTCGACACAGGGCACCAGTCCTATGTCCACAAGCTCCTCACCGGCCGCCAGGACCTGTCACAGCTGCGCAAGCGTGGGGGCGTGGCGGGCTACCCGTCTCGGGCCGAGTCCGAGCACGACGTCGTCGAGAACTCGCACGCGTCGACGGCGCTGTCGTGGGCCGATGGCGTGGCCAAGGCTCGTCGTCTGCAGGGCCAACGGGGTCGGCACACGGTCGCGGTGATCGGTGACGGGGCACTCACGGGAGGCATGGCGTGGGAGGCGATCAACAACATCGCCGCCGACAAGGACCTGCCACTGGTCATCGTCGTCAACGACAACGAACGGTCCTACGCCCCGACCACCGGCGGGCTGGCCGAGCACCTCGCGACCCTGCGGACCGCACCCAACTACGAGCGGGTGCTCGACTGGGGCAAGACCACGCTGTCGCGCACACCGGTGGTGGGCAACGCCGTCTACCACTCCCTGCACGGGGTCAAGAAGGGCATCAAGGACATCGTCGCCCCCCAGGGCATGTTCGAGGACCTCGGGCTCAAGTACCTCGGACCCATCGACGGGCACGACATCGACGCTTTGGAGTCGGCGCTGCATCGAGCCCGGACGTATGGCGGCCCCGTGCTCGTCCACGTGCTGACCAAGAAGGGCAAGGGCTACGACCCGGCACGTCGAGACGAGAACGACCGCTTCCACGCCGTCGGTGTGATCAACCCGGAGACCGGACTCCCGTTGGAGACGGTCGGTCGCAGCTGGACCGACGACTTCACCGACGAGATGTGCGCTATCGGTCGTCAGCGACCGGATGTCGTGGCGATCACGGCGGCCATGCTGATCCCGGTCGGGCTGCGCCCGTTTGCCGACGAGTTCCCCGACCGCGTCTTCGATGTGGGAATCGCCGAGCAGCACGCCGCCACGATGGCCGCGGGACTGGCCTTCGCCGGGCTGCATCCGGTCGTGGCGATCTACGCGACATTCCTCAACCGGGCGTTCGACCAGGTGCTGATGGACTGTGCCCTGCACCGGGCCGGCGTGACGTTCGTGCTCGACCGGGCCGGTGTCACCGGCACCGACGGGCCGTCTCACAACGGTATGTGGGACATGTCCGTCACGGGGCTCGTGCCGGGGCTGCACCTCGCGGCTCCGCGAGACGGCGAGCAGGTGCGCCGAGCGCTGCGCGCCGCCGTCGACATCCGCGATGCTCCGTCGGTGATCCGGTTTCCCAAGGGCAACCCGCCCGCACCCATCGACGCGATCCGCACGAGTGGCGGCATCGACATCCTGGCGGAACCGCACGAGGCGGACGTCGACCTGCTGGTCGTCGGCATCGGGGCCATGGCCACCGTCGCGCTCGCTGTGGCCGACAAGGTGGCGGCGGGGGGGTATGCCGTGCGGGTCGTCGATCCGCGGTGGGCCCTGCCGGTGAGCACCGATCTCGTCGCCCTGGCCGAACGCGCCGCGACAGTCGCGGTCATCGAGGACAACCTCGTCGTCGGCGGCATCGGGTCGGCCATCGCGCTGGCGCTGAGCACGGCCGGGGTCCCGGCTCGCGTCCACCAGTTCGGCATCCCCAAGGAGTTCCTGCAGCACGCGTCACGCGGCGAGGTTCTCGAGTCGATCGGCCTGACGCCGGATGCCGTGGCTGACGAGCTGCTCGCCCGCCTGCCTCAGTAAACCGGCCGTGCCACAGCGAGCGGCACGGTCGCGGCTCAGATGTCGCGGAAGACCTCGACCGTCGCACCGAGTGCGTTGAGCCGTTCGGCCAGGTCCTCATAGCCCCGGTTGATGACATAGACGTTGCGCAGCACTGACGTGCCGGGGGCGGCGAGCATGGCCAGCAGCACGACCACCGCGGGGCGCAGCGCGGGAGGGCAGATCACCTCGGCAGCCCGCCACCGCGTCGGACCCTCGATCAGGACTCGGTGCGGGTCCAGCAGCTGGACTCGGCCGCCCACCTTGGTGAGCTCGGTGAGGTAGATCGCCCGGTTCTCGTAGACCCAGTCGTGGATCAGCGTGCTGCCCTCGGCCTGCGCCGCGATCAGCGCGAAGAACGGCAGGTTGTCGATGTTGAGTCCCGGGAAAGGCATCGGGTGGATCTTGTCGATCGGAGCCTTGAGCGGGCCGGGGATCGTCGTCAGGTCCACCAGTCGCGTGCGCCCGTTGTTGGACGGGTACTCCGACGTGATGTCGTAGCGCATCCCCATGCCCTCGAGAGTGGCCAGCTCGATCTCGAGGAACTCGATCGGCACCCGCTGGATGGTGATGGTGGAGTTGGTCACCACCGCGGCCGCCAGCAGGCTCATGGCCTCGATCGGGTCCTCGGAGGGGCTGTACTCCACGTCGACGTCGATGACCGGCCGCCCACGCACGGTCAGGGTCGTCGTGCCGATGCCCTCGACCTCGACGCCGAGCTGCTGCAGGAAGAAGCACAGGTCCTGGACCATGTAGTTGGAGCTGGCGTTGCGGATCACGGTGACACCGTCGTGGCGAGCCGCGGCCATCAGGACGTTCTCGGTGACCGTGTCGCCACGCTCGGTCAGGACGATCGGTCGCGCCGGCCCGGCATCGGGGTTGACCGTTGCCACGTAGAAACCCTGGGTCGCCGCGACGTCGAGCCCGAAGGAGCGCAGCGCCGCCATGTGCGGCTCGACAGTGCGGGTGCCCAGGTCGCAGCCACCGGCATACGGCAGAGCGAAGCTCGGGGTGTCGTGCAGGAGCGGGCCGAGGAACATGATGACGGTGCGGGTGCGCCGTGCGGCCTCGATGTCGATGTTGTCCATGTCGAGCACGCTCGGCGGGATGATCTCGAGGTCGTTGCTCTCGGGCAGCCAGCGGGTCTTGACCCCGATCGAGGTGAGCACCTCGATGATGCGGTTGACCTCCTCGATGCGCGCGATGCGCCGCAGGGTGGTGCGGCCGCGGTTGAGCAGTGCCGCGCACAGCAGTGCGACGGCGGCGTTCTTGGAGGTCTTGACCTCGATGGAGCCGCTCAGGGGGGTGCCGCCGACGACCCGCAGGTGCAGGGGGCCGGTGCGACCCAGTGACACGAACTCGGAGTCCAGCTGCTCACCGATGCGCGCGAGCATCTCGAGACTGAGGTTCTGCTTGCCCTGCTCGATGCGTGCCACCGCGCTCTGGCTGGTGCTGAGGCGGTCGGCGAGCTCGTGCTGGGTGAGACCCTTGTGGCGGCGTGCGTCGCGGATCAAGGTCCCGATCTTGCCGAGGTAGTCTTCGGTCACGACGGCAGCATACGTCATATATGAGATAACCGACCGGACGGTTTCACGACCGAGGTGGGGGTGCCGGTCACGGGACGGTATGGGGTACCGGTCACGGGACGCTGGCGACCCCGGCCGGGAGGAACCTGCGACCAGTCACCCGTTCCGCCACGCCGGTGCGGTCGAGAAGAGGCGTGAGGCCCCCGTTGTGGAAGGCGAAGCCCGCGCCGGTGATCATGGCCAGGTCGATATCCATGGCAGCGCTGACGACGCCCTCGTCGAGCATTCGGCGGGCCTCGTCCGCCAGCGCCGCCAGCACTCGCTCTCGCACCTGCGCCGCGTCGAGCACGACGGGGTCGGCCGGGGGGTGCAAGAGCGCCACGACACTCGGGTCAGGCACCATCTGCCCGTCCGCGAAGGTGTAGAACGAGGACTTGCCCGCCGCCACCATCGCCCGCAGCCCGGACGAGACATGGAACCGGTCGGGGAAGGCCGCGACGAGACTGTCGCCGTTGTGCATGGCGATGGCCGGCCCCACCAGCCCCATCAGCACGAAGGGTGGCATCGGGGCGAGCCCCGCGAAGGCCGCGTCGGCGACCTCGATCGGCGTGCCGTCATCGACGACGCGTCCCACCTCGCCCATGAACCGCCCGAGGAGACGGTTGACGACGAACGACGGAGAGTCCGCCACGAGGATGCACGTCTTGCGCAGCGACTTGCCGGTGGCGAAGGCCGTCGCCAGAGTGACGTCGTCGGTGTGCTCGGCGCGAATGATCTCGAGCAGCGGCATGACCGCGACCGGGTTGAAGAAGTGGAAGCCGACCACACGCTCGGGATGAGCCAGGTCGGCCGCCATGGCGCTGACTGACAGGCTCGAGGTGTTGGTCGCCAGGATGCAGGTCGGCGCCACCACGGCCTCGACATCGGCGAAGACCTGCTTCTTGACGTCGAGATCCTCGAACACCGCCTCGATGACGAAGTCCGCCTTCGCGAAGGCGTGTAGGTCGGTCGACCCCGTCACGAGGGCCTTGAACTGGCTCACTCGGTCGGGATGCAGGCGACCGCGGGACCCCAGCTTGTCGAGCTCGGCGTGCACGGAGGCCACGCCTCGGGCGACCCGGTCGGCGTCCAGGTCGGTGAGGCAGACGGGCACCGCCAGCTTCTGCACGAAGAGCAGCGCGAGCTGGCTGGCCATGAGACCGGCACCCACGATGCCCACGGTGGTGACCGGCCGCGCCAGCCCCGGTGCCGGCACGCCCGCAGGACGCTTGGCCCGCTTCTGCACGAGGTCGAACGCGTAGAGACCGGCCCGCAGCTCGTCACCCATCAGCAGGTCCGCGAGGGCTTCGTCCTCCGCCGCGAACGCTGTCGCGCGGTCGGACGTGCGCGCAGCGGCGATGAGGTCGAGGGCGCGGTAGGGCGCGGGAGCCGTGCCACCCACCTTGGCATCGACGAACAGTCGACCGGCCGCCACGGCGCGGTCCCACTCGGCCGGGTCGGTCGGCACCTCGGCACGAGCGACTGGCTGCCGTCCCGAGATGACGTCATCAGTCCACGCGAGGCTGTCTTCGAGGAAGCTGCCCGCGCCGATCATCGCGTCGGCGAGCCCGATCTGCACGGAGTCGGCGGCCTTGAGCATGCGGTTCTGGGACAGCGCGTTCTCGATGATCACCTTGACGGCGGCGACGGGTCCGACCAGGCGCGGCAGGAGGTAGCACCCACCCCACCCCGGAACCAGGCCGAGGAAGCACTCGGGCAGCGCCAGCGCAGCCGCGCTGGAGGAGACCGTCCGGTAGGTCGCCGCCAGGGCGAGCTCGACGCCGCCTCCGAGCGCGGCGCCGTTGACGAAAGCAAAGGTCGGCACCGGCAGGTCGGCGAAGGCCGCGAAGGTCGCATGGCCGGCCCGGGCGATCTCCAACGCCTGGTCGCGCTGGGTCACCAGGGGGACCCCCGACAGGTCGGCGCCGACGGCGAAGATGAACGGCTTGCCGGTCACTCCGGCCGCCACGATCTCGCCACGGTCAGCCCGATCCCGTACTCCCCGGATGGCCGTGTCGAGCTCGGCGATCGACGCCGGGCCGAAGGTCGAGGGTCGGGTGTGGTCCAGGCCGTTGTCGAGCGTGATCAAGGCCAACGTGCCGGACGGCAGCGCGACATCGCGGACGAAGGCGTGGGTGATGACCTCATCGGGAAGGCTGGTCATCAGGCCACCTCACCGTCGGTCGACATGGTGGCGGCTGCAGACGTCGTGGACCCCGACTGGACCGATGCTCCCGACCCTGCTGAGGCGGCTGGCACGAAGTCGTCGTGATGGGGGTTCTCCCAGATCACGGCGCCCCCCATGCCGATGCCTATGCACATGGCCGTCAGCCCATAGCGGACCTCAGGATGCTCGGCGAACTGTCGACTGAGCTGGGTCATCAGCCGCACGCCCGAGCTGGCGAGCGGATGCCCCATGGCGATGGCGCCGCCGTATGGGTTGACCCGGGGGTCCTCATCGGCGATCTCGAAGTGCTCCAGGAAGGCCAGGACCTGGACCGCGAAGGCCTCATTGAGCTCGAAGAGACCGATGTCATCGATGGTGAGCCCGGCGAGGCGCAGCGCCTTCTCGGTGGCCGGGACGGGGCCGATGCCCATCACCTCGGGCTCGACGCCGACGTATGCGTAACTCACCAGACGCATACCGACCGGGAGCCCGAGCTCCACCGCGGTCGCCTCGTCGGCGATGATAGCCGCGGTCGCCCCGTCGGTGAGCCCGGCCGCATTGCCGGCCGTGATGCGGCCATGGGGTCGAAACGGGGTCTTGAGCTCGGCCAGGTCGGCAGTGCTTGTGCCCGGCCGCGGCGGTTCGTCGGCTGTCGCCAGACCCCAGCCAGCCGTGGCGTGGCGTGTCGCGACCGTGACGAGCTCGGGTCCGATCCGTCCGGAGGCCACAGCGTCGGCATACCTGGCCTGGCTGGCGACGGCAAAGGCGTCGCAGCGTGCCTTGGTCAGCGAGGGATACCGGTCGTGCAGGTTCTCGGCGGTCGACCCCATGACCAGCGCCGACGGGTCGACGATCTTTTCGGCGACGATGCGTGGGTTGGGGTCGACGCCCTCACCCATCGGATGCCGACCCATGTGCTCGACCCCGCCGGCGATGGCGACATCGATCGACCCGAAGGCGATGGCGCCGGCAACCGTCGTCACGGCCGTCATGGCACCCGCGCACATCCGGTCGATGGAGTAGCCCGGGGTGGTGCGGGGGAGTCCGGCGAGCAGCGCGACCGTGCGTCCCAGGGTCAGGCCCTGGTCGCCGATCTGTGTGGTGGCCGCGATGGCGACCTCGTGCACCGACTCGGGCGGCAGCGACGGGTGACGACGCAGCAGCTCGGTGATGCATCGCACGACGAGGTCATCGGCCCTGGTCTGGGCGTACTGCCCTGTGGGTCCGGCTTTGCCAAAGGGAGTGCGAACACCGTCGACGAAGACGACCGGACGAAGAAGGCGAGCGGCAGAGGTCACAGGGGAATGCTACTCGTCAGTAACAACGGGGGTGGCCGGCTCCGGAGTGAGAGGAGTCACGCAGGCCTGCGCCAGCATGGGAGCGGTCAGCTGCACCTGCCAGGGACGCGCCCCGAGCTCAGTCAGACGCTCGGCGAAGGCGGACTCCGACAGCGGTGCGGGCGGTGTCCACAGGGCCCGGCGCAGGGTGTCGGGGGTCAGCAGGTTCTCGGCCGGGACGACGTGCTCGGTGGCGTAGTCCAGGATCGCCTTGCGGGCTCGGTCGAGGCGGCGAGCGGCCTCGGGGTCGCGGTCCCGCCACATTCGCGGGGGCGGGGGACCCATGGCCGGCAGGGTCATCGGCGGCAGGTCGTCCTCGCGCAGGGCTCGACCGCGGGCGACTGCTGCCAGCCAGACCTCGGTGGCGGGCCGGGCGGTGCGTAGGTCGCGGCGGCTGGCCAGGTCGGCCGCCGAGGTGGGGGCAAGGATGGCGAGCTCGACCAGCACGGCATCAGGAAGCACCCGCCCCGGTGACACGTCGCGTTCGGCCGCGAGCGAGTCGCGGCTCTGCCACAGCTCGCGCACGAGAGCCACGCCGCGACGCGTGCGGATGCGGTGCATGCCTGAGCACCGACGCCACGGGTCGATGCGAGGCGTCGGCCCGGTGAAGGAGGTCAAGGCGTGGAACTCTTGCAGCGCCCAGTCCAGGCGGTCCAGTCGCTCCAGATCGGCGTGGATCGCGTCGCGTAGCGCCACGAGCACCTCGACATCCAGCGCGGCGTAACGCAGCCACGGTTCGGGCAGGGGTCGGGTCGACCAGTCGACGGCCGAGTGTTCCTTGGCCAGGGACAACCCGAGATAGTGCTCGACCGCGGCTCCCAGCCCGACCCGAGGCAAGCCGGCGAGACGCGCGCCGAGCTCGGTGTCGAAGAGCCGGGTGGGCGTCATGCCCAGCTCGGCCAAGCACGGCAGGTCTTGGTTGGCCGCATGCAGGACCCATTCGGCGTCCGAGACGACGGCTCCCAACGCCGCCAGGTCAGGGCATGCGATCGGGTCGATCAGCCACGTGCCGGAACCCTGCCGCCGTAGCTGGATGAGGTAGGCGCGCTGACCGTAGCGGTAACCAGAGGCCCGTTCGGCGTCGACAGCGATGGGCCCGGTGCCACCGCTGATCGCGGCGACCGCGGCCGCCAACGCCTGCGGGGTGTCGACGATGTCGGGCACGCCCTCAGCGGGGATGTCGAGTGCCACGAGATGCGAGCGGTCCGGTCCTTCCTCGGTCTCGTCGGGCTCGCCTTCCCCGGGTGCGGCAGCAGCGTGCTCGTCGGTCAGTGCCGGGTCACGCAGGACCGCAAGCGCCTCGCGAGCGGCGTCGGCATCCTCGACCGGCCGGCGCACACGCGTGGCATCGCTGCGTGAACGCACCCGGCGGCGGGTGTGGGCCACTGTGGCCGGCTGATCAGTCATGAAGCAGGGACGAGTCCTTCTGAGCGAGCGGCGTGCCGACGCTTATCGTCGTGGACCAGGCAGAGCGACGACGCCCTCAGGCAGCGGTGGCAATCCAGCGATCGTGCACAACAGGGTAGACCACGCCTGCAGATGTGCCCCGACGTCGGCATCCGTGGGGGTCCACGAGGCCCGGACCTCCATCTCGACACTGCTCTCGCGGTCATCAAGCGCCCCGAAGCTCTCGGACACCACCCGGGTGACGGTGCCAGCGGCCGCGAGGTACTCCAGACCGTAGGAGTCCAACGAGTCGATGAGCCAGCTCCACCCGACGGCGCCCAGCAGCGGGTCGGTCGCGACCTCGGGCTCCAACGCCGCGCGGGCAAAGGTCACGGCTCGCCAGCGCCCCTCCCAGGGCTCGGGGCCGCTGGGGTCATGCAGCAGCACGAACCGTCCAGTGGCGAGCTCGTCCTCGCTGTCGTCACTCGTGCCGGCCCCAGTGGCGATGACGTCGGCGGTCAGGGCCACGGCATAGGGGGCGATGCGCCCGGGTGCGGGCACCTCGGTCAGATGCACCTCCGGGCGCAGCCGAACCTCGCGCAGGAGGCTGACCGCCCGCTCGAATTCCAGACCGGCGTCACCCGGCGCCCGCTTACCGCGCACAGAGGCAGGCTAAGGCGCGACGCTGACATTGGCGGACATTGGTCAACCCTGGCGAGTCGGCTCGGACGGCCCGAAGCATCCACACTGCGTGCCAGGGCGGCCACGGCCCCGGGCCGCTGCTCCTGAGGTGACCGGTAGCCTGCCGGGGTGCTCGCCCTCCTCGCGCTCGCGTCCTCGGCTGTGTGGGGCTGCAGCGACTTCTTGGGTGGGCTGCTGAGCAAGCGACTTCCGCCGCTCGCCGTAATCGGCTGGTCGCAGGCCGCTGCGCTTGTCGGGTTGACGCTCTGGGTGTCGCTCATCGCCTGGCCGGACCAGCCGAGCTGGGTCCTCTGGGCTGCCGCGGCGGCGGTCGCCGGAGACATCGGCCTGGTCTGCTTCTATGCCGCGTTGGCCGGCGGCACGATGGGCATCGTCGCGGCCGTGGCCTCCTTGGGCGCGGCTGTGCCTGTGGTCCTCGGCATCCTCATGGGTGAGCAACCCACGGTATGGGCCCTGGTCGGTATGCCCGTCGCCATCGCCGGGGTGGCGTTGGCGTGTGGACCGTCGTTGCGCGCCGGTCTGCAGGTCAAGCCCGTGGCATTGGCGGCCATCGCCGCGGTCGCCTTCGGGCTGGCGTTGTTCTTCATCGACCGGGGCGCTCGGGTCAGCTTCGTCCACACGCTCTGGGGTATGCGGCTGCTGAGTGTGACGATCCTAGTGGCCGTCGCGTTGGTGGTGCGTTCCGTCGGTGGCGTGCGCCGCGGCGACCTGCTCGCCCTGTGTCTGGTGGGTGTGGGTGACGCGAGCGCCAACGCGCTCTTCGCGGTCGCGTCCAGCCGCGGGCTGGTGTCGGTGGCGTCGGTCCTGGCCTCGCTCTACCCGCTCATGACCATCCTGCTAGCCCGCGTGTTCCTTCACGAGCGGCTCACCGCACAGCAGTGGTCGGGTGTCGCGATCGCCTTGACGGGCGTGGTCGCCATCGCGAGCGGCTAGCCAGCCCTCCGCGGCCCGCCGTCTGGCTGCATGCGAGGATGACGCCCGTGCCTAACCTCACTGCCACCGACAGCCTGCTCGTCCGGGCGGCGCGTGGGGAGGGTGATGCACGGCATACGCCGGTCTGGTTCATGCGCCAGGCCGGGCGGTCGTTGCCGGAGTACCGGACCATTCGCAAGGACCTGGGCATGCTGGAGTCCTGCCGGCGGCCGGACATCGTTGCCGAGGTGACCATGCAGCCCGTGCGCCGGCACGGTGTCGACGCCGCCATCTTCTTCAGTGACATCGTCGTGCCCCTGGCAGCCGTGGGGCTCGACATCGACATCGTCGCTGGTGTCGGTCCGGTCCTGGAACGTCGCTTCGAGTCCCGCCGGGACCTGGACCGGGTGCCGACACTGCACACCGCCGACATGCCCGACATCAGCGAGTCGGTGCGGCTCATCGTGTCCGAGCTCGGAGCGATCCCGCTCATCGGCTTCGCCGGGGCGCCGTTCACCCTGGCGTCCTACCTCGTCGAGGGCGGGCCGTCGCGCACCCACGAGCGCACCAAGGCCCTCATGCATGCCGACCCTGAGCTCTGGCATGCCCTGTGTCACCGTCTCGCACTGATCTCCTCGACCTTCCTCCAGATCCAGGTCGACGCCGGCGCCAGTGTCGTGCAGCTCTTCGACTCGTGGGCCGGAGCGCTGTCCCGCGCCGACTACGAGCAGTTCGTGCAGCCGCACTCGGCCTTCGTGCTCGACAGCCTGGCCCAGCGCGGTGTTCCGCGCATCCACTTCGGGGTCGGCACCGGCGAGCTCCTGCGCGCCATGGCCGAGGCCGGGGCCGACGTCGTCGGCGTGGACTTCAGGGTGTCGCTCCTGGACGCGATCCGCCGGGTCGGGCCGGGGTATGCCGTGCAAGGCAACCTCGACCCGGCGCTCCTCGGCGCTCCCTGGCCGGTGCTCGACGCCGAGGTGCGACGGATCGTCTCGGAGGGGCGACTGGCCAGCGGGCACATCTTCAACCTCGGGCACGGTGTGCCCCCGCACGCCGACCCCGAGGTGCTCACCAGAGTCGTCGAGCTGGTCCACTCCCTCTGACACTCCACCGACCACCCCACCGACCACCGCACGACCCAACGTGGCCCGGCTGCTTGCGGGTCACAGGCTGGCCGGTCGGGCTACCGCGCGCTTGGTTGGGCCGCGGGGTCCGAGGATGTCGACTCCGGCTCGGAGGACGCATCTGGGTCTGCTGACGACGCGGACGGGTCTGCTGACGACGCGGACGGCTCGGTCGACGACGATGACACCGGCACCGACGGCGATGCGGGTGACTCGGCCGAGGTGCGGTCCCGACGCGAACGCCAGATCGCCACTGGCGCCAGGATGACGGCCAGGACCAGCAGGAAGGGCAGGATCGCGCCGACGATCGTCAGCCCGATGACGAACGCCGCACCCAACGCCGTCAGGCCGGAGGTGAAACCGGCCAGGAACCCGTTGTCCTCCTCGTCGACCACCGGGGTGGCCGGGGTGGTCATCGTCACGCTCAGGGTGGACATCGAGATCTGGCTGTCGAGGGACTGCAGCCGAGCCTTCACCGCCTCGAGCTCGCTCTGGCGCTCGCTCAGCTCGGACTCGAGCGCGATGAGGTCACCGATGTTCTTGGCTTCGCCCATCAAGGCCCTGATCCGCGCGACGCTGGCCGTCATCGAGGCCACCCGAGCCTGCACGTCGACATACTCGCCCGTGACCTCGGCAGAGGTGACCATGCGGGTCGTGATCGTCCCCACCGCGGCGATGCGAGCGAGCACGGCGTCGAGTTGCTCGGCTGGCACCGTGAGGGTGAGGAAGGCCGTGCCGGGCTCAGCCGGCGAGGTGGTCATCTTGTCTTCGGGCTGACCCGGCTCGATGGGCATGGGCATGACACCCGGCTCACCCCCAGTGCTGATCGACTCGCTGATGACCTGTCCCTTGGCCGCCACGGCGATGGCTCGCAGGTCGGCGGCGCCCTTGTCCAGGTCGGTCACGCGCACCGAGACGGCGGCGTTGCGGACCACCTTGCGGTCCGCGACCGTGACGGTCACCACCCCGCTCTGGTCCCGCGCCAGACCCTCGGCCGCCGCTGCGCCATCAGCGCCACCCAGTGCGGCCGGCACGTCGACGGCCACGTCGGGCATGGCACCTCCGGCAGCGCTGTCGCTGGAGCCGCCAGCGGCGCCCGAACAGCCGGCCAGAGCTATGGCGAGCGCGATGCTCGCGGGGACGAGGAGCGAAGGGCGCAAAGGGGATGTCATGTCGATGCCTCCGGCTGTGTGGGTGAGCTTTCCCCTCCGACGACGGCGAGGGCTCGGCCGTTGCGCAGCGTAGGTCTCGGTCTGGTCACGAAATCTGGCAGGCTGGCCTCATGCCGAGCGCGGACATCGGGGCCCCCGCTCACGCAGACGTCGTGGTCATCGGCGGGGGCATCAGTGGTCTGTCGGCCGCGTGGCGCCTCGTGACCAGGGAGCCGTCACTGCACGTTGTGGT
>CXWJ01011330.1_pt1 | contig 28628 bp, 26 predicted proteins | sample 590841 | NCBI WGS metagenome assembly CXWJ01 (sample SAMEA3498367, study PRJEB10139) | wastewater metagenome | biome: wastewater treatment plant; material: activated sludge | place: Austria | collected 2015-01-21 | reverse complement strand
TCGACCGACACCTTGCCGCTGGCCCCGCCGTTGCAGTTCCAGTCGATCGGGCCGTCGGCTGTGCCCGGCGACGTGGTGAGCACCCCGGAGGGGCAGAACCACCTGGTCCGGTATGGCGCCGCGGCAGTCGTGTCGATGCCGACGCCTTGGTCGAGGGCGGACTCCGAGAGCGCTGGTGCGGTGAAAGCGGAGAAGCCGAAGTAGGGCGACCCAGAGGTCTTGGGCACGCCGGTGACCTGGAACGAGTAGTTCATGACGCTCAGATAGTTGGGCTCGTAGTTCACATGGTCATCGCCGCCGTGCCGTTGCCCGAGATTGTGCCCGAGCTCGTGCACGAACGTCCCCACCTTGACGTTGGAGCTTCCGTGTCCCGGCCAGTCGCCGAGGGTCACGACGAACGAGTCGCTGGGAATGGCAAAGGCGTTGCCGCTGCTGGTCGACCCACCGTAGGAGTGCGCCCAGATCATGTAGTGGAAGACCTTGGCTCGCTTGCTGTTGAAGTGCTTCGACTTGAGCGCCGAGAACTGTGACACGAGCGGGTTGAGGTCCGCGTCATGGGGCACGAGGTTGCCACCCCCCAGGTTGTAGGCCGACCCTCGCGCCGGGCCGGCGTCGAGGTGCAGTCGGATGCCGGTCGACGAGTCGGGGTTGCGCGCCGCCGGCGCACCCGCGAACACCGCCACGATCCGGGCCAGGTCCGCCGCTAACGGGAGGTGGCACGGACACGACGCCTCGGCCCCCATGTAGTCCATCTCGACGAACACGTCCTTGCGGAACGGGCTCGCCCCGTATGCCGGCAGCGGAACGTCGATCGACCCGTTGCCGTCGGCGTCCAGTCCGTTGGCCTCCCACCCGTCCTTGAGCGAGTCGCCGTCGGTGTCGGTGGCCCCGTTGACGCCCATCGACACCACCTGGGCAACCCAGGCCATACAGTCCGCTCCGCCCGACACCGTCATCGTCGCGGTGGTGGCCCCAGGAATGATCCACTGACCGACCGAGGCGGTCATCGTGTCCCACAGGTTGCCCTGCGAGTAGCCGGGCGTCGGGCCATCGGTGCCGTCCCAGTCGGCCTCCGCGACGGCCCGGCCGTTGAAGGTGCTCGCCGGCTCGGATGTGGCCTGCCCGTCCGCCCCGATGAAGGTCGTCCGGGCCGCTCCGACCGGGTTGGACGCGGTCGCGCCCAGCGGCATGGTCAGCGTGGCGGTCCTGCCGCTGCCGACCATGGTGTAGCCGTCGGCGATCGTCACACTGGTGAGCGGGTAGGCCGGGTTGCGGTAGACGACGACGAGGCTGGCGCCCTCGGCCAGCGGCAGGCTCGGCTCGGCATCCCAAGGGTCATCGGCGGCGCGAGAGCCCGATGCAAAACCGCTCAGAGTGACCGGTCCGTTGCCGCTGACCACCGAGGTGGCGTCCGCACGGTAGGCAAAGCCCACGGGGATGTCCGGCCAGCACGGCGCCGGGCCGGAGTCGATGAGGTCGCCTGTGACGGATGTGCCGTTGACCAGACCCTGCGCGTAGTCCGGCTGGGGTTCCACGCCCAAGATCGACCAGTAGAGGAAGGCCTGCTCGACCGTCGAACCCGCCGGGATCCCCGACACCGAGATGGTCCCCGACCCGCGGTTGCGCAGTCCCACCCCGGCCGCGACATACCCGCCGTTGAGGGTCACGGTGCTCGACACCACCGGACTCTCCTCGAGAGCCGCGACGGCTCGGTCCGGGAGCCCGACGCTCGTGGCGGCCAGAGCCACGGTCAGGAGTCCGAGGGCGAGGGGACCACGGCGCGCACCAGACGGGCGCGAGCGAAGCGTGAGCATGACGACACGACCTGACGGCGAGAGGGACGGGGCAGGCCCTGCCGACCGCAGTGCGGGCGCCCGGCAGGCGAGAGTGACTCCATTGAACGACAGCGACCGGCGGCTGTCAGCGCCAAACGGGTAAAGAAATGACCAGGTGGCCTCAGCGCGCGATGACCCGCACCTGGTGCGGGACCGCTGGGTCGGCAGATGCATAGGACCCGTCGCCCACTCGCACCAGACCGGTGCGGAGCATGGCGTCCTCGAGCTCGATGCTCGGCGCCTTGCGCCCATCGGCGCTGTCGATGCGGTGGTCATCGGCGACGACGAGCATGGGGCCGTCTGGGTCGTCCGGCAGGCGGATGCTCGGTGCCCACGGCCCGAGCTGCAGCTCCAACCGGGTGGCCAGGCGGTGGCGGTCCCCGAGGGTGGGGGTATGCCGGGTCACCGCCGCCACCCGCCGTCGCAGGTTGTCGTCGAAGGCGCCGAGCCGGCCGGTCCAGAGCCGCGCCACGGCCGCGGTGAGGTCGGGTCGCTCACCGCTGTTGTCCAACCAGATGTCGGCCGCCTCGCGCCGCTGCTCATCGGTGGCCTGGACCTCGATCCGTGCGGTGGCGTCAGCGCGGTCGAGACCCCGCGAGACCAGCCGTTCGAGGCGGGCCGCCCGGGGCGCGTCGACGACGAGACACACGTGGTAGTGCGGCCACAACCGCTTCTCGACCAGCAGGGGCATGTCGTAGACCGCCACCCGGCCCGGCGGCACCTGCGCCAGGAGCCGCCCTGCCTCGGCAGCGATCAGCGGGTGGGTGATGGCCTCGAGAGACCGCAGAGCCTGCGGGTCGGAGAAGACCAGGGTCGCCAGAGCCTTGCGGTCCAGCTCGCCTGACGACGACACCACCGAGGACCCGAATCGGGCGGCGATCGCCGCCAGCCCGGCGCTGCCCGGGGCCACGACCTCTCGGGCGATCCGGTCGGCATCCACGACGACGGCGCCGAGCGCCGCCAGAGCGCTTGCGACCGTGGACTTGCCCGACCCGATGCCTCCGGTGAGTCCGACGCGCAGCACGGCCCGAGACTACCCGGACGTCACCCCCTCGACCGTGAGCGGGCAGATGACAAAGGGGCGCCACCGCGGTGGTGGCGCCCCTTTGGCGATGTGGTGCAGTGCGGCCGATCAGCCGCCGGTGAGCTTCTCCCGCAGCGCGGCCAGCGCCTCGTCCGAGGCGAGGGTGCCTTCGGCCGCGGCCGGAGCCCCGGCATCGGCTGTGTTCGTCGACACCGAGGAGTAGGACGTCTCGCCACTCTCGCTCGTGGTCGGAGCCGCCTCGGAGTCGGCCTTGGCAGCCGCCTCGACCTGAGCCTTGTGGGCCTCCCACCGGGCGTGCGCCTCGGCATACTGCTTCTCCCAGGTCTCGCGCTGAGACTCGAAGCCGGGCAGCCATTCGCTCGTCTCCGGGTCGAAGCCCTCGGGGTACTTGTAGTTGCCCTGCTCGTCGTACTCGGCCGCCATGCCATAGAGCGTGGGGTCGAACTCGGAGACCTGCGATCCCGACTCGTTGGCCTGCTTGAGCGACAGCGAGATCCGGCGACGCTCGAGGTCGACGTCGATGACCTTGACGAAGATGTCCTCGCCCACGGTGACGACCTGCTCAGGCAGCTCGACGTGGCGCTCGGCGAGCTCGGAGATGTGAACCAGGCCCTCGATGCCGTCGTCGACGCGCACGAACGCACCGAACGGCACGAGCTTGGTGACCTTGCCCGGCACGACCTGGCCGATCGCGTGGGTGCGGGCGAAGTGCTGCCACGGGTCTTCCTGGGTCGCCTTGAGCGACAGCGAGACCCGCTCGCGGTCCATGTCGACGTCGAGCACCTCGACCGTGACCTCGGTGCCCACCTCGACGACCTCGCTCGGGTGGTCGATGTGCTTCCACGAGAGCTCGGAGACGTGCACCAGACCGTCGACCCCGCCGAGGTCGACGAACGCGCCGAAGTTGACGATGCTGCTGACGACACCAGGACGGACCTGGCCCTTCTGCAGCTCCTTGAGGAAGGTGGTGCGCACCTCGGACTGGGTCTGCTCCAGCCAGGCGCGGCGCGACAGGACCACGTTGTTGCGGTTCTTGTCGAGCTCGATGATCTTGGCCTCGATCTGCTTGCCGACATACGGCATGAGGTCGCGGACGCGACGCATCTCGACCAGGGATGCCGGCAGGAAGCCTCGCAGGCCGATGTCGAGGATGAGCCCACCCTTGACGACCTCGATGACGGTGCCGGTGACGACGCCGTCCTCTTCCTTGACCTTCTCGATCGTGCCCCAGGCCCGCTCGTACTGAGCGCGCTTCTTGGACAGGATCAGCCGGCCTTCCTTGTCCTCCTTCTGAAGGACCAGAGCCTCGACCTCATCGCCGACGGAGACGACCTCGGACGGGTCGACGTCATGCTTGATGGAGAGCTCGCGAGAGGGAATGACACCCTCGGTCTTGTAGCCGATGTCGAGCAGGACCTCGTCCCGGTCGACCTTGACGATGCGTCCTTGGACGATGTCACCGTCGTTGAAGTCTTTGATGGTCGCGTCGATCGCGGCCAGGATGTCTTCCTCAGAGCCGATGTCGTTGATGGCGATCTGAGGGGCGGTCGACGTGACCGTGGCGGTAGTCATGTAGTAGGGGCTCCGATTGTGGACAGATGATGTGATGGACGAACGGACAGCGACCGCGATGACGGCAGCGCGAAGCGCAGCGCCATCAAGGCCACCCGCCAGGCTACCCAGCCGCGTCGGGTCGGGTCAAAACACACCCTCGAACCGCGGTGCCAGCGGGGGGCACGAACGCGGCAGCGACCTGTCGCGCAGGCGGCTCTGGCATGGAGAATGGACTCATGGCCGACAACCTCAGTCCGGCACCCCTGTCCGCCTCCGTCGTTCGCCGCGACGTCGACCAGGACGAGTCCGTGGCCGCCAACCGGACCTGGTGGGACGGCGAGGCCGACGAGTACTACGCCGAGCACGGCGGCTTCCTGGGTGACTCGGGGTTCGTCTGGGGCCCCGAGGGATGCAGTGAGTCCGAGCTGCAGCTCCTGGGTGACCCGGCGGGCAGGCGGATACTGGAGATCGGCGCGGGGGCGGCGCAGTGCGCGAGGTACCTGCGGGGTCAAGGCGCGCAGGTGGTGGCGACCGACTTCTCCGGGGGAATGCTGCGCCAGGGCGCGGTGCTCAACGCGGCGGATGTGCAGCTGAGCGTTCCCCTGGCGCAGTGCGACGCACTGCGTCTGCCGTTCGGCGACGCGTCGTTCGACACGGTGTTCACGTCATACGGCGTCGTGCCGTTCGTCGCCGACTCGGCGGCACTGATGCGCGAGGTGGCCCGCGTGCTCGTCGATGGCGGCGGCTTCGTCTACTCCACCACCCACCCGCTGCGGTGGGCGATGCCGGACGACCCGAGCGACGCCGGCCTGCGGATCACGGGCTCCTATTTCGACCGGACCCCGTATGTCGAGCTCGACGCACACAGTCAACCCACGTATGTCGAGCACCACCGGACGCTGGGCGACCGGGTCCGCGAGGCCGTGGCGGCCGGGCTCACCGTCGTCGACGTCATCGAGCCGGAGTGGCCGGCGGACAACCAGCAGACCTGGGGCGGTTGGTCACCACTGCGCGGCCAGGTCATACCGGGGACTCTCATCATGGTGTGCCGTCGCGGCTGAAGCCGCTCCAGCCCCCGTCCCCACGCGAGGTGGGTAACTCGCTCACGCTGGGATGCGCGTGAATTACCCACGAAACCACACCGTGCGTTCGGGGCCCGGCGAGGGGCCAGGACCGAGTCACAGCCGCACCATCGAGCCAATCGGCTAGCGTGGCCGAGGTGACGTCCGAGGCACCCGCTCCCCCGGCCTCGATGCGGGTTCCGGGCGTGGTCCTCGCCGCAGGCACGATGGCGGCGAACCTGGCGGGCTACCTGTTCTTCCTCATCCTGTCGCGCGCCTTGGATGCGGACTCGCTCGGAGCCGTGGGGTCGCTGGTCAACCTCACCCTCATCGCGACGGTTCCGGCGCTGGCGCTGCAGCTCGTCGCCGCGCGGGTCGTCGCCCGCCGTGGGTCGGTCGAGGCAGCCGAGCGAGCCGTCCTGCTGGTGGCCCTGGCCATCGGAGCGGTGATCGCCCTCGTCATCCTCGCCGCATCCCCGCTGCTGACCCATCTGCTGCGGCTCGCGTCGCCGACGCCGATCCTGTTTCTCGCGGCATCGGTGCCGGGGATCTCGGTGACGTTCGGCGTCCAGGGCATCCTTCAGGGCGAGGAGCGTTTCGTGCGCCTCGCGGCCCTGCTCAGCGTCACCGCGGTGGCCCGCGTCGCCAGCGCGGTCATCGCAGCGTCAGCGGGTCTCGGGCCGGAGGCCATCATGCTCGTCCTGGCTCTGGGGTGGTATGCCGCCGCGCTCGTCGGTCTGGGCCTGCGCCGACACGCCCGTGGCGAGTCGCTGGCAGACGTCCGGCTCGCGCAGGCCCGCAGCTCGGTCGCGCCGGTGTCTCCTCGACGGATCATCCGCTCGACGCTGGCGACGGCTGCGTCGACCTCCAGCCTGCTGCTGTTGTCGAGCATCGACGTGCTGCTGGCGCGCTACTTCCTCGACGGCACCGACTCGGGCGCGTATACGGTCGGTGCGCTGTTCGGCAAGGCGGCGCTCTGGGGGCCGAGCTTCCTCGCCACGCTGTACTACCCGCGGCTGACCCGGCCAGAGGGCCGGGCGCGGGCGCTCGCCGCGGCGCTCGGCCTCACGGCCGGGGTGGGAGCGCTGGGCATCCTGCTCGCTGCCGTGGCCGGCACTCCGCTCGTGCGCCTGGTGGCGGGCGAGGGGTACGACGACGTGGGCCCGTTGATCTGGGCCTTCACCGCCTTCGGCGTGACCTTGGCCGTGGTGCAGGTGCTCGTCTACGCCTCCTTGGCGCTGTCGGACCATCGTCTCGGTGGGGTGGTCTGGACCGCGAGCGCCGTGGCGGTGCTCGTCGTTGCCCTCTGGCAGCACGACTCGATTGCCGAGATCGTGCTCACCCTCGCCGCGACGGGGGCGAGCGTGGCGGTGATCGGCGTGGCGCTGGAGCTTGCCCGTCGCTCGTCAGTGAGCCGCGTCGAACCATGAGCGACCCACGCCCACGCTGACGTCCAACGGCACCGACATCTGCAGGGCGGCCCCCATCTCGGCCCGGACCAGCGCCTCGACGAGGTCCCTCTCGCCGACAGCGACCTCGAGGACGAGCTCGTCATGGACCTGCAGGAGGATGCGCGAGCGCAGTCCGGCCTCGCCCAGCGCGCGGTCGACGCGCAGCATCGCCACCTTGATGACGTCTGCGGCCGACCCCTGGATGGGGGCGTTGAGCGCCATGCGCTCGGCCATCTCGCGGCGCTGGCGGTTGTCGGACAACAGATCGGGCAGATAGCGCCGCCGACCGAGCATCGTCTCGGTGTAGCCAGTGCCTCGCGCGCCAGCGACCACGTCACCGAGGTAGTCGCGCACCCCGCCGAACCGGGCGAAGTACTCGTCCATCAGGCCCTTGGCTTCGTCGGTGCCGATGGTGAGCTGTTTGGACAGCCCGAAGGCAGACAGACCGTACGCCAGCCCGTAGGACATCGCCTTGACCTTGGACCGCATCGCCGACGTCACCTCGTCGGGGTCGACCCCGAACACTCGCGATCCGACGAACCGATGCAGGTCCTCGCCTGAGCGGAACGCCTCGATCAGCCCCTCGTCGGCGGAGAGATGGGCCATGATGCGCATCTCGATCTGGCTGTAGTCCGCCGACATCAGCGACTCGAACCCATCACCGACGATGAAGACCTCGCGGATCCGACGCCCCTCCTCGGTGCGGATCGGCACGTTCTGCAGGTTGGGGTCGGTCGAGCTGAGCCGTCCGGTCGCGGCGATGGTCTGGATGTAGGTCGTGTGGATGCGTCCGTCGTCGGCGATCGACTTGATGAGCCCTTCGACGGTGACCCGCAGGCGGGCAGCGTCTCGGTGTCGCAGCAGCGCCTCGAGGAAGGGGTGCTCGGTCTTGGCATACAGATCGGTCAGGGCGTCGGCATCGGTCGTGTAGCCGGTCTTGGTGCGCTTGGTCTTGGGCATCCCCAGCTGGTCGAAGAGCACCACCTGCAGCTGTTTGGGCGAGCCGAGGTTGATCCGCTCGCCGCCGATGGCCTCCCAGGCATCCTCCTGAGCCTCGTGGACCTTGGCCGCGAAATCTGACTCGAGGGAGGTGAGCAGGTCGACGTCGACGGCGATGCCGGTGCGCTCCATGCCCGCAAGAACCCGCACGAGTGGCAGCTCGACCTCGGCCAAAAGCTTGTGGCCTCCGGTCGCCTGCAGCTGTCCGTCGAGGTTGTCGGCCAGCTCGGCGACGGCCACGGCCCGCACCATGGCGGTGTCGGCCGCATCGCTCGTGTCGCCGGGCTCGGTGAAGTCGAGCAGCCCCTGCCCGCCTGTGGCGGTGTCTGAGCGAAGCTCTCGGTGCAGGTTGCGCACCACGAGGTCGGTCAGGTCGTAGGAACGCTGGTCCGGTTTGACCAGGTATGCCGCCAGGGCCGTGTCGCTGCTGACGCCGGCCACCGGCCAGCCCCGCGCCCCCAGCGCCTGGATCGGCCCCTTGGCATCATGCAGTGCCTTGGCCCGGTCGGGGTCGGCCAACCACTCGGCCACCGCGCGATCCGCACTCGGGTCGAGCGTGTCCACCCGGAAGTAGGCCGCGACCGGCGGCCCGTCAGTGGCGGCGACGGCGATGGCCTCGACGTCACCCGTGCCCCGCGCCCAGGTGCCGACCACGTGGACCCCGACGCGACGTCCCGGCCCGGCGTGGCGCTGCAGCCAATCGGGCACCTCGGTCGCGTCCAAGACGGTGGTGTCGACGTCGAAGCCACCCTCGGCCTCCTCGTGGACGACGTCGAAGGTCGCGAACAGGCGCTCGCGCAGGACGCGGAACTCCAGGCTGTCGAACACCCGGTGCACCTCCTCGCGATCCCACGGACGGCGTTCGAGCTGGTCCACGGTGACCTCGAGCGGGACGTCGCGCAGCAGCTGGTTGAGGCGCCGGTTGCGCAGGACTCCGTCGAGATGGGCTCGCAGCGACTCCCCCGCGCGACCGGTGATGGCATCGACGTGCTCGACGACCCCGGCCAGCCCGTCGTACTGCGCGATCCACTTGGCCGCCGTCTTGGGGCCCACCCCTGGCACACCCGGCAGGTTGTCCGACGCCTCACCCACGAGTGCGGCGAGATCGCCGTAGCGCGCCGGCGACACGCCATAGCGTTCGACGACGGCGGCCGGGTCCATGCGGGCCAGGTCCGAGACTCCCTTGCGCGGGTAGAGCAGGGTCACCGAGTCCGAGACGAGCGAGATCGCATCTCGGTCGCCGGAGCAGATGAGAACCTGCATCCCGGCGTCCACCGCTGCGGTGGTCAGCGTCGCGATGACATCGTCGGCCTCGACCCCTGGCACCTCGACATACGCGATGTTGAGCGCATCGAGCACCTCGTGCAGCAAGGGGATCTGACCGGCGAACTCCGTGGGCGTCGCCGAGCGTCCAGCTTTGTACTCGGGGTACTCGGCCGTGCGAAACGTCTGGCGGGACACATCGAAGGCGACCGCGATGTGGGTCGGCTCCTCGTCGCGCAGGACGTTGATGAGCATCGAGGTGAAGCCGTAGACGGCGTTGGTGTGCTGCCCGGTTGTCGTCGAGAAGTTGCCGGCCGGCAGCGCGAAGAACGCGCGGTAGGCGAGGGAATGACCGTCAAGCAACAGCAGGCGACTCACAGGGTGCAGCCTAGAGGTTTGCACCGACAACGGCTCCGGCCCTGGTCAGGGGACGAGAGCGCTGCCGGTGGCCTCGATCGAGGTGGGCACCGTGGCCCGGCGGCGCATGGCGCGTCGGCGCAGCAGCAGCTGCTCGACGGACGTCCTCGTATCCGAACGCGGCTCCGAACCGGCGAGCTTGCGCCTCAGGGCGGCCGGAGTGGTCACCCGCCGCACGACCGTCGGGGTGAAACCGAGTCGGGCAAAGAACCGGTTGGCGTCGCGCACAGACGACGGCACGTTGGTGACGATCTGTTCGGCACCGGTGCGCTCGGCGTGCGCCAGCGCGGCGGTCAACAGGGCGCGGGCGACGCCCCTGCGGCGAGTGGTGCCGTCGACGAACAGGTGCTCGATGACGCTCACCGGGGTGTCCGTCAGCGTCGACGCTGCGGACTCGACGATGACGGCGTACCCCACAGGCCGCTCATCCGACCTCGCGATGAGGACCTGGACGTCGTCGCGGGCCACCAGAGCCGACACCCGCAACGCGGCCTCCGACGGCGACAGTGGGTCCGCGGCCCGCGCCTCGCGGCGGTGCGCCGACAGCAGCACGGCCACCTCGTCGACCATCGACTGGTCGGCGGCTCGGACCACGACATGCACTCGGGGCATCCCGTCAGCCTCTCAGTCAGGCACGTCATCTTGGCTGACGGCGTGAAGCGCGGCCCCCTGGCTTCAGGCAGAGCCTATGTCCCGGCCGGTCGATAGTGGAAGTCTTGACTTTCGCCCGCGGCCCCCGTGGAGTCCGCGGTCCGCGGTCCGCTGCCCACAGCCACCTAGGGTGTAGCGGTGGACTCCCCGTTCCCCGGTTTCGGCACGCTGCTCAACGTCATGACCATCGTCGTGGGCTCATTGCTCGGTATGTCGATCGGCCACCGCATCCCCGTGCCCACCCGAGCAGTCGTCACAGACTGTCTCGGCCTGGTATCTCTCCTCGTGGCGGCCTTGTCCGCCGCAGCCGTCCTGGACCCGGCCCTGGGAGCCGCTGTCGGCACCGGCGGGCCGGTTCTCATCGTTCTAGGCGCCCTGATAATCGGGTCGGTCGCGGGATCAGTGCTGCGCATCGAGGACCGCCTGCAGACCCTGGCCGGTCGCGTGCAGAGCGCGGCGGGCCGCCTCGGCGCGCGCGGCTCGACCGTCGCCTCACCGGCGTCCGGCGGGTCCGGCGCAAGGGTGGAGACCGAGGGCCGCAGCGAGTCCGACGAGCGTGAGCGGTTCATCGAAGGCTGGCTCAGCGCCTCACTGCTCTTTTGTGTCGGCCCGTTGACGGTGCTCGGGTCGCTGTCGGACGGTCTTGGCCGCGGCATCGACCAGCTCGCCCTCAAGGCCGTGCTCGACGGGTTCGCGGCGCTGGCGTTCGCGTCGACCTTCGGGCTCGGCGTCCTGCTCTCGGCCGCGTCCGTCGCGGTGGTCCAAGGACTGCTGACCCTGGCCGGGGTGCTGCTCGGCGGCGTCCTTCCCGACGCGCACATCGCTGCCCTGACCGCCACCGGCGGCCTGATGCTCGTGGCGATCGGGTTGCGGCTGCTGCAGGTCAAACACATCCCCGTGGGCGACATGTTGCCGGCCCTGCTCGTCGCGCCCTTGCTGACCCAGGTCGTCGTGTGTCTCCGGTGACGTTGTTTTGCCCCGCTCCGGTGACGCTGTTGGCCAGGGTGAGCTGTTCGGCACGGTGGTCATCACGGTCCCTCGCCGACGCCTGCCTTCCCTGGACGACGGATGGGTAGGTGCACGAAACCCAAAGGCATTCATGCACCTACCCATCCGTCGTCGGGCAAGGACGGGACTCATGGCCGTCGACCACGACGTGCGCTTGCGACGAGCACGGGCCGAGCGACGAGCACGGGCCGAGCGACGTGCGCACCAGCCAGCTAGACGTCCCCTAGACGTCCCCGCCGAGGTAGGCCGCCTTGACCGAGTCGTCCGCTGCCAGCTCGGCGCCGGTGCCTTCGCGCACGACCTCACCGGTCTCCAGGATGTAGGCCCGGTGGGCACGCTTGAGGGCCTGGGCAGCGTTCTGCTCGACGAGCAGCACGGTGGTGCCCTGTGAGTTGATCTCGTCGATGATGTCGAAGATCTGCTGGATCAACATCGGAGCCAGACCCATCGACGGCTCGTCGAGCAGGAGCAGCTTGGGGCGCGCCATGAGGGCCCGGCCCATCGCCAGCATCTGCTGCTCGCCGCCGGACATCGAGCCCGAGATCTGGTTGCTGCGCTCCTTGAGCCGGGGGAACAGGGTGAAGACCCGCTCGCGATCCTCCTCGATGACCGCCTTGTTCTTGCGGTCCGGCCGGGCATAGGTGCCCATGTCGAGGTTCTCGTTGACCGTCATACCGATGAAGCAGCCACGTCCCTCGGGGGACTGGGCCAAGCCGAGGACCGGGCGCTCGTGAGCCGGCATGTGGGTGATGTCCTGGCCCATGAAGGTGATCGTGCCCGCTCGCACCGGGCGCAGGCCAGAGATGGTCTTCATGGTCGTCGTCTTGCCGGCGCCGTTGGCGCCGATGAGCGTGACGACCTCTCCCTCGTTGACCGTGAAGGAGATGTCCCGAATGGCCTCGATGCGTCCGTAGTTGACGCACAGGCCCTTGACCTCAAGAAGCATTGCTGTCCTCGACTCCCAGGTAGGCGGCGATGACCGCCGGGTTGTCACGAATCTCGGCCGGCAGCCCCTCGGCGATCTTGCGCCCGAACTCGAGTACGACGATGCGGTCGGTGACCCCCATGACGAGCTTCATGTCATGTTCGATGAGCAGCACGGTGTAGCCCTGGTCGCGGATCCGACGGATCAGGTCCATGAGCCGGACCTTCTCGGCTGGGTTGAACCCAGCGGCCGGCTCGTCGAGACACAGGAGCTTGGGGTTGGTGGCCAGCGCCCGAGCGATCTCGAGTCGTCGCTGGTCGCCGTAGGACAGGTTGGACGCGACGTCGTTGGCTCGCGAGGACAGGCCCATGAAGTCGAGCAGCTCCTCGGCGCGGGCCCGAGCCGCGCGCTCACCCTCCTTGTGGGCCGGCAGATGCAGGATGGCCGACACGATTCCGGTCTTGCTGTGCGCGTCGGCACCCACCATGACGTTCTCGAGAGCGGTCATGTTGTGAAAGAGCCGGATGTTCTGGAAGGTGCGGGCGATGCCCTTCTTGGTGATCTCGAACTTGGCCGCCTTACCCAGCGGCTGACCGAGGAACTGCACGTTGCCCGACGTGGGCTGGTAGACCCCGGTCATGACGTTGAAGCAGGTCGTCTTGCCAGCCCCGTTGGGCCCGATCAGCCCGAGGATCTCGCCCTCGTTGATGTGGAAGTCGACCTCGTTGAGGGCGACGACACCACCGAAGCGCAAGGTGACGTTCTGGATCTCCAGGATCCGGTTGGCGCCGGCGGCAGCCGGCGCACTGGCCATGGGTGTCACGTCAGACACGGGCCGCTCCTTCCTCGAGAGCTTCGAGTTTTTGCTCCACCTGGGTCGCCCTGACGGTGCGTTTGGGCGGCAGCAGACCCTGCGGACGGAAGATCGCGAGCACCATGAGGGCCGCGCCGAACAGCAGGAACCGGGCGTCGTTGAGGAATCGGAACTGCTCGGGCAGCCAGATCAGCACGAAGGCCGCCAGCAGCACGCCCCAGCGGTTGCCCTGTCCACCGACGACGACCATGGCGACGAAGAGGACCGAATACAGAATCGAGAAGTTGTCCGGGTTGACGAAGCCCTGACGGGCGGCGAACAAGGCGCCGGACAGGCCACCGATGCAGGCGCCGATCGCGAACGCGAGCAGTTTGAACTTGAAGGTCGGCACCCCCATGAGCTCGGCGGCGTCCTCGTCTTCACGAGTGGCTTCCCAGGCCCGACCGACCCGCGAGTTCTGCATACGGATGTCGATGAAGATGACGATGATGACGACGGTGAGAGCGAGCCAGTAGAACGGGATCGCGTCTGTGACCCCGAACTCGATGAAGGTCGTCGTCCGGTCGAGGTTGACCTTGGGGATGAAGCCGTCCCAGGCCAGATGCGGGATCTCGAAGAGCGGGATGCTCGGCGGTTTGGGGATGTTGCTGATGCCACGAGCCCCACCGAGCCACTCGCTGTTGAGCAGGATCAGCCGGACGATCTCGCCGAAGCCCAGGGTGACGATGGCGAGGTAGTCGCCGCGGACCCGCAGGGTGGGGGCGCCCAGCATGATGCCTGAGATGCCCGTGACGATGATGGCGGCGGGCACGGTCAGCAGCCACGGCCAGGATCCGTGCTCGGAGCCCAGGACCGCGGTCGTGAACGCCCCGACGGCGAAGAAGCCGACATACCCGAGGTCGAGCAGTCCGGCATACCCGATGACGACGTTGAGGCCGAGCGCGATCAGGCCGTAGACAGCGCAGGAGAACAACACCGACCCGAAGTCCGACCCCGTGGTCGTGATGAGGGGCGGGTTGAGGATGGGCAGGAGATAGACCAGGACGACGCCGAGCACCAGCAGGGCGATCTTGGCCGGCTTGGGCAGCGCCGAGAGGCGGTCCCGGAACGAGTGCCAGGCGGAGGTGACGGCGTTCATGCGCGGGCCTTTCCAAGCGACTCACCAAGTAGACCGGTCGGGCGGAAGAGCAGGATCACGACGAGGAGGACGAAGGCCACCACGTCCTTCCACTGAGTGCCCAGCAACGCCGAGCCGTAGTTCTCGGCGACTCCGAGGATGAGGCCACCCATCAACGCTCCACGGATGTTGCCGATGCCGCCGAGGACGGCCGCGGCGAACGCCTTGACGCCCAGGATGAAGCCGGCGTTGAACTTGGTCACGCCGATCTTCATCAGGTAGAGGACCGCCGCCCCACCGGCCATGATCCCGCCGATGAGGAAGGTGAGCCGGATGACGCGGTTCTGGTTGACACCCATGAGGGCGGCCGAGTCCGAGTTCATCGCGACTGCACGGATGCCACGGCCGAGTCGACTGCGTCTGACGAACTGGTCGAGCGCGATCATCATGATCAGCGCGCTCACGAGCACGATGACGTCGATGTTGGTCACGTCGTAGCCAAAGACGTTGAACAGGCCCTCCGGCTCGATGATGGTCGGCATCACGGCGTTCTCACGGGGCCGGCCGACGTAGTCGTTGAGCTCGTCGTCGAGCCCGAGCGCGATGAAGGGCTTGTCGCGCAGGCCCATCGCCTCAGACAGGACGTAGGAGGCGCCGATGGCCGAGATGAGGGCGATGAGCGGGGGCGAGTTGCGCTTGCGCAACGGGCGGTAGGCCACGAACTCCAGCATGAGGGCTATCAGCCCTCCCACGACCATCGCGGCGATCAGCGCGATCAACAGGTAGGCGATCGGGTTGCCGGTGCCCTTTCCGGCTCCGATGGCGATGAGCACCCAGACCGCGGCGAAGCTGGCCCACATGAACACCTCAGAGTGGGCGAAGTTGATCAGGCGCAGGACTCCGTAGACCAGGGTGTAGCCGAGAGCCACCAGGGCATACACGGCACCGATCGTCAGACCGGTGATCGTCAGGGCGGCGAAGTTCTCGAACAGGAAGCCAAAGTTCATCTACGGTCCCGTCGTCGGGTGAGTGGGCTGCGATGGACTCTAGGGCACGGCCGACCACCCTGGCGATAGCGGCGCACAGTGTTTTCGCGATCGAAATACATGTGGGCCGGGAGGTTGCCCTCCCGGCCCACATCGTGAGAATCGACTGACGGTCAGGTCAGAGCGGGATCTCCACGTCGGTGACGATCTTGCCGCCTTCGACCTTGTAGGACCAGATCGAGACGACAGCGAGCTCGCCGGTCTCGTCCCACTTGATCGGCTTCGAGGCGCCTTCGCCCTCGAACGCGCTCACCGCCGCGTTGATGTCCGCGAGCGATGTCTTGCCGGCCGCGATGGCCGCCAGGAACACGTTGGTCGCGTCGTAACCCTCACCGGAGTACGTCGCGGGCGGGCTGTTGAACTTCTTGGTGTAGGCATCCTGGAACGCGGCTGAGGACGCCTCGGCCGGGACGCAGGGGCAGATCATGACGGTGCCTTCACCGGCGTCGCCGGCCTGCTTGACATACGCGTCGTCCTTGACGCCGTCGCCCACGACGATGGTGACGTCGGAGCCGGCCGCGCGCAGCTGCTTGGCCAGGATAGCGGCCTCAGCGTAGTAGCCGCCGTAGAAGAGCGCCGTGGCTCCCGAGGCCTTGATCTTGGTGACGGTCGCCGAGAAGTCGGTCTGCTTCTGCTGGACCGAGTCGTTGTCGACGACCTTGGCGCCGAGCTCGGTCCGGACGATGTCGGCCAGACCCTTGCCGTACTCAGAGGAGTCGTCAGCGACGAAGACCTTCTCGGCCTTGAGGTTGTCGTTGATGTACTTCGCGGCGGCCGGGCCCTGCTGGGCGTCGTTGCCGAGAATACGGTGGAAGACCTTCCAGCCGTTCTTGGCCAGGTCGGGGTTGGTCGCCGAGGGCGTGATCAGTGCGACGCCAGCGGCTTCGAAGATCGGGTTGGCGGCCTTGGACTCGCCCGAGAAGGCGGGACCGATGACGCCAACGAACTTCTTGTCCGCGACGATGCTGTTGGCCAATGCGGGAGCCTGGGCGGGGTCGCCCTGGCTGTCGAAGGGCTCGACGGTGACCTTGCAGTCGGCGTTCTTGGCGTTGTACTCCTCGATGGCGAGGTCAACACCGTTCTTGATGTTCTGGCCCAGAGCGGCCGCGTCACCCGTCAGGGCTCCGAAGAAGGCCAACTTCAGGTCACAGGCAGCCCCGCCACCGGTCGAACCCGTGCCGGCAGTGTCACCACCGGTTGTGCCACACGCTGCGAGCGTGAGGCTCAGGGCCACCGCGGGCACGGCGTACTTGATGATTGAACGCACCACTATCCTCCTGATGCTGTGGATCGGGCATCGCCAGGATCGCGCGACGCGCCAGAGCCCCCTTGTGGGGCTTCGGAGTGAACAGTAGACCGAACCCAGACCCAGATGGAAACGCCTCTGCGGGCTGTGACGGACTCGTTATGCAGTCGGTATGAGGTGGCTCATGCCGGTTTTGCCCGGCGTTCGGTCAGGATCGGGCCGAACCGGCTCAGCCGCCCATGCTCTCGATGACCGCCTTGGCCACGTCGTTCATGCCCAGCCGACGGTCCATCGCGGTCTTCTGGAGCCAGCGAAAGGCCTCGGGTTCGGTCACCCCGAGCTTGGTCATCAGTACGCCTTTGGCGCGGTCGACCAGCTTGCGGGTCTCGAGCCGTCTGCCGAGGTCGAGGATCTCGGCCTCGAGTGAGGTGAACTGCTCCCAGCGACCGATGGCGATGTCGATGGCCGGCGTCAGGTCGGCGGGGCTGAACGGCTTGACGACGTAGCCCATGACCCCCGCGTCGCGTGCGCGCTCGACCAGCTCGCGCTGGCTGAAGGCCGTGAGCATCAGCACCGGCGCGACGCGTTCGGTCCCGATCTGCTCGGCGGCGCTCAGCCCGTCGAGCCGCGGCATCTTGATGTCCATGATGACCAGGTCGGGGCGATGCGTGGTGGCCAGCGCGACGGCCTCCTCGCCGTCGGCGGCCTGGCCCACCACGTCGTAGCCCGCTTCGGTCAACATCTCGACCAGGTCCAGCCGGATGAGCGCCTCATCCTCAGCGACCACGATGCGGTGTGGACTCACCTTGACTCCTTCGGTGCCGGGAGCGGGAATCGAACCCGCACGCCTTGTGGGCAAAGCATTTTGAGTGCTCCGTGTCTACCGTTCCACCACCCCGGCTCGTGCGCAGAAAGCATACCCGGGACCGGGTGGCCGGCCGCCTACTGGCGCGTCGAGGCGGGACGGCGGCGACGCCTCAGTGCGGCAGTGACGCGTCGTAGGCATCCTGGTCGAAGACCGGCGACCCAGGCACGATCTGGGGGTGCACCATCATGCCGATGGTGTGGACCCGCAGCGCGTTGGTGGTGCCCGGCATGCCGGGTGGTGAGCCGGCCGCGATGACGACGAGCTCGCCGTCGGTGCAGCGCCCGGCGTCCAGGAGGTACTCGTCGACGAGCCGCACCATGTCGTCGGTGTGTTCGACGGAGGGCACGAGGAAGGTCTCGATGCCCCAGCTCAGCGCCAGACGCGAGCGGGTGGACTGCAGGGGGGTGAAGGCCAGCATCGGCAACGACGACCGGAGCCGGGACAGTCGCTGAGCCGAGTCACCCGACTGGGTGAAGGTCACGAGATACTTGGCGCCCACGATGCCGCCGATGCTCACGGCTGCCCGGGTCACCGCACCACCCGTGGTCTTGGGCGTCGTGCCGAGGGCGGGAATGCGCTCCAACCCGTGGTCCTCGGTGTTCTCGATGATGCGCGCCATGGTCTGCACCGACTCGATGGGCCACTTGCCCGTCGAGGTCTCGCCCGAGAGCATGATCGCGTCGGCACCATCGAGCACGGCGTTGGCGCAGTCCGAGGCCTCGGCGCGAGTGGGTCGGGAGTTCTCGATCATGGAGTCGAGCACCTGGGTGGCGACGATGACCGGCTTGGCATAGCGCCGCGAGAGCTCGACGGCCCGCTTCTGGACGAGCGGCACCTCCTCGAGCGGGAGCTCGACCCCGAGGTCTCCTCGAGCGACCATGACACCGTCGAACGCCGAGATGATCTCGCGCAGGTTCTCGACCGCCTGCGGCTTCTCGATCTTGGCGATGACGGGAACCCGTCGGCCCACCTCATCCATGACCTGGTGGACGTCCAGGAGGTCGGCCGCGCTGCGCACGAACGACAGGGCGACCATGTCGACGCCCAGGCGCAGGGCCCAGGCCAGGTCCTGCTTGTCCTTCTCGGACAGCGCCGGGACGCTCACCGCGACGCCGGGCAGGTTGATGCCCTTGTTGTTGGAGACCACGCCACCCTCGACGACCTCGGTCACGACGTCGGTGGGCGACACGCTGACCGCTCGCAGGGTCACCCGTCCGTCGTCGATGAGCAGCAGGTCACCGGGACTGACGTCACCGGGCAGTCCCTTGTAGGTGGTCGACACCCGGAGCTGGTCTCCGGCGATGTCGTCGATGGTGATGGTGAAGGCGTCCCCCACGGCGAGGAGCACGGGGCCTTCGGCGAAGCGACCGGTGCGGATCTTGGGTCCCTGGAGGTCGGCGAGGATGCCCACGGCACGCCCGGACTCGTCGCTCGCGCGCCGGACCCCTTGGTAGACGTCCTCGTGGCCGGAGTACTCACCATGGGAGAGGTTGAGTCGAGCGACGTCCATGCCCGCGTCGACGAGCGCGCGCAGGCGATCAGGAGAGGAACTGACGGGACCGATGGTGCACACGATCTTGGCTCGACGCATGACTCCAGAGTCTATGGGGCAGGTCACATCGAGGGGATGTCAGACCACTCATCGGTCACGCCGCGCCAGCCCGGGCCCGTACCTGCTAGCGCGGGTCGTTCACGACGCGGCGGCGTGGGCCGGTGGGGCAGGCGTGGCGTCGGCGTGGCGCCCCCCTTTTCCCCGGACGACGGATGGGTAGGTGCACGAAAGCCGCAAGCATTCATGCACCTACCCATCCGTCGTCCGGAAAAGGGGGCGGAAGGGGCGGGGCTGACCACGACGTGCGAACGATCCGGGTCAGCCCGACGTTGGCAGGTCGCCGGTATAGATCACGGTCTCGGCGACATCGCGCACCTTGGTGTTGGTGGTCTGGCTGACCTGCACCAGCTCGGCGAAGGCCTGCTGGCTCGTGCGCCCCCGGCGCGCCATGACGATGCCGATCGCCATGCCGATCTCACGACTGGACTCCAGCCCTCGGCGCACATGCGAGGTGGTTGTCTCGGCTTGCGCGACCGCGCCGGCCAGCGCCGCGGTGAGCTCGTACTGGGCCTTGACGCGGGCCACGAGCTCAGCGGAGCTGAACGGCTTGACGACGTAGTCGGTGGCCCCTGCCGACAGCACCTCGGTGGCGCTGTCACTCAGTGCGCGGCCCGTCATCACGATCACGGGCAGCCGCGCGGTGGCGGCGGTGTGCCGGATGACATCGATGAGCTCGAGCCCGGACTTGTCCGGGAGCATGAGGTCGGTCAAGACGATGTCGAACGAACTCTCAGTGCTGTGCTGCTCACCCCCAGTCTCAGCGCCAGGTCCGTTTGGCGCGAGCATGGTGATGGCCGACTCGGCGTCACTCACGGCCGTCACACGCATGCCGGCGGCCTGCATGACCCGCTGGACATAGTCCCGCAGGTCGGGCTCATCCTCCACCAGCAGCAGACGCGGACCGTCCGATGGCAGCGACGCCACCGACTCCGGCGAATCCGAGGATGTCGCAGCTTGCCTGGGTTGGCGGCTCGGCGGTGCCACCTCGGCTGGAGCGGGCGTGACTTCCGCGGCGGGCCGGCCGTTGCGGTGCTGACGTCGAGGGATGGTGACGGTGAAGGTGCTGCCGCGTCCGGGTGCGCTGGACACCCGGACCCGTCCGTCGTGTGCCTCGACAATGTCGCGCAGAAGAGCCAGGCCGATGCCGACCCCGGGTTCTCTGCCGCGTCGACCCGTGCTGCGGTAGAACCGTTCGAAGATCTGCTCGTGCTCACTGGGGTCGATCCCGATGCCGGTGTCACTCACCGACAGAGTGGCGGTGTCGCGGTCGTTGGTGAGGGTCACGGCGATCGATCCGGACTCGGTGTACTTCAGGGCGTTGGTCATGAGGTTCATGACGACCGTGGTCCACATCGAGCGGTCGACCCAGGCCCGCATACCGCCGTCGGGAATGTCGATGTGCAGGTCCAGCCCAGCGGCGGCAGCGGCGCAGCGGTACCCAGCGACGAGCTCACCTGTGACCGACGCCAGGTCCACTCGTGAGCGGTCCGGGGTCAGGGTCCCGGCCTCGCTGCGTGAGAAGGCAAGGAGCGCATCGACGACGCGGGCCAGGCGTCGGCTGGAGCGCTCGGCGACCTCGAGGGTGTCTCGCACGGTCGGTTCCAGACTGACCGCGGGGTCTCCGAGCACGTCGTGCAGCGGAGCCAAGATCGTCGTCATGGGCGTGCGCAGCTCGTGGCTGACGTTCTGGAAGAACTCGGTCTTGGCCCGGTCGAGGCGCGCGAGGGTGTCACCCCGTTGGCGAGCTTGCTGCATGCTGCGGTGCTCGCCCAACAGGAGCCCGATCTGGCGTGCGACGAGTGTGGCGAACTGGCTGAACTCGGGGCTGACCCGGTGATAGGCGTTGACCCCTACGACGACAATGCCGGCGGCCTCGGGGTCGCTGCCGGTGAGCAAGGGCAAGATGATGGCCTCGTTGGGCAAGACTGGCCCCAGCGGGCCAGCCGTGACTGGTGACGGTGAGGTCTCTGCGAACCCGCTGACAACGGTCGGTCGGCGACTGCCCAGGACGTCGAACGCCGGGCCGCCAGACAAGCGCGGAGCCAACACCGGGTCATCATCGGCTGCCGGGGTTAGCCCGTTCGCCGCGACGCGACTCAGAGTGCCGGGGTGCAGGTCCGTGGCTCGGTCGAGCAGGTAGATCGCCACGAACGGCACGCTCTCGGGCGTCTTGCTCAGACTGTCCACGGCCCCCACGCACACCTCCTCGATGGTGTCCACCGTCGTCGAGACCAGGCCAAGCGTGCGCAGGGCTCGTAGTCGACGCTCGTACTGCATATGCGAGGTGGTTTCGAAAATGGTGTTGAACAGGCCGACCGCTTGGCCGTTCATGTCGTGGATCGCACTCTGTGAGTAGGTGAAGTACGCCTCCTCGGGATACCCGTTGCGGGTCATGATGATGAGGTTGTCTGAGCGGCTCAGTCCGTCGCCGCTCGTCATCACGGCTCGGGCCAAAGGCTCGGACTCGGGCCACAGGTCAGGCCACACCTCCCGCGCCGGACGCCCGATGGCCCACGGATGGCGATCGGGCCCGATCAAGGGCAGGTAGGCCTTGTTGTAGATGACGAGCATGTCCTCGCCCCAGCAGATCTGCATGGGGAAGTCGGAGAAGAACATGACGTCCGAGATGACTCGCAGCTCGAGGGGCCACGACTGCATCGGACCAAGCGGCGTCGCCGCCCAGTCGATGTTCTGCACGAACTGTCGCATCCTCAACGCCCTTGCCGGTCGAACCCCCACGATCAGGGTAGCGAGCCTGGCGTATCGGGCAAGAGGAGCGGCCCCGACGGCTGTTGTTTCAACCGCCGAGGCCTCGTACGTCGGATGCCCGGGCAGGCGGCGTACGTTGTGAGATCGTGACGCCAAGCCACGATCGGTGCAAGAACCTGCCCACCCTGTGACGAGTCGTCCGGTCCTGCGCTCTTGAGGCCTGCCCTGTGGATACCTCCTGGGTCACGTCGACGAGAGAGGAGCGCTAGGCGTCTCCTTCATGGTGTGGCTGCTTCGGCTGGCGGCATCGGAGTGGCGGTAGCGCCCTTCGGCCATCATGGCCAGGCGATGCAGGGCCTCGACGTTGCGGGGCCGGATCGCGACCTGACGCACGGGTGCCGGGATGAGTGCCCCCGGACCGGACACGGCGTCCTCGCGCATGGTGACGACACAGGACACCGAGTCCGTCGGCGTGATGGTGATGGTCACCTTGGCCTCGCCGAGGGGCCACCCTCGGGCGGTCAGCACCAACAGGCGGTTCTCCAACACCTCGTCCACGGCCGTGAAGTCGGAGATGAGCGCGGGCCACAGTCCGACGGAGTGGTAGATGCGGCTGCCCTCGGCCGGCCACGTGAGATGCACATCGCGGATACGCGAGGTGCCCACGACCCAGGTGGCGTAGGTCCAGCCGTCAGACAGGACCGCCCAGACCGCGTGGTCCGGGGCCGCCACGAGTCGACTCACAGGCGGCTTGTCCTCGAGCTCGGGGGCAGCACGAGTCGCCTGACCGTCCAGTGATGATGCGGATGACATGGTCGCTCCCTCTGTGGTGTGGCCGGGTCCGTCCTGGGCAGGCCGGTTGTGGCTCGACGGTTGACGCACGTTGCCCGTCGTGGCGGTCATGGGGATCAACGGCCCCAGGGCAAACGTCCGCATCAAGGGCGAGACCAGTCGGTCGAAGACCGCTGGGAGGGCCCTGAAACCGGCGATGGTCACCAGGTTGGCCCACCCCACCTGACTCTCACGGCGTGGTTGCTGCAGAACCGCCAGGATGCGGTCAGCCACCTCCGCCGGTGCAGCGACGGGTGGGGGCGGAGTGCCGTGACGCGACAAGTAGGTCCCGGCCTGACGATAGATCGCCGTGTCGACGCCGCCGGGGGAGACCAGTGAGCAGTGCACACCAGGCACGTCGCGCAGCTCGATGGCCAGCACCCGTGCCAGCGCATGCACGGCCCACTTGGACGTCACGTACGACCCCATGTAGGGCGCCGCTATATGCCCGAGCAGAGAACCGACGAGGACCAGGTGGCCGTGGCCCTGGACCCGGAACCGGCGCACGGCCGAGCGAGCGACGTTCGCTGCTCCCGTGAAGGTCGTGGCGACGGTGTCGTCGAACACGTCGGCCGGCACGGTCTCGAACGTCCCGTAGGTGATCACTCCAGCCGAGTGGACCACCGCGTCGACCTGCCCGAAGCGCTCGACGACGAGGTCCATGGCGTCCTGAACCTGGGCTGCGCTGCGCACGTCGGCTTCGATCGCCAGTGTCGCGGCGCCCGCCTCTTGGCACTCGGCCTCGACCAACGCCAGAAGGTCCAGTGAACGGGCGATCAGGACGACGGTATGCCCGCCCTCGGCCAGGGCTGTTGCCACGGCTCGGCCGATGCCGCTCGTGGCTCCGGTGACCGCGACGACCTTGGCGGTGCGCTGGGACATACGGCGGGCTTACCCGACCGGTGCAGCACCAAACGACGAGATATGCCGTCGATGTGAGCGTGTTACCCGGTCCAAGGGTTGCGCTGGACCGGTGTTTGGTGGTGTGATCGAGTCCTAGCAGACATCTCGTGGTCCAACAGTGGCGCCATGGTCTCTTTCCCTTCGTGGGAGGACCTCATGGCGCCATTTGCGTCGGTATCCACCGTTTCGTCATCCACCGTCTCGTCAGCCGCGTTGGTGCAGGACCCCGTCAGCGGCGGCGCCCCATCACCCGAGACCTCAGCTGGGTCGGTCCGGCTCTCAGAGGCCTACCAGCATGTCGATGCCATGTTGCGCGCGGCCGAGCAGTGCGCCGACCCGGCGCAGGAGCGACAGCTGCGCAACGAGGCTGTCGAGGCCGCCCTGCCGATGGCCGACAACGTCGCCAAGCGGTACCGCGGTCGCGGGATCGACATCGAGGACCTGACGCAGGTTGCGCGCATGGCTCTCGTGAAGGCCGTTCTCGGATACCGATCCGACGTGGGTCACGGCTTCGTGGCCTACGCGATGCCCACGATCTCGGGCGAGATCAAGCGTCACTTCCGAGACCACGGCTGGGCCGTGCGTCCGCCTCGGCGCTTGCAGGAGATCAGGGCCGGGATGGCTCGCCAGGAGGAGGCCATGCGTCAGACGCTGCGCCGCGAGCCCAACATGGCGGACCTGGCTGCTGCTTTGGAGGTCGACCTGGATGAGGTGAGTGAGGCTCGCCGCTGCGCCTCGGCATACCACACGGTGTCGCTCGAAGCCCCGTCGCCCAGTGGGCTGACCCTGGCTGACCAGTGTCCCAACCCGCGTGATGACATGGACTTGTTCGACATCCGCGCGGCCCTGGGAGGGGCCGTCTCCCGGCTGTCAGAGCGCGAACGCCGCATTCTGACGCTCCGCTTCGTGGACGACCTGACGCAGGCTGACATCGGCCAGATTCTCGGGGTGAGCCAGATGCAGGTCTCGCGGCTGCTCAGTGCGATCATCGCCCGCTTGCGGCGCGAGATCTTCGAGTCTGAAGCGGCCTGACGCCGTCGTCCGCGCTCTGACCGCTCAGGTGTATGCCGGGCGGTCAGGGTGTTCGGGGTCGGCTGTGCCCGCGGCGCTGCTCGGCTCGGCCGGTGCCGCTGCCTCGGTGGCGTGGCCGAAGAGGATCTCGCCGTTGTTGAGCCGGATCACCAGCTCACCGCGGTCCGGGTCGGTGAGCCGCTCCGCCATGCGCGAGACCGAGACCTCCGGCAGCTCGACACCCCGGGCAGCGAGGACCTCGTGAATCTCACCGGCCACGAGGGCGGGCGAGCGTCCCCGGCTGGACTCGGCGATGTCGGCCAGGCGACGGACGTAGTCGGCCAGTCCGTCCGTGCCGAGGGCCTGTGCGAAGGGCTCGTTGACGATGATGCGGTGCGGTTGAGCCGGCAGGTCCTCGGCCACCTGCTGAGCCACGGAGGGGTCGTCGTCGCGTGTCGTGTCCTGCATGGGGGTGCCTTTCTCGTGACGGACAAGTCTGCGGATTTACCCCCACGCCGGTTTCTCAAACGTCGTTTGTGCTTGGGAGGCATGGGTAAGGCCTCGACCATCACCCCGCGAGGACAGGAGCAGCAGATGGCACCGACTGACGGCCTATCGGAGACCGACCAGGTTTCCGAGGCAGAGACCGAAGGCATGCTGAGCCACCCTGACCCCGCACCCGGGTCGAACCTGCCTGACCTCGCCCGCGGCATGGCCGCTGCGGACCCGCGAGACAGCGACCCGATCACCGCAGACCCCGAGCGCGTCGACCCCGACGCCGCAGCGGGGTCCGGTCCCCAGAACCCCCTGCTCAGCTGATGCGAATGGTGTGACCTCCGCCTAGGGGCGCAGCTGACTCGGGGCCGAAGTGCCCCAGGCCTACTCGGGACGGGGTGGGGCCTGGGGCACTTCTCCGGTCAGCGTGATGTGCGAGGCGAGGTCGCGCACCTTGATGTTGAGCTGTTGGCTCACGCGCTTGAGCAAGGTGAAGGCCTCGTCCTCAGGCAGCTTGTGGATCCACATGATCATCCCCACGGCGGACCCGATCGTGCGACTCGACGCGAGGGCGGTCTCGAGATGCGTCACCCGGCTCTCGGCCGTGATGTGCCGCGAGATGACCTGTGAGTGCAGCGCGAAGAGGGCGCTGGCTGCCACGCCTTCGTCGGTCAACGAGTGGGGTGAGCGCCCGGCGATGTTGAGCGCCGTCCGACCCAGGCGTGGCCCGAGTCCGAAGGAGAGGACCGACCGTATGTCGGTCTCGGCCATCGTCCGTGCCAGAAACGCCGGCCACCGGGTCTCGGAGGCGACGTCTGGGCAGTAGACCAGCCCAGGATCATTCTTGACCGCCATGTCCCAGCACGGTCCCTGGCGCTCGTCATACTGGATCTGGTCGAAATGCAGCATGTAGGTGCGGTCGGAGGTGCACAGGGTCCGACCCGTCCGCTGGTCTGACGCCACCTGCGTCACGCTCGCTCCGTCGCAACCAGGGATCAGCTCGGCGGCGAGGTCGACGAGGCGCTTGAGCGCCTGGTCTGTGTCGCGGTGATCGGTGACGAACCGGCTCAGGTCGTCGAACTCCTTGGCCATGGTCAGGTGCGTTGTCACGGCTTCTCCTTCAGAGGCGTCACATGTTCTCTTTCAGAGCTGGGGTCACATCTGCGGCACTTCGCCTGTGGTGGTGATCGTCTCGGCGAGGTCGCGTAGGCGGATGTTGAGGTTCTGACTCGCCCGGCGCAGAACATCGAAGGCCATGGCTTCGTCGATCTTGTGGATCCACATGATCATGCCGACCGCGGACCCAATGGTGCGGCTCGTGCCGAGCGCCGTGGCCAGGTGGTCGGCACGCTGCTCCGCAGCAAGCTGGCGAAGGACAACCTGGGAATGGATGGCGAACAGCGAGGCAGTGCCGACGTCGTCACTGGTGAACGAGTGCGGCGACACGCCGTAGATGTTGAGCGCGGTCCGCTCGAGACCCGGTGCCAGCCCGAAGGCGAGGACGGTCCGGACGTCGGTCTCGGTCACGGCTCGGGTGACGAAGTCTGGCCAGCGGGCTTCCTTGTTGACGTCGTGCGTCCACACGACGTCAGGCTCATCTTCGACCGCCATCTGCCAACACGGCCCGTCCATCACGTCGTACTGGATGGCGTCGATGCGCAGCGCCTCGACATCTGAGCTGGCAAGAGTCAGGCCCGTGGTGCCGCGGCGGACACGCGTGACGCTGGCGTACGTGCAGGGCTCCAGGACGTCGACCGCCAGACGAACCACCCGGCGAAGCGAGTCCTGCAGGTCGTCGGTCGTGCCCATCGCCTCGCTGATGGCATCGAACTCGCGTGCCATGTCGAAAGCGCTGACCACCATGGCACCATCCTCGCATCGCGAAGCGACCGCGCGGTCACCGACGCTGTCGCGCTGACGGCTGGTGGTGGGGGTGGTGCACGTCGGGACGGCGACGTGTGACATCGGCACTCCTGGGTGCTGGCCCTACAGTGAGGGGATGGGCTCGGGATATCTCGTCATTCTCGGTGGGCTGCTCGTGCTCGCGGGGGTGATCTGGACTCTGCAGGGACTTGGCGTCATTGGCGGCAGCGTGATGAGCGGAGTCACCGCCTGGGCGGTCATCGGGCCATGCGTCGCCGCGGTCGGGGCGGGCATCATGTGGCGGTGGCGCAACGGCTGACGGNNCCAACTCGACCTCAGTTGCCGAACGCGTCCTTGACGTGCTCGCCGCGCTGCTTGAGGTCGGCCTGGGTCTGGTCGGCCTGACCCTCGGCCTCCATGCGCTCGTCGTCGGTCATCCGACCAGCTGCTTCCTTGGCCTTGCCCGTGAGGTCCTCGGCGGCGTTCTTGATCTTGTCCATCGCACCCATGTCGCAGTTCCTTCCTGGAGTTGCGTCGTAACGCTCGTGTCAGAGGTCATGCCCACCCGGGGAGATCTCAAACCTCCCGACTGCGACCTTGGGCCAGCAGCTCCGCCACCTCGACGCGCAGCGCGCGCACCTCGCTGAGCAGCTCGAGAACGTCTTCCTCGGTCCGTTCCTCGATCACCTGGGACTGCACGGCGAGCAGCTCGACGAACCAGGACGCCAACGCGGCGGTGACCACACCGAGCAGCGCGATTCCTGTGACCATGAGGCCGACTGCCACGATGCGACCTTCCGAGGTCGTGGGGAAGTGGTCGCCATAGCCGACCGTGGTGACCGTCTCGGCGGCCCACCACAGCGCATCCTCGAGCGTCCTGATGTTGCCTTCCGGGCTGGTGCGCTCGGCGTCGAGCACGGCCAGAGAGGCCACGACGGCCATGAGTCCGACGACCCCGCCGACATACGCCACGATCCGGCCACGCACGAAGGCTCGACCGCGGCGTCCGATGACGTTGAGTGCAGTGAGGAACGGCAGCCCGGCGAAGGTGCGAAACGCGGGCAGCGTCACCGCCACCACGTCGATCCAGTTGCTGCGCAGGAAGGCCCGTTTGGAGTCGGCCAACCGGAAGCGCACGGCGACGTCCACCGCGAACACCGCCCACAACACGTAGGTCGTGAAGCGGCAGAGCTCGTGAACGAGCACCGACACGTCGGTCTTGAGGATCGGCAGCGCATAGGCGCCGAGGAAGACGAACGCCGAGATCACGAGAGGCAGGCGGGTGCGTCGCTCCCAGCGGCGCAGCTCAAGGTCGGGCATGAGGTGAAACTACCGAAGGGAGCGAGGCACGCGGCCCTCAGGTCGACAGACCCACCGCGACGTCCTCCAGCGCGTCGAAGGCCTCCTGCATGCCACCCTCCATGCCCGAGTCGATGTGCATATCGCGCGCCTGCTGGCTGTTGTGCTGCACCACCGTGCGCAGGATCGTGCCGGTTGCACTCGGCGTGAGGGTGACGGTGTTGACCGAGTAGTCGTCGGGGAACCCCTCGAAGACCTCGGTGGACACGATGCGCTCAGCGACAACCAGCTCCTGGTACTCGCCGTGGAAGGCGACCTCGAAGCCGCCATGCGCCACCATGACGTAGCGCCACAGCCCGCCGACTCGTAGGTCGATCTCGGCTGAGGTCACCACGCCCCGCTCGCCGCACCACCAGCGCTTGACAAGCTCAGGTGTCGTCAGCGCCGTCCAGACATGGGCTGCGGGTGCGGCGAACTCGCGGGTGATCACGATCTGAGTGGGGGAGGGTGTGGTCACGAGGGCCGAGTGCCGAGTGGTCTGTGAGGTGCTCATGCGGGGTTCTCCTTGGTGCGTGGCCGGTCATCCGGCGGCGAGGTGTGGGCAA
>CXWJ01009364.1_pt1 | contig 28679 bp, 26 predicted proteins | sample 590841 | NCBI WGS metagenome assembly CXWJ01 (sample SAMEA3498367, study PRJEB10139) | wastewater metagenome | biome: wastewater treatment plant; material: activated sludge | place: Austria | collected 2015-01-21 | reverse complement strand
CCGGTCTGGATCGTCAAGTCGCTCCGGGCCGCCTTGCTCGGGCACGGCGCGTCAACCGCAGAGTCGGTGGACGCCGACCTGGTCGACGTGCTGGTGGCCGACAACACTGCCGCAGCGGTGTCGCTCGTCGCCCGACCGGGCCTGTCGACCGTCGCCGAGCTCGTCGCCGCGGGTGCGACGCCCTCGCTGCTGTCGCGCACCGGGGCGGTGTTGTCGGGGGGTGACCCAGGCGGCATACGTGCAGTGCGCGAGCAACGTGCCGCCGTGCAGGACGAGGGCTCCCAGCTCGGCGCCCTGGCGCTGGCTTCGGCCCCAGTGGCTGGGCGGACGCGGCTGGAGCGCTGGCTCGACATGTGCGCGGGCCCTGGCGGCAAGGCGGCGCTGCTCGCCGGCCTGGCCCAGGGGCATGGGGCCTCGCTGGTGGCCAACGAAGTGTCGGCCCATCGCGCCGATCTGGTGCGGCGAGCTCTCTCCGGGTATGTCGCCGCCGGGGCTTCGGTCGAGGTCCGCCAAAGCGATGGACGCGACATCGGTGCTGACGAGCCATCGGCTTACGACCGGATCCTCGTCGACGCCCCATGCACCGGACTCGGTGCCCTGCGGCGTCGCCCCGAGGCGCGTTGGCGCCGGACCCTGGCCGACCTGGCCGAGCTCGGCGCGCTGCAGCGAGCCTTGCTCACGTCGGCGCTCGACGCGTGTGCGCCGGGCGGCGTGGTCGGCTATGCCACGTGCTCACCGCACCTCAACGAGACTCGGTTCGTCGTCTCTGACGTGCTCAAGAAGCGCTCGGATGTGTCCGTCGAAGACGCTCGGCCACTGTTCGTCGACCAGGCAGGGATGCCGATCGAGCACCTCGGCGACGGGCCGTTCGTCCAGCTGTGGCCACACATCCACGGCACCGACGCTATGTTCTTCGCTCTGCTCCGCAAGGCGTGAGTGCTCAGTGGCCGGTCGGGGTGGACGAACGCCTCAGAGCTGGGGCGTACCGGCGGCCGGGTCCCCGACGAGGTTAAGCCGCACGGACGTGCCCCCGAGCGCTTCAACGGCCGGGCAACCAGCTCGGTAACCGACACCCGGCACGGCCTCGCCAACGAGCGGGCCTCCGACCGCGCGGATCTTGCGCCGCAGACGGCTCAGGTGCACGTCGATCACGTGGTCGTCGCCGTGCCATGGACCCCACACTCGCTCCAGGATCTCGGCGCGGGGGAGCACCCGGTCGCGATCGTGGAGCAGCACGTGAAGCAGCTCGAACTCGGTTCGGGTCAAGGTCACCGGCGTCACTCCCACGCTCACCCGACGCACGTCGACATCCAGGGTCAACGGACCGAGCTCATGCACGGTATGACGAGCCGGGGCAACCGCGCCACGGCGCATCACCGCGCCGATCCGGGCGCGCATGAGGCGAGGCGAGATCGGCATACGCACGAAGTCGTCGGCGCCGGCGCCGAGCGAGAGCACCTCGTCGAGCTCGTCATGGGCCGTCGTAGCCGTCGAGACCACGAGGATCGGCACGTTGGTGGCGGCCCGAAGGCGTCGGCAGGTCTCGATGCCGTCGATCCCCGGCAGCCCAAGGTCGACGACGACCAGTCTCAGGGTGGGGTCGCCCGCGGCACGATCCACCAGACGGCCCTCGGCCAGGACGGCCATCGGCACCCCGTCGCGGCGCAGGGCATCACCGATCACCGACGTCACGTCGTCGGAGCCGGAGACAACCAGCGCGGCGGGGGCCATCGTGCTCGTTTCGCGTTCTTGGGCCGGGCAAACCCGTGGCCCCCAGGGGCAGGGGGACCTGTCCCACCGTAGATGCCAGTCGCGCCCTATGACATGCGATAGATGCAAAAACCGTCGTCTGCGGCCCGAAATCGGGGCTCTGGCCGTCTTTGACGACCTTTGTGAGCGAAATGTGAGCGGACGGCAACGGGCTCGAGAGGGCAGCGCCGGACGCTGGAAGCGACCTCCGCCCGTCGATCTAAGGGGCCCCCGATGACCTCCATGCGATCCGCTGTCCTGCGCACCTGCCTCGCGTCTGCCGGTGCCCTCACCGTCTGCCTCGTCCCGGCCCTCATGGCTGCGCCAGTGAGCGCCATGCCGCTCAACGGCGAGGCGAACAACCTCACCGTGACCAAGACGGCCACCGCGACCTATGGGCGGACCTTCCTCTGGGAGATCTCCAAGAGCGGCCCCTCCGACGAGATCATCGCCGACGGCGACTCGCTCTCCCGTCAGTACTCGGTCACGGTCACTCCCAAGGAGTTCAACGACGGCGATCGCCAGCTGATCGGCACCATCACGATCGACAACCCCAACACCGTCGCCGTGCCGGCGTCGGTGAGCGATGTCGTCGACATCGACGGCGCCCTCGGCACCTCGTGCACTCTCGACGCGGTGGACATCACCGTGCCGGCCTCAGGCTCGGTCGGCGTCGGCTACAACTGCACCTTCGAGAGCGTGCCCGACGGCGCTTTCGAAGGCACCAACACCGCCACCGTGACCTGGGACGGTGCCGCGCTCGGCAGCCCGGGTTCCTCGGCCACCGGAGTCGCCACGTTCACGGGCACCCAGAACGGATCGGCATACAAGGTCATCCAAGTCCGCGACACGGCGGCGTCGCCGGCGATCCTCGGGTCGGCCGACTACGACGACGGGCCGACCACGTTCACCTACTCGGTAGACGTGCCGGGTGTTGCCGGGTCGTGCGAGGTCATCAGCAACACGGCGACGATCGTCGACACCGGGTTGCCGGCCTCGCACTCGTTCACCCTCTGCGTCGGCGCCGACCTGCAGGCGAGCAAGACGGCGGCCGGTTCGCTCACCCGCACCTACAAGTGGAGCATCAACAAGACCGCCGGCCCGGTCACTGGCAGCGCCGGCACCACCGTGCCGTATGCCGTGACCCTGGCCCCCGACGGGCGCACCGACTCGAACCGCGTGGTGACCGGGGCGGTCACCGTCACCAACCCCAACAACTGGCAGGCCATCCGGGCGACCGTGACGGAACTGCCGTCCTTCGGTGTCCCGGCCACGTGCACGCTGAGCTATCCCGGCGGCGGCACGTCCGTGCTCGTTGCAGCGAGCGCCAGCGTCGATGTCGGCTACTCGTGCACGGTGAGCGGCCAGCCCACCGGTGGGCCCACCAACAACGCCCAGGTCGACTGGAACTCGGTCACCGCCCACACACCCGCGGCCACGACCACGGCCTCGGCGCCGGTGCTCTTCACCCCCAGCGTCGAGGTCAACAAGACCGTGACGGTCACCGACGACCAGGCCGGTCTCGGCACCGTCACGCTCGGCTCCCGCACGTGGACCGCCGGCCCGCAGACCTTCTCCTACTCGGTGGCCTACCCGGCGCCGGGCACGGGCTGCGTCACCAAGGTCAACACGGCGACGATCACCCAGACGGGTCAAAGTGACTCGGCGAGCGCTCAGGTCTGTGCCCCGGGTCTCGGTGCCAAGCCCGTGAGCTACTGGCAGACCGGGGCCGGACGTGACGTCATCCTGGCTGCCGGGACGGCGCCCGGATCGACGACGTGTGCGCTCACGCCATACCTGCGCGGTTATGGGCCGTTTTCGAGCCTCGGCGCCAACGCTCGCTGCTCAACCGTCGCGACCTGGGTCACCAACCAGATGGCCCGTGGCACGGTCGGTGGCGCGTCGGTCAAGAACCAGCTTCGCGCCCAGATGCTGGGGACGGCCCTCAACGTCTACTTCAGCGACCCGGCGCTCGGCGGCAACGACATCGGGGCGCCCGCTCCGATCGGCGGGGTCTCGGTGCAGGTGGGCGGCTATGCGCCGGCTTTCGGTGCCGCGGCGACGTCGACAGTGTCGGGCATGCTGAGCTACGCCTCGTCGCAGTATGTCGTGGCGACCAAGGCGTGGTACGGCGGCGTGGTCGCCACTCAGACCAAGGCTCGTGACGGGTTCTTGGCGGTCAACACCAACGTCATCCCGCTCGGGTAGCCTCCGGGCTTCTACAGTGTGCTGGTGCAGATCAGCCCCAGCATCCTGTCGGCCGACTTCGCCAACCTCGAGGCCGAGCTGGCGCGCATCGCCTCGGCCGACTGGGCGCATGTGGACGTCATGGACAACCACTTCGTGCCCAACCTCACGCTCGGGCTGCCGGTGGTCGAGGCGCTCGTGCGCGTCACCGACCTGCCGCTGGACTGTCACCTCATGATCGAGCACCCCGAGAGGTGGGCACCGCCGTATGCCGAGGCGGGCGCCACGTCCGTGACGTTCCACATCGAGGCGGCCACCGACCCGGTGCGCATCGCGCGGGACCTGCGCGCGCTCGGTGCCCGGGCGGGGATGGCGGTCAAGCCGCGGACCGACTTCACGCCATACGAGGAGCTGTTGTCCGAGCTCGACATGGTGCTGGTGATGACGGTGGAGCCGGGTTTTGGGGGGCAGTCGTTCATGGCCGACCAGATGCCCAAGGTGCGTCAGGTGCGCGAGGCGGTGCGGCGGTTTGGTGGCGAGATCTGGGTGCAGGTCGACGGGGGCGTGTCGGCGGCCACGATCGAGCAGTGCGCCGAGGCTGGGGCGGATGTCTTCGTGGCAGGTTCGGCGGTGTACGGCGCGGCGGACGCGGCTGCCGCGATCAGCGACCTGCGCGCCTTGGCCTCGCAGCACCACCACTGACCCCGGCAGGCTCATCTCGCATGTTGGTTGACTGTCGCCATGGCAACACCGACTCACCACGCCGACGTCGCCGAGGCAGCTCGAAGTGAGCAGGCGGGCCCGCAACGCTTCGCCCTGAGGACCACGCCTCGAGATGTCAAGGTGGCGGCCAGATCGTTGGCAATCTGACACGCATCGTTCTCCACCTCCCACCAGCCGGCACGGAGCGTCACCTTGCCCTCGCTGGCCGAGCGCCGGTCGCGCACCCGATCGCGCTGACGTCCCGCGCCCTCGTGGCCGATGCGGCCGTCGACCTCCACGATCGTGCCGCTCTGCTCGTGTTCGACGTCGATGTCAGCGCCTGCGATCGGCTCACGACACCATGCTGGCGACGGGCGAGGGTGTCGACATCCACTCGTCAAGCCTGGCGGCAGGCGTGGTCGCCGGGTCGATATCCACAGGTCCGGTCTCGTGTGGTGAACGGCTGTCGCCATAGCAACAGGGACCTACCACACGAGGTGTTGGGTATGCGGGCGCCCGCGAGTTCGAGGGCGGGCCGGCGGCGGTGGCATACTGGGCGGCACGTGCTCCGGGGTCGGTGTAACTCCGAACCGGCGGTTAAAGTCCGCGACCCGACCGCAGCCAGCGGCCGGTTGACTGGGTGAAACTCCCAGACCGACGGTGAAAGTCCGGATGGAAGGCAGCACGTTCCGCATCGAGATGCGGGTGGTTCGTCGGCTCGCGCGCGCCCGGCTGCTCAGCAGCCCGGCGTTCTCGCGGGCCCCGTCCTCGCGTCTCGGGGTGGCGCATGTCCCCGGAGTTCGTCCATTCATTGGAACCCATCACCACATCTCGAACTCCAAAAGGACGAACACCCACCATGAACACTCTCGCTCTCTCGACGGAGTCGACGAACGTCTTCCTGACGGTCCTCGGCGCGACCATCCCCGTCGGTCCCTACCAGATCGGATATCTCGAGCTCATCGGGGTCCTGATCGGATTTGCCGGGGCGATCCTCGGTATGCGGCGCAGCATGCTGACCTGGCCGGTCGGCGCGATCGCCAACATCATCCTGTTCTTCGTCTACACCGGCGTGGTCTTCGGGCTCGACGACGGTCGCTCGCCAGCCTTCGGCCAAGCCGGACGCCAGGTCTTCTTCCTCATCATGGCCGCCTTCGGCTGGTGGCAGTGGAGCGCCGCGCGCCGAGCGGTCGCGGCCACGGGCGTCACCCCCAAGGCCGCGATCACGCCCCGCTGGGCCACGCCCAGGGAGCGGCTGCAGATCGTCGGTGCGTGGGCCGTCGGAACCGTGGTCGCGTTCCTCGCCTTCACCCAGATCGGCTACTTCTGGCCCGCTCCCACCTGGTTCCTGTGGGCTGACGCGTGGATCTTCGTCGGTTCGCTCATCGCGACGTATGCCATGGCCCGCGGCTGGAACGAGTTCTGGCTGTGCTGGATCGCGGTCGACCTCGTCGGCATCCCGACGCTGTGGAACGGCCGCTACTACCCCACAGCGGTTCTCTACGCGGCCTACGGCGCGTTCGTCATCTACGGGCTCACGCAGTGGGTCAAGGCGTCCAAGGCCGAGGCGCCGCAGGTCGAGGAGGTCGCCGCCGCGCGGTGACCCTCGATCGCCGTGGCAAGCCCATGGACGGGGGCGAGGGGTGCACTCCTCGCCCCCGTACCCTTGTCCGTTGTGAAGCAGGCCAAGACGTTCGACTCCCTGTATGCCGAGCTGGCGGACAAAGCGGCGACCCGACCGACCGGGTCGGGCACGGTCGCCGAGCTCGATGCCGGGGTGCACGCCATCGGCAAGAAGATCGTCGAGGAGGCCGCTGAGGTGTGGATGGCCGCCGAGCACGAGACCCCCCAGCGGGCCGCTGAGGAGATATCTCAGTTGCTCTACCACCTGCAGGTGTTGATGATCGCCCAAGGGCTCACCTTGGACGACGTCTACGAGCACCTCTGATCGCTAGGACCTCCATGCTCCGCATCGCCGTCCCCAACAAGGGGTCGCTGTCCGAACCCGCCGTCGACATGCTGCGCGAGGCGGGCTACCGCGTGCGCCGCGACGGGCGCGAGCTCGTCGTCACCGACACCGACAACGACGTCGAGTTCTTCTACCTGCGCCCCCGCGACATCGCGATCTACGTCGGCTCGAGCACCGTCGACGCGGGCATCACGGGCCGCGACCTTCTGCTGGACTCGCGCAGCACGGCCGTCGAGGTTCTGGGCCTGGGCTTCGGCCGATCCACGTTCCGGTATGCCGCGCGTCCCGGGACGGCCACGAGCGTGCCCGACATCGCCGGTCATCGGGTTGCGACCTCCTACGACGGGCTCGTCGGGGCGCACTTGGCCCACCAGGGGATCGAGGCCACCGTGGTGCGGCTCGACGGGGCGGTCGAGACCGCCATCACGCTCGGTGTCGCCGACGTGATCGCCGATGTCGTCGAGACCGGTGCGACCCTGCGCAGCCAGGGCCTCGAGGTGTTCGGCGAGCCGATCCTCAAGAGCGAGGCCGTGCTGATCCGCCGAGCCGACAGCGACGAGGTCAGCGCCATCGACGTGCTGCAACGCCGCCTCACCGGAGTCATCACCGCGCAGCGCTACGTGATGATGGACTACGACGTGCCGATCGGCCTCGTCGACGCTGCGTGCGCGGTGACCCCGGGCCTGGAGTCACCGACGGTCTCGCCCCTGCAGGACCCCACCTGGGTCGCGGTGCGGGCCATGGTGCCGCGGGCCGGGACGAACCGGGTCATGGACGAGCTCTACGACCTGGGAGCACGGGCGATCCTGGTCACCGACATCCACGCCTGCCGGCTGTGAGTCACCCTCCAGCCGGACCCGACCCGAGCCCCCCGGGGTCCGACCCTGCGGGTGACCCGTTCGCGCCCTTCGTGCCGCGCCGGGGGCGCATCGTCGCGGCCACCATGGGGGTGCTGACGCTCGTCATCTTCACCGTCGTCGCCTACGCGCTGCCGGGCCGCGAGACGGGCGGCGAGTGGGGCCCGGGGGACCGGGCGATGTTCGTCGCGTTCGCCATCGTCATGGCTGTGGTCTTCTGGCGCTACGCCCGGATCCGCGCCACGCCGAGCCGTGAGGTGCTGGTGGTGCGCAACATCCTGTTCACCACCACCGTGCCCTGGCGCGACATCCAGCGCGTGGAGTTCGGAGCAGGGACACCCTGGGTGAGCATCGTCGTCGCCGGGCCCGAGGGCGAGGACACACTGGCCGTCATGGCGATCCAGCGGGCCGACGGCATCCGCGGCTCGCAGGAGGCCGGCCGGCTCGCCTCGCTCGCCGAGGCGCTGGGCCGTCGCTGACGGTCGGCACAGGCCCCCGCCAGACCCGCACCCGCCTGGGACGTGTCGCGCGCGCAGGCGTAGCGTTCAGGAGATGACGACCTCACGGATCACCGGCCGGCGCGACCTCATCCTCGGTCTGGGCCGGGGCGGGCTTGCCTTCGCCGTCCTCGGGGTCGCCGGCTGTTCGAGCAGTGAGACCCCTGCTCCGGCGGCCAGCCCGCAGACAGGTCAGCCGACGGTGCCGGTGAGCAGCACCCTGGCGTGGGAGCGGGTCAACCTCGGCTTCGTCTCGGCCTATGTCCTGGTGCGCAATGGCGCAGCAGCGATCGTCGACACCGGGGTCGGCGGCAGTGTCGGCGCCATCGAGACGGTTCTGCAGGGCACCGGCCTCGGCTGGAATGCCGTGACCGACGTCATCCTGACCCACCACCACCCAGACCATGCCGGCAGCATCTCGGACGTGCTCGACCGCGCGACCGAGGCGACCGGGCACATCGGGCCGGCCGATCTGGAGCAGGTCGTGAGCCCCCGGACGCTCTCGCCAGCGCCAGACGGCGCGGAGGTCTTCGGGCTGCAGATCGTGGGCACCCCTGGACACACCGCCGGGCACATCTCGGTGTTCGACACCGAGACCGGGGTGTTGATCGTCGGCGACGCGGTCACCAACAACGCCGGTCTGTCGGGCTCGAACCCGCAGTACACCGATGACGCCGCGGCCGCCGCAGAGTCCATCGCCAAGCTCGCCGCACTGCCGGTGCAGACCGTTCTCTTCGGGCACGGTGAACCCCTGCTTGACGGGGCCGCCGCAGCCCTGACCACCCTGGCCCAAGGGTGAGGCCGCCTGGCGGCCGCCCGCCGATGGTTACTGCTCCGGGCTGGTGTCGATGACGAGGTGCGCGCGTTCCCAGGTGCGGTCGCGCGCATACATCTCGTCTTCCTGAGCCTGCCAGCGCCGCCAGTGCGGCCGGTAGGTCTCGCCGTCTCGCTCGATGCCCCGGTCGAACCGGGTGTCCTGGTCAGCGGTGACCCACACCCGCACCGCCGCGTAGGCGCTGGCCGGGCCGACGCTTGACCCGACCCCTTCGACCACCAGGTATCGGTGCAGCGGGACGCTCACGCGCTCGGCATACTCACCGGCCGACCAGTCGAACCGCCGGTAGGCCGCCTGGCCGCCATGAGCCAGCCGCTCCAAGACCTCGGACACGAGCCGAGGAACCGCCTGGGCGAGGCCGTCCCAGCCGGGGTAGAGGTCGTCCATGTGCACGACGGGAGCAGGTGCTCCGGCCTGAGTCAGCCCGGCGCTGACGAGCTCGGCCAAGGTCGACTTGCCCGCGCCGCTCGGCCCGTCGATGGCGACGACGACGCGCTCGCCCGCCATGGGCGCGCCCTCGAGGGCCAGGCGGGTCACCCGGTCGGCATCCTGGGACCGTGCGCCGTTGCTCACTCGCGCGAGACTAGCCGCTTGTCTGCAGCCACCACGCGCCGGCGCTCGCGGGGCGGTGACCTGATCCCGCCGACCGGGCGCACCCCTCAGGCCACAGACCGGGCCCTTCGGGCCTTCAGCGACCGAGCACGCGTTACTTCCCGTTCACGAGCTCTTGGGCCTCTGATCGGGAACTACCGCGTGCTCGGTCGCGCGATCGGGAACTACCGCGTGCTCGGTCGCGCGATCGGGAGCTACCGCGTGCTCGGTCGCGCGATCGGGAGCTACCGCGTGCTCGGTCGCGCGATCGGGAGCTACCGCGTGCTCGGTCGCGCGATCGGGAGCTACCGCGTGCTCGGTCGCGGGGACGGGAAACGCCATGGCGGGCGCGGACGGGGGTCACTAGTCTGACTCGGTGCCAGTCGCCATCAGGGTCATCGCCTGTCTCGACGTCGACGCGGGCCGGGTCGTCAAGGGAGTCAACTTCGCCAACCTGCGAGACGCCGGTGACCCGGTCGAGCTGGCGACGTCCTACGGCGAGCAAGGCATCGACGAGCTGACCTTCCTCGACGTCACGGCCAGCAGCGGCAACCGCGAGACGACGTATGACGTGGTGCGCCGCACCGCCGAGCAGGTGTTCATCCCGCTGACGGTCGGCGGCGGAGTCCGCGAGGTCGACGATGTCGACCGGCTGCTGCGGGCCGGGGCCGACAAGGTGGGGGTCAACACGGCGGCCATCGCCCGCCCGGCACTGATCGCGGAGATCGCCGACCGCTTCGGCGCCCAAGTGCTCGTGTTGTCCGCCGACGTGCGGCGGCGGCTCGATAACCATGGCAACCCGACGAGCGACTTCGTCATGACCACGCACGGGGGTCGCACCCCGGTCGACCTCGATGCCATCGCCTGGTGCGCGCACGCAGCCGAGCTGGGGGCCGGTGAGATCCTGCTGAACTCGATGGATGCGGACGGCACCCGAGACGGCTTCGACCTCGAGCTCATCGCCGCCGTCCGCAGCGAGGTGGCCGTTCCGATCATCGCGAGCGGGGGCGCCGGCCGGGCCGAGCACTTCGCCCCGGCCGTCCGGGCCGGAGCCGACGCCGTGCTCGCCGCCAGCGTCTTTCACTTCGGTGACCTGCGCGTGGCTGAGGTCAAGGCGGCCCTTCGAGACGACGGAGTCACTGTCCGCTAGCCCCGGTCACGGGCGCGTCGAGCCCTGTCACAGGCCCATGAGAGAGTGGTCTGTTGTGAGTGGGTCAGGGGATTCGACGCAGGGCCTCATGCAGGATGGCAGGCAGAGCCGAGCCGACCGGTCGGTCATGCGCGCTGGTGTGCATGTCATCGCCGAGGGCATCCGTGCCCGCCCCAGACCCTTCGCGCTGTCTGTCGTGGGCAGTGCCGTGTATGGCGTCATGACCGCCGCTATGGCGTGGGCGGTCGGCGTCTTCATGCGTGACACGCTCACCCCTGCCGTCGAGGCGGGGTCGGTCACCAGCGGCGACCTCCTGCGCGGTTCCGCGGTGGTCTTCGGGGTGGTGCTGCTGCACACGGTCGGGGTGTTGACGCGGCGGATCGCCGGCGCCTACACCATCTACCTGCTCGGGGCCGACTTTCGGCGCCGGGTCTCCCGGGCCTACCTTCGTCTGCCCTTGCACTGGCATCACAGTCATCCCTCTGGCCAGCTGCTGTCCAACGCCAACGCCGATGTCGACGCCGCGTGGGGGGTGTTCCAGCCCCTTCCGATGGCCATCGGTGTCGTGGTGATGCTGGTCGTCGGCATCCTGCAGATGGTCCTCGTCGACCCGTGGCTGGCGGCCGTCGGCATGGTGATCTTCCCGTTGTTGCTGGTCGCCAACTCCGCCTTCCAGCGGGCGGTCTCGCCGCTGGCGACCCATACCCAACACATGCGGGCCGAGGTCTCCGAGGTGGCCCACGAGAGCTTCGAGGCGGCACTGGTCGTCAAGTCGCTCGGACGCGAGGAGCACGAGACCCGCAGGTTCGCCCTGGCGACCGACGAGCTGCGGCGGGCAGCCGTTGCCGCAGGTCGTATGCGGGGTCTCTTCGACCCGATCGTCGACGCGATCCCGACCATCGGCATCCTCGCCGTGCTCGGCGTCGGCACCTATCGCGTGGCGTCCGGTTCGATCGACACCGCTGCGGTCGTCCAGATCGCCTATCTCTTCGCCGTTCTGTCCTTCCCCGTCCGGGCGCTCGGCTGGGTGCTGGGCGAGATTCCCCGCTCGGTCGTCGGGTGGCGGCGGGTCAACGACGTCCTGCAGTCACCCGGCGACACGACCTACGGCTCGGCCGATCTGCCGGGGCAGGACGCCGTCACCCTGCGCTTGCACGAGGTGACCTACACCTACCCTGACGCTCCCGAGCACGAGGTGATCAGCGACGTGTCGCTGCACGTGCCCTCCGGCGCGGTCGTGGCACTCGTCGGACCCACGGGATCGGGCAAGTCGACCCTCGTCGACCTCGCGATGCGCATGGTCGACGCTGACTCCGGCCTGGTCAGCATCGACGATCGCGACATCCGCACGCTCAGCCGTGAGGCCCTGCGGCACAACACGGCTCTCGTCGCGCAGGACACCTTCTTGTTCGACGAGTCCGTCCGCGGCAACGTCACCCTCGGCGAGGGCTTCGACGACACCGACGTCTGGGCGGCCCTCGAGGTGGCCGAGGCGGCCGACTTCGTGCTCGACCTGCCAGAGGGCCTCGACACGCGCATCGGCGAGCGGGGCACGAGCCTGTCCGGTGGCCAGCGCCAACGGCTCGCCCTGGCGCGGGCCGTCATCCGCTCACCACGGCTGCTGGTGCTCGACGACGCGACCAGCGCCGTGGACCCGTCCGTGGAGCAGGCCATCCTGGCGTCGTTGCGGGCCCGGGGCGAGCACGACGGCGCCCGACGGACCACCACGCTGCTGGTCGCCCATCGCATGGCGACCATCGCCCTCGCCGACGAGGTGGTCTACCTCGAAGACGGCCGGGTCATCGACCAGGGACCTCACGAGGTGGTTCTGCAGCGCTGCCCGGGGTACCACCGGCTCGTGACCGCCTACGCCCGTGACGCCGCGGCCCACGGTGACGGGCGGGTCGATGCCCATCACCAGGGGTCCCCCGCCAGGGAGCCATGGTGAGCACCTCGATCTCCCGGCAGAGCTCGCTCGGGGCCTGGGCGACGCTGCGACGAGGGCTCGAGCTGTCGCCGCGCATGCGCGAGGGCATCTGGGTCACGCTCGCTCTGGCCCTCGTGTCCACGGTCGGTCGGGTCGTCGTGCCGATCGCCATCCAGCGCTGTCTCGACGACGGTCTGCTGGCTCCGACGGGGGTCGACGTCAGTGTCGTCGTGCAGGCCGCCGTCGTCGCCGTGGCGCTGCTCGCCGTGACGGTGCTGACGCAGTATGTCGTCAACGCCCGCCTGTTCGAGGCCTCCGAGGGCGGCCTTGCCCAGCTGCGCATCCGAGCGTTCCGCCACATCCACGACCTGTCGATGCTCACCCAGAACACCGAGCGCCGGGGCTCACTCGTGAGCCGGGTCACCTCCGACGTCGACACCATCTCGACGTTCGTGCAGTACGGCGGGCTCATGCTGATCATCAGCGTGGGGCAGCTCACGCTGGCCACCGCGCTGATGATCTACTACAGCCCGCCACTGGCAGGCGTCGTGTGGGCGTGCTTCATCCCGCTGCTCGTAGCCGTCCGGTTCATGCAAGGGGTCGTCGGACGCGCCTACACCCAGGTGCGTCAACGGGTCGGTGACCTGCTCTCGGCGGTGTCCGAATCCGTCGTCGGGGCCGCGACGGTGCGTGCCTACGGCATCCAGGACCGCACCCTTGACCGCATCGACGACGCCGTCGAGCAGCACCGCGTCTCGGCGCTGCGCGCGCAGATCCGGGCGGTAGTGGCCTTCACCCTCGGCCAGTTCACCTCGGGGATGACGACCGGCGTGATCCTCGTCGTCGGCACCGTCCTCGCCGTCAACGGCTCGATGACCATCGGTGAGCTCGTCGCCTTCCTCTTTCTCGTCCAGATCTTCACCATGCCGGTCATGCAGGCGACCGAGATCCTCAACGAGATGCAGAACGCGCTCGCGGGGTGGCGGCGAGTCATCGCCGTGGTCGAGACGCCGGCCGACGTCGCCGACCCGGGGGCCGACGGCGTGGTGCTGCGGCCCGGACCTCTGGGAGTCAGCGCCCATGCGGTCACGTTCGCCTACCCCGAGGGTGAGGTGGTGCTGCACGACGTGACGGTCGCCATCGACGCGGGCAGCCGGGTCGCCGTCGTCGGTGAGACGGGGTCAGGCAAGTCGACCTTCGCCAAGCTCGTCACGCGGCTGGCCGACCCGCAGCAGGGCGTCGTGTGCCTGGCGGGGGTCGACATCCGCACCATCACGTTCGAGTCGCTGCGCCAACGCGTGGTGTTGGTCCCCCAGGAGGGCTTCCTGTTCGACTCCTCGATCCGGGACAACCTGACGTTCGGGATGCCGGGGGCCTCGCACGAACGGCTCGAGGACGTCGTCGACGAGCTGGGCCTGCGCTCCTGGGTCGAGTCGCTGCCGGCTGGGCTCGACACTCCTGCGGGTCAACGAGGCGAGTCGCTCTCGGCAGGTGAACGCCAGCTCGTGTCGCTGACTCGGGCCTATCTGGCCAGCCCCGACCTGCTCGTCCTCGACGAGGCCACGTCAGCGGTCGACCCCTACACCGAACTTCGGCTGGGCCAGGCCCTGGACGCCTTGAGTCGCGGCCGGACCTCGGTGACGATCGCCCACCGACTGTCGACCGCCATGAACGCCGACGAGGTGCTGGTCTTCGACGCCGGCCAGGTTGTCCAGCGCGGCCACCACTCGCAGCTGGTGGGCCAGGAGGGGCCGTATGCCCGCTTGTACTCGTCATGGATGTCGCAGCAGGAGGGCACCTAGCCGGGGCAGAATGACGCCGTGCCCGCACCCGCCGTCCTGCCACCCGACATCGCTGCGCGCCTCACGCGCGACGCGGCCGGCCTCGTCTGTGCGGTCGTGCAACAGCACGACACGCTCGAGGTGCTGATGGTCGGCTGGATGAACGACGAGGCCCTGGCGCTCACGCTCACCACGGGCCGCACGACCTTCTGGTCGCGCAGCCGACAGGAGCTGTGGCGCAAAGGCGACACGTCCGGGCATACCCAGCGGGTCGTGAGCGTCGCACTCGACTGTGACGGCGACGCGCTTCTGGTCCGGGTCGAGCAGACCGGGGGTGCCTGTCACACGGGTGAGCGCACCTGCTTCGACGCGGATGTGCTGCTGTGATCCCTGACCTGTCCTGGGGTGCCACCTGGCCGAGCCTCGGGGTCTTCCTCGAGCTCGCGAGCGAGCGACGCGTCATCCCGGTCGTGCGCCGGTTGCTCGCCGATGCCGAGACACCGCTGGGTGTCTATCGCAAGCTCGCGGGCGACGATCCGGGCACGTTCCTGCTCGAGTCGGCTGAGCACGGCGGGGTCTGGTCGCGGTACTCGATCGTCGGCGTGGCCTGCCATGCCACCCTGTCCGAGGACGAGGGCCAGGCGACCTGGGTCGGCATCCCGCCGGTCGGGGTGCCGACGAGCGGGGATCCGATGGCGGCCCTGCGCGACACGGTCGCGGCGCTCGCGACCGCGCCGATCCCGGGCCTGCCGCCGCTCACGGGGGGCATGGTGGGCGCCATCTCCTATGACGCGGTGCGGCACTGGGAACGCGTGCCGGACGACGGCGTGGACGACCTGCAGATTCCCGAGCTGTCGATGATGCTCACCGGCGACCTCGCCGTGCTCGACCATGCCGACGGCTCGATCATCCTGGTGGCCAATGCCATCAACTACGACGACACCGACGACCGCGCCGAGGCGGCCTGGGCCGACGCGGTCCGGCGCCTCGACGCGATGGTGGCCCGGCTCGCTGCCCCGGCGCCGAGCTCGGTGTCCGTGGCCGGCGAGGACCCCGGCGACGCGGCTGTCCAGAGCACCCACACCCGCGAGCAGTACCACGACATGGTCGAGGCCGGCAAGGAGGCGATCCGCGCCGGCGAGGTCTTCCAGGTCGTGCTCTCGCAACGCTTCTCCGTGCCGTGCACGGCCGACGCTCTCGATGTCTACCGGGTCCTGCGGGCGAGCAACCCGAGCCCCTATATGTACCTGCTGCGGCTTCCGGCGACGGCGACGCACTCGGCATACGACGTGGTCGGCTCCAGCCCGGAGGCGCTGGTCAAGGTCACCGGGCGCCGGGGCATCACCCACCCCATCGCCGGCTCGCGGCCGCGGGGCAAGTCACCCGAGGACGACGTCGACAACGAGGACGATCTCGTGGCGGACGCCAAGGAGCGGGCCGAGCACCTGATGCTCGTCGACCTCTCGCGCAACGACATGCAGCGGGTGTGTGAGCCGGGCACCGTCGATGTGGTCGAGTTCATGACCGTCCGTCGTTACAGCCACATCATGCACCTGGAGTCGACCGTCGTCGGTGAGCTGGGCCGTCCCAGCACGGCCTATGACGTGCTCGCCTCCACCTTCCCGGCCGGCACCCTGTCCGGTGCCCCCAAACCGCGCGCGATGGCCCTTATCGACGAGCTGGAGGGCCATCGCCGGGGCATCTACGGTGGGGTGGTGGGGTATCTCGACTTCGCCGGCGACCTCGACATGGCCATCGCGATCCGCACGGCGGTCATCAAGGACGGCGTCGCCTACGTGCAGGCCGGCGCGGGCATCGTGGCCGACTCGGTGCCCGACACCGAGTATGCCGAGACGGTCGCCAAGGCGGCCGCCGGACTGCGGGCGGTTCGGCTGGCCTCGACGTTGCGAACCGTGCGAGCATCCGAGGCCGTATGACGAGCCGGCGGATCGCGGTCATCGGTCTCCTGGTCGGCGCCAGCGTCGTGCTCGCCACCGGAGGCGCGGTCTGGGTGCGGGGCAGCGGGGCAGACCCGGTGCTCGGTTCGGCGACCCTGACAGCGACCGGCAGCCAGGCCGCGCCCAGCGCGCTCGCCCTGGCCGTCGTGACGGCGGCCGGGCTGGTGGCGGCGTTGACGGCGCGCGGGGTGCTGCGTCGGGTGTGCTCGGTTCTCACCGTCGCCGCGGCCGGGTTCGCTGCGTATGCCGTCGTTCGCGTGATCGCCGACCCACAGTCGGCGCTCGACGCCCAGGCCAGCGCCATGCTCGGTCGGACCGGGTCGGTGGCCGCGACGGCCGAGGTCACCATCTGGGCCTGGGTGGCATTGGCCGCCGCCGGGGTGATGGCGCTGGGCGCCGTCCGTCTGGCCGGCCCGGGCGCGACCGGCGGCGCTGACGGGGCGGGCGCCGCTCGCTTCGACCCGGCTCCTGAACCGTCAGCGTCGGACTGGGACGCGTTGACTCATGGTCAGGACCCCACGGAACGCTGACCGGGACGCGACGCCGGTGCGGCCCGCGGCGCGCTGCCCGACCGCCCGTGGCAGAATGACCGCCATGTCAGAGGGACACCACGAAGACCACGGTCACAGCGTCGCGGCCTGGACCGCCGTCGGCATCATCCTGTTGGCGGCCACGATCATGTCGTGGGCCGTCATCGTGGCCTCGATCCCCTTGTTCGTCGTCGGGTCGGTGCTCGTCGTCGTGGGTGTCATCGCGGGCAAGGCTCTGACCATGGCCGGTTTCGGCAACAAGGCTCGCCAGAGCGGCTGACGGCCAGCCTCACCCGTCCGTCGGCCGGGTCGGGTAGCGTGCGAGGGCGGGGCGGGCGCAGGTCGCGCTGGCGCCGCTGACTCGACGTCCTCAGGAGGGTTCCATCATGTCCATGCCGCCACCTCCGCCGCCGCCACCACCTCCGACGCCCGCCGGAGGTTCGGACGCCGAATGGCCCAAGGACGACCCCACGGCCGCGGCGTCGGGTGCGGACCCGCTCGGTTCGGATCCGCTGGGCTCCGACCCGGTCAGCTCCGACCCGGTCAGCTCAGACCCGGTCAGCTCAGACCCGGTCAGCTCGGACGCAGCGGACGGACCTCCCGAGACGCCTGCGCCCCCTGGATCTGTGCCCCCGGCATCTGTACCCCCGGCATCTGTACCCCCGGCATATGCGGCCCCGTCGCCGGATGACGCCGCGCCACCCATGACTGCGGCGCCCGTGCCCGCCTACCCGCCGCCTCCCGTCGACCCGACCTACCCGCCACCACCGGTCGACCCGACCTACCCGCCGCCGGCGGACGCGGTGCCGCCCGGCTACGACGCTCCCATGCCTTCCTACCCGCCGCCTCCGGTCGACCCGGCCTACCGCCCGTCACCCGGTGGGTACGCGCCCGGCGGTTTCGCCGGCAAGCCGGGCACGAACCAAAAGGCGGTCATCGCCCTGATATGCGGTGTCGCTGGGCTGATCCTGTGCGGAGTCATTCTCGGCCCGGCAGCCATCATCCTCGGGCGTCAGGCGCAGAACGAGATAGCGGCATCTGGAGGTCAGCAGAGCGGCGCCGGACTGGCCAGGGCAGCCTTCATCATCGGCATCGTGGCCGTGGTCGGGTGGGCCATCGGCCTGTTCGTGCGCACAACCGGCTGACCGATCCCTCGCTCGTGCGCAAGGTCCTCCTCGCGTCGTCAACGGCGGTCGTCCTCATGGCCTCGGCCTACGTCTACGCGGTCGACCCGGCCGAGCCCGGGCACTACCCCACGTGCCTCGTCCTGGCCACTACCGGGTTCTACTGCCCCTCGTGTGGCGCTCTGCGCTCGGTCCATGCGCTGCTGCACGGGGACGTCGTGGGCTCGCTCGACCGTCATCCCTTGGTGCTGCCCAGCCTCGTGCTGACGCTCCTGCTGCTAGTCGTCGGCGCTCTCATCCCAGGGGCGGCACGCCGCTGGCTGGTCGGCGTGACGGGTCATCCGGCCTTCCTTGCGGTCACGCTTACGGTGGTGTGCGTCTTCTGGGTGTTGCGCAATGTGCCGGGATGGACTTGGCTAGCGCCGACATGACTAGCCACAGCAGCCCCGACGCCGCCCCCGCCCAGAAGCGCAACCTCAAGGCCATTGCCTCGATCGTCTGCGCGGTGGTCGCCATCGTCGCGCCCTTCCCCCTCTTCCTCGGTGGCATAGCGATTCTGCTCGGTCGCCAAGGCTGGAAAGAGATCGAGGAGTCCAGCGGAGCCCAGTCCGGGCTCATGCTCGCCAAGATCGGCACGGTGCTCGGCGGCATGGTCGTCGTCTTCGTCATCGGTGGTCTGGTGCTTGCTCTCTTCGGGTCTGGCGGCTGACCCGAAGAACGGCCGGGTCACATGGACGCCAGGGTTGTGCCAGTCCTGGCCTGCCTTAGCCTGTGACCATGGCCTCCGTCCTGCACGACATCATCGTCGGGGTGCGACAGGACCTTGCCGAGCGGCAGTCTCGGCGGTCCCTCGCCGACCTCGAGGCCGCACTTCCCGGCACCCGCCCGGCCCTGGACGCCCGCGCAGCCCTTGCGGCGGTGCCGGCCATGGCCGTGATCGCCGAGGTCAAACGGGCCAGCCCCAGCAAGGGCGCGCTATCGGCCATCGTCGACCCGGCGGGGCTGGCCGGTTCGTATGCCGACGGGGGAGCGGCAGCGATCTCAGTGCTGACTGAGCAACGCCGGTTCAACGGCTCAGTCCACGACCTCGCCGATGTGCGGGCCCGGGTCGACATACCGGTGCTCCGCAAGGACTTCATGCTCACGCACTACCAGCTCACCGAGGCGCGGGTGTTCGGTGCCGACCTGGTCCTGCTGATCGTCGCGGCGCTCGACCAGCCGACGCTGGTCACGCTGCACCAACACGCTGAGAGTCTCGGGATGACGGTTCTCGTCGAGGTGCACGACGAGGACGAGACGCGCCGAGCCGTGGACTGCGGGGCCTCGGTCATCGGAGTCAATGCTCGCAACCTCAAGACCCTGGATGTCGACCCGGCGACGTTCGGACGGCTGCGCCCGCTCGTCCCAGACGGCATCCTCACGATTGCCGAGTCGGGCATCCGCACCCGCGCCGACGTCGAACGGTTCGCCGCGGAGGGCGCCCACGGAGTCCTCGTCGGAGAAGCGCTCGTGACCGGGAGCGACCCGGCGAGTGCTGTCGCCGACTTCGCCTCGGTGCCACGTCAGGCGGCGGTGAGCGTATGACGAGCACCGAGCCCGGCCGGTCGACCCACGCAGGTCGCTTCGGGGTCTACGGCGGACGCTATGTCCCGGAGGCCCTCATCCCGGCCCTCGAACAGCTCGACGAGGTGCGGCGCAAGGCCATGGTCGACCCCGAGTTCGTCGGCGAGCTCGAGCGGCTGCACCGCACCTACACCGGGCGTCCCAGCATCATCACCGAGGCCCCTCGCTTCGGGGCCCACGCCGGCGGGGCGCGCATCATCCTCAAGCGCGAGGACCTCAACCACACCGGGTCACACAAGATCAACAACGTCCTCGGGCAGGCGCTGCTCACCAAGCGCATGGGCAAGACGAGGATCATCGCCGAGACCGGAGCGGGTCAGCATGGGGTGGCCAGCGCGACGGCCGCGGCGTTGCTCGGGCTCGAGTGCGTCGTCTACATGGGCAAGGTCGACACCGAGCGTCAGGCGCTCAATGTCGCCCGGATGCGGCTGCTCGGTGCCGAGGTCGTCGCGGTCACCAACGGCAGCCAGACTCTCAAGGACGCGGTCAACGAGGCGCTGCGTGACTGGGTGACCAACGTCGATGACACCCACTATGTGCTGGGCACGGTCACTGGCCCGCACCCCTTCCCCGAGATGGTGCGCGACTTTCACCGGGTCATCGGAGTCGAGGCCCGGGCTCAGGTGCTCGACCTCGTCGGCCGGCTCCCCGACGTCGTCGTGGCCTGCGTCGGTGGCGGCTCCAACGCGATCGGCATCTTCCATCGGTTCCTCGACGACGCGTCCGTGCGGCTCGTCGGCTGCGAGGCCGGAGGACGCGGGGTGCCGACCGGGGAGCATGCCGCTCGGTTCGCCGCCGGTATGCCGGGCGTGCTGCACGGTGCCTTCACCTACGTCATGCAGGACGATGACGGGCAGACCATCGAGTCGCACTCCGTCTCGGCCGGTCTGGACTATCCCAGCGTCGGCCCCGAACACTCCTACCTGCTGGACTCCGGACGGGCCGAGTACCGCCCGGTCACGGACAGCGAGGCGATGGAGGCGTTCAGCCTGCTGAGCCGGACCGAGGGAATCCTGCCCGCCATCGAGAGCGCTCACGCCCTGGCCGGAGCACTGGTCATCGGCCGTGAGCTGGGGCCTGACGGCGTCATTCTCGTCAACCTTTCCGGCCGCGGCGACAAGGACGTCCACACGGCCGCCCGCTGGTTCGGTCTGATCGACGCGACCGGCGAACCGGTGAGGGGCGCCACGCCATGACCGCGCTGTCGCAGACCCTGGCCAGCTGCCGGGAGCAGGGGCGCGCCGCGCTGATCGGCTATCTGCCGGTCGGCTACCCCGACGTGCCCCGCTCGATCGAGGCGATGCGCACGATGGTGGCCAACGGCGTCGACATCGTCGAGGTCGGGATGCCCTACAGCGACCCCTTGATGGACGGGCCGACCATCCAACGGGCGGCCGAGGCGGCCCTGGCCGGTGGGGCCAGGGTCGACGATGTGTTCACGGCCGTCGCGGCCGTGGCCGAGGCCGGGGCACCGGCGGTTGTCATGACCTACTGGAACCTCATTCTGCGCCGCGGGGTGGCTCGCTTCGCCGAGGACCTGGCGGCCGCTGGGGGGAGTGGCCTCATCACCCCCGACCTGATCCCGGACGAGGCCCCCGACTGGATCGCCGCCTCCGAAGCGCACGACCTCGACCGCGTCTTCCTCGTCGCCCCGAGCTCGACCACCGAGCGACTGTCTCGGGTGTGTGCTGCGTCTCGCGGCTTTGTCTACGCCGCGTCGACCATGGGTGTCACCGGGGCGCGCGGGGCGGTGGGGGAGCGCGCCCCCGACCTGGTGGCCCGCACCCGCGCCGTGACCGACCTGCCGGTCTGCGTCGGTCTCGGCGTGAGCACCGGGGCCCAAGCCGCGCAGGTCGCCTCCTTCGCCGACGGGGTCATCGTCGGGTCCGCACTCGTGCGCACCCTGCTCGACCATCCCGGACCCGACGACTTCGGACCGGGCTTGGACGCGCTGGCCGCTCTGACTCGCGAGCTCGCGGCCGGAGTGCGTGAGGCAGTGCGCGTATGACGTCCCTGGCGCTGGAGATCCCCAGCCCCACGGTCGCCGTCTGGCAGCTCGGCCCGCTCCCGATCCGCGCTTATGCGATGTGCATCCTGGCCGGCATCGTCGTCGCCCTCTGGATCACGAACAAGCGCCTCATCGCTCGCGGTCATCGCCCCGGCGTGGCGTTCGACATCGCCTCGTGGGCGGTGCCGTTCGGCATCGTCGGCGGGCGGATCTACCACGTGATCACGAGCCCGCAGGCCTATTTCGGCGAGGGCGGTGACCCGGTCCGAGCGTTCTTCATCTGGGAGGGCGGCCTCGGCATCTGGGGCGCCCTGGCTCTAGGCGTCGTGGGCTCGATCATCGGGGCGCGCCGCGCCGGGGTGCCAGCCGTCGACTTCCTCGACGCGGTGGCGCCCGCCTGGCTCGTGTCCCAGGCGATCGGGCGCCTGGGCAACTACTTCAACAACGAGCTGTATGGCGGCCCGACCAGTCTGCCGTGGGGTCTGCGGGTGCACGAGTGGGACCAGTCCGCCGGGCGGGCCGTCCTCGACGCGGCAGGCAACCCGGTGGTCATCGGAGTGGTGCACCCCACGTTCCTCTACGAGCTGGTGTTCTGCCTCGTCCTGGCGGCCGTCATCCTGCGATGGGAGCGCCGACGGCATCCGGCGCCGGGGCAGGTGTTCGCGGCCGCGATCATGGGCTATCCGGTGGGGCGCATCGTCGTCGAGTTCATGCGCACCGACGAGGCCAACCGCATCCTCGGCTTGCGACTCAACGTCTGGACCTGTCTCATCGTCTTCGCCCTTGGCGTCTGGCTGTTCCGCCGGGCCGGCGAACGGGCCCGTGCCAGCCACCATGTGGACCCACCGTCTCAGTCCGTGATCTAGTCAGCAGCCGCTCGTCAGGGTCCAGCACGCTCAGTTATCCTGCATCTCCTACCCCGTCGCATCGCCGGGTACCCACCCTGCGACTGTTGACGAGATGTGTTCCACCCTGCTGGCCGACGATGTCCAGTCCCGCCCCGGACCGAGCCCCCCGGCTCGCCACACCAGACAGGACGGTGATGACGATGGCCTCGGATCGCCCCCTCTTCTCGACGCAACCGGCTGACACCGGCCTCTACCGCGGTGAGTTCGAGCACGACGCGTGTGGCGTCGCCATGGTGGCGACCCTGCGCGGCACCGCCGGGCACGACATCGTCCAGCACGCGCTCACCGCGCTTCGCAACCTCGACCACCGTGGTGCCACGGGCGCCGACCCGCTCGTGGGCGACGGTGCGGGCATCCTCACGCAGGTGCCCGACGCCTTCCTTCGCAGCGTCGTCGACTTCTCGCTGCCCCTGGCCGGCGCGTATGCGGTCGGTCTGGCCTTCCTGCCCGCCGACCCGTCCGACCGTGCCGACGTCGTCGCCGCCATCGAAGAGATCGCCGCCCAGGAGGGTCTCAAGGTCCTCGGCTGGCGAGACGTCCCGGTCGCCGCCGACCTCGTCGGGCAGATCGCGCGCGACTGCATGCCGCATTTCGCCCAGATCTTCGTCTCCTCGGCGATCGGCCGGGCGGTCGGTCTCGGCCTGGACCGCCTCGCCTTCTGCCTGCGCAAACGAGCCGAGCACGAGACCGACGTCTACTTCGCCTCCCTGTCGTGCCGCACCCTGGTCTACAAGGGCATGCTGACGACCGGCCAGCTCGAGCCCTTCTTCCCCGACCTGTCCGACGGGCAGTTCGCCACCGAGCTGGCGTTGGTGCACTCGCGCTTCTCCACCAACACCTTCCCGTCGTGGCCGCGCGCCCACCCCTACCGGATCATCGCGCACAACGGCGAGATCAACACCGTCAAGGGCAACCGCAACTGGATGAGGGCCCGCGAGAGCCTGCTGACCTCGGACATCATCCCGGGCAACCTCGAGCGCCTCTTCCCGATCTGCACCCCGGGAGCATCGGACTCGGCCTCGTTCGACGAGGTTCTCGAGCTGCTGCACCTCGGTGGCCGCCCACTGCCGCACGCGGTGCTCATGATGATCCCCGAGGCGTGGGAGAACCACGCGTCGATGGACCCCGCCCGGCGGGCCTTCTACGAGTACCACTCGACCTTCATGGAGCCGTGGGACGGACCGGCCTGCGTGACCTTCACCGACGGCACGCTGATCGGTGCCGTGCTCGACCGCAACGGGTTGCGTCCCGGGCGCTACTCCGTGACCGACGACGGGCTCGTCGTGCTCGCCTCGGAGTCCGGTGTCCTCGACCTGGACCCGGCACGCGTGGTGCAGAAGGGCCGGCTGCAGCCGGGCCGCATGTTCCTCGTCGACACCGAGCACGGGCGCATCATCAGCGACGACGAGATCAAGCGGACGTTGGCGGCACAGCACCCCTATGACGAGTGGCTGCACGCCGGGCTGATCCACCTGGCCGACCTGCCCGAGCGCGAGCACATCGTGCACACGGCATCATCGGTCGCGCGTCGTCAGCAGACCTTCGGCTACACCGAGGAGGAGCTGCGGATCCTGCTCGCGCCGATGGGTCGCAGCGGCGGTGAGGCGCTCGGCTCGATGGGCACCGACTCGCCGGTCGCCGTGCTCTCGAGCCGTCCCCGGTTGATCTTCGACTACTTCACGCAGCTCTTCGCCCAGGTCACCAACCCGCCGCTGGACGCCATCCGTGAGGAGCTCGTCACCTCGCTGGGCACCGTCATCGGTCCCGAAGGCAACGCCTTGTCGGTGTCCGCGGCCCACGCTCGTCAGCTGGTCCTGTCCTTCCCGGTCATCGACAACGACGAGCTCGCCAAGATCGTGCGCATCAACGCCGACGGCGACCTGCCGGGCTACGCGACCCACGTCATCCGCGGCCTCTATGAGGTCGACGGCGGAGCCGAGGCCATGCAGTCTCGGCTCGAGGAGATCTTCGCCGATGTGTCCGAGGCGATCCGTCAGGGCGCCCGGTTCGTCGTGCTCTCCGACCGCGACTCGGACAACGACCACGCGCCGATCCCGAGCCTGCTGCTGATGTCGGCGGTGCACCACCACCTCATCCGGGAGAAGACCCGCACCCGCGTCGGGCTGCTGGTCGAGGCCGGCGACGTGCGCGAGGTCCATCACGTGGCGCTTCTCGTGGGCTACGGTGCCGCGGCCGTCAACCCCTACCTCGCCATGGAGACCGTCGAGACGATGGCTCGCATGGGTCAGCTCGGCACGGTGACCCCGGAGAAGGCGGTCAAGAACCTCATCAAGGCTCTCGGCAAGGGCGTTCTCAAGGTCATGTCCAAGATGGGCATCTCGACTGTCGCGTCCTACCGCGGCGCCCAGGTGTTCGAGGCGATCGGCCTGGCCCCCGAGCTCGTCGACCGCTACTTCACCGGCACCGTCAGCCAGCTCGGTGGCATCACCCTCGAGGTGATCGCAGCCGAGACGGCGGCGCGACACGCCGTGGCCTACCCGCCCGACGGTATGCGCCCGGCCCACCGCACGCTCGACGTCGGTGGCGAGTACCAATGGCGCCGCGAGGGGGAGCCGCACCTCTTCGACCCCGACACGGTGTTCCGCCTGCAGCACTCCACGCGGGCCCGGCGCTACGACATCTTCAAGCAGTACACCGCGCGCATCGACGACCAGTCCGAACGCCTGATGACCCTGCGCGGTCTGATGTCCTTCGCCGAGGCCACCCAGACCGGTCGGCCGCCGATCTCGGTCGACGAGGTCGAACCCATCAGCGAGATCGTCAAGCGGTTCAACACCGGGGCCATGAGCTACGGCTCGATCAGCCTCGAGGCCCACGAGACCCTGGCCGTCGCCATGAACCGCATCGGCGGGCGTTCCAACACGGGCGAGGGCGGCGAGGACGAGGACCGTCTGCTGGACCCGGCCCGTCGCTCGGCGATCAAGCAGGTCGCCTCGGGGCGTTTCGGGGTCACCAGCCTCTACCTCACCCAGTCCAGTGACATCCAGATCAAGATGGCGCAGGGAGCCAAGCCGGGCGAGGGCGGGCAGCTGCCCGGGCACAAGGTCTACCCCTGGGTCGCGCGAACCCGGCATTCGACGCCTGGCGTCGGCCTCATCTCGCCCCCGCCGCACCACGACATCTACTCCATCGAGGACCTCGCCCAGCTGATCCACGACCTCAAGAACGCCAACCCGCAGGCCCGCATCCACGTCAAGCTCGTGTCCGAGGTCGGGGTGGGCACGGTCGCCGCTGGGGTGTCCAAGGCACACTCGGACGTGGTGCTGATCTCGGGGCACGACGGCGGCACCGGCGCCTCGCCGCTGACCTCGCTCAAGCATGCAGGCGCGCCATGGGAGCTCGGGCTCGCCGAGACCCAGCAGACGCTGGTGCTCAACGGGCTGCGCGACCGCATCGTCGTGCAGGTCGACGGTCAGCTCAAGAGCGGGCGCGACGTCGTCGTCGCCGCGCTGCTGGGAGCCGAGGAGTTCGGCTTCGCCACGGCCCCGCTCGTCGTGAGCGGGTGCATCATGATGCGCGTCTGCCACCTGGACACCTGTCCCGTCGGCATCGCCACCCAGAACCCCGAGCTGCGGGCCCGCTTCTCGGGCCGCCCCGAGTTCGTCGAGACGTTCTTCGAGTACATCGCCGAGGAGGTCCGCGAGCATCTGGCGGCCCTCGGCTTCCGCTCGATCGCCGAGGCGGTGGGTCAGGTCGACGCGCTCGACATGGACCGCGCCGTGGCGCACTGGAAGGCCTCCGGGCTCGATCTCTCGCCGATCCTGGCGTCGGTCCCCAACGTGTCGGGGGGCACGCTCTACCAGTCGGTGCAGCAGGACCACGGCCTCGAGAAGGCCCTCGACCACCAGCTCATCTCGCTGGCCATGCCGGCCATCCACGACGGTGAGCGGGTGAGTGCCGCACTCGCGATCCGCAACGTCAACCGCACCGTGGGCACGATGCTCGGGCACGAGATCACCCAGGTGCACCCGCACGGGCTGCCCGACGGCACGCTCGAGTTCACCCTCACCGGTTCGGCCGGCCAGTCCTTCGGCGCCTTCCTGCCCTCGGGCGTCACGCTGACCCTCGTCGGTGATGCCAACGACTACGTCGGCAAGGGGTTGTCCGGAGGTCGGGTCGTCGTGCGCACCGACCCGGCAGCACCCCTCGCGGCCGAAGACAACGTCGTCGCGGGCAACGTCATCGGCTACGGCGCGACCACCGGGCACATCTTCCTGCGCGGCCGGGTAGGTGAGCGCTTCTGCGTGCGCAACTCTGGCGCGTCGGCGGTCGTCGAAGGAGTCGGTGACCACGGCTGCGAGTACATGACCGGTGGGGTCGTCGTCGTCCTGGGCCCGACCGGACGCAACTTCGCGGCCGGGATGTCCGGCGGCACGGCATACCTGCTCGACAGCCACGACGAGCTCGTCAACACCGAGCTGGTCGACCTGCTGGCGGTGCGCGAGGCAGACCGAGACGTGCTGCTGTCGTTGGTGCGAGAGCACTTCGCTCGCACCGAGTCGACCGTCGCCGAGCGGGTGCTCGCTCTGGCCGATGCCGGACCCGACGGGCTCGAGGAGTTCTACAGCCGGTTCACCGTCGTGCTGCCGCGCGACTACCAGCGGGTCATCGACGTGCGCACCGCAGCGGCGCTCGAGGGCCTGGACCCGGACAGTCCGCAGGTGTGGACTCGCATCATGGAGGCGTCCAATGGCTGACCCACAAGGCTTCCTCACCGTCCGCGAGCGTGAGCTGCCGGCTCGGCGGCCGGTGCCCATCCGGCTGCAGGACTGGCGCGAGGTCTACGAAGCCCAGGATGTCGATGCGCTCCGCCGTCAGGCGGGGCGATGCATGGACTGCGGAATCCCGTTCTGCCACAACGGTTGTCCCCTTGGCAACCTCATCCCTGAGTGGAACGACCTGGCGTGGAAGGGCGACTGGCGCAACGCCATCGAGCGCTTGCACGCCACGAACAACTTCCCGGAGTTCACCGGACGGTTGTGTCCGGCCCCGTGTGAGACGGCCTGTGTGCTGGGCATCAACCAGCCTGCGGTGACGATCAAGCAGGTCGAGGTGACGACGATCGAGCGGGCCTTCGAGGCCGGTGTCGTCCTGCCCCAGCCACCCGAGCGGCTCTCGGGGCGCACCGTCGCGGTGATCGGCTCCGGGCCGGCCGGGCTGGCCGCCGCACAGCAGCTCACCCGAGCCGGGCATACCGTCGCTGTCTACGAACGCGACGACGCGCCAGGAGGTCTGCTGCGCTACGGCATCCCCGAGTTCAAGATGGAGAAGTCGGTTCTGGACCGGCGGCTCGCGCAGATGGAGGCCGAGGGCACCCGCTTCCGCAGCGGTGTCAGCGTCGGCGTCGACATCACCGCTGAGGCCATCTGCGAGCGCTATGACGCCGTCGTCCTCGCCGTCGGCGCGACCGTGCCGCGTGACCTGCCCGCTCCCGGTCGCGAGCTCGGGGGCATCCTGCAGGCGATGGAGTTCCTGCCACCGGCCAACCGGGTAGCACTCAGCGAGACTCACGAACCGCTGCCGGGTCAGACCCTGGCCACGGGCAAGGACGTCGTCATCATCGGTGGCGGCGACACGGGCGCTGACTGCCTCGGCACCGCCCATCGCCAGGGCGCCCGTTCGGTCACCCAGCTCGAGATCCTGCCCGAGCCCCCCTCGGATCGGCCCGCGGGCCAGCCCTGGCCCACCTACCCGATGACCTACCGCGTGACCAGTGCCCACGAGGAGGGCGGGGAGCGCGTCTACGCCGCGTCCACCAAGGAGTTCGTCGGCGACGCCGAGGGCAACGTCAGCGGGCTGCGCCTCGTCCAGGTCGTCTTCGAGGGCGGGCGCCTGGTGGAGGTGCCCGACAGCGAACGCGAGATCCCGGCCCAGCTCGTGCTCCTGGCCATGGGGTTTCTCGGACCCGCGGGGCCCGGACTCATCGAGCAGCTCGGGGTCGAGCGCGACGAGCGGTCCAACGTCGTCCGTGACGCGTCCTACATGTCGAGTGTGCCAGGCGTCTTCGTCGCGGGAGATGCCGGCCGTGGGCAGTCGCTGATCGTCTGGGCGATCGCCGAGGGTCGGTCGGCGGCTCACGGAGTGGATGCCTGGCTCATGGGAGTTCCGTCGCGCCTGCCGCGGCCGATCAACCCCGGCGATCGTCCTCTCATCGCGACCTGAGCCCTGGCGCCCTGGCAGGCCCGCGCCATGCCCCACGCCCCCCGCCGCACACCCCCGCCCTCACGCCCGCCGCACGCCGCCCGGCCGCATGCCTCCCGCC
>CXWJ01019802.1_pt1 | contig 28754 bp, 25 predicted proteins | sample 590841 | NCBI WGS metagenome assembly CXWJ01 (sample SAMEA3498367, study PRJEB10139) | wastewater metagenome | biome: wastewater treatment plant; material: activated sludge | place: Austria | collected 2015-01-21 | reverse complement strand
GACCCTCGCGACTTCGACGTCATCGTGCCCATGGGTGCGCCGTGGTCGGCATACGACGACGACTCGGTCGGTTCGTGGGTGCTTCCCGAGCTGGAGATGCTGCGTCGCGCGCACGAGCACGACATCCCGGTGCTCGGGATCTGCTTCGGCGGGCAGCTGCTCGCCATGGCCCACGGCGGGCACGTCACCCGCTCAGGCGTCCCAGAGATCGGGTGGGTCGACATCGTCAGCGACGACGACCTCGTGCCGGCCGGACCGTGGTTCCAGTGGCACTACGACCGCTGGCAGCTGCCGCCTGACGCGCGCGAGATCGCCCGAAACGCNNTGGCTCGACAACGGAGGCGCTGCCAAGGCCGTCGAGTATGGCGAGGACCCGGCTGTGCTGCTCGAGCGCACCGTTGCGCGCCAAGCCGAGTCCCTCGCCCGCACCAACGCGCTGGTCGACACGTTCGTGAGCCGCATGGTGCGCTCACGGCGCTAGCGAGCCGCCCGACATACCTCGGCGCTCGCCCGGGTGCTGCGCGAGACCGGTCAGCGGATCTGGCCGGTCTCGCGCAGCACCTGCTGGAACCACCGCTGACCCGTGTCGAACTTCTTGCCGCCGGCGATGCGGGGGAACTCGATCGAGCGCAGCTCGTCGCCGCGCTCCTCGTCGTTGCCGATGACCCCCGGGGTGCGAGCGACGGCGGCCTCGACCGCCTTGACGACCATCTCCTGGATCAGCAGCTGGTCGGCCTCGTTGGCCGGCGCCGACCGCGAGAAGTAGCCGCTCTTTTGCACCATGACCTTCTCGGCGCCGATCTTGCTCGCGAACTGCTTGGCAAACCACTGGCCAGGGTTGATCGTGTCGATCTTGACGTGGCCGAAAGGGTCCCGCTCGGGCGGCGTGCCGGCTGCCTCGAGCTGGGCGACGATCTCGTCGACCCCCGCGCCTTCGGAGAGGAAGAGGTTGACGCAGCCCACCTCGTCCATGACCGCTTTGAGGCGCACCGCCTCGGCGTCGATGTCGATGGCGATCTCGGGCACGTAGACGCCGTGGATCGCCCAGCGCTCCTTGGCCAGCCCGATGCTGGGCACCCACTCCTGCGCGCGTTGCCACTGCTGGTAGTGCTCGGCAGCCGCTGCGGTCAGCCAGCCGCAGCCACGTCCCATGACCTCATGGATGATGAGCATGCGCGGGTTCGACCCGTGCTCGGCGATGACGTTCTGGGCGAACTGCGACGCCTCCTCAGCGGCCGACCACGCCCCCAGGGACTGCCGAATCGGGATGACGTCGTTGTCGATCGTCTTGGGCAGCCCCACGACGGTGAGGTCATAGCCCTGCTCGGCCAGGTATGCCGCGAGGTCGGCGGCCGTCGTGTTGGTGTCGTCGCCGCCGATGGTGTGGAGCACGTCGACGCCGTCGGACTTGAGCCGCTCGGCAGCCACCTGAAGCGGGTCCTCACCCTCCTTGATCAGGCCGCGCTTGGTCAGGTCCTTGGCGTTGGTGAGCTTGACCCGGCTGTTGCCGATGGGCGACCCGCCATACCGCAGGAGGACATGCGCGTTGGCGCGGGCCGCCTCGTCGACGACGACCTTGTTGCCGGTCAGGACGCCGTGGTAGCCATGCTTGTAGCCGATCAGCTCGACCTCGGGCATGAGCTCGGTGTAGCGCGCGATGAGCCGCCCGACCGCGGAGGAGAGGCACGGGGCATACCCCCCGGCGGTGAGCATGGCGACGCGGCGAATCGGCTGGCTGGCGGTCATGTTTCCAGGCTACCGAGGCTCCGCAGGGCCCCAGATGGTCTGACAGTAGGTGGACAGCGGGCGACCCCGACCCGGCTGCCGCGGGTCTGCCGGTGGCGCGAACGACCGCACNNCGTGTATTCCGACCCACCCTGCTGCCTCTGAACTGACATGAGCATCAACCCGCAGCACGCGACACCCCTCTCGGACGCCCTGGCTCTTGCCGGCGACGTGAGGCCGGTGCGTGCTCTTCGGTCGGTGCCGGTCGAGCCCGCACCCGTCGGCACCCCGTATGCCCCGCCATCGACCCCACCCTCACGGGTGGACACGGCCATGGCGGGGCTGCGGACCGCGGTGCCGCTCACGATGAGCCTGCTGAGCCTGGACGAGCGCGTCGAGATCGACGTCGCGTGCTTCCTGTTTGGCGCTCGCCGTCCCAAGCCGATGCGCGAGTGGGCAGCCGACTTCCTGCACAGCCTGCTCGACGACGACGACGACCTCGTGGCCAACGTGGCTCGTTTCGAGCTCATCGCCCTGGGCCACCGGGCTCCCGATATCGACGTGTGGATCTGGAACCGCGACCCGCTGGCCGTGGTCGTGGACCTGCTGTGTGGGGACGACCCGCGGGCGATTCCCGAGTCGTCGCATCCGATCCTCGTCGACGTCGAAGCCGACGGGCGCCTGACCTTCACGGGTCGCATCGTCTGAGAGTCCGCTGGGAGCGGACGCTCGCTACGCTGCCAAGGGTGAGGGCCCGACACCTGGTGCACGACTACCCGCTGGTGCCGGCATCGGCGACCGCGCTCGACGCCGCCCGGATCATCGCCGACGGTCATCTGCCCGGGCTCGTCGTCATCGACGAGCGGGGTCTGCCGATCGCCGTGCTGCCCGCGACGCAGGTGCTGCGGGCAGCGCTGCCCAAGTACGTCGTCAACGACCCGACCCTCGCGCGCGTGTATGCCGAGGAGATGGCCGATGCCGTCTTCTCGGCGCTCGCGTCGACCTCGGTGGGCGACCTGGTCAAGGACGCGGCCGCCATCCCGCGACTCGACGCCGACGACACCCTCATCGAGGTCGCGTCGCTCATGGCTCACGTCCGGTCGCCCGTCGTGGCCGTGATGGACGGCCCGGTGTTCGTCGGCGTGATCACCGCGCCACGTGTCTTCGAGGCGGCGCTGCCGCCTGACGGAGCGTGATCGCGCGGTGATCTGGGCTGTCGTCGCCGTCTTCGTCGCGGCATACATCCTCATCGCGTCCGAGCGGGTCAACCGGACGGCCGTCGCCGTCGGCGGCGCCGGGCTCATCGTGGCGATGGGAGTGCTCGGCTCCGACGAGCTGTTCTACAGCCGCGAGACCGGCATCGACTGGGACGTCATCTTCCTGCTCTTCGGGATGATGGTCATCGTCGGCGTGCTCAAACAGACCGGTGTCTTCGAGTTCCTCGCGATCTGGGCGGCCAAGCGTGCGGGCGGGCAGCCCTACCGCGTCATGGTGCTGCTGTGCCTGCTGACCGCCGGCGCCTCCGCCCTGCTCGACAACGTCACGACCGTGCTGCTGATGGCGCCCGTGACGTTCCTCGTCTGCGACCGGATCGGGGTGCGACCCGAGCCCTACCTGATCTCCCAGGTCCTCGCGTCGAACATCGGCGGCACAGCCACCCTCGTCGGCGACCCGCCCAACATCATCATCGCCAGCCGAGCCGACCTGTCCTTCACCGACTTCCTGGTGCACTTGGCCCCTGTCGCGCTCGTCGTGCTCGTGATCTTCATCGGCATGTGCCGGTTCCTCTTCCGGTCCGCGTTCGAGCAGACCTCGCACGTCAGCGACCTGATGCAGCTGAGGGAGCGGGACGCCATCAACGACCCGGCCTTGCTGCGGCGCTGCGCAGTCGTGCTCGCGGGCGTGCTCGTCGGCTTCGTCTTCCACCCCGTCCTGCACGTCGAACCCAGTCTCGTCGCGTTGCTCGGGGCCGGCGTGCTGGTCGCTCTGAGCAGACTCTCGCCCTCGACCTACCTCGATGACGTCGAGTGGGAGACCCTCGTGTTCTTCGCCGGTCTGTTCATCATGGTCGGCGCGCTCGTCCATGTGGGGGCGATCGACTCGCTCGCCCGGTTCCTGACCGACCTGTCGGGCGGCGAGCTGGGCCCGACGGTGATGGCCCTGCTCTTCGGCTCGGCGATCCTGTCGGCGATCGTCGACAACATCCCGTATGTCGCGACCATGGCTCCCGTCGTGGCCACCCTGACCGCGCCGGGGTCACCGCTCGAGGGCGAGCAGGTGTTGTGGTGGGCGCTGGCGCTGGGCGCCGACTTCGGTGGCAACGCGACGGCGATCGGGGCCAGCGCCAACGTCGTCGTGCTCGGCATCGCCAAGCGCAACGGTCATCCGATCTCGTTCTGGATGTTCACGAAGTACGGGCTGGTCGTGACGGCCATGAGCATCGCCGTCAGCGCGGTCTACCTGCAGCTGCGCTATCTGTAGCCGGGGGCGGGGACACAACGCTCGGGCGTCACGTGGCCGCCTCGAGCCATTCGACCACCTGCCGGTGAGCTGGGCATCCGGTCGACGTCCTTGTCGTGATGACGCAGGGTGAGGCCGGTCACCTCGGCAACGGCGGCTGTCAACACACGTTGGGGCTCGACGCGGCACGATGCACCCCCGACGAGCACGCAGTCCTTGGACCTCGATGGCGCGGGTCTCGGCGGCCGGGCCGACGACGTCGACCGGCCCACCGAGCCGACCTGTGGTCAGCTGGGGGGCAAGACGCTCTGCTGCGCTGGCAGCTGGTCCTGCTTGACGAGCCCGGTGGGGCAGGTCAGGCCGTTGGGGCCATGGTTGCAGTAGCCGCCGGGGTTCTTCTTGAGGTACTGCTGGTGGTAGTCCTCGGCGAGGTAGAACGGCCCGGCCTCCTCGGCCGCCCGCACCTCCGTCGTGATCGTGGCGAACCTGTGCGTCGTCAGCAGCCCCTGCATCGCCTCGCGCGTGGCCTCGATCGCCTGTCGCTGACCCTCGGTCGTGTAGTAGAGCGCCGAGCGGTATGCCGTGCCCACGTCGTTGCCCTGCCGGTTGCCCTGGGTCGGGTCGTGATTCTCCCAGAACGCCTTGAGGACGTGCTCGACATCGATGACCCGCGGGTCGTAGACGACCTGCACGGCCTCCGCGTGGCCCGTGAGCCCGGTGCACGTCTCCTCATACGTCGGGTGGGGCGTGTAACCGCCCATGTATCCCACCGCGGTGTTGATGACCCCTTGCAGCCGCCAGAAGATGCGCTCGGCTCCCCAGAAGCACCCCATGGCGACGTAGATGACCTCGGTGCCGGCGTGCCACGGACCCTCGTGCGGGGTGCGAAGGACGATGTTCTCGGGGTTGACGTCGAACGGTCGCGTGCTGCGGCCCTTGAGGGCGTCCTGGCGGTCCACCATGGAGGTCTTCTTGCCGAATCCGAACATGCAGCCAGTCTCACATGCCCACTCCCGCAGGCCCAGGCCGGGTCAGCCGGCGTCACCACTCGGTAACCCCATCAGCGGTTGTAGCCGCCGTGTGGTCACGGGAGCGCCGTGTGGTGACCCGAGCGCCCGTGCGGCCATCCAGGCGCCGTGACGAGACAGCGCTTGGGTGACGACACAGCGCCTGGGTGACGGCACAGCGCCTGGGTCACGACACAGCGCTGGGGTGACGACACGGCGCTTGGGTGACGACACAGCGCTTGGGTTACGACACAGCGGTTGTAGCCGCCGTGTGGTGGCCCGACCGCCGTGTGGTCACCCAGGCGCCGTGACGAGACAGCGCTGGGGTGACGAGACAGCGCCTGGGTTACGACACAGCGGTTGGAGCCGCCGTGTGGTCACGGGAGCGCCGTGTGGTGGCCCGAGCGCCGTATGGTGGCCCGACCGCCGTGTGGTCACGGGAGCGCCGTGTGGTGACCCGACCGCCGTGTGGTGGCCCAACCGCCCGTGCGGCCACCAGGCGCCGTGACGAGACGGCGCTGGGGTGACGAGACGGCGCTGGGGTGACGACACAGCGGTTGTAGGCGCCGTGTGGTCACGGGAGCGCCGTGTGGTGGTGGTGATGGGGTGGTGATGGATGCCGAGCGAGGTCACGGCCCCGGTTAACCTGTGGCCATGAGCTCCCCCGGTTTCTCGACCCGCGCCATCCATGCCGGTCAGGAGCCCGACCCACGCACCGGGTCGGTCGTGCCCGCCATCTATGCGACGTCCACCTACAAGCAGGACGGCATCGGCGGCTTCCGCGAGGGCTATGAGTACTCCCGCAGCGCGAACCCCACGCGGACCGCGCTCGAGGAGTGTTTGGCCGCGCTGGAGGGTGGGGTGCGCGGGTTCGCGTTCGCCTCCGGGCTGGCCGGCCAGGACTGCGTCATGCGCTCGGTCCTGACCCCTGGCGACCACATCGTCGTGCCGTCTGACGCGTATGGCGGCACCTACCGGTACGTCAACAAGGTCGCCGGACCGTGGGGCATCGAGCACGACATCACCTCGGTCGCCGACGTGGATGCCGTCCGAGCGGCCATTCGCCCAGGCCAGACCCGGCTCGTGTGGCTCGAGACCCCGACGAACCCGCTGCTCGGCATCGCCGACATCGAGGCCATCGCGCAGGTCGCCCACGATGCGGGTGCGCTGCTCGCGGTCGACAACACGTTCGCCACGCCATACCTGCAGTCGCCGCTGGCACTCGGTGCCGACATCGTCACTCACTCGACGACGAAGTATGCGGGCGGTCACAGCGATGTCGTGGGCGGAGCGGTCGTCGTGGCCGAGCACGTCGCGGTCGGCGGGTATGCCGACGGGGCCGAGCTCGCCGACCGGGTGGCCTTCCACCAGAACGCCATCGGGGCGGTCGCGGGACCGTTCGACGCCTGGCTGGTGTTGCGCGGGCTCAAGACGCTCGCGGTGCGCGTGGAACGGCACTGCGACAACGCCGAACGGGTGGTCGACTACCTCACGGCCCACCCAGGCGTGACGGCCGTGCACTACCCGGGCCTGCCGGGTCACCCGGGGCACGACGTCGCCGCTCGGCAGATGACCCGCTTCGGTGGCATGGTGTCCTTCCGGGTCCGGGGCGGCGAGGACGTCGCCGTCAAGGTGTGCGGCGAGACGGTGCTGTGGACCCTGGGGGAGTCCCTCGGCGGGGTCGAGTCGCTCATCGAGCATCCCGGCCGCATGACGCACTCATCGGTCGCCGGGACACCACTGGAGGTGCCGGCAGACCTCATCCGCTTGTCGGTCGGCATCGAGGACGTCGATGACCTGCTCGCCGACCTCGGGCAGGCGCTCGACCGGCTGACCTGAGCCAGTGCGTCCCGGCCAGACGATGTCGAGCGCGCCACCGGAGTNNCACTGGTCGACGCGCGCAGCGGGGCGCTCTGCGGCACGTCGAGCCACCCCACGACGGCGGCCACTGACGTCCTGCACGGCGTCGGAGCCGTGGCGAGCGACCTGGGCGTGGCCTATGACGACCCCACCGCAGCTGTCCTCCTCTGCTCCAGCGCGGGCGGTGGCCTGCGCCTGGGGGTCGTCGGTTTCGAGCGGACCGTCACCTCGGAAGCGGCCCATCGGGTCGGGCTCTCTGCCGGGGCACGGGTGGAACACGTCGCGAGCGGAGTGCTCGATGACCGGGCGGTCGCCGCCCTCGCGGCCTCGCGACCTGACCTGCTCCTGCTCGTCGGGGGCACCGACGGAGGCAACGCCGACGTGTTGCTCGCCAACGCAGCGCAGCTCGCGCGAGGACGTGCGGCGCTGCGAGGGGTGCCCGTTGTCGTGGCCGGCAACGTCGACGCATCGGCCCGAGCGCGGGCAGTGTTGGCCGAGGCCGACGTGCCCACCGTCGTGACGGACAATGTCCTGCCCGCCATCGGGGTCATCAACGCCGAGCCGGCCCGGGCCGCCATCCGCAGCGTGTTCCTGGACCACGTCATCGGCGGCAAGGGGCTGTCCGCGGGTCCCACGTTCACCCGGTTGGTGCGTGCGCCCACGCCCGACGCGGTCCTGCGGGGCGTGCAGGTGCTGGCCGAGGCGCATCAGACGGACGTCCTCGTCGTGGATGTCGGGGGCGCCACGACGGACGTCTACTCAGCTCTCATCCCCGAAGGCGAGGACGCGGTCATTGCTCGCGACGTGGTCGCCACTCTGTGGCAGGCGCGCACGGTCGAGGGCGACCTCGGTATGCGGTGGGGTGCTCCCGGTGTCATCGAGGCCGCTCGACGTGAGCACCTCGACGTGAGCGAGCAGGTCCACTCGTGGGCGCTGCGGGTGCACGCGACCCCGGCATACCTGCCGCTCACCCCCGAGGAGACCGACCTCGACTTGGCCCTGGCGCGCCTCGCCGCCCTTGTGGCCGTGCGTCGGCACGGCCGGCCCCGGCTGCCCGGAGAGACCCCGCGCCCCCTGGCCAACGTCGCGCTTCTCCTGGGGTCAGGTGGGGTGCTGCGACACAACGACCGGAGCCAGACGCACGGGCTGCTTCATGCCGTGTCGACCGACCACGCCGGTGGGTGGCGGGTGCCGGCCTCGGCCCGCCTGGGTGTCGACGAGCGGTACTGCCTCTTCGCGGTGGGGCTCCTGGCCGAGGCCGGGTATGCCGAGGCGGCGCGGGCCCTGGCGGCCAGTGCCATAGAGGGTGTCGGTGGCCTGTGACAGAGTTGTGCCGACACGCAACGGACCCCGGCTGGCTGCTCGCGCCGGGTCCCGTGGCAGGCGGAGCACAACCCGATGGAGGCATGGATGGCGACCGTTGACGCCGTGATCGCAGACGACCTGGTCAAGCACTACGGATCGGTCAAGGCTCTCGACGGGCTGACCTTGCGGGTGCCTGAGGGCACGATTCTCGGCGTCCTGGGGCCCAATGGTGCGGGCAAGACCACGTGCGTGCGTGTGCTGACCACCCTCCTGCGACCGGACTCCGGGCGCGCGCAGGTCGCGGGCATCGACGTCCTTGCCTCACCGCAGGCGGTTCGACGCAAGATCGGCGTGTCCGGTCAGTACGCAGCGGTCGACGAGTACCTCACCGGTTTCGAGAACCTCGACATGGTGGGTCGGCTCTACCACCTGGGTGCCGAGGCCTCACGATCCCGGGCGCGCGAGCTGCTGGCGCAGTTCCGCCTCGACGACGCCGCTGACCGACCCGTCAAGGGCTACTCCGGCGGCATGAAGCGGCGCCTCGATCTCGCGGGCGCGCTCGTCGCGCGACCCCCGGTGCTCTTCCTCGACGAGCCGACGACCGGGCTCGACCCGCGCAGCCGGGGTGAGATGTGGGACGTCATCACCTCGCTGGTGTCCGAAGGCACCTCGCTGCTGCTGACGACGCAGTACCTCGAAGAGGCTGACCGGTTGGCCGACCGCATCGTCGTCATCGACGTTGGCCGGGTCATCGCCGAGGGCACAGCCGACGAGCTCAAGTCACAGGTGGGCGGTGAGCGGCTGCAGATCGTCGTCACGGACCGAGCCTCGCTCCCGAGGGCGGCGCAGGTGCTCAGCCGGGTCGGCTCCGGTCCCGTCGAGCTCGACGAGGTGGCGGCCCAGGCCACCGTGCCAGTGCTCGACGGCACGGCCGCACTCATCGACGTGGTGCACGCACTCGGGCAGGAGGGCATCCACGTGGCCGACATCGGCATCCGCCGCCCGACGCTCGACGACGCGTTCCTCTCACTCACCGGCCATTCGACGCAGACGGAGGACGTCGCGTGACTCTGCCCAACTCGGTGCTCGACGGTCTCGTCATCGCCAAGCGCAACCTCATCAAGATCAAGCGGGTGCCCGAGCTCCTCGTCTTCACGACGTTGCAGCCGATCATGTTCATCCTGCTGTTCGGCTATGTGTTCGGCGGTGCGGTCAACATCGCGGGCGGCGGCGACGCCTACCGTGAGTTCCTCATCGCGGGCATCTTTGCCCAGACCATCATCTTCGGGGCCACCATCACCGGCGCCGGGCTTGCCGAAGACATGAGCAAGGGCATCATCGACCGCTTCCGGAGCCTGCCGATGTCTCCGTCGGCGGTGCTGACGGGTCGCACGCTCTCGGACATCCTCAACAACGTCATCGTCATCGTCGTCATGAGCCTGACCGGGCTGGCGATCGGCTGGCGGGTGCGCACCTCGTTCTTTGAGGCCTTGGCGGGGTTCGCGCTCCTGCTTGCCTTCGCCTACGCCTTCTCGTGGGTGATGGCGTATGTCGGGCTGCTCGTGCCGAGCCCCGAGGTCGTCAACAACGCGAGCTTCATCGTCATCTTCCCCTTGACGTTCATCGCCCCGACCTTCGTCCCGCTGGAGTCCCTGCCAGGACCGCTCAAGGTCTTTGCCGAATGGAACCCCGTGTCGACGGTGACCGAGGCGGCCCGACAGCTCTTCGGCAACGTGCCGGCCGGCTACTCGACGGGTGAGAGCTGGCCGATGCAGAACCCGGTGCTTTACACGCTCATCTGGACCGGGCTCATCCTGGCGATCTTCATCCCGCTCGCCGTCCGGCAGTACCGCCTCGCGGTCAGTCGGTGAGTCGCTGAGGCGAGGGGCGCACGGACCTCAGCCGGTGTGGGGCTCGGCGCTGACGACCTTGACCTTGATGACCTTGCCGGCTGGGGTCTCATAGGACACCGTCGAGCCGATCGCGGCGCCGTTGACGGCGGCCCCGAGCGGTGACTGCTCGCTGAAGACATCGACGTCGACGCCGTCCTTGATCTCGCGGTGTCCCAGCAGGAATGTCTCGGAGTCACCGGCGATCTCAACCGTCACGATCATGCCGGGCGACACCACGCCGTCGTCGGCCGCGAGCTCTCCCACGATGGCGGAGTCGAGCAGCTGGGTGACCTGACGGATGCGCACCTCCATCTTGCCCTGCTCCTCCTTGGCGGCGTGGTACCCACCGTTCTCCTTGAGGTCTCCCTCAAGGCGGGCGTCCTCGATCCGCTTCGCGATCTCGACACGACCCGGGCCGGAGAGGTGCGCAAGCTCGGCGCTCAGGCGGTCGAAGGCCTCCTGCGTGAGGTAGCTCTGGTTGGTCTCGCTCATGCGTGGAGTCCTAACTCGGGACGTGCGGCGTCATGCGGTGGCGTGGATGAACGGGCTGGCGGTGTGTCCTCGCGCGAAGCGCGTGCTCATCACGACGGCCCAGCCCCATGGGGCGGAAGGTCACAGATTACCCGAGCGCAGCGCCCCGACGCTCGCCAGCGCCTCGGATCTCACGATCACCGAGTCGTCGGCCCCACCTCACACGAGTGCACGATGCCCGTCACCGCCTCACTCGTGGTGCGCAAGGTCACGAGATGTCCCGTGGTGGCCCGCTCGGACGCGGGGATCGTCACCGAGGTCGAGCCGACCACGCCGAACCGGGCGTCCAACGCTCTGACCTCGCAGGTCGCGACGCGCCCGACGGGCTTGGTCACGTCGAACCTCACCTCGACCTGGGTCGCATCCAGCACCCGGTAGCCGACCGTGGAGTAGGACATCCGCTCGCCCAGGCCGGCGAAGGACAGCCAGGCGATCACGCCGACGGCGGCGGCGATGCCGAGTGAGCCGATCACCCACCAGCGTCGGCTCGTGGCCGGTGCAGACGGTGGGGCTGACACGGACACTCCTTCGCGGGCAGCTGTGGCTGGATGACATGATGGTCGGCGGCACGACGGCACAGTGGCACGGCAGCACCGTGGGTCGGGCCCGGCCGCCATACCGGGGCCGTCGCGTGTGCCCATCCTGACCCACCCGCGTCGTCGCTGTCGCATCACCCTCCCACTCCGGACGAAAGCATCGAGGCATGACCACCCACAGTGGACTGCGGCTCTTGGCCGTGCACGCGCATCCCGACGACGAGTCGAGCAAGGGGGCGGCGACCACGGCGATGTATGTCGCGGCCGGCGCCACCGTCATGGTCGTGTCGTGCACCGGCGGCGAGCGTGGCGACGTGCTCAACCCCGCGCTGGCCGACGACCCGCGCGTGACCCGTGACATCGCCGAGTTCCGTCGCCATGAGATGGCGGAGGCGGCCCGGATCCTGGGCGTCGAGCATGTGTGGCTGGGGTTCACCGACTCCGGGCTGCCCGAAGGCGACCCGAGACCAGCGCTGCCCGACGGCTGTTTCGCCCTCGAGCCCCTGGACGTGACGACCGAGGCGCTCGTGCGGGTGATCCGGGAGTTCCGGCCCCACGTCATGACGACCTACAACGAGCAGGGTGGCTACCCGCATCCGGACCACATCATGACCCACCATGTCGCCGTGGCCGCCTTCGACGCGGCTGGCGACGCCGCGGCATACCCCCACGCCGGGAGGCCCTGGCAGCCGTTGAAGATGTACTACGACGTGACGTTCTCGCGGGCCAAGATCGAGGCGTTCCACGAGGCGCTGATCTCGCGCGGCGAGGAGTCACCCTTTGGCGAGTGGCTGGCCAACTGGGACCCGGACCGTGGGATTCGCTCGATCATCACCCGGGTGTCCTGCGGGGAGTTCTTCGAGACTCGAGACGCCGCGCTGCGGGCTCATGCCACTCAGGTCGACCCGGTCGGCACGTGGTTCAAGCTGCCGATGGAGTACCAGATCCAGACCTGGCCGACCGAGGACTTCGAGGCGGCCGTGTCGTATGTGCCCATCGCGGACGGTGAGGATGACCTCTTCGCCGGCCTCGGAGGTCCCGAGCAGGCCGATTCCTTGGCGCTCGCGCCACCGACGGCTCTCGCGTATGACGAGCGCCGCACCCCGGTGAGCGTGCCCACGTGAGTGTGGCCGAGGTGCTCATGGGAGTCGCCGCATGGGCCGTCGAAACCCCCGTGCCCGCTCCGACGGCGCCCCCCGTCGACCCGGCAACGGCGACAGCCGGGCCGGGCGTCGGCGCGTTCATCGCGTTCTTCCTGCTGGCGATCGCCTTGGTGCTGCTGATGCGCGACATGGTGCCGCGGATGCAGCGCATGTCCTACCGTGCGCAGGAACGTGACCGGGACCAGCAGCAAGGCATCGATGACACTGACGAGCCGCCCACCCCGTGAGCCGGATCGGCGCGCAGGTCGGTCAGGCCACCGGAGTCGCGGCGCCGTAGACCGCCATCGAGGCAGCGATGTAGTGCACGACGAAGGCGGCCACGGTGAAGGCGTGGAACACCTCGTGGAAGCCGAACCACCGGGGGAAGGGGTTGGGCTTCTTGGTGCCGTAGACCACGGCGCCCAGGGTGTAGAGCAGCCCACCGACGGCCACGAGGGTCATGAGGCCGACGCCGCCGGCGGCGGTCAAGGGACCGAAGTAGAAGACCGCCACCCAGCCCAGCGCCACATAGATCGGCGTGTAGAGCCAGCGCGGGGCCTCGACCCAGAGCACTCGGAACAGCACCCCGCCGAGGGCTCCGAACCACACGAGCATGAGCAGGGTGCGGGCCTGGTCAGGCGGCAGTAGACACAGCGCGAACGGGGTGTAGCTGCCCGCGATGATGAGGAAGATGTTGGAGTGGTCGAGGCGCTTGAGCACACCAGCGACCTTGGGCGACCAAGTGCCGCGGTGGTAGATCGCCGAGGTCGCAAAGAGCAGGACCGCCGTCGCGGTGAAGATCGCCGCAGAGAGGCGCGGCGTGCCCTCGGGCGCCAGCACCGTCAGCACGATGCCGGCGATGAGGGCGATGGGAACGGTGACGGCGTGGATCCAGCCGCGCAGTCGTGGCTTGATGGTGGGCAGGGCCTCGCGGGCCGCCTCGAGTCGGTGCAAACCCCCGCGACGGCCCGTCGGCGAGGTGCCGTCGGTCTCGGTCGGTGACAGTGTCGTCATACCTCAAATCATAACCTACGGTTCCGTAGGTTACTAGCGCGTAGCCTTGTGACCTCAGTCATGAAACCCCAGCGGCCAGCCGTGCGGAGTACGGTTGCCGAAGGTGCCACGACGAGGGCCGGACGGTCGAAGGAGGCTGCACATGCGGGCGCTCGACCCGCTGTACGCCGCGTACGAGCGGATGCTCGCCCGACGCCTGGACCCTCGCACCCTGCCCAAGCACATCGGCGTCATGCTCGACGGCAACCGGCGCTGGGCCAAGGCCAACGGGTTCACCACCTCGAGCGGTCACCAGGCGGGGGCCAACAAGATCAAGGACCTCCTGCACTGGTGCGAGGACGCGGGCATCGACCTGGTGACCCTGTGGCTGCTGTCGACCGACAACCTCAACCGGCCGGCCAAGGAACTCGAACCGCTGCTCAAGATCATCGAGAGCGCTGTCACCGACCTGGCCGAAGACCATCGGTGGCGGCTCAACCCCATCGGCGCTCTCGACCTCCTGCCGGCCGACACGGCCAAGACGCTCAAGGCCGCCGCTGAGGCGACGCGCGACGTCCAGGGACTGACCGTCAACGTGGCCGTGCCGTATGGCGGGCGGCGCGAGATCGCCGACGCCGTGCGCAACCTGCTGCTCACGGAGGCGGCGCGCGGGACCCCCATCGAGCAGATCGCCGACGAGATCACGGTCGAGCACATCGCCTCGCACCTCTACACCAAGGGCCAGCCTGACCCGGACCTGGTGATCCGCACGTCGGGGGAGCAGCGCCTGGGTGGGTTCCTGCTCTGGCAGTCGGAGAAGTCGGAGTTCTACTTCTGTGAGGCCTACTGGCCGGATTTCCGGCACGTCGACTTCTTGCGCGCACTGCGGTCCTACGCCTCGCGCGAGCGCCGCTTCGGCACGTAGGTCCCCGGCACGGCTCGTCCACCGGCGATCCCGCGGCTGCGCGGCCGCGCGGGGGGTCAGACGTTGGGGCGGCCGATGGCGCGGTAGGTCCACCCGGCCGCGCGCCACTTCGCCGGGTCGAGCTTGTTGCGACCGTCGATGATGACCGGGGTGCCGACATGGGGATGCAGTGACGCGGGGTCCAGCTCGCGATAGTCGCGCCACTCCGTCAGGTGCAGGACGACGTCGGCTCCGTCGAGCGCGGCCACGACGTCATCGACATACGTGGGGCCGGGTCGGAGCAGTCGCGCGGCGTGCAGGGCGCGGGGGTCGTGGACCCGCACCTCGGCTCCTGCTGCCAGGATCGCCTCGGCCACGTCCAGGGCGGGGGAGTCGCGGATGTCGTCGCTGTCCGGCTTGAAGGACGCGCCGAGGACCGTGACCGTCTTGCCGTGCAGGGACCCTCCACAGGCGTGCCGGGCCAGGTCGACCATGCGCACGCGCCGCCGCTGGTTGATCGCGTCGACCTCGCGCAGGAACGTCAGTGCCTGGTCGGCACCGAGCTCCCCGGCGCGAGCCATGAAGGCGCGGATGTCCTTGGGCAGGCAGCCGCCTCCGAACCCCACTCCCGCTCCCAGGAAGCGGTGACCGATGCGGTCGTCGTGACCGAGTGCCTCGGCGAGCGCCACGACGTCGGCGCCGGTGGCCTCACAGACCTCGGCCATCGCGTTGATGAAGCTGATCTTGGTGGCGAGGAACGCGTTGGCGGCCACCTTGACCAGCTCGGCGGTGGGGAAGTCGGTGACGAGGCACGGCATACCCTCGGCCAGGGGGGTGGCGTAGACCTTGTGGAGCACGGCGAGGTCGGCATCGGCTTGCGCGGAGCCCGGGTCGGCGACGCCGAAGACGAACCGGTCGGGATGCACGGTGTCGTGGATCGCGAACCCTTCGCGCAGGAACTCGGGGTTCCACGCGAGCCGGATGTCGCTGGGGGGCCGTACGGCGGCGGTGGCGAGCCGCCGTCGCATCCGCTCAGCCGTGCCGACGGGGACCGTGGACTTGCCGACGACCAGGGCGTCGGGACGCAGCTGCGGGCCCAGGCGCTCCGCCACGGCATAGACGTAGGTGAGATCGGCTCGGTTCTCGCCGGGGGCCTGAGGTGTGCCGACGCAGACGAAGTGCACCTCGGCCTCGCCAACCGCGTCCCAGTCGGTGGTGAAGGTCAGCCGTCCGGTGGACAACGCGCGCTGTAGGAGCTCGTCCAGCCCGGGCTCATAGACGGTCGCTCGACCGCTGGCCAGGGCCGCCACCTTCTGTGGGTCCGTGTCGACGGCGACCACGGTGTGTCCGAGGTCGGCCATACAGGCCGCATGGACGGCGCCGAGGTAGCCCGTGCCGATGACCGAGAGCGTGAGGGACACGGCTGAATCGTAACGTTCGCCTGCGTCTGGGCTGGTCGTAGTCCGACTGGTGTGGATTGGTAGCAAAAGCGCGTGCTCAATCTCGATGTCTCCGGGACGATCAGGCATTGCTAGCGTCGTGACGTGCCCCATGTGCTCTTCTGCTGTCTCGCGAACCGCGCCAGGTCCCCTCTGGCCGAGCTCGCCGCCCGAGACTTGCTCAGGCAGCACGACCCCGAGGGCGAGCTCACGGTCGCGAGCGCCGGGATCGCGGCCAGGGCCGGCGAGCCGATCTGGCCGCCGGCCGAGGTCGAGTCGCGGCACCTGGGACTGGACGCCACGAGCTTCCGCTCTCAGCCGGTGACCTCAGCCTTGGTAGCCGACAGCCCTCTGGTGCTGGCCGCCACTCGGGCGATCCGCGATCACGTCATCGCGATGCACCCGGATGCCGGCGCGCGGACCTTCACGTGGGGGGAGGTGGCTTGGCTGCTCCGGTCGGTCACTCCGGACTGGGGCGACCTGCCGCTGGCGCAGCGACCGGGCGCGTTGGCCGAGTTCGTCGTGCACTACCGCGGCCGGGTCCCGGCCCCACCGCCGGGCGAGGTCGACGTCGCCGACCCAGCAGGTCGGCCGCCGGCCGCGATGGCGCAGGCCAGCCGACTGACATACCGTGCCGTCTCGGTGATCGTGAGCGCGTTGGGTTCGGATCTCGAGCCCGAACCCCGCCCGACGACTGGTTAGCCCGAAGCGTCACATCACGCCCCCGCGTCGTGCACGACCCGCGTTAGGGTGCGCGACTGGATGTGCCGGGAGGGCCGACGGGTAGCGCGCTGTCCGTCGCCTGCCCGTTCTTGCGAGGGCTGCCCCCGCGAGGCTTTGGTCGCGGGGCTGTGGTCGGCGGCAGTGGTGCCGGGTTGCCCAAGGTCGGAGCACCGGTCCCGAGCCCTGGCTCGGCTGGCGCGTCGGGCGAGCGGTCGAGGGGGGTGTAGGCGCTGTAGGTGTCATAGGTGGAGTACTGCCCCGACCCGCGGGGGACCCGGTTGACGACGACACCCAGGATGCTGGCCTGCGCGGTGCGCAACGCGTCGGCGGCGGCCGCGAGCTGCTCGATGCGAGTGGACTTGGCCCGGGTCACGAGCAGGGCTCCGCTGGTGATGCGCGCCAGGATGGCCGCATCCGTCACCGGCAGCAGCGGAGGCGAGTCGACGATGACGAGATAGCCCTCGGCGACGAGCTGGTCGACCACCTCGGACATGCGGTGGCTGCCGATCAGCTCGCTCGGGTTGGGCGGCAGGGGACCGCTGGTCAAGGCGAAGAGGCGCAGGTCGTCACGCCACTGCTGCACGGCATCAGCCAGCTCGGCGTCGCCCACCAGGACCGATGTCAGACCGATGCCGCTCGGCAGGCTCAGCAGGTCGCCGATGCTCGGCCGGCGCAGGTCGGCGTCGATCAGCACCACCGCCTGCCCGCTCTGGGCCATGGCGATGGCGAGGTTGGTGGCGGTCATCGTCTTGCCCTCGCCGGCGAGGCTGCTCGTCACGACGAGACTGCGCACCTCGTGGTCGACGGAGAGGAACCGGATGTTGGTGCGCAGCTGCCGGAAGGCCTCGGCCCGGGCTGAGAAGGCGTCATGGATGATCAGCGGCGACACGGCCGCGGTGCTGTCTTCGAGAACCGTCGAGAGCACGGGTGCACCCGCGATCTCGCCCGCATCGTGCCGCGTGCTGATCGTGCGGTCGAGCGAGTCGCGCAGGATGGCCGTGCCGAGCCCCAGGCCGAGCCCGATCAGCAGGCCGAGGGCGAGGTTGAGGGTCTTGCGCGGTGACTCGGGCACGGTCGGAGGAACGGCGGGTTGGGTCACGGTGACCTTGACCGGTGAGGTCCCCGACCCGGTCGGGAGCTCGAGCTGGGTGACGTATGCCGTGAACTGGCGCGCCACGGCGTTGGCGATGTCACTGGCTCGTTGAGGCGAGGCGTCCTCGACGGACACGTCGAGCAGGACCGTGTCGAGCGGGCTCGACGCCGAGATCTGGTCGGCCAGATCTTCCAGGGTCACCCCGGCGAGGTCGAGCTCGTCGACGACGGGCTCGAGCACCTTGGGCGAGGTCATGATCTGGGCGTAGGACTTGACCCGCTGTTGGGTGAAGGTGCTGCCCTGCTGCAGTGAGCCGATGTCGCCGCCGCTCGCGCTCGTGGTGACGAACATGCGCGCAGTGGCTTGGTAGATCGGGGTCTGCAGCCACGAGAAGGTCGCCGCCGCGAGGGCTCCGAGCACGGTGACCGCCGCGATCAGCATCCAGTGGGTGCGAACGACCCGCAGATACTCCGCCAGTGTCATGGTCCTCAAGCTCTCTCAGATGGGGTGATATCCCGCGGATGCAGACTACCCGAGGGCATTCATGCCCGACCGATCATGAACAAAACTGGAAGGTCACAAACGGGCGCTCGCGTGATGGTCGACATACCAGCGGTAGGTCTCGACCAGTCCCGCCCGCAGGTCGATCGAGGCGGTCCAGCCGCGGTCACGCAGTCGAGAGACGTCGAGCACCTTGCGCGGCGTGCCGTCCGGCTTGCTCGTGTCGAAGGCGAGCCGTCCTCGCCAGCCGACCACGTCGGCCACCGTCTGGGCCAGCTCGGCGATGGTGACGTCGTGCCCGGTGCCCACGTTGATGGTCTGGGTCTCGTCGTAGTGCTCCAGCAGGAACACGACCGCCGAAGCCAGGTCGTCGACGTGCAGGAACTCGCGGCGCGGGGTGCCCGTGCCCCAGATGGTGACCTCCTCGGCGCCGGACTCCTTGGCCTCGTGGAAGCGACGGATCAACGCCGGAAGGACGTGAGACCCCGTGGGGTCGAAGTTGTCGCCGGGCCCATAGAGGTTGGTCGGCATGGCGCTGATGTAGGGCAGGCCGTACTGCCGCCGGATCGCCTGCACCTGCAGGACGCCGGCGATCTTGGCGATGGCGTAGGCGTCGTTCGTCGGTTCGAGCTCCCCGGTGAGCAGAGCAGACTCGGTGATGGGCTGCTCGGCCAGCTTGGGGTAGATGCATGACGACCCGAGGAAGAGCACGCGCTCGACCTTGTGCTCGACGGCCGCGTCGAGCAGGTTGACCTGGATCCGCAGGTTGTCGGAGAGGAACTGCGCCGGGTAGGTCGAGTTGGCCAGGATCCCGCCGACCCGTGCGGCGGCGATGACCATGACATCCGGGCGCTGCTCCGCCACGTATGCCGTGGCGGCGGCTCGGTCACGCAGGTCCACCTCGCTCGAGGTCGCGCCGACAAGGTTGTGCCTACCCCGGGCCTGCAACGCGCGCCAGACGGCAGAGCCGACGAGACCACGGTGTCCGGCCACATAAATACGTGCATCCGGGCGCAAAAGCGGGGTTCTGTCCATAGACGACACTGAGCGCTCCTGAGGCTGAGAATCTCGGCTACCTTAGAGGTGACGCAGGCCAAGGACGGTCCGCACACCGTGGGCTCAGCGTCGAGCCGCAACCACAGCCTTTGCCCCCAATTCGGGCTGACAGGGGAGGACTGCATGAAACGTGCCCTCATCACCGGTATCACGGGCCAGGACGGTTCATACCTGGCCGAACTCTTGCTGGACAAGGGTTACGAGGTACACGGCATCATACGTCGGTCATCGACCTTCAACACCTCGCGCATCGACCACCTCTACCGCGACCCGCGCCATGACGAAACCCGGCTCTTCCTGCACCACGGGGACATGACCGACGGGTCTCGACTGGTGACCCTGCTACAGCGAGTGCAGCCGACCGAGGTCTACAACCTCGCAGCGCAGAGCCACGTGCGCGTGTCCTTCGACGAGCCAGAGTTCACCGGGCTGACGACCGGAGTGGGCACGACCCGGCTGCTGGAGGCGATCCGCATGATCGGGTTGAACTGCCGCTACTACCAGGCCAGCAGCTCGGAGATGTTTGGCGCGACTCCTCCTCCGCAGAACGAGGAGACGCCCTTCTGGCCGCGCAGCCCCTACGGAGCGGCCAAGGTCTATGCCTACTGGATGACACGCAACTACCGCGAGGCCTACGGCATGTTCGCGACGAACGGGATCCTCTTCAACCACGAGAGTCCACGGCGGGGCGAGACCTTCGTGACCCGCAAGATCACGATGGGCGTGGCCAACATCGTCGCCGGCCGGCAGCAGCACCTCTACATGGGCAACCTGGATGCGATCCGCGACTGGGGCTACGCCAAGGAGTATGTCGAGGCGATGTGGCTCATGCTTCAGGCTGACCAGCCGGCCGACTATGTCGTGGCCACGGGCACGGCCTACAGCGTTCGCGACTTCCTGCAGTTCGCCTTCGAGCACGTCGGGCTCAACTGGGAGGACCACGTGCGCTTCGACGAGCGGTATCTGCGTCCGGCCGAGGTCGACTCCCTGATCGGCGACCCGTCACGCGCTGAGGCCGAGCTGGGGTGGAAAGCCGAGACCCTGACGCCTGAGCTTGCCCGGCTCATGGTCGACGCGGATCTCGCAACGGCAGGGGCCCTCAGCTGAGCCCATCGCACGGCCAGGCTGCCACGAGCGAACGGGTGGGCTATCTCGGTCAGTTCGGTTGGGTGCTGATCGGCAGGGTTGTCGCCGCTGCCCTCCAGGCGGTGACCTTTGCGCTTCTGGCACGGGCCGTAAGCCCGGCGGACTTCGGTGCCGTTGCGGCTGTTATTGGGTTCGCCGCGGTCTTGGTGACTCTCCTTAATCTTGGTGTGTCTACCTTCGTGGTGAGGGAACGAGCACGGTCACGGACCAGTCCCGCGTTGGTCACGGCGATGCGCGTTCAACGGCTGATCAACGCAAACCTTCTGTTTGCCAGCGCCGCCGGGTTGGGGGTTTTTGGTTGGTGGACGGACGTGCACCACTGGCAGATGCTGCCTTTGGCAGCGTGGGTAGCCGCTGAGAGGGTGGCTGACGTACGTCTCTCGATTTTGCTGGCTGACGGTGACGCCAGCGCCAACACGGTCGGGCTGGTCGGGCGCCGAGTCCTGGCCCTCGTGCTGTTTACAGTCCTGTTGGGACACCAAGCGCCCGTGTTTGCGTTCTCGCTCTCTATGGCAGGTGGCGCCGTCGCATCGGCCATCTATGCGTGGGTTGTCACGCGTGACTGCGTAGAGGCAACGGACGAGCCACCTCCCTTCAGCCATGTCATCTCGGCCAGTCGGCCCTTTTGGCTAAACTCTGTGGCGGTCCAGTCTCGCAGCCTCGACGTTGCTCTGGTTGGTTTGGTTGGTGGCCCAAGCACAGCGGGCCTGTACGGAGCGGCCAGCCGTCTCACATCCCCCATGACGATGGTCTCGACATCGATGGCAACTGTTCTTCTGCCGGCCGCGACCCGCTCGGAGCCTTCGGGCGACCCTTGGCGGAACTTGCGACGGCCCGTCTACAGCACCGTGGGCGCAATGTTGATGGTTGCCCTGGCGGTGTCAGCGCTCTCCCCTCTGCTCGTTCCAGCCGTCCTTGGGCCGGCCTATGCAGGCGCCGTGCTTCCAATCCAGATTATCGCTTTTGGGCTGCCTTTCGCCGCGACAGTGTCACTGCTGGGCGCTGTCTTGCAAGGGCTTGACCGTCCACGCTTGGTCGCACGCACGGCCGTCTGGAGCTCCGGGCTTGTGCTGCTCATGATGCCCATAGCGGCTTGGACACTGGGTGCTCCAGGAGCGGCCGCTTGTGTCACCGGAGGGCACTTCGTTCAGTCCCTCGTATTGATCGCGGCAAGCCAGCGGCTGATGTTGTCGAGGCGAGCGGCCCTTTAGCCAACGCTCGATCTGAAGGTGCGACGGGCGATGTTGCGCTCCGCGGTTGTTTGGCCAGGATCCGGTCACCCGTCGCCCGGCTACTCCGGGATTGACTCGTGCCGTCTCGCGGAACCGCGGTCGACAAAGATGGCGGTCCCCGCCAGCGTGACCAGGATGGCGGTTGCCTGCAACAGCGACCCGCGATACAGAATGATCGCGTAGAAGGGGAGAATGTGATGAAGAACTGGTTCCCGCCCGCCCCGTCGGGTTCGGGTATCTCCCCTGAGGCACAGCCGACCCAGCGTCAGCCCACCGACGAAGAGCCCAGCCCATCCGAAGTTGATGAACAGCTCAGCGGGCAACGGCGCCGACAGGTTGGTGAACCCGTATCCGCGAGACTTGGCGAGCAGGACGCCGGTGTCCTCGGGCTTGTCCGGCCATAGGGTGCGCGGCACCAGGAACAGCAGCGGTCCGGTCGCCTGTCGCCCCCAGGTGATGCCGTGCAGGTTGACGTAAGCGACGGTATTGCTGACCTGTGCGGCTGCGTCGAAGTCACCGCTGACAAGCACGGCGAGCGGCCCCGTGCTAGAGCCTCCACCTGACTGATTCTGGCGACGGGCTAGGTCGGCGTAAGGGAACACCACCAACATGCCCATGACGAGGGCCACCGCGAGGATTCGGGCGCGCCGCCGGGTGTCGAAGGCGCCCAACGCGCTCACCACCGCGAGCAACACCGTTCCGAAGACGTAGCGAGGGCTCGAGATGGGATTGACCACGACCAGAAAGAGGGGTGTGAGCATCACCAGAGTCAGGCGAGCCGTCCGACGCGCCTGACTCACGCTCGATTGTCGAGCGACCACTATCCAGGCAATGACGCAAACACCCAGCGGGATCGTCCCGAGGGCGCTGATCAGCGCCTGCAACGAGGACTCTCCCAAGGCGGCGAGGCGGGCTTGGTCGAGCCCCTCTCGGGATGACAAGAAGGGGCCAACGCCTACCCGCGACAGATAGAAGAGACACAAGACCACCGCTAGACCCGTCGCGAGTCGAAGTCGATGCAGCGCGACAGGCTCCCCCTGCAGCGGGGCAAGGGAACGATCCCGCACTCTGCCGGTGGCGTGGTAGCCGAGCATGAACGTCACGCCGAACAGGACAATGACCGCCACACTGGCCGTGTCGAGGGAGTGGTCGATGCCAGGTGTGGTGGACGGGTCGCGTTCGAGGCGAGCCTGGACGAATGGTGCCAACCCGAGAAACAGGTAGTAGAACAGCCAGAAGGTCAGGGCGTACGGCTCGCGACGACCCGTTCCGGCCACGGAGGCATAGCCGAGGGCGCCCAGCCACACAGGGATCGCGTGAAGCCACGAGGGGGTGCTCAATGGTTGCGTGTTCAGCAGGACCAACAGTGGTCCTGCCAGTCCCAACGTCAGGAACACAAGGATCCCGATGGTGTACGACGTCGCGGCCTTCGGCGCGGCGATGGACTGGGGCGTCGCCAGGGGTGTCGAGTCAGGAGCTCGGACGGGCGTGCTCATGGCATGGCCGTGACCGGCTGAGCCCGGTGCGACGACCGGTCATCCAGCGACCCAACGGTCTGCAGTATCCGGTGGGCCAGCGCGGCCGGAGTGTGGGCGAGTACCTCGGAGTCACGGATCGGACCCCGCCAGTCGCGTCGAGAGGCCCGCATTGCCTCGGCGAGCGACGCTGCATCGGCCAGGCACGCATACACCCCTCGGAAACCGCGGATGGAGTCCGTGGCCCCGCACGTCTCGGTGATGACGACCTGGAGGCCGGCCGCAAGAGCTTCGTTGGCGACCAGACCCCAAACCTCCTGTGTGCTCGGCAGGACAAACGTGTCCGCATCGGCGTAGGCGGCCACGAGGGCATCGCCGTCCAGGTGACCGAGGAACCCAACGCGGTACCCGAGCCCCTGTCGTTGGACGGACTCGCGCACCAACTCCATCGTGGCGCCCGTTCCAACGAGGTGCAGTCGATCATCGGGCGCTGCGACCTTGGCGAAGGCATCCACGAGAGCCAGCAGATTCTTGCGAGGCAGAAACTGCCCGACATAGAGGAACGTGTGCCCTGTTCGACCGCCGCGACGACGATCGAGTGCCCGGGAGAAGCGGTCGACGTCAACGGTGTTGAACCCTTCGACCACCTTGTCTGGACTGACGCCAAGGGCGAGAACCGCGGAGGTTGAGGAGGGTCCGGCCGTGACGACAGCATCGACACCCGTGAAGAACCATCGACGCAGGGCCGCGACGGGGCCGCGGCGGAAGCGGTGCGTCACGGACGTACTTCGATAGGACGCTATGACAGGTACTCTGCGACGTTTGGCCCACCATCGAGCAGCGAGATAGGCAGGCGACTCCCACCCGTCGATCACCACACCGACGGGTCGGTCCGAGATGAGGCGTAGCAGCCGCAGTGATGGTGCATAGAGCGTCGAGTTGCGAATGTTCGCCAGCACGGCTGCCTCAAGCCACGTGCTGCGGTAGGCGGCCTCGTCCAGCGACACGCGCCAGTCTCGTCCCGGCTCGGTGCGGGCCATCAGACAGACGTTGAGGTCGACGCTCTCACCGAGCGCGTGCCACAGCGGGGCGCGGTAGGGCGTCGGGATGTTGGTGACCCACAACAGGCTGGAGGAGGGTCGCGCCTGGACAGCGTTGTCGTACGTGCTCGCCAACCGAGCGGCGACCGACTCGATCGAGAAGTGGTGCTCGGCGGTCAGACGAGCCTTCTGCCCAACCTCAGCTCGCAGGCCTGGGTCGGTCAGGAGGGCCGAGACGGCCGCTTCCACACTGTCGGCGCCGGGCGTGACAACGAGGGCGGCCCCGGCGTCGGCCAACACCTTCGCAATCCCACAGGATGTGGTGCACACCGACGCCACCCCCGCTGCCATGGCCTCGAGCAGCGTCATGGGAAAAGGCTCCTGCACCGACGGCAGGACGTAGACATCGCATTGGGCAAGTCGACTCGTGGCTTCCGAATGCGGGAGCGGCCCCTCATACGCCAGACGGCCCACGAGATGGGGTCGTTCATGCAGCCACTGCCTCAGCTGCTCGCCGTCGCCGTCGTCGGGTCCGACGATCCTGAAACGCGCGGTGGGGTGCTGGTCCGCGAGTCGTTCGGCTGCGACGGCGAAGTCCATGACTCGCTTGCGGGGGTGCAGGCGCGCAAGAAAAAGCACCTCGACCCACGGTCCAGGTGGCACGTGTGTGGGGCCACGAAGCGGCACACCGTTGGGAAGCACCGTCATCAGGTGCGGGCTGCACTGGGCGACCGATGCCAGATCGGACCTCTCGTCATCAGTGAGCACCAGCCGGTCATGCGCTGCACGCAGAGTGGGACGAGTCATGACGAGATCGACCGCGCGCGCCGAGATCCGTCGATCTGGTCGGACCATCCCGTGCGTCTGCGTCACGTAGGGCACCCGCCTGACACGTAACAGCCCAGCTGACAGCAGCGGCACGAGGTCACGAGCGAGGTGAACATGCGCAACGTCGCCAGCGCCAACGTGGGTGACCAGGTAGCGCAGGAGGTCTATCGAGACGAGTGACGAGAACCGAGATCCGGGCAGCCGCGAAGACACCGGGAAGAGACGCGACGTGACTCCCTCGATGTCCTCGGGGGGCGCGCCCGGCCCCAGCCACCCGCCGACGATGAGCACATCGTGACCATGTGCGGCCAGCTGACGGCACTGGTTCACGGCAACGGTGACCGGCCCGCCATACGAGTTCGCGCCGTCAATGACGGTCACGATGTGGACGACGCGCACTACCGGGGCCGCGTGGACGGGCGGGCGACCGTGGCGCCGGCCGGCACCAGCATGCCTGGACCGATGACGGACCCGCGCAACACCATCGCCCGGGCGGCGATCCACGCCCCGGCTCCGACGAGGATCGGCGCGTTGTCGTAGGCGAATGCCGGGTCACCGTGCCGATGCGAGCCGGTGCACAGCATCGCCTCCTGGCTGATGCACACGTCGTGCTCCAGGGTGATGGGTTCAAGGTTGAGCAGCCACGCGCCTTCGCCGATCCAACAGTCGTCGCCGATGCTCAGCTTCCACGGCCACAGCACCCGCACGCGATGGCGGATCAGCACGCGATCGCCGACCTCGGCGCCGAAGGTCCGCAGCAGGGTGACCCTCAACGATGCTGGGCACCACCACTTGACGAAAACGAGGTTCATGACGGCGAACCACGCCGCCTGCCACACTTTGCCGCGGCCCTTGTCGTAGCCGGCAGTCGTGAACGAACGCAGTCGTCGCTCGCGGGCGACGCCGGGAATCGTGTCGAGCGGGTCAGTCACGCCACGCAACCACGCATCAGGTCATCGAGTCGGGCCAGGGCGGCCTTCTCGCACAGGGTCGAGTCGGCATACTCCTTGCCTGACTTGGCCATGACGGCCCGACGGTCCGGATCGGACTGCAGCTCACGCACAGCGTCGACCATTGCCTCGGGCCGACCGGGCTCCACGATGACAGCGGCACCGCCTGTGCGGTCGAGCTCATCGCTCGTGGCACCGCCGTCGCCGACGGCGGCCAGGACCGGACGGCCGGCGCACAGGTATGACGTGAGCTTGCTCGGCAGTGACATGTCCGAGACCCCGGGCCGCTCGTTGACGACCAGCAGGTCGGCAGCGGCGAGAGTGAGGGGGTAGGTCTCGTCGTCGACCGGGTCGATGAACTCCAGGTTGGGCAGCCCAGCCGCCTGGCTCTCGACCGACGCGCGCTGGCTGCCGTCGCCGACGATGACGAACCGAGCCGACGGGTCGTCCTGCATGAGTCGCGCGGCCTCGACGACGTTGCCGAGGTCCTGCTTGAGGCCGATGTTGCCCGTGTGGACGACCGTGAAGGGCTCGCGCTCCCAGCCCAGCGACTCACGCGCCTGAGCCGGCGTGGTGTCGTCACACCAGATATGCGTCCAGTTGGGGAACACGTTGATGCGCTCGGCCGCGACGCCGTAGTCGAGCAGCTGAGGAACAAAGGCTTCGCTCACGACGAGCACCTCATCGGCCCGCACGAGCGCATACCGTTCCAGCGCAGCGGTGGCCTGGCTGACCTTGCCGCCGCCGCTGATGCCGCTCTGTGAGGCGGCCTTGGCCATGAGGTCCTGGACGACGACGATGAGCGTGGCACCGTGGCGACGCGCGATCGGCGCTGCCGCCACGGCACCCCCGAGGCTCGGCGTCACAGCGATGACGACGTCGGGCGCGTTCTTGACGCGGACGGTGGCCGCGTTGGCCAGGAAGGTCGCCTCATACAGACCGCGCGTGATGGCGTTCTGTCGGCGGGGGACGTAGTGCCGCAGGCGCCGGACCCGCAGCCCGCTGTCGTTCGTCAGGCGGGCCGACCGGCGAGTGCGCAGAAACCAGCGGTATGGCCCCGGCACCCGCCAGTTGGGGTAGTGCGGGATGCCGGTCAGCACCGTCACGCTGGCCGCGAACCCGGACAGGTGCTCGGCCATCCGCGTGGTGTAGGGGGCGATGCCCGTGGGTTCGGGTGCGTAGTTGATCCCGACGACGAGCACGTGCTTGCCGGCGACGGGATGGTCGCTCGCGTGGGGGCCGACCTGCGTCTGAGGGGGCGAGTGGAGAGCCGTGAGATGACGGGTGCGCGGGTTGGACAAGATGGACATCAAAGCCCCCTGGCTGATCGGATGCGGATGGGCTGTGGGAGAGCCTCACGAGCGAGCCATGGCTAGCGGAGGCTATGCCCGGCCTACGGAACGTCATTGTCCTAGTCGCGGTATTTGGAACTTTATCGGTCCTCCGGGGATGAAAGAACCCTAGGCAACGTAAACAACGTGTAACGACATGACAGGCCCCCAACGGTCAATCCATCGAACTCGACAGGTGAAAACCACCCCTAGAGCGCCAGCCGAGTCTGCGACACTACGGCGCATGGCCCAGGCCGAGCTCACGTCCGAGCCCAAGCGACCCCGCCGGCGGGTGTGGCGTTGGGTCGGGCTGGCGGTGCTCCTCGTCGTCGTGGGACTTGGCCTCTACGTCGCCAACATCGCCCGGCAGGTCGGACCCGCGGCACGTGACCTGCGCGTCGACGCCGAGCAGCTCGAGAGTCAGCTGGCCGGCGGAGACTTCGAGGCCGCTGCGGCGACGATGGGGCGCCTTCGGGTCAATGCCGACGTCGTGCGGTCGTCGACGGGCGGGCCGATCCTGGGACTGGCGACCTATCTGCCGGGGGTTGGGGACGACATCGACGCGGTGCGCACCATCGCGACCGCTGCCGACGAGGTCCTCACGGCCGCCCAACCACTCGAGCGGGTGCTGCCGGCGCTCTCAGCGCAGAGCATGCAGCAGCGTGACGGCGCCATCGACACCGAGGCGTTGGCCGTCACGGGCCGGACCGTTCCCGATCTCTATCGTGCCGTGTCAGCAGCGTCGAACTCGCTGGACGCGGTCGACACGTCGGGGCTCGCTCCTGACCTGGCCCGGGCCGTGGAGCAGATCCGGGAGCCGCTCCGTGCTGCGTCGGACCCGCTGGCTGCGGCCCGCACGTCGCTGCCGCTGCTGCCCGCCCTCTTGGGTGCGGATGGCCCACGCACCTACTTCGTCATGTTGCAGCAGAGCGCCGAGGCCAGGGGAACCGGCGGCATCATGGGTGCCTACGCCCTCATCCGCGCCGACCAAGGTCGCATCTCGTTGGTCGACACCCGGCCGGCCGGGTCGCTGCGCAACCAGCCGATCCCGGCCAACGTGTTGCCCGAGGACATCACCAAGCTGTGGGGACGCGACCTGCGCGAGTGGGCCGGCCTCAACCTGTCACCACACTTCCCATGGACCGGGCAGCTCGTCGAGGCAGGCTGGGACCGTCGTGCCTCGAGCCCGGCGCTGGACGGAGTGCTCGCGATCGACGCCAACGTCGTGTCGGCGCTCGTCGCCGGAACGGGTCCGGTGCGGGCCAACGGCGTGGAGCTGACCGAGCAGAACGCCGTCGAGCTGTTGAGCAAGGACATCTACAGCCGCTTCGACGACCCGCTGCGCATTGACCTGACAACCGGCCTGCTCGTCGCCGAGGTGATGGACAAGGTCGCCACCGGAGAGGTCGACATCCCGGCCGTCCTGTCGGCGATGCGCCAGCCGTATGCCGAGCGCCGCCTGCTCTTCTGGTCCACCGACGAGGCGGAGCAGCAGGTGGTGGAGACGATGACCCTCGGCGGCGCCATCCCCAGCCGCGAGGGACCCTTCGCGATGGCGGTCGTCAACAACGGCGGTGGCAACAAG